>Ga0310696_10004954_pt1 | contig 16200 bp, 10 predicted proteins | sample AusTroGonzalo_MG_4_FD_203885 | JGI IMG/M metagenome (GOLD analysis project Ga0310696, IMG submission 203885) | Bovine rumen microbial communities from tropical cattle in Woodstock, Queensland, Australia - Gonzalo_02 (v2) (version 2) | ecosystem: Host-associated > Mammals > Digestive system >...
CGCCGGCGTGTTCACAAAGGCTGATACCATGACGCAGCCAGGGACGCCGGTAAGCGAAAACTACGTCCTCCGCACCTTCCCGGTGTGGCAGGACCACATTTTCCATGGCGCGACGAACTTTCATCTCTCGCAGGCCTGGGCCCTTGCTATAGCAGCCCGCTTGCTGGAAGACCGCGAAGCCTTGGACCTTGTCCAGGAGCAGCTGGAATGGGTCATGGGCCGTAACCCCTTCTCCTCCAGCCTCATGTACGGAATCGGCTATAACTACGCGCCCGACTTCGCGTACTGCACGCACAATATCGTCGGCGCCCTGCCGGTGGGCGTGGACTGCTTCCATGACGACGAACCCTTCTGGAACGGCACCGCCAACGCGTGCTCCCACGAAATCTGGGTCGAACCCGTAAGTCGCTTCGTGGGCACCCTGGCAGCCTTCTTGAAACACTGATTACAGTCAATATGGACAGAAGAGATTTCATCAAGGTTTCCGGTGCGGCCGCAGCAGGGATGGCCCTGGTCGGGTGCAGCCCTAAATGGACGAGGATGTCAGAGATCGTCCCGGATCAGGACCGCCCGGATTTCAGGGACCGGGTCGCCCGCGACGTCGAGGCTTTCAAGCCCCTGTACATCAAGGAGACAACTATCGATCTCGGCCTGAAAAAGTCCTTTGATGTCATGCATGTATCTGACACGCACCTCGTGTGGGCCGATGATCGCGATGAAGAGCGGAAGGTGAAGCTGGCGGCCCGTCGTGCGGGGTACATGGGCTTCGGCGAGCATTACCTGGACGAAGCCATCCACATTGCGCGGGAGCGCGGGATGTATATGTTCCATACCGGCGACCTGTACGATTTCATCTCGGAAGCGAATCTGGACCTCGCTGCCCGGCACATGCTGGAGGCCGATGTGTTGGATGGCGCGGCGATCGCCGCCTTAAAAGCTTATTACCAATGATGAAAAAGCTGCTGATCCTTTGTTCCGCACTGGCGCTGTGCTGCGCCTGCCATAACCCCTGGAAGGCCTTGGAGGATGGATTCCAGATGCCGCCGGATTCCATCCGGACGGCCGTATATTGGTATTGGCTGGACAATTACATTTCCAAGGAAGGCGTTATCAAGGACCTGGAGGCGATGAAGCGCGTGGGCATCACGCGGGCCTTCATCGGCAACCAGTCCGAGGGTGATGCCGACGGTCCCGTGAAGCTTTTATCCGACGAGTGGTGGGATATCACGCATGCGGCGATGAAAAGGGCCGGGGAACTGGACATCGAGATTGGCATGTTCAACTGCCCGGGCTGGAGCCAGTCCGGCGGACCGTGGATCACCCCCGAGCAGAGCATGAAATATGTCGCGGGGCATTATGAGGAGGTCGAGGGGAACGGCAGCGAGCAGGTCATCCCGCTTCCGGACGTGGCGCCGGACCGCATCATCGCGGTCCAGGCCTGGCGGACGGTGGATGGCGTTTCCTGCACATGGACCTTGAAAACCCGCAAAGGTGTTCCGGCGTCGCTGAAGATGCCCGTCCCGTTCACCGTGCGCTCGCTCATCCTGGAAAGCGACGGCGAGCAGTGGACGCCGGTCCGGCTTTCCCTCAATGGGAAGGAGCTGGCGGCCTTCGACTACGACCGGCATAACATGGGCCTGAACGTGGGATTCAAGCCGCTGGCGCCATGGGTGGAGAACCTGGTGGAAACTCCGCCCGGCACCTATGAACTCCGGCTGGAGGACCCTTCCGACGGCACGTTCACCATCACGCTCACAGAGAACGCGTACATGCCACGTTATGCGGAGAAAACCCTCGCCAAGATGTTCCAGGAGCCGCTTCCGCTCTGGGATACCTACATGTGGGACACGCCTGAATATGTTAATTGGCGCTACTGCGTGGACCCGGTGTTCCTGCAGGATCTGACCGGCCAGGTGAGGGATGGGAAACTGTACTGGAAAGTCCCCGAAGGTAAATGGACGGTGCTCGTCAGCTACATGGAATCGACCGGCGTCACCAATTCCCCGGCCGTTCCGGAAGGGACCGGCCTGGAAGTGGACAAGATGAGCCGCAAATATATCGCCGGGCATTACGACGCGTTCGTAGGCGAACTCCTGCGCCGCATCCCGGCGGAGGACCGCAGGACCTGGAAAGTGGTCGTGGAAGACAGCTACGAGACCGGCGGCCAGAACTGGACCGATGACATGGCGAAGGTCTTCAGGGACACATACGGCTATGATCCCATCCCGTATCTTCCGGTCCTGCAAGGGGAAGTCGTGAGCACGATGGACGAGAGTGAGCGCTTCCTGTGGGACCTCCGCCGCCTGGTGGCGGACCGCGTGGCCCGTGACTATGTGGGAGGCCTCCGGGAGAAAGCCCATGCAGACGGCCTGGAAACCTGGCTGGAGTGCTACGGGCACTGGGGTTTCCCGAGCGAGTTCCTGCTGTACGGCAGCCAGAGCGACCAGATCGCGGGCGAGTACTGGAGCGAAGGGACGCTCGGTGACATCGAGAACCGGGCGGCGTCCTCCTGCGGCCATATCTACGGGAAGAACCGCATCTGGGCGGAGTCTTGCACGGCCGGCGGCCCGGCGTTCAACCGCTATCCGCGGATGATGAAGCAGCGGGTGGATCGTTTCTTCTGCGAGGGCATCAACGCGAACCTCCTGCATCTGTACATCCAGCAGCCCGATGACCGCCAGCCCGGCCGCGACGCCTGGTTCGGCAACGAGTTCAACCGGAACAATACCTGGTTCGACGGCATGGGCCCGTTCATCGAGTACCTCCGCCGTTGCAACTTCCTGCTGCAGCAGGGCCGCTACGTGGCCGACGTGGCCTATTTTATCGGAGAGGACGCCCCCAAGATGACCGGTGTCACCGACCCGCCGCTCCCGAAGGGCTATTCTTTCGATTATGTCAATGCCGATGTCCTCCGCAATCACGCCCGCGTCCAAGACGGGAAGCTCGTGCTGGACAGCGGCATGGAATACCGCGTACTGGTGCTCCCGAAGCAGGAAACCATGCGTCCGGAAGTGCTGGAGGCCATCGGTGGTTTCGTCCAGGACGGCCTCTCCATCGTGGGCCCAGCCCCGACCCGTTCCCCGAGCATGCAGCACGGCATCTTCGAAGCCGACGAGCAGGTCAGGAAACTCGCGGAACAGATCTGGAACGGCGTCGGAAAGGGTTTGGTCTATCCCGCCGACACCCCGTTGGACGAAGTGTTGGACGACTTAGGCGCCCGGCCCGATTTCTCGTATGCGGAGGAATCCAACGTCCTCTTCATCCACCGCACCCTCGGCGCCGACGGGGATATCTACTTCATTTCCAATCAGGAGGAGAAGGAGGTCCAGGTTAATCCTGCTTTCCGGGTGTATCCGGCTTACGGGGCTGAAATCTGGGACCCGCTGAGCGGGTCAGTGACAGGTTGGAAGGGCGATTCCCTGCATTTGGAGCCGCTGCAGAGCGTATTCGTCGTGTTCCGGAAGGATGCAGCCAAGCCGTCAGGACGCCTCGTGAAACCCGGATTCAGGCCAGTCGATGGTCCTTGGTCCGTGGACTTTTCCGCATCGGCGGGGAATCCCGCTTTCACACGGACCTTCGAGACGTTGGAAGACTGGGCAAAGAACCCCGATGAGGCCGTGCGTTGCTATTCCGGAAACGCCGTCTATAAGAATGCTTTCCATCTGTCAGCCAAGTCACCCGACGTAACCTTGGACTTGGGTGACGTGATGGTCCTGGCAACGGTGAAGGTCAATGGAAAGGACGCCGGCGGCGTCTGGACCTGGCCCTATCGGATGGACATCACGAAGTTCGTGCAGGAAGGGGAGAACACCCTGGAAATCACCGTGTACAACAACTGGCGCAACCGCCTGATCTCCGACCTGAGGCTCCCGGAAGAGGAACGCAAGACCTGGACCAACAACATGCCCTACAGCGCCGACGATGATTTGCAGTCCTCCGGCCTCCTCGGGCCTGTATCGATTGTTATGCGTTGAATGGAAGTTGTTGATTGATAGCTATTTGTAGGAAATGCTTTCGCCAAACTGACCTAAAGCACTGTGCGTAATCATATGAATATGAGAAAGTTGCATTCGACGCTCTTTACGCTCCTCCTTTTACTCGTTTCCTGCGGGCAACCGCAGCAGAAAAAGTATGTGGTCGATGTGCAGGCACACCGCGGCGGGATGATGCTGTATCCCGAGGAGTCGCTGGAGGCGATGCACCATGCCATCGCCGTCCCGGCATCCTGTATCGAGCCGCAGCGTCATTGTCAGGTCGATTTGTAGTGGCCATCGTGGCCGTTCCGTTGTCATTGTTTTTGAAAACCATTGAATGTAAGCAAATATGGACAGAAGAGATTTCATCAAGGTTTCCGGGGCAGCCGCGGCAGGGCTGGCCCTGGCGGGTTGTACGCCCCGCTCCGGCGCCTGGAGCAGGCGGGACGAGGAACTGTTCGGCCCGAAGAAGACGGGGCATTTCTCCCTCATGCAGATTTCGTCGGTGGAGGACACCATCGGCAATTCCTACCTGCTGCGGACTTCCGGCGGGAAGGTGGTCATGATGGACGGCGGGCACGCCGCCGAGGCGGACCATCTGCGCGGGCGTATCCGCGAGGCCGGCGGCCACGTGGACCTGTGGTTCATCTCGCACCCGCACGAGGACCACATGGAAGCCCTGGCCACGATCCTGGAGGATCCGCAGGGCATTACCATCGGCAAGGTCATCTATTCGCGCGTGCCGGACGCCTTCCTCGACAACGAACCGGGCAGCGCCGAAAACGCCCGCGGGTATTACCGGGTGCTGGACAACACGAAGCAGCGGGTGGACATCCTGAACCTGCACCGGCCCATGCAACGCTTCGACATCGACGGCGTCGGCATCCTGGTGATGGCCGTGGACCATCCCGGGTTCGAGAGCAAGGGGTACAACGACCAGTCCATCCTCATCCGCGTCTGGGACGACACCAAGAGCGTCGTGTTCCTGGGCGATGCGGAAATCGAGTGCGGCGATGCGGCGCTCAGGGAATGCCGCGAATATCTTGACTGCGATTACCTGCAGATGTCCCATCACGGGCAGCACGGCGTCTCCGAGGAGTTCTACAAGACCGTGGACTTCCGCGTCTGCCTCTGGCCCACGCCCTCCTGGGTATGGGAGCCGGGGGAAAACAGCCGGCTGGCCACTTACGACACGCGTCGCTGGATGGACGAAAAAGGCATCACGGAGCACCACGTGAGCTGCCTGGAAACGGACTGGGTGCTGGAATAACCGGAATAAACCGATCGAAATATGAAAAGACTGCTGATTCTTGCGGCCCTCGCCGTCTCGCTGTTCAACGCCACCGCCCAGTCCTATGACGTGGCGGCCTACCTGTATCCGGCCTATGCCGCCAACGATCCGCGCCTCCGCCCCTTCTGGCCCATGGGCCTGGGCGAGTGGGAGACGGTGCTCACGATGCAGCAGCGCCATCCCGGCCATGCGTGGGACCGTCATCCGCTCTGGGGCTACATCAACGAGGCCGATCCGGCCGTGATGGAGATGGAAATCGACCAGGCCACCAGCCATGGCGTGAACGTTCTCATCTTCGACTGGTATTGGCTGGACGGCCGTCCGTGGATGGAAACGACCCTCACGGAAGGCTTCCTGAAGGCCCGCAACCGGGACAAGATGAAGTTCTACCTGATGTGGGCGAACCACAACGTCGGCAACGACTGGGACACCCGCATCTCCGGACACCAGGAGGGGAACATCATCTACCGCGGAGGGGTGAACCGGCAGGAGTTCGAGAAGATCTGCAAACGGAACATCGAGCTGTTCTTCAAGCAGCCCAACTACTACATGATCGACGGCAGGCCGGTGTTCATGATCTATGAAGTGAACACCTTCATCGAAGGGATCGGCGGCGTGGAGGCGGCCCGGGACGCCCTCTCCTGGTTCCGGCAGGAGGTGAAGGACGCCGGTTTCCCGGACCTGGAACTCCAGTTCACGATGTGGGACAGCCAGTTCGACTACAGCGGCGTGGACGAGGCCAGGGTCCAGGCCGGCCGGCCCCGGGAGGATTTCATCCGGGACCTCGGCTTCAACAGCATGTCCCACTACCAGTTCTGCCACTACATCCGGATGGATGACGACTACCAGGCCATCCTGGACCGTGCCTACGAGGAATGGGACAAACTCGACGCCGAGTTCACCATCCCGTATTATCCGCACGTGTCCATCGGCTGGGACAACAGCCCCCGTTTCGGTGAAAGCGCCGTGGTGAAGGACAATACGCCCGAGCGCTTCGAAGAGGCGCTGCGCAAGGCCAGGGAATGGGTGGACGCCCGTCCCGGCCTGCACCCGCTCATCACCATCAATTCCTGGAACGAATGGACCGAAACCAGCTATCTGCAGCCGGATGACCTCTATGGCTACGGGTATCTGGATGCCGTGAAGAACGTGTTCGGGCCGGTGTCCCATCTTCCGAGGGCGGCGAACAAGGCCGATGCCGTCGCCGCCGCGCTCAAGGACCCCCAGTCGCAGTACATGGTCGTCGTCTCGCACCGGGGCGACTGGCGGAACTATCCGGAGAACTCCCTCCCGGCCATCGAATCCATCATCCGGATGGGCGTGGACATGATGGAACTGGACCTGAAGAAGACCAGGGACGGGGTGCTGGTGCTGATGCACGACGGCACGCTGGACCGCACTTCGACCGGGCATGGGAAAGTGTCGGACTATACCTACGAGGAACTGCTGAAGTTCAACTTGAAGCGGGGCCATGGCATCGACATCCCGGGCCTCAAGATTCCCACCCTGCGCCAGGCCCTGGAAGTTTGCAAGGACCGCATCACGGTCAATGTGGACCAGGGTTACGAGTACTACGACGAGGTCCTGGCCATCGCCGAAGAGCTGGGGGTGACGGACCAGATCCTCATCAAGGGCGGCTATCCCTGGCCGGATGTGCAGAAGAAGCTGGGCCAGCACAAGCATAACCTGATGTACATGCCGGTCGTGGGCAATGTCCAGGACGGGGAGTCGGCCCAGTTCAAGAGTTATGTCCAGGCGAAACAACCGCAAATGGCTTATGAGTTGTGCTTCAATGAATTGAATGACAACGTCCGGAGTGCAGCCCAGAGAGTGCTGGACTCCGGGTCCAAGGTATGGGTGAATACGATCTGGGGCTCCCTTTGCGGCGGGCACGACGATGACAAGGCGTTTGAAGCCGCAGATCCCGATGCCGTCTATGGGCCCATCCTGGACCTCGGCACCTCCATCATCCAGACAGACCGTCCGGAATTCCTGATCCGCTACCTTGAACAGAAAGGACGCAGATAAGCCATGAAGAAAAGAATCTTGCTCGGCGCCCTGCTCGCCGTCTGCGCGGCGGCGTGGGCGCAGGACGGTCCCTGGCGGGACGGAATCCTGCCGGTGGAAACCCGGGTGGAGGACTGGGGGGACACGGAGGACGGCTATTACCGGAATCCGGTCCTGCTGGCCGATTATTCCGATCCGGACGCCATCCGTGTCGGGGACCGCTATTACCTGGTCGCCTCGGATTTCCATTTCATGGGCATGCAGGTGCTGGAATCTTCCGACCTGGTGAACTGGCGCATCGTCTCCCAGATCTACTCCCGGCTGGACCTTCCGGGCTGGGATGCCAACACCCATTATGCGGGTGGCTCGTGGGCGCCCAGCATCCGCTTCCACGACGGGCTCTTCTATGTCTATTTCTGCACGCCCGACGAAGGGCTGTTCATGAGTACCGCGTCCGATCCGACCGGTCCGTGGGCGCCGCTCCATTGCGTGAAGTCCGTCTCTCACTGGGAAGACCCCTGTCCGTTCTGGGACGAGGACGGACAGGCTTATCTTGGACACAGTCTCCATGGGGCCGGTCCGATCATCCTGCACAGGATGTCCCCGGACGGCCGTGAACTGCTGGACGATGGCGTGACCGTCTATCGGGGACCGGTGGCGGAAGGAACCAAGATCCACAAGTGGAACGGCTGTTACTATATGAGCATCCCTGAAGGCGGTGTCGGCGGCGGCTGGCAGACCGTGCTCCGTTCCAAAGACATCTACGGACCTTATGAACGCAGGATCGTGCTGGAAACCGGTACGACATCCATCAACGGACCCCATCAGGGCGCCATTGTCGATACACCGGAGGGTGAATGGTGGTTCCTCCATTTCCAGGAGCGGGACCCGCTGGGCCGCGTCGTCCATCTCCAGCCCATGCATTGGGAGGATGGCTGGCCGGTGATGGGCGAGGATTATGACGGGAACGGCATCGGAGAACCCGTCTCCCGTTGGAGGAAACCTGCATCGGCCCGGGCCTGGAAACGGGAACTGCCCGCCTCGTCGGATTCCTTCCAGAGCCCTGGGCCGGGACTCCAGTGGCAGTTCAACCACAATCCGCAGGACGACGGCTGGTCCCTGACGCGCCGGAAGGGCCGCCTGGCCCTGGACGGGCTGCCGGCCGCTTCCTTCCGGGAGGCCCATAATACGTTGACGCAGAAGCTCATGGGCTACAGGGGATCCTATACGGTCCGGGTGGACTTGAACGACCTGGCCGACGGCCAGCACGCCGGTCTGGCCTGCATGGGAAGGAACAATTACTGCATCGGCATCCGTCAGGCTTCCCGAGAGCGGGAAATGTATTTTGAAAAAGACGGAGAGGTCCTGGACTCCCTGCCCTTGAACGCGGCTCGGGTCTGGCTGCGTCTTTCCTTTGACGCAGAGGATCCGGAGGCGGGTTTCTCTTTCCAGTACAGCCTGGACGGCAGGCGTTTCGGGCGTTTCGGCGAGGCGTTCGCCGCGCACAACGGTTTCTGGAAAGGCGCCCGCCCTGCTCTGTATAGCTATAATACGGACCGGAGAGGGGGAACGGCCTGGTTCCGGGATTTTGTGTATCATGAAGGAATATAGTCGATATGAACCGTAACGTCATCGTTGCAGGCCTGGCCCTTCTGGCCGCCTGCGCTCAGAAACCGGAACCCAAGGATCCGGATGTCAGGTATCACGAGGGCCGCGAAACCCTCGTGGCCGGCGATTCCGGCTACAATCCCATCTGCCCGATGGGCGTGTACATGGCCGATCCCAGCGCCAAGGTCATTGACGGGAAACTGTATGTGGCCTGTTCCCTGGACCTGACCACGGACCTCTGGTGTACGGCCTACCATCACATGCTCTCCACGGAGGATGCCCTGCATTGGACCCTCCATACCAATGTCTTCGCAACGAAAGGGCCGTATGACGAGGTCCCTTACAGCGATGCCGACCTGTATGCGCCGGACATTGCCGAAAAGGACGGGAAGTACTACCTGTATTACGATCTGTCGGAATGGACCGAGGGGGTGGCGGTGGCCGATTCGCCCGCCGGTCCGTACCGGGACGGCCGCCGGATCGGGGACATCCGTGGCATCGACCCGTGCGTGTTCATCGACGACGACGGTCAGGCGTACTATTTCTGGGACCAGTTCAGCGCCCAGGGCGCCAAACTGAACGAGGACATGGTCACGCTGGACATGTCCACCCTGCACCAGGGCATCGTCACGGAAGACAGGCATTTCTTCCACGAGGGCAGTTTCGTGTTCAAGCGCGATGGCTGGTATTACTATGTGTATGCCGATGTGAGCCGCCAGGGCATGCCCTCCTGCATCGGTTATTCCATGTCCCGGAACGTCTTCGGCCCGTACGAATACAAGGGCGTCATCGTGGACAGCGCCGGTTGTGATCCTGATGTCTGGAACAACCACGGCTCCGTCGTGGAGTTCAATGGACAATGGTACGTGCTGTACCATCGCTCGACGCACCACGGCAGCAAGCTCCGCAAGGCCTGCATCGAGCCGGTCACCTTCAATGCGGACGGAACGATCAACGAGGTGGAGATGACCTCCCAGGGCGCCGGGAAGCCGATGCCGGCGGCCGGCACCATCGACGCCGCCCGGGCCTGCCTGGTCAACGGCGGCCCGCACATCCGGTTGATGGAGGGCCGGTCGGACCGGGAGGTCCTGGCCGGTGTGCTGGACGGCAGCAAGGCGGCCTGGAAGTATGTGGATTTCCCTTCCGGACTCAAGAAGTTCACCGTCCGGGTGCGTGCGCTTGCCGGCGGCCGCATCGACGTCCATCAGGACCAGTCTTTCTACGGGGCCATCGCCTCGGTGGACGTTCCGGCGGGAAAGGGGGAGTGGCTGACCCTGGAATGCGACGTGGATGATGTCAAGGAAGGTCCCCAGGCCCTCTGGTTCACTTTCTCGGGCGACTGGGGCTCCTGGCGCAGCCCCGTCGAACTGTTTGAAATAGACTGGTTCCGTTTCGAATGATGTTGCGTATGAAGCGGTTTCTCGTCCTTGCCGCCTTGTCGGCAACGGCTGTCACGGCAGGAGCGCAGACGGCCACCACCTTCGAGATGCGCTGTTTCACGGCGGATGCGGCCGCGGATGGCGTGACGGACTTCCACGGTGAGACGGAATGGTTGACAACCCCTCAGCGCGTGGAACTGTTGGGACAATTTGCCCGGTATGCATCCCGTTTCTGGGGCGATCCCGGGTTGGATACGCCGCTTTTCGGGGAATCGGCTGTTGCCGAGGCACTTTCCCGCATCAAACCCCAGCCGCTTACCTCCGTCCGGCGGACCCTTCCGATCACAACTTCGGCTGGTTCCTGGGCGAAGCCTCCCTCCAGCTCGTGGAAACACCCAACCGGATTGTGGATGTCTATTCGTACACTTCGTTCCTGAAAGAGGAGGAAGCGGTTCAGCATCATAAGATTACCGTCAGGCGGGAAGACCATGTCTCCGATCGGGGGAGCCTGTGCATCCGATACAGTCCCTGGTTCCCTGCGGAAGGCCCGGCCGTGGCGGAGGAGGAATTCCCCGTGGAACTGCGTTCCCGGGTGGACAATGTCTTCGAATATGACATCCGGGTGCCTGCACCTGCCTGCTGGAGTCCGGAGCGTCCGCAGTTGTACAAGGTGGAGGTAATCCTGAAGGATGAGGACGGCAGGCCCATCGACGACTGCGTGATGACCACGGGCATCCGGCTCATCGAGCAACGGGAAGGCGTCCTGTATGTCAACCATCGGCCCGAAGTCCTGGGCGGCGGGCAGATCTTCGGCTACCGGCTGCCGTTGGAAACCGTTGCACGCACGGTGTACTGTCCGGAGCCGGAACAACTGATGCGGGAGCTCCTGATGGCCAAGTCCCTGGGGAACCTTCTCCGGGTCCATGTCCATGCACGGACCATGGCTCCGGAAGGCACCAACGACCCGCGGATCGCCCGCTGGGCCGACCAACTGGGCCTGTACCTGATCTGGCAGACGCCCGCCTGGACCCGGGAGGGGGAGGGCTGGAACGTGGACATCGCCCATTACCCTGTCTATATGCGGGAAGTGTACAACCATCCGTCCATCGTGATGTGGGAAGCCGGCAACCATCCCAACTGGTTCCTCCAGCACGGACCCCGGGAGACGCAGGATTACATGGCCGCCATCATCCCTGCCATCGCCTTGACCGACAGCAGCCGGCTCATCTCTCCCACGACGGCCTGGGACCTCACCCATTACGGAAACTATGAAGGAACGGTGGACCGCGACGGGAACCCGCTGGAGGCCGATCCATGGCTGATGCACCCCATGATGACGCGCGGAGTCCAGGATTCCTATTCGGGGTATGACAATCCCTGGAGCGAGATCCGGAAGATGCCCCGGACCTGGGCCAAGTGGACCCTGGAAGCGCGGGACTTGTGCTATTTCAACTTCGAGCACGAGGAGTCCATCTGCATGCCCAACTGGTCCCTGGCCCGGAAGGAGCCCTGGTACAGGGTGGACTCGTACGAGAAGAACTATGAAGACGGGAGCATCGGCACGCGGCTTTCTTTCGACCAGTGGAGGGAAAGCCAGGCCTATCAGGCCTTCGCAGCATGGGAGAGCATGAAGATGCAACTGCTGATGGGCACCAGTGGATTCTCCTGGTGCTCCCTGGAATCCGGCCCGAACATGTTTACCTACCAGAAACCCCTCATCGACGCTTTCTGTGTTCCCAAACTGGCCTTCCACGCCAACCGGATGGCCTTCCGGCGCCTATGGGCGGCGAGTGATGACGTAGATACGGTCTATGGCCCCGGAGACGGCATTACGCCGATCATCTTCAGCCTGGAAGGCGCCTGCAAAGTGCGCCTGGAGGTCCTTTTGCAGGATGGGAAAGGGAAGGTGCTTGAAAAGAAGGTATTCAAGGAAGTTGCCATTCCCGCAGGACGAAGCGTGACTCGTCTGTCACCCTTCCGTTTCCGCTCCCGCCGGACGGGTTGTCATTTCATTGTCTATCATTTGACAGTCTTGTAGGATAGAAGAGATTTCATCAGGGTATCAACGAGGCAGAGACCCCGCTCGTCATCTGGGGCAAAGGAATCAGGAGGAACCACGAGATTCCGGAAACCGTGATCCAGTATGACCTCGCCGCCACGGTGGCCGAGGTCTTCCACCTGGAGAAGCCCCAGAGCTGGCGCGGGGTGTGCATCCCTGTCTTCGAGTAGTCCGGCCATCCGCGATGGCTGGCTGGAATCGCAGGGCCGTCGCAACTGCAGGACCTGTGTTTATCGTCCTGCCCAGACGACGCCGGCGAGGATGGCGGCGCAGCCGATGCCGGCGAGCAGGGTCATCCGTTCGCCAAGGAAAACCGTGGCCGTGAGCAAGGTGAAGACGGGGTTCAGATAGACGTAGTTGGTGGATGTGACATTCCCGAGTTTGTCGATGACGAGGTTCCAGGCGATGAAGCACACGAGGGAGGCCAGGAGGCCCAGGAACAGCAGGTTCGCCCAGACGGCGGTCTGGCCCAGGACGGCCGGAGAGAAGGACTCCGACCGGCCGGCCAGGAAGGGGAGGATGGTCAGGAGCCCGTAGAAGAAGACTTTGCGGGTGGCCGTGACCGCGCCGCAGGAATGCGTCATCTCTCCCATGAACAGGCTGTACACCGCCCAGCAGAGCGCGGCTCCGATGGCCAGGAGGTCTCCCATCGGCGAAAACTGCAACCGGGACCCCTCGAATACGACGAGGGCCATGCCGGTGAGTGCCAGCAGGGTACCGCCCACGATGGGCCAGCCTACCCGGACTTCCTGCAGGGAAGCCGCGAAGCGGTCCTTCCTGAAATGTTTGTAAACCAGCGTGAAAATGAGGGTGAACAGGGGCGCGGAACAGACGAGGAACGCGACGTTGCTGGCTTGCGTATGGGCGAGGGCCGTATTCTCCGTGAGGAAGTAGAAAGAGCCGCCCGTCACCCCCAGCACCAGGAAAACGGCTTCCTCCTTCCATCCATGCCAGAGTTTCCCGGGCTGCCCGGAAAGGAGGATATACAGCCAGATTCCCGCATACGCCAGCAGGAAACGGATGAAGAAGATGGCGACCGGATGCATGCCCGCGCCGATGAGCACCTTCGTGCAGACGAACGTGACCCCCCAGATGGCCACGACGGCCAGGGCGAGAAGATGATACCGGACGTTTCCGTAGAATGTTCCCATGCTGCAAAATTACACATTTTTCCGGTTGTTTTCTTGTGGGAGAATGAGTATATTTGTACAGTCACCGATTGGTGAACGTCTTTCTTGCTTACTATGTGTAAACGTTCCGTCATCCATTGCTTACGGGTATCCTCCCTCGCCCTCGCCGTCCTGTTTTTCTCCTGCCGTCCGGGTTTCCAGGTGTTTGACCTCCGCTGCGAGGACCTCTCTGAGCCGCTGGCCATCGACAGTGCCGAACCCCATTTCAGCTGGAAGATCCGCTCGTCGGAACCCATGGAGCAGGCCGCCTATGAGATCGAAGTGGGACCTGGCCTGTGGATGTCCGGCAAGGTGGAAGCGGCGGACCAGGTGATGGTTCCCTATGGCGGAATGCCGCTGATGTCCCGCCGGCAAGCCTGGTGGCGCGTGCGGGTGTGGAATGCCGATGGAAAGGCATCGGCCTGGAGCGGGAAGCAGCGCTTCGGCGTCGGTCTGCTGGACGGGATGGAGGGCGACTGGATCGGTGCCGCCCCCGGGGAGGGAAGGGCATCGTCCCTGCGGAAGGTCTTTACGATGGACCAGGGCGGAGAATCCCTCCTGTACGTGACTTCCCTCGGCTATCACGAGGCTTTCCTGAATGGGGAGAAACTGTCGGATGCCGTTCTGCAGCCTGCTGTGTCCCAGTTGGACAAGCGTTCACTGATCGTCACTTATCCGCTTCACTTGAAGAAAGGGGTGAATGAACTCCGCATCGACGCCGGATCCGGTTGGTACAAGTCCTCGACCTTCGGTACGGCTTATGACGGCCCGCTGGTGAAGGCGGAACTCGATGTCGGAGGAGAGCCGCTCTTGTGGACCGACAGCACATGGGAAGGAGCCTGGAACGGCTACCGGGACCTGGGAACCTGGACCCCGCATGAGTTCGGCGGGGAGTGGATCGACGCGGGCATGGAGCCTCGATGGGGACCGGTGGATGTGGTCACCGTGGACGTGCTGTCCACCCAGCAGATGTGCGGGTCGGTGAAGGTCCTGGAAACCCTCCGTCCCGTGCGCATCGAGTCCCTCGGGGAAGGCCGGTGGATGCTCGATTTCGGCAGCATCGTCAATGCGATGATGGACGTCACCTTGCGCGGCCTTCCTGCCGGGACGGCTGTCACGGCCCTTTTCAGCGACTACCGTCATCCGGACGGCCGTCTGGAGAGCGACACGAGGGGGAAGGATGTCTATGTCGCCTCGGGCGCTCCGGAAGACCGGTTCCGCAACCGGTTCAACCATCACTTGATGCGCTACATGCTGCTGGAGGGGCTCCCGGAAGCGCCGCGGCCGGAGGATGTCCGGGCGTTGCGCATAGGGGACGACCTGCCTTGGAACGGTTCCTTTGAATCCTCCGACCCGGATTTGAACGCCATCTACGCTCTGGTGGAGCGGACCCTGCGCAATCTCACCTTCGGCGGTTACATGGTCGATTGCGCCAGCATCGAACGCCTCGGCTACGGCGGGGACGGGAATGCATCGGCCCAGACCCTCCAGTCCATGGCCGGTGCGGCCCCGCTCTATCTGAACTGGTTGCAGGCCTGGGCCGATGCGCAGCGCCCGGACGGCGGCCTGCCGCACACGGCGCCGAATCCCTATACGGCGGGCGGCGGCCCTTACTGGTGCAGTTTTCTCGTGCAGGCCGCCTGGCGCACCTGGATGAACTACGGCGACATCCGGCCGCTGGAACGCTTCTATCCGATGATGAAACACTGGCTGGATTATGTCGATGCCTACACCGTGGACGGCCTCCTCAAGGCGTGGCCCAACGAGCCGTACCGCGGCTGGTACCTGGGAGACTGGGCGGCGCCTGAGGGCGTGGACGTGGACGATCCGGCTTCTGTGGATCTTGTGGGCAACTGCACGCTGTGCCAGGTGTATCCGGAGCTGGAGCGCATCGCGCTTGTGCTGGGGAAGGAGACCGATGCCGCGAACTACCGCGCCCGCTATGAGGCCCTTCGGAAACGCATCCAGGAAGTGTTCTGGCATGATGGCATCTACGCCTCCGGCAGCCAGATGGACATGACCTTCCCGCTCTTGACGGGTGTCACGCCTGAACCGCTTCGGGAACAAGTGGTTGAGCAGCTGAAGAAGCGTACGCAGGAGGTGTATGGTGGCCACCTGGCCACGGGCCTGGTGGGCGTTCCGGTCCTCACCGAATGGGCGACGGAAGCCCGTGAGTGCGACTGGATGTACGGCCTTCTCAAACAGCGCGGTTATCCCGGCTACCTGTACATGATTGACAATGGCGCCACCGGTGTCTGGGAAGAATGGGACGGCGGCCGCAGCCATCTGCACAACTGCTACAACGGCATTGGAAGCTGGTTCTACGGGGCCCTCGGCGGCATCATCCCCCTGGAGCCCGGCTGTCGCCGCGTCCGCATCGACCCGCAAATCCCTGAAGGCCTTGACTGGGTGAAGGTTACCCGGGAAACCCCTTACGGACCGATCACCGTGGAGCGTCATGGCGCGGACATCCGGGTGCACCTCCCCGTCGGCGTCACGGCGGAAACGCCGTTTGCAAAACCGGTGAAAAAACAGTAACTTTACCCATTGACACTGAGAAACTGTTTCTGAAAACTGACCACTATGCAAAGAAGAGATTTCCTCCGCTATTCCGCCCTGGGCGCCGCTGCAGCCACGCTGACGCCGATGCCCGGTCTCGCTGCCGCCCCTGCGGCGAAGAAGAACGTATCCAAGAACGATAAGATCCGGATGG
>Ga0310696_10004957_pt1 | contig 16199 bp, 9 predicted proteins | sample AusTroGonzalo_MG_4_FD_203885 | JGI IMG/M metagenome (GOLD analysis project Ga0310696, IMG submission 203885) | Bovine rumen microbial communities from tropical cattle in Woodstock, Queensland, Australia - Gonzalo_02 (v2) (version 2) | ecosystem: Host-associated > Mammals > Digestive system >...
TCACAGAAGCATTATAGACGAACGCTTTACGGGATGGAATTTAAACTACATCCGCAATGGGAAAAAGCGCTATTTGGCATTCTTTGGAACCAAGGTCGATAGCAACAACGACGGTTACTTGAACATCGACGACCATGGCGATTTCTACCTGTATGACATTGATTCGAACACGACTCAAATCATCAAGATTCCCGATATGGAAATCGAAAATTATTTCTTGATGAAAAATAATCCCATATTGATTTTCGAAGTCAAGGATAAAAATCGCCCCGAATCGCACAAGAACGAGCAATTCATCTATCGATACAACATCAATACGGGCAAGCTTGAAGACATCATTCCCGACGAAGAAAAGAAACTTCATTTGAAACTGATAATGAACTAACCACACCCCCACTTCTCTCGTCTATGAAATACGGCCCGTACTGCGGGAGCGACGCCGATAAAATCCAAGCAAAAAGAACTTAAAGAACACCTCGGAACATCCCGGGGTGTTTTTTAATACCATACAATCTTACGTTGAAATCAAGTTGTGGCAAAGCCGATTGCAATCAATAACTTGTTTTGTATTGTTCGGTTTCCCTGCATTTTGGGTCGTTTTTAAATACAGTGAACCGATTATCTTCAGACGTGCGACTATCAGGCATGTGAATATGAATGCGGGGGTCTAGAACTTCAAAATAGTTATTCAAGCACAACTCCCGTTCACCATTCCAATAGGCTCTATAAGAAACAATTTCCATATTTTTTACCACATACTCAATCTTTAATGTTTGGTACGCGACACCTTTATTGTACCACACAATTTCATCCGCAGGAACATGTCCATCTATTTCAATTCTATAAGACACCCTCCTGTCGTCTAAATCGGATTCCCCATTTTTAAATGCATATGAAAAAACAAAATGAATTCCATACCAAGCCATTTTCCTGACGGGCTTCGTCTGGTATGCTACAACTTGAATATCCTTTGGAGACATCCCTTCAGGAAAATTTCCAACGACAACAAATAACGGTTCCACAACCATTCTCGGAGGAACATTGTCAGAATTGAGCACGCCTCCACAAGACGCAAGAAGAAAAATCATTAAAAAGAGCAGGATTCTCATTTTACCTCAATCACCCATTCACCCGAATTTTTCAACACAGGCAATTCCTTTCTTTGCTTATCTTTGTCATCAAGAAGAAACGCTCTGAATTCTTGAGATTTTTCATCACAGAAGGCTTCAATAACTCTATACGGTACCCCCTCATAATGCCAAACAACATAATATTTATAATCACGGGCGGACATCGAAACCTTTTTTATATCACAAGTCATTCTGCTGTATCGATAAAATTCAATTTGGCGTTGGTCTGCAGTATTGACTTCTGAATGTCCGACGATAAACTCATCTTGAAGTGAGCATTCTCCCTTAGGGCAATCTGGCCGAGCATAGGTAACGACTGATTCTTTTTCAATGGGAGCATTCTTGGGCAGAGATTCGTTAATGCGAATAGCATGGCTTGGCAGAACGCAAGCCGTCAAGAACAACGCAGAACATAACAAAAGGATTGTAAATAAAGGTTTCGACATAAGGCAACAATAAATATAATACGAAATTAATTCAGTCTGGATGACATTTCCATTTTTTATTCTTAACTTTTATTTGATAACAAATTTCAAACCGAAGCGACCTCATGCCTATTTGCCCCCACTGCCACTCCGAACTCAAAGATAACGCAACATTCTGCCCCCACTGCGGGAGCGACAAGAACACCGGCTGGAAAGAAGGTGCGGAATATTCCGACCTTGACCTCCCCGACTACGATGAAATTGTCGAAAATGAATTCGGAGACGATCCGAACAGTCCCTACGCCAAAAAGAAAAAAAAATTAGGTGGAATTGTCGGGACAATAGCAGCAATTATCGTAGCGTTAGCCTTCATTGCCACAATGATATTCTAAAAACGTTAGAAGTCGCCTCTCGTCTCCGATGCTTACGATGAAAAAGTCGTAAACTTCCTACCGTCTTCCGATTAAATCGTTTCTTCAAGTTTCTTGAGGCTCGTTTCGGCTTCGGCAAAATCGTAATCGTCCACTTGATTATGCAGTTTCTGCAAAATATTTTCCTGTTCCTGCGTGAACATGATTTCTTCGAGTGATTCCAGAATACGTTTGCAAAGCGTCGAGGAGCAGGAATCTATGGCGGGCTTGAGTTCTGCAATCGCCTTGGACAACTTTTCTGTGGCCTCCGGATCAACATGCTTGATGACAACAGCCGCGTTGATTTGTTCCGATGCAATATTCTGCATCACAACCTTCAGGTCATCGATCAGTTCTTCAAAGGCTTTTTCGAATGCCATGAAATCACTGTAGTTCCGTTCTTTTTTCAGCAAGGCATTTTCAAGTATAAGCCCAAGCGTTTGTACATGATACGAACCTATTGTCCCGCAAAGGCCCTTGATTGTATGGATTTTTCGGGCCAGTTCTTCAAATTCACCATTTTCAAAGGATGTTTTCAACTTCTGGATTTTTCCATCGTAGTCACGGACAAATCCTTGCAATATCTTGAAATACAAGTTGCGGTTGTCGTTTGCATGGTATAGCCCTGCCGCCGCATCAAAATGTCTGACCTTCTGGAACAGCAAAACGGTATTGTCGTCGTTACTTACAAGTTTTTCGTCTGAATTAATGGAATCCTGAACAGTAGGCATTTTATCTGCAACCGGCAAATATTTAGCCAGTTCACTAAAGAGCAGTTTCGGGTCAATCGGCTTTGCAATGTACGAATTCATCCCCGCACTAAGGCAATCGTCCTTGTCTTTTTGGAACGCCCTTGCACTCATAGCGATAATCGGCACTTTCTTAAAATATTCATCAGGCCGTTTACGGATTTCCGCGGTAGCGTCTAGACCATTCATGACAGGCATCTGGATATCCATCAAAACAAGATCAAATGCATTTTTCTTGAGCAAGTCCAGCGCAATTTTTCCATTTTTCGCAACCATCGTTGTCAAGCCCACGCTATTCAAAAGCGACACGGCCAACTCCTGGTTCATTTCATTATCTTCGACCAAAAGTATCTTAGCTTCTTTGAAGAATACCTTATTTTTCTCTGTCTTGACGGTCTTTTGATATGTAAGCTTTTCGCCGACGGCCTCCTGCATAGCGCTAAGCAAGGAACTTATCTGCAGCGGTTTCGCCACGCAACTGTTGTAGCCCATTTCTTCTGCAAGGTGGTAATTCCGTTCGTCAAAATGAATAGGGTGCATCAAAATTTTAGGAATCTTTTTCATCTTGAATGGCAACCCTTGCACAAAGTCAAAGCCGTTCAGAATCGGCATCTGGAAATCGACAATAAAGAGGTCATACGGAGTCTCGCCCGCTTCGTCATGCGCCTGAATCAAATCCAGCGCTTCGTCGACGGAGCCGGCTTCCTCGACAACACAGCGCAACTTCGTCAAGTAATGGCGCAGCACATCGCGCAACTTGCCGCAATCGTCCACAAGCAAAATGTTCTTGTTCCTGAACGTCGAAACAGATTTCCACTTGGGAACGGTAGCTTGCGGCGCAATCGGGAGCATCAAAGAGAAATAGAATCTGGAGCCTTTTCCAAATTCGCTTTCAACTTGGAGTTCGCCTCCCATCAGTTCCACAAGCGATTTCGAAATCACGAGCCCGAGCCCCGTACCGCCGTATTTGCGCGTAATAGAACCGTCTGCCTGCGTAAATGCGGTAAAGAGCACATTCAGCTGCTCATTCGTCATGCCAATACCCGTATCAATAACGCTGAACGAAAGCTTTACGTTATTTCCAATTACTTGTTCCTGCTTGATTTGCAGCGTTATACTGCCGCTTTCAGTGAACTTGGTCGCATTGTTGATAAGGTTCGTGAATATTTGAGACAAGCGAAGAGGGTCGCCCATCAGGATTTCGGGAATTTCAGGGTCCACATCGACAATCAATTCAATGGGTCTTTGAGCAATTCGAACTTCGGCAAGGGTCGTCACTTCGTTGATGACATCCTGTAAAACGAGCTGCGTAATTTCGAGTTCTTGTTTTTTGGCCTCGATTTTCGAGAAATCCAAAATGCTATTGATGATTCTCAAAAGCGACGTGGCGGCATGACTGATGCGTTCGATAAATCCTTGCTGGCGTTCGTCCAGTTGCGTTTCCTGGATTAAATGCGCCATGCCAATAATGGCGTTCATCGGCGTCCTGATTTCGTGACTCATGTTGGCAAGGAACTCGCTCTTCGCCTGGGTCGCCTGTTCTGCAATTTCGCGAGCGGCCACAACTTCCGAAATGTCAATCATCGAGAGCATGTAACCGACAACGGATTCCTGCACCTTGAGCGTGCACGCTTCGCCACGGAACCACGTTTCCGTATGCGTATTGAGCGTCTGGAGCATGAACGTGTCTTTCCACACGCCTTGTTCGTCAAAAATTCTTTTCAACGATTCCACGACGCCCTCGGGCATTCCGCATTTTGGCAAATTACCGAGCGACTGTCCAATCACGTCTTTCCAGTCCATCACAAGGTAATCGGCCAACTGCTTGGACATGTACTTGACTTTACGGTTCTTGTCAAAAATGACGAGGATGGAATTGCCCGCCGAAAGCATGATGGTGTCGAGAATTGTATCTTTCTGTATGCCGCTCGTCTCGTCGGAAATGAGGAACAAATAACGTATCGAGCCATCGTCTTCGACAAGGAACTGGAAAATGACTTTCCACCAGGCGTCTTCCCCTGTACAGCTTTTTACAGGAACTATAATTTGCCGTTCGCTGGCATGCATTTTTCCGCCCTTGGAAACTTTATACACGAACTTTTTGAAAGGCTCGGAATGGAAAAATTTCCAAAGGATTTCGCCACGGATGTCGTTACCGTTGTTAAAAAATTCAGCAATGTAGGCGCTCGCATGGAGTATGTCAAAGGTATCGTTTGTCAGGATCAGCCTAAAATTGTCGCTTCCCAAAAGAGTCTCGAACATCGTACTGGAACTGACGCTTTCGTTTAAATCTTTTTGGATAAAGAATCTAAAAAGGAAATGGACAATCAGGGACGTGAGGAACATAAGCGCAAGGACAACAAGCGCCACCACTAGAATGATTGCTTCCAAGTTATCTTGTACTTTCGCAACGACCTTGTTTTTATGGACAACGTGTATCACATAGAACGGCGCATTTCTTAACGGAGTCACCATGTATATCAGCTTGCGGCTGTACGCATCCATTTTTTCGTAACGGGTGACCGTTCCAAAAACCAGGTTATCCTGCAAAATATCCGCCTGGACCAAACTCAAAAGGTTCGCCACCGTATCTACGACAATCTTGTGAAGGTTCGTCTCGTAAGGAAAGTACGTAAACAAGCTATCATTTTCGGAACTGACGAGCATCGTAATGCCGCCTTCCGCCTTAGCGACTTCCCCCATCAATTGACGGACTTTCTGAAGATCAATATCTTCGGCGATAGCACCCACAATTTTTTGGTCCTTGTCCCACAACGGGTACGAATAAGTCAAGACACGTTTCTTCGCTTTTTCGTTGATGGTGGGGCCCGTAATGGCAAGCCCCTTATGCCTAGAAGCTTCAAGATACCAAGTCTTTGTTCTAAATTCCTTTTTCTCCTCGTCGAGTTTGAAATCACGACCCGAAATGAACTTGCCGTTCATGTTGCCGTAATAGGCATCGACAATGTACGACCCGGTCAGCAGTTGTTTTTTCAAAATTTTTTTGACATCTGCTTCCTTTGAATGCTGGATAATTTGCGGGAGCAACTTGAACTGTTTTTCGATTTTCGAGAAAAACAAATCGACATCGACAATAACCTTGTCCTGGAACTTCGCCTCGCTCGAACTGTACGAAGCCGAAATCAACGTCGATTTTAGATAATTCGCAAATACAAATACCAACGCGATGGTAAAGATGAGCATCGGTATAGTATATACAAGTGAAATTCGCCAACTGAGATGCCGACGTTTTTCATTTAGCGGACTATGCGTCAAGCTTTATTTTCCTCGGAGGAATTGTCTTTAAACTGTTCATAGATTTCGGGCAGTCGGGGAGCGATTGCCAGAAACGCATCGACCACATCGGGATCGAACTGCGTTCCGCGGCCTTTGATGATTTCCCTCACGGCAACCTTGTGCGGATAAGGGTCTTTGTACGGCCTCTTCGATACAAGCGCGTCATAGACATCGGCAACGGCCATGATGCGAGCGCCTATGGGAATATCGTCTTCTTTCTTATGGTTCGGGTAACCCTCGCCATTCCAGTACTCGTGGTGTCCCAAGGCCATATCGGCCGCAATGCGGACCATCTCGTTGTCATGCAGTTCCTTGGTTGCTTCGAGCAACACATCGTAACCCATTTGCGGGTGCTGCATCATGATTTGACGTTCGTCATGCGTCAAGCTACCGGGCTTGCGCAGAATGCCGTCATGGATGCCGACCTTCCCGATATCATGTAGCGGCGCCGCAGTTGCGAGATTTTCAATATATTCGTTGGTAATCGTTTGTGCGAACTTCGGGTTTTTCTGAAGTTCCTCAGCCACAAGCTGGACGATAATCTGCGTGCGCTTGATGTGCTCCCCTGTTTCGGGATCACGGTATTCCGCAAGCGAGCCCAAACTCGTGAGCATGACTTTCAACGTCCTACGCAGGTCCGCCGTCTTTTCATCGACGAGTTCATGTAGATGGTCGCGCTGAAGTTTTAACTGGAGCTGGTTCTTGATGCGGAGTTTGACCAATTCTGGAGAGAAAGGCTTGGTAATGTAATCGACAGCGCCCAAGTTAAGTCCGGTCTGTTCGCTCATGCTGTCCGCCTTGGCCGTCAGGAATATGACGGGGATTCCCTGCAAGATGCCCTTTTCACGCATGATCCTCAAAGTCTCATAGCCGTCCATTTCGGGCATCATCACATCGAGCAAAATCAAGTCCGGCTTAATCTTTTCAGTAAGCTCAATAGCCTTCTTTCCATTAAGCGCAACACACACATCGTAATCTTTCGACAAAATACCTTCCAACACCTCAATGTTCGTCTTGGTGTCGTCAACAACTAAAATTTTCAAACGGATTCGTTCCATACTTATAATATACGCTAATTAAATGAAATAAAACAACCGGGAATATAAAACAGACTTCATTTTCCTTGGACTTTTTTTCAAGAAATTTTCCCCTCCCCTTTCATAAATTCCATCACTTCTAAAAGTATATTTATCTTAGGTCAATAGTTACTAATCATTGGTTATTTAGCACAAGTCAGTGGTTATTTAGCGGGCTGTTATTTAAATTTCGGAGATTTTATGAAGCAATTTTTGTCATTAGCGGCACTTTTGGCGTATGGCGCCTATGCGCAAGATGTGATAGCCCCGTTTTGGGAAGCGCTCAACAACCTGGAACCCGCAGGCATCAATGACCTTTATACAGACTTGAACCTCCCCGACACGATGAAGAAATTCGGCCCGTTCCCGGTCACTTGGGAAAGTTCCGATACGCTCTTCCTCGGGCATGACGGTCGAATCAAAGGCCGCTTTGTAGGAGAAAACAAGGAAGTCACCCTAACGGCAACGCTATATGACAACACAAACAGCACGCCACGAGCCGAGAAAAGAGATTTCAAAGTCTCCATCCATGGTTTCGAGCCTTACTCCAATTACCTTTTCGTCTATTTTCCCGCCAACAACAACGAGAACATCTACTACGCACTGAGCAACGACGGATACAATTTCACGCCCATGAATGACGGGAAACGCGTGGTGGCCGCAGATACCGTAAGCGTCAAAAAGGGGTTGCGCGACCCACACGTGATGCGAGGGCCTGACGGATGGTTCTACATGGTAAACACCGACATGAAGAGTGCCGAAGGCTGGTCGAGCAATCGCGGCATGGTGCTGATGAAGTCCCGCGATTTAGTCCACTGGAATCACAGCACCGTGCATTTTCCGGACAAGTACAAAGGCAAGAACTTCGCGAACGTCACCCGTGTGTGGGCGCCCGAAACCATCTGGGACGAAAACCACGTGAACAAGGACGGGAGCAAAGGGAGGCCGCTCGTATATTACTCGCTTTTAACCAACGACGGAACCATTTCTTATGACCAAGTATTTTTCAACTACGCGAACGAAGATTTCACCGACCTCGAAGGCGACCCCGTCCACTTTTTCGACCGTGGCAAATCGACCATCGACATGGACATCGTCTATAATCCTGTAGATAAACTCTATCACGCATTTTACAAGAACGAAGGCGACGGCGGAATCTGCAAAGTCCAGGCGCAAACGTTAACCTCGGCCGACGGCACCAAAGGCCCGACTTGGTACAAACGGAGCAACGCGCTGCAACAGACAACCGAAGCCGTCGAAGGGGCCGGCGTGTTCAAGCTCATCAACCAGAACACGTGGGTGCTCATGTACGACTGCTACAACAACGGGCATTACCAGTTCACGAGCAGCACCGACTTAGAAACGTTCAAGTTTGTGCAAAATACCGAAATGAAAGGAGCATTTACGCCGCGACACGGCACGGTCATCCCGCTTACCGCGCAAGAAACAGCGGCGCTCATGAAAGCGTTTCCCACCAAAGATTTCGAGCCTAGAGTCATCGACATTCCAGATTCCGTGGGAGTCTGCGACGGGAAAAAGGTCGTTGCCCCCTGCAGCGGCACAAAGATTATCCCCTACGTCAAAATCGGCGACGGAGAATGGAACGAAACGACGGATGTGAAGGTCAAGAAAGGCGCGACCGTCACAATGGGGCCCCATCCGTGGGACGGCAAAATTTGGCAATGGGAAGGTCCTGACAAGTTCAAATCGACGACTCGAGAAAACACGCTCAAGAACGTCGATGGAAGCAAAAGCGGCTACTACACGGTGACCTATACAAACGAAACCGGTTGCAAGAGCGTCGCGAAAATCAAGATGATCGTAGATGACCCGGACAAGCCGTATATCGAAGACACTATTACGACAAACATTGGCAGCCGCAAGATGCACGAGAATCGCAAGGATTTGCGTCTGAAACGCGCTCCCGTCTATTTCGACTTGCTCGGCAACAGACTCAAGGGCATGCCCAAGAACGGGATGTTTGTAGTAAGATAGTTATTCGTTGGTTATTAGTCATTAGCTAAAAATCGTGGTCAAAGCCGCTTAACTGAAACCAAAGACCATTGACTAAAAGCTATTGACAACTCTATTAAGTTTTATAAATGCATTCACGGAATCGGCGTAGTTCCAAATGCCCCCAAGTACGGACACGCCTTGAATTGGGAGTTTCTTGATATCGTCCAAATTTTCGTGATCGATGCCGCCAAATGCAATAATTTGCGGCTTACTTGCACGTTGGGCGCTTATTTCGGGAGTGTCGCTATTTTTTTCGAGCATGGCCAATTTTTCGGCAAGAATCTCGATACCGAGCGAATGAACCGGTTCATATACAGACTGAGGCTGAAAAACAGGCCCGATTAAGGCTCCGGAAACCCATTCCGGTAAATCATCCAGCTGTTCTAAATTCCGGCACAGAGCAACGCAATTCACTCGTTTCCAACATTCGGGAACATTCCCCAACAAACTTTGCGCCTCACACACGCACCCCCGCACATCCAACTGTTCAGCCATGTCCGGCGTTCCGCGTACCCAAATGCGATCACGCAAATCCATCGGGAGCGACAATAGCCAACGTTCATAATCGTCAAACGAAGCACGAGCGTTCCCGCCGCGCCCACGCTTGTCCAAAATCAAACGGGTTAAACCGCAATGGAACATCTTTTCGATATCGTCATATTCTGCAGCAAAATTATCAGGACAAGTAACAAGCCAAAGTCGCATTTTTAGGGGTTTGGTTAATAGGTTTTAGGAGTTAGAAGATGGGAGTCCGTAGAACTTAGAAAAATTTGAGTTTTTTTATAAACAGACGGATTCTACAATCATGTATCAATTATAAGAATTTTAAAGATGCTAAAGACTATTACTAAAGATTACAAAAAATGTAAAACAAAATGCAATAATTACAATTTATGTAAAACATAAAGTTGGACTTTTTACATATTTTGGCATTTTAAGCCAATTTGTCGTTTTGGCATGTTTTTAGCTATATAGCCACGAAAATTACAAATTGTGTAAATTAGGAATAAAAAATGACATTACAGCATAGTTATAACGGCAAGACAAAGTTTATTATCGTCACCGGAGGCGTCATCTCCGGACTCGGCAAAGGGGTAGCAGCAGCGTCCATCGGGGCGCTGCTTTCTGCTAGAATGAAGGTGGTTCCGGTAAAGTGCGATGGTTACCTGAACACGGATCCGGGCACAATGAACCCGACGGAACACGGCGAAGTTTTTGTTTTGGATGACGGTGGCGAATGCGACATGGACTTCGGCCACTACGAACGCTTTTTGAACGTGACGGCCAAGAAGGATTGGAGCCTCACGATGGGCCGCATTTTCAAGATGATTCTCGAAAAGGAACGCCACGGCGACTACCTCGGACATACAGTGCAGTTCATCCCTCACGTGACAGACCTCATCAAGGAACAGTTTTACAGAATCGCGAACCAGGAAAAGGCTGACGTGCTGCTCATTGAAATCGGCGGTACCGTGGGCGACCTTGAAAACCAATTCTACATCGAAGCGGCGCGCCAGTTGAGCCACGAAGTCGGCGACCACAACGCCATTTTTGTGCACCTCACCTACGTCCCGATCCCCTCCGGCGTAAACGAACAGAAGTCTAAGCCCACGCAAATGTCCGTCCGCGATTTGAACAAACTCGGTATCTACCCTGAAATTGTCATCGGGCGTTGCGAAGAATATATCAAGCCGCACCTCAAGGAAAAAATCGGCCTGTTCTGCAACCTGCCCGCAAACCACGTCATTTCTGGCATCGACGTGAAGCACGTCTATGAATGTCCGCTCGTTTACGATGCAGAAGGCATTCCCGAGATTCTTTCAAAGACGCTCAACATTTACGCCCCGCCGAAACTTGATCAGTGGAGCAAGCTCGTGGATGCGCTCAAGCGCAATTCCGTGAACCCGCGCAAGACACTCACGGTCGCCATCTGCGGCAAGTACCTCGCCCTCGAAGATTCTTACGCATCCGTTGTCGAAGCTATCTCGCACGCATCCGCGCACTTGGATTTGCATGCCAACATCCGCTGGGTCGATACCGAAAAAATCGAAAACGGCAGCGTTTCTGTTGAAGCGGCGCTCAAAGGAATCGACGCGGTCATCGTTCCGGGTGGTTTCGGTAGCCGCGGCATCGAAGGCAAGATTCAGGTCATCCGCTACGTGCGCGAAAACAAGATTCCGTTCCTCGGCATTTGCTACGGCATGCAGCTTTCCGTTGTCGAATTTGCCCGCCACGTCTGCGGGATGCAAGGCGCAGGCACCATCGAAATGGAAAGCGAAACGAACCATGTCGAAGTCCCGGTCATCGCATTCCTCCCCGGCCAGGAACACATCAAGGACTTGGGCGCCACCATGCGACTCGGTGGCCACGATGTCGTCATCAAGGAAGGGAGCCTTGCAGCACAGGTTTACGGTTCTACCGCCATCCGCGAGCGTTTCCGCCACCGCTACGAAGTGAACCCGCAGTACGTCGCTCAGATTGAACAGGGTGACCCGACGGGCGCAAACCAGCAAAAGCTCATTTTCTCCGGAAAAGCTGCCAACGAAGACATTATGCAGATTATGGAACTCACGGACCACCCCTACTTTATGGCCTGCCAGTTCCACCCGGAATTGAAGTCCTCGCTGATCCACCCGGCCCCGCTTTTCCTCGGACTCCTCAAAGCAGCCGATGAGAAAAATTAAAACAAAAAATCTTAAATAATGGATTGTCGCAAACCTATCATTTTACTATAATTGCACCCCGATGAAAGGAATGGATCAAAAATCCCTGGAGCTCACCTTCATGGTAGCAGCCTCGGCCCACAAAAAGGTCGCATGGATTCCAGTTCTTGAAAAGATTATCATTCCTATTTATAAGAGTTTCAGTTTTAAGGCAAAGGCATTTAGCTTTTGCCTTTTTTATTGCACACTGCATCGTCATTCTGAGCGAAACGAAGAATCCAGTTATTTCAGCCCTGGATCCTTCGATTTCGTGCTACGCACTTCACTCAGGATGACAGCGTGGAAACAACCGCTTTTTACATTCTAGCAACGAGTAGATCATGAACGAAAAATTCCAATGGAAAGCAAAGCGCGAGCGCAAGGCATTCATAGCCTTGGCAGACGGAACCGTATTCCACGGTTACGCCTTTGGCGAAAAAAAGGACACCGTCGGCGAAGCCGTTTTCAACACCGGCATGGCAGGGTACAAGCAAATTTTGACGGACCCGTCTTACGCTGGCCAGTTCGTCGTTTTCACGACCGCAGAAGTCGGCGCTTACGCCACGAACTTCGAAAAATCCGAATCCCGTCAGGTTTTCTTGAACGGCATTGTCGTGAACTCCCTCGACTGGGTTTCCAAGGAACTGAACGAAGAATCGCTCCATGATTTCATGCTCGCGCAAAAGAAGGCAGGTATCGCCGGTGTCGATACCCGCGCCCTCACGCTCCACCTCCGCGAACACGGTGCCCAGAAGGCTTACCTCCATGTCGAAGACTCCGAAATGAGCGAAGCCGAAGCTATTGAAAAAGCAAAAGCCTGGGAAGGCCTCGACGGTCAGGACTACGCGAGCAAGGTCAGCGACCCGAACGGTTACGAATTCAACAACGAAGGCAAGTACCACATTGTCGCTCTCGATTTCGGTATCAAGACGAACATCTTGAGAAACCTCGCCGCTCAGGACATGCGCATCACAGTCATGCCGATTGGCACGAGCTACGAAAAGATTATGGAACAGCAGCCGGACGGCGTGTTCCTCTCGAACGGTCCTGCCGACCCGAACAGTCTCCCGCAGGTTTACAACATGGTCAAGCAGCTCCTCGGCAAGATTCCTCTCATGGGTATCTGCCTGGGTAACCAGCTCCTCGGCCTTGCTCTCGGTGCTAAAGTTTCCAAGCTCAAGTTCGGCCACCACGGCTGCAACCATCCGGTCAAGAATCTCTTGACGGGCGCGGTCGAAATCACGTCGCAGAACCACAACTACGCCATTGACGAAAAGACTCTCCCCGCCGATGTCGAAGTCACGCACATCAACCTGAACGACAACACGGTCGAAGGCATCCGCTGCAAGAACGTGCCTGCGTTCAGCGTACAATACCATCCGGAATCTGCTCCGGGACCAAACGATTCCATGTACTTGTTCGAAGAATTCAAGAAGATGATTGAAGAATTTTGCACAAACCGAGTGCAGAGCCAAACGCAGTTTGAGCTTTGCCGAGGTGCAGACAAAAAGCCCGCAGAGCGGGAATTTAAGGGAGGCAAGAATGCCTAAGCGTACCGACATCAAGAAGATTATGCTCATTGGTTCTGGCCCGATCGTAATTGGCCAGGGCTGCGAATTCGACTACTCCGGCGTGCAGGCCTGCAAGGTATTGCGCCGTGAAGGTTTCGAAGTGGTGCTCGTGAACTCGAACCCCGCAACCATCATGACTGACCCGGAAATGGCCGACCGCACTTACATCGAACCGCTCAGCGTCGACATCCTCCACGAAATCATCCGCCGCGAACGCCCGGATGCATTGCTCCCGACTCTCGGTGGCCAGACTGCATTGAACCTCGCGATGGAACTCAACGAACGCGGCATTTTAGACCGCTACCAGGTGGAACTCATCGGTGCAAAGGCCGAATCCATTCAGCGCGCCGAAGACCGTCACTTGTTCAAGGAAGCCATGCTCAAGATCGGGCTGGACCTCCCCCGCTCCGGTTCCGCACACTCCATGAGCGAAGCGCTCGCCATCGCCCACACCATCGGCAGCTGGCCGCTCATCATCCGTCCGGGCTTCACCCTCGGTGGTACCGGTGGCGGTATCGCTCACAACCCCGAAGAATTTGAAACCATCGTCAACCGCGGCCTTGATGCCTCGCTCAACAACGAAGTCCTTATCGAAGAATCTCTCCTCGGCTGGAAAGAATTCGAAATGGAAGTCATGCGCGACAAGAAGGGCAACGCCGTTATCGTCTGCTCCATCGAAAACCTGGACCCCATGGGCGTGCACACCGGCGACTCCATCACGGTCGCCCCGATCCAGAGCCTCGATGACCGCGCTTACCAGGCCATGCGTGACGACTCCCTGAAGGTCATGGAAGCCATCGGCGTGGAAACCGGCGGATCTAACGTGCAGTGGGCCATCCAGCCCGAAACCGGCCGCCGCATCATTATCGAAATGAACCCGCGCGTGAGCCGTTCTTCTGCACTCGCCTCCAAGGCAACGGGCTTCCCCATCGCAAAGATTGCAGCCCTCCTCGCTGTGGGTTACACGCTCGACGAACTCCGCAACGACATTACGCAGACGACCCCGAGCTGCTTCGAACCGGCGCTTGACTACGTTGTCGTGAAAGTTCCGCGATTCACGTTCGAAAAATTCCCGAAGGCCGATTCTACGCTCGGCACCCAGATGAAGTCTGTGGGCGAAGCGATGGCTATCGGTACGAACTTCAAGCAGGCCATGCAGAAGGCGCTGCGCTCCCTCGAAACAGGTTTCGGCGGATTCGGCGCCTGCGCCAAGTGCGAAAAGTTCAAGGAATACGACGACGAAACCCTCGCCAAGGAAGTCGCCCGTCCGAGTGCAGAACGCATCTTCGTGGTATACGAAGCCTTCCGTCGCGGCTGGACCATCGAAAAGCTCTACGACATCACCAGAATCGACCGCTACTTCCTCCGTCACCTCGAAGAACTCGCCCTCTACGAAGACGAAATCCTTTCCGCAGGTTCTCTCGAAAACCTGGCGAAGGATCTGCCGCTCTTCCGCCAAGCCAAGGAACTCGGCTACAGCGACATCCAGATCGGCTACCTGTTCCACAAGACTCCCGAAGAAGTCATGGCGGTGCGCAAGCAGATCGGCCTCATTCCGAGCTACTACTCCGTCGATACCTGCGCCGGCGAATTCGAAGCCATCACGCCGTATTACTACAGCTGCTACGCCGAAAACTCCGAACCGGTCCGCGAAATTCCGGGTCACGGTCACAAGAAGCGCATCATGGTGCTCGGTGGCGGCCCGAACAGAATCGGTCAGGGTATCGAATTCGACTACTGCTGCTGCCACGCCGCCTTTACGCTGCGTCGCGAAGGCTACGAAGTCATCATGGTGAACTCCAACCCCGAAACGGTTTCCACCGACTATGACACCTCCGACAAGCTCTACTTTGAACCGCTCACGCTCGAAGACGTGATGGGCATTTACGAACGCGAAAAGTGCGCCGGCGTCATCGTGCAATTCGGTGGCCAGACTCCGCTGAACCTCGCCATGCGCCTCAAGAAGGCCGGTGCGAACGTCGTCGGCACAAGCCCCGAAGACATCGACCTCGCCGAAGACCGCGACTTCTTCAAGCAGCTCGTCACCAAGATCGGCATCAAGCAGGCCGAAAGCGGCATCGCCCACAACGTGGACGAAGCCCTCGCCATCGTCGAAAAGATCGGCTATCCCGTTCTCGTGCGTCCGAGCTTCGTTCTCGGCGGCCGCGGCATGGTAATCGTCTATAAGGAAAAGTACCTCCGCAAGTTCGTGGAAGAAGCCGCCGCCATTGGCGAAGGCAAGCCGATCCTCATCGACCGCTTCCTCGAAGACGCCACCGAACTCGACGTGGACTGCATCAGCGACGGCAAGCACACCGTTATCGGTGCCATCATGGAACACGTGGAACCCGCAGGCATCCACTCCGGTGACTCCGCAAGCGTGATTCCGCCGATGACCCTCTCCAAGGAAATCCAGGAAAAGGTCCGCCAGTACGCCAAGGAATTCGCGAAGGAACTCCACGTTTGCGGTCTCATGAACATGCAGCTCGCCGTCAAGGATGGTGAACTCTACATGATCGAAGTGAACCCGCGTGCATCGCGCACCGTGCCGTTCGTGTCCAAGTCCATCGGCGTTCCGCTCGCCAGCTACGCAAGCCGCTGCATGCTCGGCGAATCCCTCGAACAGATCGGCTTTACCGAAGAAGTGCACGTGCCTTACGTGAGCGTCAAGGAAGCCGTGTTCCCGTTCGTCAAGTTCCCGGGTGTCGACATCACGCTTTCTCCGGAAATGAAATCCACCGGCGAAGTCATGAGCCTCGATCGCGACCGCGGCCTTGCCTACCTCAAGAGCCAGCTGGCTTCCGGCAACAAGGTCCCAAGCCA
>Ga0310696_10004958_pt1 | contig 16196 bp, 10 predicted proteins | sample AusTroGonzalo_MG_4_FD_203885 | JGI IMG/M metagenome (GOLD analysis project Ga0310696, IMG submission 203885) | Bovine rumen microbial communities from tropical cattle in Woodstock, Queensland, Australia - Gonzalo_02 (v2) (version 2) | ecosystem: Host-associated > Mammals > Digestive system >...
CTTGAGGATGTGTTACTTGAGGTCATGGACATCTTCCCGAGCGAGTATATTCACATTGGAGGCGACGAGGTGCCTCGTGACCGTTGGATTGAGTGCCCGAAATGTCAGGCAAAGATCAAAGAGCTTGAAATTAAAGGCGATGACAAACATTCTGCCGAGGATTATCTGCAGAGCTATGTAATGTCGCGCATGGAGCAATTCGTTGAAAATCATGGTCGTCACATCATCGGATGGGATGAGATGCTTGATGGTGAGCTGGCGCCTAATGCCACTGTGATGAGCTGGAGAGGCACTTCCGGAGGCTATAAGGCGGCGAAGATGCATCATAACGTCATCATGACACCTAACGACTATGTTTATTTCGATTATTATCAATCACTTGACACAGAAAGTGAGCCGGAAGCAGGCGGCGGATACAACTCCGTTAAAAAAGTCTATTCGTTGGAGCCTATTCCAGAAGGTTTGACTAAAGATGAAGAGAAATATATCTTGGGCCCGCAAGCCAACATCTGGACCGAGTACGCCAGCGAGTTTAACGTGGTGTTATTCAGACTGTTACCTCGGCTCGGTGCCCTCGCCGAGGTCCAGTGGTGCAACCCTGACCAAAAGAACTATTATGACTTCGTCAAGCGCGAATATCGAATGACACGGCTTTACAAATTGTATCATTGGAGATATGCGACTCATATTTTCGATATCGACGTGAAAATCACACCAAACATTCAGGATGGCGTTATCGATGTCACTATGACCAAACAAGTTGATGGCGATATAATGTATTCTATTGACCATCAAGACTTTGTAAAATATTCAGAGCCTTTGAAAATAAACAAAAACTGTCATCTTGAGGGTTATGTGCAATATCCCGACGGCAGCAAGGGCAAGGTCTACAAGACCAACTTCGACTTCAGCAAAGCCTCTATGAAACCTATTGTCGTGAAGGATCAGCCACACCGCAACTATGCTTACGACGGTCCGCAGATGCTTATTGACGGCCTGCGTGGAGGCTCGAACTACCGTAGTGGCCGTTGGCTTGGCTGGTACGGCATAAACCTCGATGCCACCATCGATTTACAGGAAGTTACAGAGATCAGTTCGGTCAGATTTAACCTTCTCATCAACATGAAAGACTGGATTTTCAATGCAAAAACAGTGAAAGTTTTGGGTTCCAACGATGGCGAGAACTTCACCGAGATTGCCTCACAAGATTTCGACCTGTTGCCCGCCGATTACGAAAGCAGCTTCTACCCTGTCGACATCGTGTTTGAGCCAGTAAACACTCGTTATGTGGAGGTTATAGTCACACCGTATGACTGCCCTGAAGGACATTCAGGATACGGTTATCCGGCATGGATTTTCGTGGATGAGATTGGAGTTTATTGATTATTAAAAATATTGAAAAAATACTTGACAAACAACTTGTTGTTTTGTATTTTTGCCCTGTATTCATCACCAAAGACAGCAGAGTATCGTAAAACATTTATTGGAATTGGGAATTCACTGATTTTGCAGTGAATAGATTTTGATTTGTGTAATAACAATTTATGTTTATATGGTACAACAAAGTAAAAATAAAGTAAAACTAAACAAAAAGTATAAAGTCATAGGACGAATTCCGATGGCTGCAATTAAAAAAATACAAGAAGTAATGGCATTACCGGGGAATGTCCAGACTATCAGAGCCAACATTGGCAACACTTTAAAGCATAACAAGAAGCATCTTGAGGATTTAGAGATACAATTGTCACGACTTGGTCTATCAAAAGAGGATTATATAGAGTTTGTTGCTAAAAAGTTCAATGAAATCCATAGCGGCAACAAACCTTTATCGTTATTGCTTGCGGTAGCTAATGATGAATATCCGAATCACGTAGCAGCTGTTCAATTAAATTATAATAAGAGCGAAAACTTTTGGTTGGCAACGACAGTACATGCTATAAGACCTGGTGATTTAAAAAGAATTCCATTGATTTGGAGGAAATAAAAAAGGAGACCGGAGTCTCCCTTTATTTCGTAGTCGCCCCTGCTACGAGGCCGCTTGCTCGACCTGTCTGTTAGCCACCCAACGCATAATACAGCAAGGTGCGAGGGCCTGGGCGATCCAGACGATGCAAAAATACATATAATTTTTTAATTGTCAAGGGGTTTTGCAAAAAAAATGCAATACATTTGAAATTATATATTTGATATGATTCAGATCACAATATCTTGACATATCAACTACATCCTTTACAAAAACTTCAATAGTTTGAATGAGTAAACTTTAAGATATCCTTAATTGTTTTCTATATTCTTCAAATCTTTTATCAGATGCCGCCTTTAGTTTAGCTGCTTTTTCAGCTTTTCTCATTTCCCTTTTTCTTGCATTTTTTGATTTATATTCGGTTTGCTTATTATTCAATCTTTTCATTTCGTCGTCGGACAATTCCTTGATATCCTTACTGTTTATTAAACGGAAAAACTTATCAAAATCAAGACTTGTTCCGTCGGTAACATTTGCCAACTCATCAACTGTTGCTTCGTTTATTTTGGATTTCTAAGTGCAATGGTCTTGTTGTTGTAATAGCTGGTGAACTGGCTTGAAATAATTTGCCGAAGTTTATTTTCATCAATTCTTCTATCGAACACAGCACATTTTATGCAGCGTTTTATAAGGGTGTCACGCGAAATAAATTTTCCACTACTTGTTATCAAATCTGCTATTGTCAACTGATCAACAGAATTCATTACTTCTTCCTCAGTAATCCAGTTAGGCAAATAAACATCCAAGCGTAGCCCGTATGGTCGTCGAATTAGACTTGTACGAGCTTTTCTACGTAATTCTTCTACATCAATTTCAGTGTGTTCTTGTATATATTTTGCTTTATCATACGCCCTTCCCTGTGCAGATCTCGGCTTAGGCTTTTTAGCTTCTTCTTGCCTTGCTTTATACTCAGCAAACTTTTCCGGCTTACTATTACGCAAGTTTTGAAGTGCATTTATCGCCTAAGTTCTAACATAACGTATGTCAGACGTTTGATCTCTTACAGCTATCAAATAATCGCTATAACTTTCAATAACTCTCATACATTTCTCTCTATTTTTTAATCTATTGATTTCATAACATCCAACATCATTTGGTAGCTATTCACCTCATGATAGCGGACATTTGAGGTTGAGAGATTATTGAACAGCTTTTTGGCACATTCGATTTTCGCCAACTCCACGCCTTTCAACTGCATGGAATCCATGCTTCCCTTTGTTTCAGCTATAAAGAAAACATGTTTTATTCCCATGTTATCGTTAAAAGCAATAGCCCAATCAGGTGCATAATTACCAACTGGCGTAGGAATCTGAAACGACCTCGGCAACTTGGCATAGACACAAACTTCCTCTGCCTTATCTAAATCCTCAGCAAAAGTACGCTCGCCTTGGCTATCAGCAAATACGTAATCAAGAATATGTTTCTTTGAAGAATATGCCTTATCAACAGTCTGGCGACTCTTTTCCTTGGTAAAGATATCAGAATCGTAATGGTTTTCTGTTCGATTATAGCTGATATGCTCAACAATCATCGTGGCTTTCTGCTCGCGGATGATATTACTCACTTTGCGAATGAACTCTTCAGGGTTATTCTTGAAATAGTACAATTTCGACAATTGAATGCCTTTCAGGATTTTGACCACCGTGCGGCGGGTCAGCGTGGCGGCTTTGGCAATGTCGCCTACCAAATCGTAAGGCACATTGCTGGTTGAAACGTCCCGCATCTCTCTTGTGCGGGTGCTTTGCTCGCCAGTGAAATCCAGTTCATCGTCGCCTTGCGTCCCCGTGGTTACCACATATTTCAATTGAGTGACGTTCAATTCGCTATTGATGGCAGCCACAGCCTTTTGTATCAGTTCTTCGCTGTTGTAATGCACCGTATAGACATATCGATGGTTGATTTCGTTCCACAAAGCCTTAAACTCAGCCTTCTCGGCATTGTCGTTCAAACGCTCGTTCACCACTTCTGCCTTGCCGTTTGCATCTTCCACCATGTCATCCAAAGCAGCCGGATCAAAGATGCTTTGAATCAGTTTATGCACCTGCTCTTCAATAGGTTGCAGCTTTTTGCTCATCGGAGCCAAAGTACCCTTCTCCATATCGGTATGATAGTCTTGCAGGATGTTGCCCTTCTCATCTATATAGTCATTCTCATAGAGATAAGTGACGATACTGGCAGCCTCCTGCTCCGAGATGGTGTGTTTCTCCTCACCCACTTTGACCGTAACGCCTTTGAAGTAATCGACCGTGGCTTGCGTCGGACGCTCGCGAAGGGTGTCTTTGGTCTCTTTCTGCAAGGCATCGACGAAGGTGCTGTAGTTCTCGTTGGCGATGACAGTCAGTTTGTTGGTGTCGTGTACGGCATCACCCAAGCGTTCCTTGTCCATGCGGTTGCCGTCGTTATCGACACAGATGCGCAAACCGCGACCCACCTCCTGCCGTTTGGCAGTGCTGGAGTTAGCATGGCGCAATGTGCAGATTTGGAATACGTTGGGATTGTCCCAGCCTTCGCGCAAGGCGGAATGGGAGAAAATGAATCGTGTCGGTTCATCGAAACTCAACAGGCGTTCCTTGTTCTTCAGAATCAGGTCGTAAGCCGAGATGTCATCCGATGTGTCCTTGCCGCGTTTCACTTCACTGTCAATCGAATGACCTTTCTTGTCTATGGAAAAATAGCCGTTATGCACTTGCTCAGCCGTGAAACGACGCAAGTATTTCTGATAATCGTCCTCAAACAGGGTCAGATTCTCGTTCAGATAGTGGGTGTATTCGTCCTCAAACATCTTCCACAGCGGACCTTGCACCTCGTTTCCGTCTGCGTCATAGCTTTTGTAGTTGGTCACCTCGTCGATGAAGAACAGCGAAAGGGTCTTGATGCCCTGCTGGAACAAGGCTCTCTCCTTTTCGAAATGTGACTTGATGGTCTCCCGAATCTGAATCTGCTGGATGGCTTTCTCACTGACATCGCCCATCACCTCGCCTTGACGCAATTGCTTGCCGTTTTGGAAATAGACCGTGTTGGTCAGCGGGTTGATTTCGGTAATGACAAAATCCTTATATGCGGGAAGAAGTTTTGATTCATAATACAAAGAATCACCCTGCTCAATATTACACAACTTACGATATGTACTGGTTTCTCCTTTTACCTCTATTTCAAGCCTGACCACGGGCGCATGGTTCTTCGATAGGATGATGCTGTCGAAATAAATGTAGCTCTGCGTTCCCAACAAGTTCTGCACCGTGATGCCCTTCACCTGGATTTTCTTCACCAAACGTTGCTTGTAGGCATCGTAAGCATCAAGGGCGTAGATGCAGTTGTGCGAGGTCTTGTGCGTGGCGGAATAGTTGAGCACAAACAATGGCTTGAAGTTCTTCAAGGCTTTTTGCGTGGCTTCGCCTTCCATCTTCTGCGGCTCGTCCATAATGATGATGGGACGGTTGGCAGCAATCACGTCGATGGGGCGACGGCTTTGGAAATCATCGCGCTTGGAGTAGATGATACGAGCCTCCTTGTTGGCTGCGCCTTCCTTGAACGAGGTGTTGAACGCCTGCACGTTGATAATCATTACGTTGATGCTGGCATCACTGCTGAAAGAGTCGATTTGGGTGAGGTTGGCGCTGTTGTAAATGAAATAGCGGGCTTTCTTGCCGTAGAGTTCCATGAAATGCTCCTCCAACATGGTGAAACTTTTGTACACGCCTTCGCGGATGGCGATGCTGGGCACCACCACGATGAACTTCGACCAGCCGAAGCGTTTGTTCATCTCGAACATGGTCTTGATATAGACATAGGTCTTACCCGTGCCCGTCTCCATCTCCACATCCAACGAGCAGGCACCGAGGCCATTTGTGGCTGCCAGAGACTTGCTCAACGGGATGTCGTTCTGCACCTGCTGATGGTTGATGTTCTCCAAAAGCTGGGTGGCATTGAGTTCCACATCGGCATTGCGGTAGCCCACATACTCCTCCTCAAACTCGGCCTTCAACTGCTGTTTCTGTTTGCCCAAGTCGCGGCGGTACTGCGCGTTGGTCTTCGAGGGTTGCCCCGCGAACACGCTCACCGTGCTTTCCACCGCATCGGTTTGGTATTGCTGTATTTTGAATTTGAATTTCATTGTTCCTTGTCTTTCTTCAATGATTCAGCTCTTTTTTCATCTGCTTCTGCTTTAGCAATCAATTCTGTTTTCTTTGTTGGGTTTTCTTCTTTTTCTGCAAGTTTTCTGAAACAATTTGCACGAAGCACATATGACCCCATATACTTTTCATCTATTGACAATGCTTTTGTAAACAGCAATATAGCTTCTTCATATTCTCCCATTCTCATACATATCTCACCTTTTGTATCCCAATAAGCGTATACGTTGCTATCAATTACCAAAGCATCATTTACAGAGTCCAAAGCACAATCTAGTTCTCCCATCTCCATTAATACGAATGCTCTATTGTTATAAGCCGATGCATTTGCAGGATCCAGTTCTATTACCTTATCAAAATCCTTTAAAGCACTTTCATAATCACCTTCATTACAATTAATAGTGCCTCTCACATTATAAGCATCTGCAAAATTTGAATTCAATTCTATCGCATAATCAAAATCCACCAAAGCTCCTTTTTTGTCATTCAAATCCAATCTCAATTTGCCTCGTCCATAATACACATTTGCATCATTTGGGGATAGACTGATAGATTTATCATAATCAACCAAAGCACTTCTATTATCACCAATTTCAGTTTTTATGACAGCTCTATTATAATAAGCCATAGCATGTTTTGGATTGATTTCAACTGCCTTATCATAATCCTTCAAAGCCCCTTCAGTATCACCTATTTCAGATTTTAAATTACCACGATTATAATATGCAGTAAAATTATTTGGATTAAGTTTGATTGCGGTGTCATATTCTTTTATTGCATCTTCTTTCCTACCCATTTTTGAAAATAAACTACCTCTATTTACATAAACATCTGCATCATTAGGACAAATATCTACCGACTTATTATAATCATTAAGTGCACCCTCATAATCACCCAATTCTGCCTTGATAATACCTCGATTACAATATGATTCTGAAAAATCCGGTTTGAGTTCTATTGCTTTATCGAAATCCTTTAATGCGCCTTCCTTGTCACCCATTTCTGATTTCAACACTCCCCTATTATTATAAGCTTCAATAAAAGACGGATCTATCTCTATTGCTTTTGTGTACCACTCAATTGCTTTAGAAGGATCTTTTTCAGATAATGCTTGTGCGAAAAGCTGGCTGACTTTAGCTTCTTTTGCCGCTATCTCTGCCTTCTGGGTCTGTAAAGTAATTGCATTTACTTGAGATTGAATTTGATCAAATGCTTCTCTTGATTTCATTGCTTGGTATTCAGCCGAATTTGCTTGATTTTTTACATCCTTAAGCATTTTCTCAACACTTTTCTCACTCTTATTGTTCAGTATCAATGGTACGCCCAAACCAAGTATCGTCATAATAGCAGATATCACTATACTTAACCTAACCAACCAACGAGACTGGGCTTCGTCTAACTCTGCGACTTTATTTCGAACATCTCCACGATACAATTCAACTTCCTTCTCCATGCTCTCCAACTGATTTTGCATAGCTTGGTTTTCCGCTTGCAACTGTAAAACAGTTTCCTGTAATACCTGCACTTCTGTCTTTTGAGGCTGCACTGTCATAGGCACAGTTTTCTTTTGCTGTCCAAATACATTCAGACAAGCCCAAATCATGACAATTGTTATTAAATGTTTAGCTTTCATAACATATACCATTTATCTATTACTTTTTCTTTCAAACGAATCCCATAAGAAGTTTACTAAAGTCACACTGCTTCCAATTGCTAGTTTTGCATGACGCTCCTGCAAACCTTTGTACGAGGCACTTTTCCCATGGCCACTACCATAAGCATTTCGTATTATAGCAATCTGTGTTGCTATCCCTTTTAAACTACCAAGAATTCCTTTTATGGCAACTGCTTCTTTTGCTGTATCAGGAATATGTTTAGGTGTTATCTCCAGTAATTTCATGGTTTCATCAACAAGCTGATTAAGCTTCCAATCTTTATCGGGTGTTATCCCTCTCATCTCTAATATAGTCTCACAACAGCTTTCAATAAGTTCTTTGGCTTTACCAATTGCCTCCGTAGGATTATCCTTCTGCATTTTATACATTAAATCAATTTCTTGATTTAAATACTCGCTTGAGAATTTCTTTTTAAGTTCCTCTGCATGCTCAATCAAAATAGATGATTCCGTGGAAACTTTCCTCAATAAATCCTTATATTTTAAATATATATCATTATTAACATCAATACCCTTAACCTTTCTAACGTGTTCTGGTAAAGATTCATTATGGTCAATCAATGCATTAAACAACTTAATTACATCTTGTTCTGTCCCATCTTTAACAAATTGTGTTAACGACTTTCCTTTAGACAAACCATATCTAGCGCATAATGCCACGCCGACAACATTTTTTGTAAAATCGTCAAACCTATCAGTACTAAAATCCAAAACACAGCCACCTTGATTAAACAATTGTAATAAAAGTGATATATCTGCTACTTTTAATATTTTAAATGAATTAACCGTCAAATCTCTCCATCCATAAACATCTCTTCCTGAAATCTGATCTTTAGGATACATTTCATAGTTATCTGCACGTAACAAGTTATTTATCCTGTCATAAAACATCTGCCAATAACCTTTATCATTTCTTACCTCAGGATGAAAAGCTTCACATAGGAAATTTAACAAATGCTCGTCATCTCCATTTTTCAGACCAAATCTATCATCATTAAACAACCATCCTTCTGGATAATCATAGGGATTTGTTATTGTATGAATATAAATATCTTCTTCAGCATTAGAATAACGCGAATCATATGAAGGCATATTTTTTAATGGGTATAGTCTGTTTAAAAACTCGACAGTTGTCATTCTTCCAAAAAAATCATATTCATAATGCAAAACCTCAAATCCAAATGGTTCATCAAAACCATCAGATAACAAATCAAATATATCTCTTCGGGTTACTTGCGTTATCCTATTCATGAATACTAGTTGTTATATTATCCTTCTAACCGTCTCTTTCGAATACTCCTCCCAAATCTGCTCGAAGTTATCCGCTACATTGTCCGTGGCGAGGCTGCTGTCGCGGAGGACGAAGTAGTAGGGATGCATGCGGGCAATTTCGGTGATGGCGGTCTCGTTCACGTCCTTGTCGAAGCAAGCCATGAGGTAGTTGTCGGCGACACTCCACACGGTCTTGCCAGCGATTTCGCGTTTCTCTATCTTGGCCGAAAGCTCGATGCCAAGTTCTATCATGGCTTGGAAGAGCAGATCCTCGTCGGTGCGGTCGTGCTTGATGTTGTCCTCGAAGAGCAGGTTCTCGTTGAACTGCTCAGGCGAGTAATACACATCCTGCATGTTGGAGCTGTCGAGTTTCAGCACGCGGAAGCCCACATCCAGTATCGTCCGTTCGCCGCTAAACAAATCGCCTTGCTTGGCCATCTTCTCTTCAAGAATCTTCTTGCCTGCACGATGGATACGCTCCATGCCAATTTCACAGATATTCTTATAGCCAGCCTTATATGCTTCGCTATTTTCATCTGTTGCTTCAGGTAACTGCACAATGATAAATTTTCGGGAACCACCGTCATCTGCATTAAGCTGCATTACGGCATGAGCAGTTGTGGCAGAACCAGAAAAGAAATCTAGAATAAGTGCTTCATCATCATCGATAATTTGCAAAAAGAATTTTATCAAAGACGTTGGCTTGGGGAAAGAAAAGATTTTTCCATTAAATATGTTCTGAACTTCTTTTGTTCCATCCTGTGACATTCCAATTTCATCAGGTAGTTTGGTGCTGACAGCAACTCTACCAAAAGAATCTCCTGCCTTTTTCATATCATCATCTTTCCAATATCGAAGAACTGGTTTTGATATGTTGAGAAAGCTATAATCGCCAGGGAATACAATACGATTATCATTCATATATGCAGGGAATGTCTCTTCTGTTATTCGCCATGTTGCATTTGGATTAGCTGGATATTGTTCTCTTGTTTTAGGATTTACAATAGTAAAGAAACTATTCGGACGTTCGCTAGCAGTAGTTTGCTTCGTTAAGTCGTGCACACGCCACGGACGATTAGGAAAGTCAGGCGTAGTGTAGTATTTTCGTTCTTTGCCTTCTACACTTGCCAAAAATTTTGATGATTTCGTATATATCACAACCCATTCGTAATCCTGCGAAATCCCAAAAGGCACATCGGACTTAGCTGTGCGCTTACGCCAAGGAATCGTTGCAACAAAATTAGCATTGCCAAAGATTTCATCACAAACATTCTTTAAGTTCCTTTGCTCATTATCATCAATTGAAATAAAAATCACACCGTCTTCACTCAGCAAATCCTTCGCCACTTTCAATCTAGGGTAAATCATGTTGAGCCAGTCGGTGTGGAAGCGGCCGTTGCTCTCGGTGTTGGCCACGAGGCGGTTGCCCTCCTCGTCCTCTTGCCCGCTGTTGTGGACATAGTCGCCGGCGGTCTGGGCGAAGTCGTCGTTATACACAAAGTCGTTGCCCGTGTTGTAGGGCGGGTCAATGTAGATCATCTTCACCTTGCCCAAGTAGTTCTCGCGCAGCAGCTTCAGCACTTCGAGGTTGTCGCCCTCAATGTAGAGGTTCTGCGTGTTGTCGAAATCGACGCTCTCCTCGCGGCAGGGGCGCAGCGTGTCGGTGGTCGGCGCATTGGCAAGGCGGATGGCGTTGCGCTTGTCGGGCCAGGTGAACTGGTAGCGTTCCTCGGGGCCTTCCACGATGTCTTTTGAAAGCTCTTGGCGGAGCATATCGAAATCAATCGCCGCTTCCGGCTTCCCGTTCTCATCGAGCCGCTCGGTGAGGCAGTTGGGGAAGAGTTCGGCTATGCGGCGTATGTTTTCGTCCACGATGTTGTGGGTTTGCATGTGAAGTTTTTCCATATCGTTATGCTTTAATTCCCAATGCATTAAATAATTCTGACATTTGAGAATATGTGTAATCTCTATTTGTTTCAGCTTTTTCTTTCATTGATTTGCCTGCATTGCGCAATGCCTTCTTGAAGTCGCCGCCAGTTCCCTCAAAATACTGATGAAGCGGATGTGTTCTGAAAAACTTTTCAGTTTTTTCATAATAGCAGTTCTTATTCAACTGCTCTATTAATTCAGGCTGGTTTTGGAAGCAGCGAGAAGTATAGGCAAAATAAAACAAGAAGAACACCTCCATGCAACGCTCGTTTTCAATGAAACGAATCTCATATTTTAAATCGGACTTCTTAATTGTTTGAACGCCTTCCATGCGCCGTTTGAAACTTTCATATTCTTGTTTTTCCTTGCCTTTCTTTTTATTATCCATATCAACAACACAGATAATCAACGAATAGCCGGCATCCACCGCTTTATCAATTTCCTGTTCAAGATAATCCAGTCCAGTAGAATGTTTTGGATATGTAGGCTTGATATTAAGCTGCCTGTACTTATCTTTCAACGAATTGAAATAATAGTATTCCGTAATTGATTCTCCAATTACTATAATCGAATCCTTAATCTTTTTCATCATTCTTCAAATATAATAAAGGTGAACCTAATTGTGGAATTGCTCCCAGCCTGCCGTTTCTATACGATTTGTATAAAGAAAGGTTTTTGTGAAGCCCAAATTCATCAGCACGGGTATATTCGGAATATGCACCGTCGCGGTTTTTCTCGGCAAAAAATACAAAATCACGATGGGTGTTCAATAAATCTTCATTCAGCAAAGAGGTCTCCTGACTTGTAAATATCAATTGCGATTCTTTTGAATTCATCAAAAAAACGTTCAAGAAATATAGTAGCAAATCATCATGTAATTCAGAGTCTATTTCGTCAATGAAATAAATATGATGATTTGAAATCGCATAGTATAGCGTTGACAGGTTGCTTAAAAACTTCTTGGTTCCCTGAGATTGTTCGTCCAAACCTAGACTAAAAATTGCATCTCCTGCTTTGCAGTCAAAAAATATTTTGGTTTGTTCATCATTCTCGTTTGCATTATGAGCATGAAAGTCAACAATGTTAAAATCAGCTTTTCCTAACATTTGAATGAAAAATCTTTTTGTGTTTTCATTCTCCAACACCTGTTTAAGCAAATCATCAAGAGAGAAATCTGGGTTATCCAGTCGATGAATGTAACGAGCTATCCAATTATACAAATTGGCAATTGGCTTGGCGTCAGCCTCAAATGATTTTTTGCCGAAACAGGATAACACAGAGTGATTATTAAATGTGTTTTGAAGGAAAATGTCTTTTGTCTTGGCTGACAATCCCAAGCTTTGACCAAATTTAATGGCTGCCTGTGAGTCTTCAGATATGAAATTTCTTTCATAGAAAAGCGATTTTGAACCGTTAGGGAACCATTCCAAAACTTCCTGAATAATATGTTCTGATGTATAAGAGACTTTATAATCATAACGGATATGGTTGGCATAGAATGAAATATGCATTTGGGTTGGTTTATCAGCACATAATACAAAAGGTCGTTTCGAATTTACCTTTTCTGATTTATTATTAATTGGATAAAACAATATTTCAAACACATTAACAAGAGCCTTAAGAATGTTAGACTTTCCAGATGCGTTTGCTCCATAAAAAATAGCAAGCTTATTTATGCGTTTTCCTCCTCCAAAATCAACCGATGCCCATTCGTCTTCGTTTGATTTGGTTTCAAAGTTCAACGTTTGCCGTTCCTTAATTGACAGGAAGTTCTCGACCCAAAATTCTCTAATCATATTTTTAACTTTTTATTTTTTGCAAAAATAATACAAAATTTGATTCAATTCAAAATATTTTGTCGATTTTTGTAAAAAAACTACGAATTTTGTAAAAATTCTTTCAATTTTATAATTTCCTTATATATTTCATACTTCCTTCTGGGCTGTTTTTCTTTTCTAGCTTTCTCTTCAAGCTGCTCTATCTGGCGTTTGAGTTTGGCTCTGTCATCATCAATGGCAATCTGCTCAACGAGAGTGTTGCCTTCCTCAACTTCGATAGTGCCAACTGTTTTTACTATGTTGTCCCACACATCATCCAAATCCAAGCCTGATACCGTTATCTCTGGTTCCGCACCCCAGTCGCTCATCAAAAGTTTGGTGTGGAATATGGCGAGCTGCGTCTCATCATTATATCTCAACAGAAACAACAATTTCTGAGGTATCAGTTTCGACAGCAGCTGTATGTTTTTCAGGTCGTAGTCTTTCTTTTTGAGCTGAACCTCAAGCACGTAAATCGACTCAACCTTTTCACCAGCATGAAGTGCCGGCACTGTTCGCTCCGAAATCACATTCACAATTGTCATCCTCGACACATCCTCATCGAAGCGCTCTTTCTGTGTTGAGCTCAACTCAAATTTAGCATAGATGCGAGCCTTGGGAAGGGCTTGTGACAGTTCGGTAGATTTCGGAAGTCCCAGCATAAGCAATCTATTTTACTACGAGGAAACAAATAAGCTCGAAGTCGTCGAGACCTGTTATTTCTTTGGTAAAGAGCGAACCTTGCGCACCTTCAAGGAATGAATCCAGATCGCTCTCCTCTTTAACATTGATGATGCTCCCAATAGCATCGCCCAGCAGCTTCGAGTACTGCGTCATTTTCTGCCCGTCACGGGTCTCTTTGTTGAAAGCATGGCAAAGAGTTGTTTGCGGCATATTCTTGCCTTTGCACAAACTGCGGAACTTATCGAGCAACTCTTTAGGTGCCAGATGGTTAATGACGACAGAACCATCGTTGCGGACATAAACAATATAGAATGGGTGCAGTCTGTTCTTTTTGTCGATATTCACGCCTTTGTTGCGGTTTTTCAACACATATATCACACCCGGCTCGGTGAACTCATTGTGTTCCACCACGGCATGAAGCCCGTATGGCGTATGCTCAACATCTTCGTGGGTTTTCATATACTCCAGCAAATCCAAACGGAATTCGTTTAATCCCAAGTCCATGATGGAAACGCCGTTGTTCATCTCCTCAATATCAACCACCTCTTCCTGAAGCTTTTTGAGTTGGGCTTTACGATATTCAAGGTCGCCTTTTTCCTCTGGAGAAATAGGATTATCGTCTCCCGTGGAAGTCAGCACCGAAACTTTCATCCTTGCCTCCACTCTACCCTTAAGGTCGATGTATTCGTCGAGCGTCATATCAGGCCAATAGTTCACCAGTTGGATAGCCTCATTCTTTGAGCCGATACGGTCAATACGTCCGAAACGCTGGATAATGCGAACCGGATTCCAGTGAATATCATAGTTTATCAAATAGTCGCAATCCTGCAGGTTCTGGCCTTCAGAGATACAGTCGGTCGCGATAAGCACCTGAATTTCCTCATTTATATTTGGATATATCGCAGCTTTCTCTTTTGAAATTGGCGAAAAAAGCGTCAGCACTTTGTTAAAGTCAAGTTTTTCCTTTAGTTTCAAGGTGCTACGAGCTTCCACATCACCTGTCACCAAAGCTGTATCCATACCATATTTCTGTTTGATAGTATTTGCCAGATTATCATATAGATAAACAGCTGTATCAGAGAAAGCGGTAAAGATTAACACTTTCTTATTGTCGCCATTGATAGGATGGGCGAACTTTTCGCGAAGGTCATCTTTTAACTGGATAAGCTTACTGTCATGTTCTGGAGTTATATCATTGAGCATCAGCTGTGTAAGCTCAAGTTCTTCCTTATCTTTTGCAAGATACTGGCGCCAGCTTATATAGTCGATATCTTCAAGAGCAATCTTGTTCTTTTTTGTGCCGATAAAAGCGTCGTTTTCCGAATCATCGATATCCAAATCATAGCCTTCGACATCTTCGACATCGATAAACATCTCATGCTTGTCAATCTTATCTATAGTCGTTGCAATAAGCTTTAGCAAGCGACCCAAAGTAAGTCGGAACGAATTGACGGAGCTTTCCAGTCGCTTCAGCATCAAAATGCACATCAATCGGCGAATACCCATTTCACGACCGACTAATGTTAGTCCAGACCCATGAGTTTCGGTATCAAGTGCATAATCCTTGATTTTGGAGGGCAGAATAAACGCGGAAGGCGTGTAAATTGCAAGATTAAGCTTTTGCAGCTGGGCAAAAATCTCATTATAATTTATTGCTGATGGAAGGTCGGTAAGCGACGGACGGCGTGATAGCGGCTGAAGCCTTTTGGGGAATTTTCCAACGGCTTCTGTATTGTAATAAGCCTCAACATGCTTGCGGCTTCGGGCTATTGTCACAGAATCAAGCACTTCAAAGAAATCAAAGCTCAGCATGGAGAGAAGTCTGTCGGTAGTACGCTCGGCATTAGGCAGTTTTGCCCAATGGTTATAGGCTTTCTGTGCATTACGGAAAATATCATCGATAGATGAACTCGTGTTAAGTAAAGTGTCGATGCGCTCAGCTTCGCCCTCATAAGCCAGCTGCAGCTGGTTCTTCAAATCGTTGAAACGGTTGTTGACAGGTGTAGCTGAAAGCATCAGAACCTTGGTTTTCACTCCTGTACGAATCACCTGGTTCATCAGGCGAAGGTAACGATTCTCACGAGGATTGTCGTCATCGTCGTCGCGTGTAAGCTTTCCGCCATTGCGGAAGTTATGCGATTCATCAATCACCACAAGGTCGAAATTACCCCAGTTTATCTTTTCCAAATCAATGCCGTTCGACTGGCCGCCGTCGCGAGATAGGTCGGAGTGAAACAAAACAGTATAGCCCAATCTATCGGCTGCAATAGGATTGTTGATGTAATTGTTGCGATAAGTCATCCAGTTATCGCACAGCTTTTTCGGGCAGAGCACCAGAACATTTTTATTTCTAGTCTCATAATACTTTATAACTGCAAGAGCCGTAAAGGTTTTACCCAACCCGACGCTGTCAGCAAGAATGCAACCGTTATACTTTTCAAGTTTGTTGATTATGGCCAGCGCTGCGTCTTTTTGGAAATCGTAAAGTTTGTTCCATATACAGCTGTCTTTGAAGCCTGTAGCTTCATTGGGCAAAACGTCCTCAGATATATCCTCAAGAAACTCGTTGAAGATATTGTACAATGTTACAAAATATATAAACTCCGGGGGATTCTCACGATAGACATTCTCGATATTTTCAAGTACAGCATCAGTCACATCCT
>Ga0310696_10004959_pt1 | contig 16193 bp, 16 predicted proteins | sample AusTroGonzalo_MG_4_FD_203885 | JGI IMG/M metagenome (GOLD analysis project Ga0310696, IMG submission 203885) | Bovine rumen microbial communities from tropical cattle in Woodstock, Queensland, Australia - Gonzalo_02 (v2) (version 2) | ecosystem: Host-associated > Mammals > Digestive system >...
AAGACCCGTAAGCTCATCGAAGAGCTAACAGGATGCGACATGGTCATCTACGGCAACACCGTCGGATTGATAGGGAATTCCGTCAGCCTCCCCGTCGCCAAGCACGCCTGCGAACTCCTCATCAACGGAAGCGAGCACGCCACAGTTTACCACTATCTGGAGAGCCAGCGCCCCATGCTCAGGATCACCGAGATGGGATTCGACCTGTGAGGGATATCATGGAGGAATGGATCTCCGAACACATCGACCTAGCAGCTGATATTGCAAAGACTGGGCTGTGCGACCACTGTCTGGGACGTATGTTCGGTAAGCTCAGCACAGGTATGACCAACGATCAACGCGGAAGGATAATCCGTGGTATGCTGAAAGATAAGGACATCGATGCACCTGCAGAGGATTTCTGTCCTCTGTGCGAGAACGTCTTCGATATGCTGGACAGATTCGCTGAAGCAGCTGCTGAGAAAATCAACGAAGTGGAATCCGATAACTTCCTGATCGGTACGAGGGTGGAGCCCGAGATAGTCGAAAGGGAGAAAGAGTACAAGGAGAAGTACGAGCTCGAATTCTTCGAGTCGATAAAAGCGGAACTCAACAGAGAAATCGGTAAGCTGGCACTTCCTATGATCCACCGTCCTGTGGAATTCAAGAACCCTCAGGTCGTGGCACTCGTGGACACCCGTTTCGCAGATGTAACACTGGACATCTCACCGGTGTTCATAGCCGGCCGTTACAACAAGTACAGTAGGGAAATCCCCCAGACAATCTGGCCATGCAGGGTCTGCCATGGTAAAGGATGCGACCACTGCCACGGAAAAGGGAAGATGTACGACACCTCTGTCCAGGAAATCATAGGAGATATCGCATTGGAGATGGCAGAAGGTCAAGAGCACTTCTTCCACGGCATGGGCCGTGAAGACATCGACGCATGTATGCTCGGGGACGGAAGGCCGTTCGTATTGGAAATCAGCCAGCCCCGCAAGAGGTACGTAGATCTGGATGAACTCGAAAGAAGGGCAAACCAGACCGACATGGCTGCGTTCAACAATCTCCACTTCGTACAGCGCGAAGCGGTCGAGCGTTACAAGGCCGCCGCTTCTGATAAAATATATCACGTGCACGTTATAGCAGAGGGCAAAGTTAATAAAGAGGAGTTAGTTAAGGTTGCCCTATCGTTCAAGGACGTCAGTATAGACCAGAGGACTCCACGCAGAGTCGAGCACAGGCGTGCCGACCTTGTAAGAAAGAGGAAAATCCACTGGTGCCAGGCGGAATGGAAATCCGACGATTCCTTCGATCTCGAACTCGAGACCGATTCGGGAACGTACGTGAAGGAGTTCGTATCTGGCGACGAGGGAAGGAGCGTACCAAGCTTCTCCGAGAGACTCGGAGTACAATGCAAGGTCGAGACCCTCGATGTGCTGGCGATCAAATATGATGAACAATGAAGGGATAAGCAATGCAGGCATCCAGCGGAACAAGGACAAAGACCCGTAACAAACTGAAGAAGTCAGTTAGGGCACGCGGACTCTCACCCATCACAAAAGGTTTCCAGACCTTCGAAGAGGGAGAGAAAGTCAACATCGTAATCGACCCCAGCATCCACAAGGGAATGCCCTTCTCAAGATTCCACGGACTCACCGGAGTCATCGTCGGAGAGAGGGGAGCAGCCTATGAGGTATCTGTAAAGGACGGAAACAAGACCAAGATGGTCGTCGCACGCCCCGAGCACCTCGTAAGGAACATCGACAACTGAAGGTATAGAAATGACTGAGCGCTACGTCACACTCGCAGAAGTAAGGGACCTCTTGGAAGAGGTATCCGAGAGCAGAAAAGGAACAGCAGGATTGCTCGAGGACGAGGATGTCCTCCTCGCATCACAGAAAGCAGCACTTGACCATGCGCAGAAAGTCTCAAACATATCCGTCGAGGACGCTAACAAAATCATCGAAGAGGTTAGCCAAATCGAGGAAGTTACAGATGCCATTGCTGTGAAGATCGCGGACATCCTTCCCAAATATCCGGAGGATGTCCGTGCTATCTTCTCCAAAGAGAGGATCAATCTCAGCAATGACAAGATCAACCAGATCATTGAGATCGTGGGAAAATACATCTGATTCTAGAAGGTTTTCCATGGAAGAGTACGCATACATTCTTGATTACTTGCCTCAGGGCGCACCGTCCGCGGGTTTCGGTAAAAAGGAGCCTGTATGCTACGCGATCGGAGACGAAGAGTTCAAGCTCTTCGAACTTGTCACCAAGCCCAACGCCATCGTCAATATCGGCGAGAGGACATTCATAGGCAAGGATTCCGAAACACAGAAGCGCGACATCATCGACCATGTGAAACGCCGCATCTCCTACAACGAACTCACATCCAATGCTATCTCGGAACTGGAGTTCGCTGTTACCGACATAGTGATGGCCAATCAGGCAAGGTTCGTGGAATTCTTCAACATCGCAGAGGCGATCAGCATGCGCAAGCACCTGCTGGAAGAGCTCCCTGGACTCGGAAAGAAGTCCCTCAACACCATTCTGGAGGAGAGGAAGAAGGGCAACTTCAAGGACTTCGCCGACCTGGCAGAGAGGACCGCCATCAAGAACCCTGAGAAGCTGATAGTCGCGCGTATCCTTTTGGAGATCGAGGATCCTGACAGGAAACGCTACCTGTTCGTGCACAGATGAACGACACAGGCAGGCTTATCGCCGATACAGGCATCGTCCCTAAGAAAAGCAAGGGACAGAATTTTCTGATAGATGACAGGGTGGCCGACAGGCACATCGGCTATGCCGGGATCAACAAGGATGACAAGATCCTGGAAGTCGGACCCGGATTGGGAATATTGACAAAGAGATTGATCGAAGTATCCGATGATGTCACATGTATTGAGATCGATGACATCCTAGCAGAGTATATCGAAGGTACGTACGGGGACAGACTGAAACTGATTCATGCGGATGCTGTAAAGGAGCCTTTCCCCGAATTCGATGTATTCGTGAGCAATCTCCCATACAGCGTTTCAACGCCAATCATATTCAAACTCCTCGATTATGACTTCCGTACAGCTGTCGTAATGGTTCAGAAGGAGTTCGCTGACCGTATGGTGGCCATGATCGGAAGTCCTGATTATTCCAGGCTCACAGTGAATCTGTTCTACAGGGCGGAATGTGAGATCATGGAGACTGTGCCAGCATCCAGATTCAATCCCAGACCGAAGGTCGATTCCGCGCTTGTGAGGATAACCCCCAGAGAGCCTCCGTTCAAGGTCCTGGATGAAAAGACATTCTTCAAAGTCGTTGAAGTGACATTCAACCACCGCAGGAAGAAGATAGGTACATCGCTGAAGTCCGCCAGGATGATGGAACCTGGTGATGATGTGCCCTATATCGACGACAGGGTCGAGAGATTGTCACCTGCCCAGATCGGTGAGATCGCGGATGCGATCTATAGGCTGAAGCACTGACCTTTCTCACACAGCGATAAGCCTGTCCCCTTGGATGGTGGATTCGGTTATCGTTCCAAGACTTGAGATGTAGTCGATGAACACCATATTGAGATCGCCCTCGATTGCCTGAGTGTAATCTGCGTACCACGTATGTCCGTCACCGCCTTCGGCAATATAGTTTGTAGTTGCAACCTTGTATGTGGCACTCTTATCGATCTCCTCTCCTCCGATCTTCAATGAAGATATCTTATGATTGACCTCGGCGTTCGGATCATAAGTGATGGTCATACCTGAGAACTGAAGATATCCGCCCTTACCTTCCTTTTGAAGAGACAAGGAATACTCCATATCATCCCAGATCACAGAACCTGGTACATTAACGGTGCACAGGGTGTTGGCGAACGGCAGCGTTTCATATGTCATCTTGACAGTGATGTCCCCCACCTGAATGGAACTGCGTATGGTACCTCCTCCGATGATTGCAACATCTGAGTTACTGGATTTACGCATAGCATCCGTGATGAAGTCACCCATACTGGTCTCCTGATTCCTGATCTCAGGACGTTCACCGTACAGGAGGATCTCGGTGGTACCGATCTTCGTGTTCAGCCTCTCGTCAGCCTTCCTCATGACCTCTGATACTGCTTTGCCTGTGACCTCATTTTGAAGTGCGGGTCCGCGGTACAGTTTTGCGGTAATACCCTCTGAGTTAGAAGTAACGACACCGACATTCTTGACATAACATCCGGTACTGGCAATCAACGTGTTACTGGGTTCCAGAATGATGCTTCCGTCGCAAACCTTCCCGTCCTCCATTTCGGTGTGACTGTGGCCGTCAATGAATATGTCTATGCCTTCGACCTTGTTGCATACTTCATCTGACGTGGTGAATCCTTCGCGCTTTACTCCCAGATGTCCGATAGCCACGATATAATCCACATCCTCGTCCTTCAAAATCTTCACCATGCGTTGCGCAGCTTCGATACTGCTAGTGACCTTGGCTTCTCCCAACAGCGGACTCTTGGTCATCTGTTCGGTCAAAAGACCGAAGAATCCGATCCTGACTCCGCCTTTTTCCAAAATGAGATACTCGTCCAATACACTCTTTCCCGTGTCATTGTACACAAGGTTGGAACAGATTATTGGATAATTAGCCGCCTCGACTCTTTCCAGGAACACTTGAAAACTGAAATCGAACTCGTGGTTCCCGGGAATGCCTACATCGTATCCGACCGTGTTCATGACCTCTACCGAAGCTTCACCCAAGGAAATCAGACCGTAAGAGGCACCTTGCAGATAATCTCCAGCGTCCACGGTGAACACCGTCGATTCCTTGGAGTATTGCTCCTTTAGAGCAGTCACGGTCTCGAATCCGACGTGATCCTCGTCAGCATAGTGACAATGAGAATCGTTAGTGTGGATTATCACAAATGATTTGTCTTCGATCTCTTCATCATCGACCTGGGGGATGACAAATGCCATTATCAAACAGAACGCGAACGCACATGCAGCGATTCCTAACAGGATACGACGATCGGCCATAGAGTGAAAACGGTTTCAAAATACAAAAACCGTGCTGGACCTCATGGCAACTTCTAACAATTTCCCATTGTCCTTGCCAAAGCACATTTATGTCGTAAACCATTCACTGGCTGATAGCAATGCAGATAGGCATAGTAGGGAAACCGAACGTTGGTAAATCGACATTCTTCGGAGCTGCCACGATGGCACCAGTAGAGATAGCCAACTATCCCTTCACCACCATAGAACCCAACAAGGGTGTGGCACATGTACGCACACCTTGCCCGTGCAAGGACCTTGGAGTAACATGCACACCTCACAACTCGTTATGCATAAACGGGACCAGGATGGTCCCCGTGGAACTCTTGGATGTGGCAGGTCTGGTGCCTGACGCGTGGCAGGGAAAGGGATTGGGTAACCAGTTCCTTGACGATCTGAGACAGGCCGACGCCCTGATCAACGTGATAGATGTCAGCGGATCCACCGATATCGAAGGACTTCCGGGAAACGTCGGATCCCATGATCCCACAGAGGACATCACATTCCTCAGGAAGGAGATCGAGTACTGGATGAGGGAGATCCTCAAGAACGGGTTCAACAAGATGGCCAGAGCAGCCAGGATGACCGGTCAGAAGCCGGAGCAGATCATCCAGGACAGGCTGGCAGGACTGAACGTCACGGAGGCTCAGGTCAAGAAGGCTCTGAGCACAGTGCAGATGCCTGAGGACATAGTCAACTGGACTGATGACGATCTTTTGAATCTTTGCATCAGCATCAGGGAGCAGTCCAAACCCATGATCGCAGCCATGAACAAAGCGGATATCGCTCCCGAAGGAAACATCGAGAAAGTTGAAGCGATAAACGACATCTGCGTTGTGACCATGGCGGAGACCGAGCTGGCACTCAAGAAGGCTGCCGCTGCCGGACTCATAGAATATACTCCCGGCGATCCGACATTTACGATCAAGGAAGGAGTAAAGCTCAACGATAATCAGAAGAAAGCGCTGGATTACATGAAGGCCAACATGGAGAAGTATGGTGGAACAGGCGTGCAGAAGTGCCTGGAGGATGCAGCGTTCAAGATGCTGGACCTCATAACCGTGTATCCCGTTGAGGACGAGAACAAGTACACCGACCACTTCGGACGCGTACTTCCGGATGCATTCCTTCTGCCACACGGATCCACTGCAAAGGACCTCGCATACAAGGTACACTCCGACTTAGGAGACAAGTTCATCCGTGCAGTCAACGCACGCACCAAACGTACCGTGGGTGCGGATTACATCCTTCAGGATGGCGATGTCATAAGGATCGTCGCCAACAAGTGATATCATGGAGACTTGGGACGTCAGGATAATCAGTGCCTCATCTGCACAGGATGGGGACGAACCTGTGATCGAACTCTTCGGGAAGACCCGTGATAAAGAATCGATCACTATCTTGGCGTACGGTTTCAGACCTTACCTCTTCGCAGTCGATCCGAAACCGGAACTGGAGGAGTTGCTGAAGGAGGATAATGAGGTAATCTCGGTCGAACATGACAGATTACTGTACAAATCCGAGATGCATGATGTCATCAAGGTCACCATAAAAAGCCCCTGGAAGGTCTCGGAATACAAGAACAAGTTCCAGAGGAAAGGTTACAAGGTCCTTTCCGCGGACATATCCTTCCAGCACCGCTTCTTCTACGACAAGGATATGGGATCATGCATCAGGGTGATTGGTGAAAGGATCGACAGACCATATTTCACTAAGATAGTAGCAAAGATGGATTCCTTCGAGAACATAGATTCGTTCGACCCCGGGTTGAAGATCCTGTCGTTCGATATCGAGAACTCTGTGGAACACGAGTTCATCTACACCATATGCTCCGTCGTCAAAGACGGGGATGAGATGCGCAACTGCCATTCACTCGTTGGAAAAGAGGTTGAGATAATCAACGGATTCGCCGATCTCATCAGAGAGGAGGATCCGGATGTCATCACAGGTTACAACATAGACAACTATGATATCCGCAAAATCTCGGAACGTGCCAAGGCCAACAGAATGAAGGATGCCCTTCCCTGGGGAAGGGACGGAAGCCAGCCTAGATTGGTCAGCGACAGATTCTGGAGGGTGAAAGGTCGCCTTATCTGCGATGCATGGTGGGCTGTCAAGAGACAGCTCAGACCGAAACAGGAAACATTGAACGCCGTTTCCATGATGCTTCTGGGGGAGCAAAAGCTCGATGTGGATCCGAAATACATGGATTCCGAGTGGGCTAACGACAGGGAGAAGGTCATCAGATATTGCTTCAAAGATGCCGAGCTGGCACTTCGTATTTTATTGGAGGTCGGCACCGTCCGTAAGGATATGGATCTAGCCGCCGTATCCAAGCTGACAATAGAGGATGTTATGACCTCAGGCTCATCCCAGCTAGCCGATTCACTATTGATACGTGCTGCAGACAGGAACAAGGTGGCAGTCCCTCAAATGGGCGCTAGGATAGCAGGAGCCGATCAAATCGAAGGGGGATACGTTCACAGCATGAAACCAGGTCTGTACCACTGGGTCTGTGTGGAGGACTTCAAATCGATGTATCCTTCTCTCATCATCGCCAAGAACATCTGTTTCACAACACTCTGCGAGGACGGGGAAATTATCAGTCCGTCCGGAGCAAGATTCATGTCCAAAGAGAGAAGGGAAGGACTACTTCCCAGAATACTTCAGGACCTCATGGCAGAAAGGGATAGAATCAAGAAATTGATGAAAGAAACTACCGACCCCCATGAGCATAACTACCTCGACGGATTGCAGGCTGCCGTCAAAGTTTTGATGAACACATTCTACGGAGTGTTCGCATCCACATTCTATAGATTCACAGACAAGAGCATAGGTGCTGCGATCACGGCATTTGCCAGAGCAAACACAATCGGCATCATCAATCAGGTCGAATCTGAAGGGATCCATGTCATCTATTCCGATACGGATTCCATCTTCATGCAGTCCCCGGAACACAATCTGGAAGGTTCCGTTAAGTTCGGAAACATGATGGCAGAGAGATTCTCCGTCGAAGGTGGAACGTTGGAGTTCGAGAAGCTCCTGGAACCCATGTTTACCCACGGTATGAAGAAGAGATACGTCGGAAGGATCGTATGGCCCCAAGTCTCTGAGGAACTGCTTGTAAGAGGCTATGAGATCAGGAGATCCGATTCCTTCGACCTTCAGAGCGATATGCTTACCCAACTGTTCGAGATGATACTCGACGAGAGGAACGATGATGCGTTGGCCATGGTGAAAAAGACGATCCAGGATGTGAAGACCGGTAACGTGGACATATCCAAACTCGTGATATCCAAATCATGCAAAGGACTGGATGCGTATGAGAATCCCGACAGGATGGCCAACGTCCAGGCTGCGAAGAAGATGATCGAGATGGGTTACGACTTCATCCCTGGTATGAAGATCTCCTGGATCGTGACGGATGCCAAATCCACACCTCAGAAGGTGGAACCGTACATCAGCGGTACAGAATTCAAGGGGAAACCTGATTACAAGTACTATGCCGAACGCCTGTCACAAACGGCTTCACGTATCACAGAGGTATTCGGATGGGAGGAGAAGGACCTCCTCATGGGAAATCAACAAGCTACACTCTTCAGCGGAAAGTTCGACAGCGGCGACGCTCCCAAGAAGAAGAAACCCATTGAGGAGAAACCCAAACCGAAACTGAAGAGTCTTGACGACTTCTTCTGATCAGCAGTGTTCGCACTTCTTGGACTGTGCTGCTTCTCTCCAGCGATCATCCTTCAGGAACGAATAGGGACAGTCATCATCCAAGGACTTGTAAAGATTATACGGCATGCTCAGCGTCATCCTGTCTGGATCGATGAATCTCCTGGGATAGAATTCGGTCATTCCCAATACCATGCGGGGCTTATCGGATTCCCCTTCCTGCCTGGGCATAGCATAGATCTGTTCACAGGCCAAAGCGAACATGGAACGTACAACAGAATCATCGATCTCCCTGAAGAATCCGGCCAAAGTCACCAATGCAGAATACTCCAATGGATTCACGAGGAACACGACTGTTTCTACGGGAGCCCCTGCCTTCTCAGCTTCCGTCAAAGGTTGCAACACAACAACATCTGTACCATCTCCGTACACTGGCACCTTATCTGCATAGTTCTTCTGGGCTGTCTCAGGGCAGCAGAAGAACAACCTTCCCGGTCTGCCCTCGATACCGGATGAATAGATTTCCAATAACGATTTCCTATGCTCCTCATCCTCTCCACCGAAACCCAATCCATTAAGTGCGCCTGCGCATCCCACATTTTCCTTGGATGCCGCTATGGTCTTCCCGTTGAATGCCGGGACAAGCATACTTCCAACGATGCAATGCTCCTTCATCGGTGCCTCGGCACCTTCTGGAACTTCTTTGGAACGATATATCGCTACAGGCTCGTATTTCGGTTTAAGAAGGTCGATGAGATTTCCCATGATATCACTCTTGTTACCTATTCATGGATATATAATCCGTTCAATCTGTCCTGGAAACCTTATAATGAAGGCAGATGATACAACCGCAGGTAGGAAAGATGGCAAAACTCCAGACGATCAAGATGCCAAACGGCGATGAATATTCCGGAGAGGTAGAGTACGACAACTTCAACGGACAAGGGATCTACACCTTCGCTTCCGGTGCGAAGTACGAAGGGAGATTCAAGGACGGTATGTTCAACGGGAACGGAGTCTACACATGCTCCAGCGGAGACCGCTATGTGGGACAGTTTGTCAACAACATGTTCGAAGGCGTTGGAATATACACCAAGGTCAGCGGAGAGAAGTACGAGGGGCAGTTCAGAGAGAATATGTACCACGGAAAAGGAGTCATTACATACCCCAACGGGGAGAAGGATGAGGCCGACTTCAAATTCGGAAAGGCACAGGGACTCGGATATCACACATTCCCGGATGGGGACAGGGTGGAAGTCGAGTTCGTCGATGGTAAGTTCAAGTACTGAACCACTGAACGATACAAACTCTCTAGATCAGGATCTTGAGTAACACGATTTTGATATTCGTTTTACTCAGCAATCCTTATTTCTATCCATTATAGTTAGAGCCATATATTGGCGGATATATCCGTAAATCATGAAGAATGTAAAAACATTCAAAAGAGCACTCTTCATGGCTTCATTCGTTCTGGTCCTGGCGGCCTTCGCATTCGTTCTGACGATTGCTGAATCGGACGCAGATGGCGACCTCGAATCCAAAGAGGTTGGAGACGTCATGAAGTTCGCCGCAGGAAGCGGAAAGATAACTCACAATCCCGGACAGGATGTGTGCGTCTATAACGAAGGCTCAAAGGTTACGATCGACCTGACTGTCCTCACCACCCCCACCGAATACAACAAGGGATGGGACGACGTGGGAACACTGGCCGTCACAGCAATCGAATTCAGCGAGAACTCCGATGTTATCTACATACCGTCCTACATCATAGACAAGGTCGGCAGCGACATCGGACTTTACAAGGTCGTATCTATGGACGATTCAGTTATCGATGCGATCAACGCCAAGGTCATCGGTATTGTTCTTCCCCAGGCACTCAGGGACATCCCGTTCGTAAAGACAGTAGCGGTCATCAATGAGACCAGCTACACAGATACGAAGGGCAATGTTGTGCACTACTCCATAGATGAGACCGGTACAGCATACATGAACGGTTACGGAGGATACTCCATGTATGCGAACAACACCACTGCACCCGACATCAGATACTGTGAGCAGGGAACAGTCACCAAGGTGGATTATGCAGCAGGACAGACCACCTATGACACCAAGATGAGCCAGTGGTCCAAGAACGATATGACATCCAGCGACTACTGGGTATGTGGACTGTCATGGGGAGACATGATCGGAGCTGTTCTCACATATGAAGTGAAGTTCGGAGGTGACACCGCTGTGTACTCAGAGGACTCCTTCAGATGCGGTTCCGGATCAATAATATCTGTGAACGGCAACACTGTAACGATAAGAGGTAACACAGTCACAGCAACGTGTGTGGTCGAAGAAGCAACGTTCCTCGGATGGAACGTGAACGATGGTGACATCGTGACATCGGATATGGAGCTCATCGCTACATATGACATCCCCGAACCGCCCAGGTATGAATCCAACTATGTTTACGATGTCATTATCGTCATATTGATCATCCTTGGAATCGCAGGTGCATTGCACGTAAAGTATAGGATGCTCTGAAAACAAACCGAGGGGTAATCCCCTCTTTTTTCATTCTATATCGAAATTTGAACGGACGGCCTCACGGATCTTCTCGATAGTGACGTTGTTTTCGGATGCCAGCTTTACAAGATCGTCATGTTCTGGCTTCCATTTCCTGACGCCATATCCTTCGGAGACCTTTATGCGAACATCTCCAAACTCCGTATGGCAAACCTCTCTACGGGACGACATCTCGTAACGTTCCGCCTTCCAGATCCTAAGACCGATTGTGGACGTGTTGGAAAGGATCAATCTTGAGATCCTATCCTTATCGCTCTCACGGCAGAGACATGTCAGTCTGTGTCCCGGCCTTCCTTTCTTCATTATAATCGGAGTGATGGTGACATCTGAAGCGCCCTCGTCCAACAGCACATCTATCATATGGCCCAGATCCTCCGGAGTCATGTCATCGATATTGCAATTGATCTCGCATATCTCGAATAATCTCTCCTCGCTTTCACCAATGAATGCTCTCAGCACATTTGGTATATTGAAATCATGATGTCCGATACCGGCCCCTATCTCCTTTATGGTCATCCTCGGACGCTGACCGTACTCCTCTGCAAAATACCCTATCAAAGCAGCTCCGGTAGGTGTGGTGAACTCCCCCTCTATATCTCCTGAATATGATTCCATCCCCTTCAACAACAGAGCGGTAGCCGGTGCCGGGATCGGCAATTCACCATGGGCACAACATATGTATCCGTACCCGGTGCGCAACGGAGAGGACAAGATGTAATCAGGGGACAATTTCTCTATGAGCATGCATGTTCCCACGACATCTGCTATAGCATCCAGCATTCCGACCTCGTGGAAATGGACTTCGCCCACCGGTTCGCCATGGACCTTGGATTCTGCTTCTGCGATTCTAGCATAGATGTTTTTAGCATCAGCTTTGACCTTATCAGAAACGGACAGTCCGTCTATTATTGAAAGAACGTCCGTAATCGTTCTGTGACCATGAACATGTGACTTCTCCGAACCCTCTTCCTGACCATGTGCCAGTACCCTTACATTAATGCCAGACAGACCTTTCTTTGAAGCTGTTGACACCTCAATCCTCACATCAGGGATTCCGGCAGATTCAATAATACCTTTGGCATCTTTCGGATCATCCAGGAGGTCTGCCAATGCACCCAGAATCATATCTCCCGATGCACCCGCAGAACATTCGAGGTAGAGCGTCCTCATCGACTGCCCCCTTTCTTATCGATAAGAGAAGCGATGTATCCAGCTCCAAAACCGTTGTCTATATTCACCACACTCACTGTGGAAGCACATGAGTTCATCATCGCCAACAATGCCGCTAATCCTTCGAATGACGACCCGTACCCCACAGATGTGGGAACGGCTATGACGGGGACATTTACCAATCCGCCTACCACGCTGGGCAGTGCACCTTCCATTCCTGCGGCGACTACCACAGCTGACGCACCCATGATGGTGTCAGCATCAGATAACAAACGATGGATGCCTGCCACTCCGGCATCGTATGAGCGTTTCACATTGGATCCGAGCACTTCGGCCGTCACTGCAGCCTCCTCGGCCACTGGAATATCGCTGGTACCGGCGCATATGACACAAATGTAAGAATCCCTCTTCTTTTCAGGAATCTTCCCGATTATGCAAATCCTCGCTTCTTCCCTGAAATCAGCATCCAATCCTTCGGATGCCGCGAGTTCATAAGCCTCCTTCGGACAGCGCGTTATCATCACACATTCAGAACCGTTATTCAGAAGAGTCTTGGCGATAGTGACAGATTGCTCTGGAGTCTTACTGGCCCCGTATATGACCTCTGATACTCCTTGCCTCATGCGACGCTGTGTATCCACCTTCGCGTATCCCAGATCCACATACGGCTGCGAACGGAGCATGCGCTCCGCCTCTTCCACCGACAGTTCGCCGTCTCTGACAGCCTCCAGAATACACTTCGGATCGGTCATTCGGTCTTCCTCGTTCCATATTCTACATCATCATAGTACCTGAGGATCGCTCTCTCAATCTCGGCCTTGTTCTACTCTAGGAAATCCTGCTGTGACGGCAATACCTCCAAAAGCGCATTGTCCTCGTCCACTGTACGTACCCTGATATCCCTTAGTCCGATTAGCCTGAGATCCTTCTCGACCCTCTCCGTACGATCCAGATTTTCCTCTGTTATCACAGTGCCAGTGGGTATGCGGGTCGCCAGACATGAATTAGAAGGGAAATCCCATGAATTGAGCCCTGCCTCTCTCGACAGCCTGCGCACATCGGCCTTGGTGATCCCACATTCCTTCAGCGGAGACCGTACGCCCAACTCCTCCAGTGCCTTCATCCCTGGCCTATCGTCCCTGTTATCGGAGGCATTGGTTCCATCCATCATGTACTTCCTGTCGAATTGCTTCACCCTATCCCACATCTTGGTGAACATGAGCTTCTTGCATCTGTAACACCTATCCGCATTGTTCGCGACGATATCCTTCTCCTTGAACGTATCATATTCAATGAATTCGGGATTAAACTCGTAGCGTTTGCACAGATTCTCCACGTTGACCAATTCGCCAACAGTCTGGAAACTTCCCAAGAAGTATACTGGAATCATATCCACATCCAACCTTCTGCATACATACATTAGGTATGTGGAATCGGTTCCGCCAGAGAATGCCAATGCCGGTTTGGGATTCTCCTTGAAGAACTGTACAAGAGAGTCTGGTATTCCGTCCATGAACTGAGAGAGGAATGTTACTAATAATGATTTTTGGAAGGTTGTTACAAAATGTATTGAACATTGTTTTATTCTTAGGTATTAGCATGTTATAGAATCGGCCTTCATGATGTTGCTGCTGAGGCCGGGCATCCGCGAGGAATCGCTCAAAAGCAGAATCAGAAAAGGTATCGCCGTGATCAACTCGATGCTGGTATCCGAACCGTCACTGTACATCGACGAGAAGGATGTCAGAGCAATAACTGGAGAAGATCAATCCGGATGGACCAGTAAGGACTGCGACAGTCCGATAAAATTGGAATACACCGCGGAGATCCATGAAGGAAAGAGGATAACCTATCTGACCTCATACAAATGGGAGAACGAGGAGGCAATAAGAATCGGAATCGCCCCCAAGATGCCATCCAGACTGTATGGTAATGGATTCGTAATGTCAGCACATTCCATCGAAGAATCGGAAGGTGAGAGATATCTGCGCCTTTACGGTGACGATGGGTACTATCTCAGAATCTTGATCAAGGATGCCGATGAGGAAGAACCTTCAGAAGATTCTGAAGATAAGGATCCTGTGGTCTACGTCGAAGACAAAGTACTGTCTGGCTGATATCCTGCATATAATCTCATTTCGATGGCGATACATCATAAACATGATGCCTGGTCGACAAGAGGAAGAACAACAATCCAATACCGAAGAGTGCCAGAAGAACCTTCGGCACTATGTACGAATCATCTATCAGAGAACTCAATATGGCGATCACACCGGTACCTATGATGGTCGAACCTTTCCCAAAAATGTCCAGTATTCCAAAGTATTCTCCAGTCCTGTCCTTGGGAACCATCCTTCCGAAATACGATCTAGAGAGCGCCTGTATTGTTCCCTGGAAGAATCCGACCGCGACGGCCAGGATGTAGAACTGTGTGATGTTCACTATGAACATCGCATAGACAGAGATGCAGACGTATCCGCATATCGAGAGGATGATTATGCGATGTGTTCCGTAACGGTCTGCAAGCTTCCCCATAAGAATGGTACACGGGAAGGCCACAAGCTGCATCAGAAGCATCGCTGCGAGCAATCCCACAGATCCCAGATCCAGAGTCTCACCGAATGCTATGGCGATCTCGATGATGGTATTCACACCGTCGATGTAGAAGAAGAATGCAATCATGAAGAAAAGCATTGCCTTGTTCTCGAGGATGTTCCTCAAGGTGCCCTTTATCTTGACCAACTCTTCAGACGAGTTGGAGAACTTGAATCCCCTGTAGTACCTCTGCTCGTAGTTCTTGAAGAGAGGCGTGGACATCAGGACCCACCACACTCCGGTGATGACCAGCGATATTATCATGGCCTCTTTCGCTGTTAAGATAGGATCATCCATGAAATCGACGAAGTCGGACATGACCACGACGACTAAACACATGGCGAACGGTATGCAGCTGCCGATGTATCCCCAGGAGTATCCTTTTGCGGACAGCATGTCCATCTCCTCGTTCTCTGCAACATCAATCAGCATCCCATCGTAGACCACCAAGGAGGCGTTGTAGACTATCTTGCCTATCGACAGGATCACCAGGAACAACAGCCACATCTCCACGAATCCCAATATGAAGCATGTTATCGCACCGATAGCCACCAATATCATCAGAATAGGCTTGCGCCAGCCTTTCTTGTCGGACAATGCACCGCTCAACGGACCCACAAAGAGTAACAAGAGCGTGACTATGGATATCGCCGCGGACCAGTATGATAGATAGTCCGATTCGCTCAGACCTCCGTTCTCGGCGATCTGATGGAAGTATATAGGTACGACTGATGTGACCAGCAGGACGAACGCCGAATTGGCGACATCATACAGAACCCAGGATTTCTTCACGTCGATATAATCACGGCCAAAACGGCCTAACACTGTCTTAGATATAGATGTTTTCAGATTCCGTAAAACAAACCACACCAAGCAGTCTACCTATAGATCCGGGTCAGCTTTTATATACTCTATAAGTATCCGAGGCTCTGTGAGACGCTTAGCCTCACGAACGGAAATGTACCGTAATGGCGAATCCGTAAAGGTGATTTAAATGAGCGACGAAACTCAGGAAACACGCCCGGTCAACGGGAAGAGCATGTACAGCTACATCGCTGACGCATGGGACGTACCCGCAAAGTCGTACGTCAAGGCATTGAACTACGAGCGCAGGTTGCAGTGGAGGAAAGAGGAGAACTTCGTCCGCGTGGACAAGCCTACCCGTCTGGACAGGGCCAG
>Ga0310696_10004961_pt1 | contig 16184 bp, 13 predicted proteins | sample AusTroGonzalo_MG_4_FD_203885 | JGI IMG/M metagenome (GOLD analysis project Ga0310696, IMG submission 203885) | Bovine rumen microbial communities from tropical cattle in Woodstock, Queensland, Australia - Gonzalo_02 (v2) (version 2) | ecosystem: Host-associated > Mammals > Digestive system >...
GTTGAACTACAGCATCAACTACGTTCGCAAGGATGTCCGCAACGCGATGACCGGCCAGGGCGGCAGCGGTTCCACCATCTATCAGGACATCCTGCAGTACCCGGTCAACGTCGACTACGCCGAACTGAAAGACTGGCACAGCATCTACAACAATGCTGACAATTTCTACACCCCGTACGCCCAGAACCCTTGGTGGATCCTTGACAACAACTACTCCACCTACACCGATGACCGCGTCTACGGCAGCGCCGAATTCGGCCTGCAGCTCTGCAAGGGTCTGCAGTTCATCGCCCGCGGCGGTATGGACGTGACCAACTACATCGAGAAGGATTTCAACAACCTCTGGACCTTCAACCCGGGTTCCTACGCTGAGAACGAAGGTGCTTCCGCTGAGAACGGTACGTTCCAGCAGTATGCCGTGCGTTCCTCCCAGCTCGACGGCAACGCCTTCCTGAACGCCGACTACCGCATCGGTACCGACTGGTCCATCCACGGTGTCGCCGGTGTCAACATCAACCAGCGTTCTTCCTCCTCCCTGTCCGGCTCCCTCGACGGTCTCGCCGTCTCCGGCTGGGCCAGCTTCCTGAACACGAGCGGCGCCACGCCGACCGCTGCTTCCTCCACCTCGATGCGTCGCCTGTTCGGTGCTTACGCCCAGGCCGACTTCGGTTGGAAAGACGCGATCTACCTGACGCTCTCCGCCCGTAACGACTGGTCCTCCACCCTCCCGATCAACGCCAACTCGTTCTTCTACTGGGGTGCCAACGCTTCCGTCATCCTCACCGACCTCTTCCCGGCCCTCAAGGGTAATGTGCTGAGCTTCCTCAAGATCCGCGGCGGTTACGGTAAGACCGGTAACGACGCTCCGACCTACTACACCTCTACGTATTATTCCCTGGCTTCCGGCGGCTTCTCCTTCGGTTCCCTGACCTTCCCGCTCAACAGCTTCGTGGGTCTGGCCAAGAGCACCCGCATCCCGAGCACCGACCTCAAGCCGGAGATCTCCACCGAGGCTGAAATCGGTATCGACGCCCGCTTCTTCGACAACCGCATCAACATCGATGTCGCCCTCTACAACAAGACCACCGAGAACCAGATCGTCTCCGCGACCCTGGCTCCTGAGTCCGGCTACAGCTCCGCTGTCCGCAACGTCGGTCTGATCCGCAACAAGGGTATCGAGCTCACCCTCGGCCTCGTTCCAGTCCGCACCCGCGACTTCGAGTGGAACATCACCTACACCTTCTCCAAGAACGTCAACATCGTGGAGAAGCTCTGGGACGACGTGACCGAGTATGCGATCTACGGTCTCTCCAGCGGCCCGCAGCTCAAGTCCATCGTCGGCCAGTCCATCGGCACCTGGGTTGACTACAAGATCAGCACGGTCGAGGACAAGACCAGCCCGTACTACGGCTACACCATCGTCAATGCCACCACCGGTCTGCCGACCTACGACAACACGACCTACGAGACCCTCGGCAAAGCCGATGCGGACTTCATGATGGGTCTGAACAACACCCTCCGCTACAAGAACTGGAGCCTCGGCTTCAGCTTCGACTGGCGCCAGGGCGGCTTGATGTACTCCGCTACCAAGGGTATCGTCCTCTTCAACGGTAACGCCGAGGAGACCATGTACAACCTGCGTGACCCGTGGGTGTGGCCTCACTCCGTCTACTCCGCCGGCGGCACCTATGTGGAGAACAACATCCCGGTCACGGGTTACTACAACGTCAACGGTGCTTACTATCCGAACTACAACTACGTGCAGTACCGCACCGAGCTGTTGGACAAGACCTACATCAAGCTCCGCGAACTCAACCTCAGCTACCGTTTCCCGACCAAGTGGTTCGACAACGTGAGCTGGCTCTCCACCATCGAACTGGGCATCGTCGGCCGCAACCTCCTGATGTGGACGCCGAAGCAGGGTCTCATCGATCCTGATATGACGAACTACGGTAACGACCTGGGTTCCCAGTATGGTGAGTACTACTCCGCACCTTCCACCCGGAACATCGGTGCGAACATCAAGATTGTCTTCTAATGCAAAACGGAGGAACGATTATGAAAAGAACACTTATCATCCTTGCTGCCGCTCTGAGTCTTTTCGCTACGAGCTGCAACAAATGGTTGGATATCAACAAGAATCCGAACTATATCTCCGAAGCGGATATGAGCCTGCTCCTTCCCTCCGTTCAGCTCAGGACGGCTGCGAAGGTGGGCTACGACCTCTCGCTTTACGGTACTTTCTGGTCCCAGTACGTGGTCCAGTGCAACAGCACCAACCAGTACTACACCATTATGACCAACGACGTCACGAACTCCACGTTCACCAGCACCTGGTCCTATGTCTATGCTTCCATCTTCCCGGGCATCAAGGAGATCCTGGAGCAGTGCGAGGCCAAGCAGGACGTCTCCAACTTCCAGCTCGAGGCCAAGGCGATGCTCGCCTACAACCTCTACCTGATGACCAGCCTGTATGACAAGGTGGCGTACACCGAGGGCTTCCTGACCGAATCCCAGACGCCGCACTTCGATACCGGCGAGAGCATCCAGGCCACGCTGATTAGCCTCCTCGAGGAGATCCGCGCGATGAGCGCCACGGAAGTTGCCGCTGACGAGCTTCTCAACCCGTCCAGCTCCAGCGACATGGTCTTCGGTGGCGACACCGACGCCTGGTTCGACTTTGCCAACACCCTTTACCTGAAGGTGCTCATGCGCGACTTCGCCGCCAACTCCGGCAAGATCCAGAGCCTGCTGAACGAAGGCAACTTCCTCACCGAGGACGCCGCTTTCGACAACTTCGAGGACAAGGCTGACAAGTCCAACCCGTTCTATGAGAGCGACCGCCGTCAGCTCAACACCACCGCCAACATCCGCGCCTGCAGCGATATCCTCGCTGTGCTGAGCGAGGACGACCCTCGTCTGGAATACTTCTACGACCAGAACCCGGGCGGTGTCTTCGCCGGCGCTGCTTACGGACAGAACGGTGAGGCCAACAAGACCAGCCGCCTGGCCCTCTATCCGACGGAGGCCGTTTACTTCGGCACCGTCGACGAGGCCCTCTTCCTGCAGGCCGAGGCTTATGCCCGCCTGAACAACGCCGACGCCGCGGAGATTGCTTACGATGCCGCTGTGGTCGCCGCCTTCGCTCGCGTCGGTGTCCCCGCCGCCGCTGCTGCACTCTTCCTGGTCGACGACTATGCCTTCGAGGCCGGTACCCCCGAGGCGATGGTCGAGCAGATCATCAACCAGAAGTGGGCCTCCAACGTGCACGGCATGCCTTGGGAGTCCTGGTTCGATATCAACCGCACCGGTTACCCGACCCGCGGCAAGACCATCACCGCTTTCTCCGGTGTGCTTCCTGCTGGCCAGTATCCTCGCCGGTTCATCGCTTCCAAGACCTCTTCGGACTACAACCCCAACGCTCCGGCTCCGGAGGAAGTCAATGTCAAAATGTGGTGGCAGAAATAAAAACTGACCGAAAATGAAGAAGTTTATCATTCTTGCGACTTTTGTCGCTGCTCTCGCGGCTTTCACTTCCTGCGAGACCTATAAAGTGGGCGAGCCCGCTATGTCGGCCGTCGCCGCCATCGACGGTAAGTACGTCACCTTCGGTTACGAGGGGGATGCCATCTCCACGGTCTTCGGTGTCCAGATCACGAACACCACCAACGACGAGGCCAACCGCGCCTGGATGACCATTTCCGATATGAACACCGCCGGTTATCACTGGCAGCGTCTCTTCTCGGTCCGCTTTGAGATCAAGGTGGATCCGAATGCCGGAACCTTCTCCGCTTCCAGCGTTGCGGCTACCGAGCCGCGTACGGCCTGGAATCCGTACATCGAGGGTCTGTATGGCAGCTATGGCTCCTACTACACCGCTGGTTACCAGTGGGGTGCCGAGGGCCACACCGTGACCGTGAACGGCCGCGTGGTGCCCAACGGCGCCAACACCGCCTCCGGCTACAAGGCCGACTCCATCGAGTTCTCTTATACCATCACCCACGAGAGCGGTGCTACCGAGACCTACGAGGTGAAGGGTATCAAGAAGACCGGTTGGGCCGAGGATACGCAGGACTATATGGATTTCTGCGACGCTTACCTCTGGTAATCCCGATTTGAAGTATCTTTGATGACGGCGGCAGCAATGTCGCCGTCATTTTTATTGTAGCGCAGAGAAATATTTGTTAACTTAGCCATTCGAAACTATAACCAAGACCAGCGATGCCTACGATCAAGGGACATATTTCTCAGATTATCGGTCCGGTGGTGGACGTTCACTTCGACCTGAAGGCGCTCCAGGGCGCCAAGAACCTCCCCGCCATCCACGAAGCACTCCAGGTCGTCCGCCCCGACGGCCGCGTGCTCATCATCGAAGTCCAGCAGCATATCGGCGAAGACACTGTCCGCTGCGTCGCGATGGATTCCACCGACGGCCTGAAGCGCGGGCTGGAGGCTGTCTGCCTCGGCACCCCGATCGCCATGCCGGTCGGTACGCAGATCCGCGGACGCGTGATGAACGTCACGGGTGAGACGATTGACGGCCTGGGTGACCTGACGCAGGAGGGCGCCCTCCCCATCCACCGGGAGCCCCCGAAATTCGAAGACCTCACCACCTCGCAGGAAGTCCTCTACACCGGCATCAAGGTCATTGACCTGCTCGAGCCCTACCTCAAGGGCGGCAAGATCGGCCTCTTCGGCGGCGCGGGCGTCGGCAAGACCGTGCTGATCAAGGAACTCATCAACAACATCGCCAAGAAGCACAACGGATTCTCCGTCTTCGCCGGCGTGGGCGAACGCACCCGCGAGGGCAACGACCTGCTGCGCGAGATGATCGAATCCGACGTCATCAAGTACGGGGACGCCTTCTCCAAGGCCATGGAGGAAGGCCACTGGGACCTCTCCAAGGTGGACCGTGCCGAGCTCGAAAAATCGCAGGTCGCGATGGTCTTCGGCCAAATGAACGAACCGCCGGGAGCCCGTAGCTCCGTGGCGCTCAGCGGCCTTACCCTGGCGGAGTCCTTCCGCGACAGCGGCAGCGCCGACGGTCCGAAGGACATCCTCTTCTTCATCGACAACATCTTCCGTTTCACGCAGGCCGGCTCCGAGGTGTCCGCCCTGCTGGGCCGTATGCCTTCCGCCGTGGGTTACCAACCCACCCTCGCCACGGAAATGGGCCAGATGCAGGAGCGCATCACCTCGACCAAGAACGGCTCCATCACCTCCGTGCAGGCGGTCTACGTGCCGGCCGACGACCTCACCGACCCGGCCCCGGCCACGACCTTCAGCCACCTCGACGCCACCACGGTCCTCAGCCGCAAGATCGCCACGCTGGGCATCTACCCGGCCGTGGACCCGCTCGCGTCCACCTCCCGCATCCTCGACCCGAACATCATCGGGCAGGACCACTACAACACGGCGCAGCGCGTGAAGCAGATCCTCCAGAAATACAACGAACTCCAGGACATCATCGCCATCCTCGGCATGGACGAACTCTCCGACGAGGACAAGGTGACCGTCAACCGCGCCCGCCGCGTGCAGCGTTTCCTTTCGCAGCCGTTCTTCGTCGCGGCCGCCTTCACGGGCTGCCCCGGCGTGATGGTGGAGATCGAAGATACGATCAAGGGATTCAAGACCATCCTCGACGGCGAAGTGGACCACCTCCCCGAACAGGCCTTCCTGAACGTCGGGACCATCGAGGAAGCCATCAAGAAGGGCGAAGCCCTGCTCGCACAGGCCAAGCAATAGGGACATGGCTAACAAGACCCTGACCATCCGCATCCTCACCCCCGAGGGCACGCTCCATGAGGGCTCGGCGAGCGCCGTGTTCCTCCCGGGCATCGTCAGCGCCTTCGAGGTGCTGCCGGACCACGCACCCATCATCTCCGCCCTGGACAAGGGGGAGATCCGCGTGGTGGACGGCGGGCAGGAGCAGCGCTTCACGATCCATTCGGGCGTGGCCAAGGTCCGGGACAATGAAATCATCGCTTGCGTGGAGACGGCATGAGAAAGTGGCTCGTCATATTGCTTTTCCTGCTGCCTGTGCTTCCTGCACAGGCAGAGGAAACACTCAATATGAACGAATACCTCTTCGGCCACATCAGCGACGCGTACGAGTGGCACATCACCACCATCAACGGGAAGGAGATCGTCATTGCGCTGCCCTGCATCGTGATCGAGAACGGCGTCCACGTCTTCACCCTGCACCACGCGGCCGAGCACGGCTACACCCTCAACGAAAACAGCAAGCTGGTGAACGCGCAGACCGGCAGGCGGCCGCTGGACATCTCCATCACGAAGAACGTCCTGGGCCTCATCTTCGACAGCATCCTGCTGGTGGTCCTCATCCTGCTCTGCGCCCGCTGGTACCGCAAGCACGACGTCCTGAAAGAAAAGCCCACGGGCCTTGCGGCCCTGCTGGAACCGCTCATCGTGGCGATCGAGCAAGACGTCATCAAGGATGCGGTGGGGCCGGAATACAAACGCTTCTCGCCCTACCTGCTGACGGCTTTCTTCTTCATCCTCATCAACAACCTGATGGGCATCTTCCCGGTGTTCCCGGGCGGGGCCAACATCACCGGCAACATCGCCGTGACGGGCGTCCTGGCGCTCTTCACCTTCCTGATGGTCAACCTTTTCGGCAACAAGCACTACTGGAAAGATATCCTCTGGCCGGACGTGCCCCTGTTCCTCAAGGCCATTCCCATCATGCCCGTCATCGAGATCATCGGGATGTTCACCAAGCCCTTCTCGTTGATGATCCGACTCTTCGCGAACATGCTCGCGGGCCACATCATGCTCCTGAGCGTGATTGCACTGATCTTCCTTTCGGCCGCCCTGGGGCCCCTGCTGAACGGCTCGCTGACCCTCATCGGCGCGCTCTTCGGCGTCTTCCTGGACTGCCTGGAGCTGCTGGTGGCCTTCCTGCAGGCCTATGTATTTACGATGCTCTCGGCCGTCTTCATCGGCCTGGCGCACCAACAACCCGAACACGAAACCAACTAAAATGTCACTGATATGTTAGGAACCCTTCTTCAAGCAGCTGCGCTCGCCAAATTCGGCGGCGCCATCGGAGCCGGCATCGTGGCCATCGCGGCCGGCATCGGTATCGGCAAACTCGCCCAGTCCACCATGGAGGCTTCGGCCCGCCAGCCGGAGATCGCCGGCGGCCTGCGGACCACGGCCATCATCATCGGCGCCCTCATCGAAGGCGTCTGCCTCTTCGGCGTGCTCGTCTGTCTGCTCGCTGTCCTCCAGTCCTAGCCTATGTCGCTGATCACACCGGATTTCGGCCTCCTCTTCTGGATGGTGGTGATCTTCGGGATCGTGTTCTTCCTGCTTGCGAAGTTCGGATTCCCGGTGATCACGAAAGCCGTCCAGTCCCGCTCCGACCATATCGCCGACTCGCTCAAGGCCGCAGACGAGGCCCAGGCGCGTCTGGCAGGCATGGCTGAGGAGCACGCCAAGATGATTGAGGAGACCCGCCTCGAGCAGAGCCGCATCCTCAAGGAAGCGTCCGAATCGCGTGAGCGCATCATCGCGCAGGCAAGGACCGACGCTGCCGCCGAGGCGGCCAAACTGCTCGAGCACGCCAAGGTGGAGATTGCCGCGGAGCGCGAAAGCGCCATCCGCGACATCCGCCGCCAGGTGGCGATGATCTCGGTGGATGTGGCGGAGAAGATTGTCCGCAAGGACCTTGACACGGACGGCGGCCAGCAGGCCCTGCTCGACCGGATGGTCGAGGAGGCTGAACAGGCCCGGATCCCCAATTGACCGCGATAGGATGAATACGGGAATCATTGCTTCCAGGTATGCCACTGCCCTGCTCCGCTACACCCAGGAGACGGGCGGCGGCGAGCGGGTGTGTGCCCAGGCGCGCCGCCTGCTGGAGCACCCGGAGCAGGATCCCGGCCCGCTCGAGCCCGAGCTGGAGCGTCTCATCCGTCTCGTCGTTCAAAACGGGCGCCTCGAAGACGTCAAATTCATCCTCCGCAGTTTCATCGCGATGTACTACCGCTCCCGCGGCATCCAGGTGGCCATCCTGACCACCGTGGTGCCCTCCGAGGGGCTGGAACGCAAGCTTCAGACGATGCTCGAAAAGCAGTTCGGCACCGAAGTGCTGATTGAAACGAAAGTCGATCCCGACCTGGTCGGCGGTTTTACCCTCGAAGTGGGCGACTACCTGCTGGATGCCAGCGTACGCCGCCAGATCGAGACCATCCGCCGGCAGTTCGTCATCTCTAACAACAGAATCGTATAATGGCGCAGAATACAATCAAGGCGAGCGAGATCTCCGACATCCTTCTGGACCAGCTCCGGGGGATCGACAACTCGCTCCAGTACGAAGAAATCGGCCACGTGCTGACCGTCAGCGACGGTGTGGCACGCATCTACGGCCTTGCAGGGGCCGAGGCCGGAGAACTGATCGAATTCGACAGCGGCGTGAAGGCCGTCGTGATGAACCTCGAGGAAGACAATGTGGGAGCCGTCCTGCTGGGTCCCACCGACCAGGTGGGCGAAGGGATGAATGTCCACCGCCTCGGCCGTATCGCCGGCATCCCCGTGGGCGAGGGGCTGGTAGGCCGCGTGGTCGACCCGATCGGCACCCCGTTGGACGGGCTCGGCCCCGTCCAGGGCGAGACGGTGCGTATGCCGTTGGAGCGCAAGGCGCCCGGCGTCATTTTCCGTGAACCCGTCACGGAGCCGCTCCAGACCGGCCTCAAGGCCATCGACGCGATGATTCCCATCGGCCGCGGCCAGCGCGAGCTCATCATCGGCGACCGCCAGACGGGCAAGACCGCCGTCGCTATCGACACCATCATCAACCAGCGCTCCGAGTTCCTCAAGGGCAAGCCGGTTTACTGCATCTACGTGGCCGTCGGCCAGAAAGGCTCCACCGTGGCCTCCATCGTCCAGACCCTCCGCGCCAAGGGTGCGATGGACTACACCATCGTGGTCGCCGCCACGGCCGCCGATCCCGCCGCCCTGCAGTATTACGCCCCCTTCGCCGGGGCCGCCATCGGCGAATATTTCCGCGACACGGGCCGCCACGCCCTCGTGGTCTACGACGACCTCTCCAAGCAGGCGGTGGCCTACCGCGAGGTGTCGCTGATCCTGCGCCGCCCCTCCGGCCGCGAGGCCTACCCGGGCGACGTATTCTACCTGCATTCCCGCCTCCTGGAGCGGGCCGCCAAGATCATCTCCCAGCAGGAAGTCGCCGAGCAGATGAACGACCTGCCGGAGGCCCTGAAGGGCAAGGTCAAGGCCGGCGGCTCCCTCACCGCCCTGCCGATCATCGAGACGCAGGCCGGCGACGTGTCCGCCTACATCCCGACCAACGTGATCTCCATCACCGACGGCCAGATCTACCTCGAGTCCTCCCTGTTCAATGCCGGCTTCCGGCCCGCCATCAACGTGGGTATCTCCGTGTCCCGTGTCGGCGGCAGCGCCCAGGTGAAGTCGATGAAGAAGGTGGCCGGTACGCTCAAAATCGACCAGGCCCAGTACAACGAGCTGGAGGCCTTTTCCAAGTTCTCTTCCGATATGGACAAGGTCACGGCGATGACCCTCGACAAGGGCCGTAAGAACAACCAGCTCCTCATCCAGCCGCAGTACAGCCCGATGCCCGTGGGCGAGCAGGTGGCCATCCTCTATTGCGGCACGCACGCCCTGATGGCCGACATCCGCATCGACCAGGTGATCGAGTTCCAGGGGCTGTTCCTCGACCGGATGCGCGGTGCCCACCAGGATATCCTCGACGCCCTGGGCGCCGGGAAGATGCCGGACGATGCGCCAGCCATCATCGAGCAGGAAGCGGCCGACCTGTGCCGCCTGTTGAACCAGAAGAAATAAGGGAGCAGGGCCGTGGCATCACTTCGGGAGACCAAAGACCGGATCGGTTCGGTTCGCAGCACGCTGAAGATCACTTCGGCGATGAAGCTTGTCGCCTCCGCAAAATTGCGGAAGGCGCAGAAGGCGATCGAAGGCATGAGGCCGTACGAGCGCACGCTCGCCGAGATTCTCGCTGCGCTGCCGGCGGCGGCTCCCACGCGGGTGGCCGGAACTTATTTTTCGGACAAGTTTGCCGAAAAACCAATTTCCGCTCCACCCTCCGCAACGCCTACGCACGCCGCCGCTGGAAAGGCTGCTGGGCTGACGGCCATCGTGGCGATAGCGTCGAATTCGTCGCTCTGCGGCGGGTTTAACGCGAACGTGATCCGCAAGGCGCTGGAGGCCATACGCGGCTGCGAGGGAGCGGTCGAGGTCTACCCCATCGGCCGCAAGATGACCGACGCCCTGCGCCGCGCGGGCTACACCTGCCCGACCGACTACAACGACCTGATCGGCCATCCGGGCTATGACAAGACCGTCGCCCTGGCCCGCCAGCTCTCCGAGCGCTATCAGGCGGGCGAACTCTCCCGCGTGATTCTGGTCTATACCCGCTTTGTCTCCGCTTCCCGCCAGGAGCCCGTCGCGGAGTCTTATCTACCGATGGATGGGCGTGATTGGAGCGAAGCGAAGTCCGCATCAGCGGACCGCCCGGCCCGGGACTTTGCGCAGCAAAGTTGGAAAGGGCTTGAGGGCGCAGGGGGTTCGGGGGATTTGCCCCCGTATCTAATGGAACCAGATGCCGAAGCGCTGGTCGCCCAGTTGCTGCCGCAGGTGCTGATGCTCAAGTTCTACGCCGCCATCCTGGATTCAGCGGCAGCGGAGCAGGCCGCCCGCACCCTCGCGATGCAGACCGCGACCGACAACGCCGAGGACCTGCTCGGCGAGCTCACGCTCGAATACAACAAGGGGCGCCAGCAAAAAATCACCGCCGAGATTTTGGATCTTCTCGGCGGCGCTGCAGAATAAAAACAATCAGAAGGAATAGGCCATCCCGACGCTGAACGTATTGCCCAGCGCGGGGGAGGCGAAGAGGTAGGCGGCGTTCAGCACGAAGCCCTTCAGGTTCAGTCCGATACCGCAGGAACCGAAGCTCGGCAGCCCCTTGTCGGCGGCCCCGTAGTGGTAGCCGGCGCGCAGGGACAGCACGGACACCGGCCGGACCTCTGCACCGACACAGGCCATAAAACCGGCCTGGAGGAGGTAGTTCGCCTCGGCGGTCAGCGTGAAGATGGGATGCGTATAGCTCAGACCCGCCTTCAGCAAAGTCGGGAGCGCATAGTTCGCGTCGCCGTAGCGGATGCGGCCGCCCAGGTTCTGGGCAGAAACGCCCGCCTGGATCGATTTCGAGGCATAACTCAACGAGACATCCCCACAGACAGTCGTCCCGCGGGTGTCGGGGTTCAGGGCAGAATTCACAAGGCGGACGTCGGCCGAGACGGCGAACCCCCGCGCCACACACCAGCCTACGCCCAGGGCGGCGCTCAGGTCCGTCGGGCGGAAGGGATCCAGCGGTGCGCCCGTGGCACTCGTTCCCGTGGTCTCCGGAGCGATCACGCCCTTGACCGCCAGGCCGAAGGCCAGGCGATTCCGGCGGAACCAACCTTCCACGGAGAAGCGGTTGTCCGCGCCCAGCTTGGGTGCCCAGCGCTCATAATCGACGCCCACGGCGAAATGCCGGTTGCTGAGTGCCGCGGCGGCCAGGTTATTGTCCATCGCCCAGGCATCCGCATCCAGTGCCACACCCGCACCGCCCAGCGCAGCACTGCGCGCATCAGTGGGAGAATAAAGGAAAGGCAGGACCTGAGCCCCCAGCAGTTGCGGGGCCAGGGCGAGCGTAAGGACCAGCAGAACTCTTCTCATCTCAATACTTGACTATGTTCGTGACTTGCTGTTTCGTACCATATTGCACCTGGAGGGAATACGTCCCGGCAGGGAGGTTCCGCACATCCAACCGGATGGGCTGGAACGGCCCTGCCTGGCTCTCCTGGGAAAGCACGCGGGCGCCGCTGCGGCTGTAGAGGGTGGCCGTCGTGGGAGCATCGCTGCCAGGACGGACCGTCAGGATGTCGTGTACCGGATTCGGGAACACGTCAAGCTCCTGGTACGTGTTGCGGGAAACCAGCTGGAAAGTGGTGCTGCACTGGGCCTGGCGCGCATCCTTGGCGGTGACGGTCACTTGCATTTCGCCATAGCCTTCCGCGCCGAGGTTCAGCGTATTTCCGCCGGAAATCCGGGCGGAAGCAACGCCTTCCGTATTCACGGAAACCGAGTAGGTGAGCGTCTCCCCGTCAGAATCCTTGAAGCAGTCCGCCAGCGGGATCATGGTCAGGGTGCTCGAAGCCGCATTGATGACCTGGTTGTCGATCGCATGGACGACAACCGGTGCATGGTTCTCCAGGATGGTGATGGGGATGTCCAGATGTGCGACGCTGCCCACATGCATAATCGCGGTATATTCGCCGGGCTCCGCCTTGAGGGCCTCGATGGTCAGCTCGGCGAAGTTGTGCGTACTGGTCATACTGGCGCCCGGGCAGTCCGTTTCGAAGCGGACAGGCAGGCGCAGCTTGTTGTTGCCGGTTATGGAATAATCCACGATCAGCGTCTCGTGGGACTTGATGGAGTAGTCTCCCTTGTAGTCCGTAGTGATCTTGATGTTGGCCTGCGAAGGGTCTACCGGTCCGACATCGTAGGTGAAGGCCGCATAGGCATCCAGCATCCCGCCTCCGACCGTACGGCCCTGCAGGTCGATGACGCCCTCGCGCGCGCTGTTCAGCAAGCGCTCCTTGAGTTCGTCGGCCGTGAAACCGGGACCACCATAATAGGATACCAGCAGCGCAGCGACACCGGACACGTGCGGGCAGGCCATGGACGTGCCGACCATATATCCCACATAATTATTGGTTACTACGCTCACGACCCACTCCTTGTAGTCGTCGGAATCGGATCCGCCCGGCGCCAGGATATCCACCCAGGGACCATAGTTGGAATAGTTCGGCATCTTGCCGTCCGGGCCGAAAGCACCCACGGCAACGACCGGCTCATACTCGCCCGGGACGTCGTGGGCCCAGCCTTCGTTGCCGGAGGCGAAGGTCACCAGTCCGCCTTTCATCGGTCCGGTCTGATTACCGTTCGCGTCTGTGCCGGCATACTCGATGAAATAGTTGATGGCCGTCTTGAGGCTCCACTCATTCTGCTCAAAATCCAGGGCTACCGCCGCCGCCTCCTCTTCCGTCTCGAACACATAGCCCCAGCTGTTGTTGGCAATGACGGCACCATGGTCAGCCGCCCAGACAAGGGCCGCCGCTTCGTCCGCGCCGACCGGTTCCTCTCCGTCGAAAATAACGCAGGACATCAGGGTTACACCGCCCTTCCCATCGCGCCCGCCGGCAACACCGGCAACGAACTTACCGTTGTTGTTGATGGCGCCGATGGTGCCCGCAGCATGGGTGCCGTGGTCGTCGCCCGGGATCTCGTAAGGAGGATAGTTCTCGAGGAAAGACCTGCTTCCGTTGCTGCCTCCCGGCAAGGTCACGCCGCCCAAGTCCGGGTTCGAGAGGTCGATTCCGCCATCAATGACGGCGACGATCACCTCGCTGTTGCCGGCGGTGAATTCCTTCCATACCGGCTCGACGTTGATGTCCATACCCGCTTTGAAAGCAGGACCCAGCGTTCCGTCGTTGATGTAGTGCCACTGCTCCCACAGATCGGGATCGTTAAAATAGGAGCGCCGGGCTTTGCGGAGGGGGATCTCTACGGTCTCCACGCCCGGTAGCGCGGCCAGATCCGCCCGCGCCTTGGTAATCGCGACGGCAGGGTCGTACTGGATACGGTACCAGCGGTGCAGGCCGGCAGCCCGGTGCTTTGCTTCGAACTCGCCGGCATCCGGGAACACCCGCTCAGCGGATACGATTCCCAATTGTTTCGCCACTTCCGGGAAATCGCCGATGGCAAACTCGTCAGCCAGCTCTTCGGTGACGCGCACGATAGCCTGGCCCGGAATCTGACTTTTCGATGCGGGAGCCTGGGGCGCGACGGTCTCCGGCACGATTTCCTGCTGGGCGCAAGACGCCAGCAAGAGAAAAGCTGCCAGGAGCAGGAAGAATCGCTTCATATTCATATTATCGGAGTTTTGCCTGCTCTGGGAGCGCGGTGCGCACACCGTCCTGCACCGGAGTCAGAGGTTCAAGGGAAATAGGGGCCGGATCCAGGTTCATCCCCGGCTGGTACCGGGAAGCCTGGGCCGCCTGCTTGTAGCCGCACAGGTTGAGCGCCACGGCGAGCATACTCTCTTTCGGATCGCCCAGGGCATACTTCTCGTCCGGTTTGTCTTCTGCAACGACATCGGGAATCAGGCCGTCCGGCATACAGAGGGTCTCGCCATTCTTGTCCGCGTAGCGGGAATACATCACGTAAATACCCCAGTTCTTGGCATATTTTTGCCCGTTCATGGCGGTGGTAACACCGAGTTGATCCTCATTATTTTTGTAGAAATCATCGGCCGGCAACACCACGCCGGTGCAGTACTTGCCGCGGGACTGCTGGCCGATCAACGTCATGTTCTTCCCGAAATACGGATGCAGGTCGCAGACGATGGATTCCGATGCGGAGGCGCTGTTTTTTCCAATGATGACGTAGATTTTCTTCAGGTCCGGATTGGCGCCGGCCGTGCTGTATTTATATTTCTTGCCGCCGCTGGAAAACTCGAAGTCGGTCTGGAAATAGGTCTTCGTGTCCGTTCCCTCTTTCAGGTAATACTGGGTCAGTTTGTCGTTATAGACTTCCGTAGAGACGACATCGCCCGCCAGCACATTGGCCTCCGGAGCCATCATGGAAGCGAGCGTCAACTCGGTCCACACGAAGCCGCCGAGGTTGTAGCGCACATCGAGGATCAGCTCGGAAACGCCCTGGGCCTTGAACTCCTTGAACACGGGAATCAGGTCTTCATTGGCCCGCAGCGTGAAGCTGGTGAAATGCAGGTAGCCCACCTTCTTGTCCCCGCAGTCGAAGACCTTGACCGTATGGATGGGATCTTCGTACATGTCCTTGGGCTCTATGGTCATCGAGCGGCCGTCATAGGTCTCCACGGTGTATTTGTCGTCGCCGACCAGGGTATAATAGGCGGCCTCATACTTCGGATAGGGGATGTCTTTGCCGTTCACCTTCGTAATCGCGTCACCCCGCTTGAGCCCCGCAGCCGCAGCCGGGCTGTCTTTGTAGACATAGGTCACAACGGCGAAAAGCGACGTTGTCGACTTAGGGGCAAAATAGAACGTGAAATCAAAGCCGGATGTCTTCCCGCTGCCGTCGGAACTCGCCATCATCCCCGCGTAATCGTCGGTCAACGTCGTCCATTTGTCGATGTCGACACGGTTGGCGCCGGAGCCGGTGTGGTAACGGATCTCCTTGACTTTCGCTTTCGGCTCCTCGGTATCCTTCCAGGCCTTCAAGTCAGCGGCAATCTCTTTCTGCCAAAGGTAGTAGAGGTTCATTTCATTGTAAGCGAAGCTGTTGACGTATTTATAGACGTTCTGGGTCTCAGATGCCGGGTCCACTTCCTGCTCCGGGTTTTCGTCTCCCGAACCAGGGTTCTCAGGCTTGGTGCAGGCGCCCAGACCGATGGCCAGGCAGCACAGGAATATCATCCAATATTTCTTCATAGCACAATCATTTGGGGGTCCATATACCAACCCAAAAACACAAAGATAACCAAATCCCGACAATAATCAAGCCATCGAAATCGGAAAGCCGCTCGCAGGCAGCTACCGCCCATTCTTCGCAGCGTCGGCAGGCGCGCCCCGTCCGGGCAGAAAAACAGCTGTCGCAAAATGCCCGGCCGCTGCGCCCTGCCGCCCGCTGCACTATATCCCTATCAGCGTGACTCGCAATCGTCTGAATATTAAATAATTATCGAAATAACGGGGTGGTCTGAAAGGCACCCGTAAAATCCGTCTCTGGCTGACAATCAACACCTTACAGGTCACGGTAAAACAACTTCGGAGCGAAGCGACGCAGGGGTGCTCGAGGGGGTACGCCCCCTCGTTATGTCGAACCCGTAGGGCGCTGCCGCTTTTTGGTTTGCGCAGCAAACGAAGAATGCCCGGCTGACATCGTCAGTCGGGCATTCCAAAAAGCGGCAGCGGCCTACTCTCCCACCTGGTGGGGCAGTACCATCGGCGCTGGTGAGTTTAACTTCTCTGTTCGGAATGGTAAGAGGTGGTTCATCACCGCTATAACCGCCGCAGTATGTTACTTGAGAGAGATATTCAACTGGTAAATCAGCCGGCTACTCAAAAGAT
>Ga0310696_10004962_pt1 | contig 16178 bp, 16 predicted proteins | sample AusTroGonzalo_MG_4_FD_203885 | JGI IMG/M metagenome (GOLD analysis project Ga0310696, IMG submission 203885) | Bovine rumen microbial communities from tropical cattle in Woodstock, Queensland, Australia - Gonzalo_02 (v2) (version 2) | ecosystem: Host-associated > Mammals > Digestive system >...
TAGACAACATACAATTTGTAGCCATTGTAGTAAGAATCTTTTAGAATGTTATCAAGGAGACAAAGAACATTACTCGATTTTCCGTTCAGTATATCGTAATTATCGTGCAAGCAATTCGTATGCGGAATAAAAAGGATTGATTTTCGATTTTTCCTTGTAAACTTATTGAGAATAAGTGCTGATAGCGTAAAGCATCCAGCAAAAAAACTACGGAGCAATTGGAGACTTTTCAGTGGGTTAAACATGTATTTTCTTTCCAAATTTTTCTTTGAATAATTCAACCAATTCAATCATATCAGGATTGTTTCTGAGCAGAAACCAATACAGAAAAAGCGACACACTTACGCCCAGTACAATCGTAACAATGTCAGGCAGCCCTGCAAATGTTATTGCAAATGCAGGCAAACAGGCGAATACGCAACAAATTAAATAAGGGAAAACATCCTTCATTTGCTGCAGATATCCTAAATGAAATAATTTACCCGTGTAATAGGTGTTGATGACTATGGCTATTTGACAATAAAATAATTTCGACAAACAAATTACCAAAACACCAAACGGTATTGCAGCAAAAAGTATTACAAGGCCAATAATTTTCTTTATAATTTCTAATTTTAAAAATAAATCTGATCGTCCCTTCACCTTTAAAAGATTTAAATTAATCGTACTAATATGTTCAAACATGGCAGAAAAAGCAAAGGCATGCAAAAAAATAATAGCTGGAGACCATTTTTCGGTTAAAGTAAAAAGTATAATCGGTTTCGCCAATGCACAAATTAAGCCTGAAAAAATAAAAATACAAAGAGACGTTATTCGAATGTATTTGCGATAAACAAAAATTAGGCGGTCTTCATCATCCTGTAATTTTGCCAAAATAGGATACGTAACCGTCCCCAAAACCCCATTAATCGCATAATTTGGAACATGCGCAAATTGTATTCCTCTTGTATAAAAACCAAGATCTTTTGCAGAATAAAACTTTCCTATTGCAAATGTTGTTAAATTGTAATATACCGTATGAAGTAAACCTGATGCTAACAGACGGCTACCAAACGCCCCCAATTCTTTGAAAGATGAAATATTAAATTTCGCCTTCGGCATCCAGCGACAAACAGCACAAATAAAAAACAAATTGAAAATTGCAGCGATAATTTGTTGAAAAACCAAAGCCCAAATTCCATAATCAAAATAAGCTAAAACAACCCCACAAGTCCCCGAAATAAAACTTGCCGTAATATTCCGCTTTGCCAAGGACTTAAAATCAAGCTTTATATTCAGCATCGCCACCTGCACAGCCATCACAGCATTGATAACTAAAGTGACAGCCTGTACTCTCAATACAGGGCAGAGAATCGGCATTTTAAAAAATTCTGCAACCAAAGGTGCAATAAAGAACAGTATTGCATAAACGATGAGCGAAACTGCAAAATTAAAATAAAATGTTGTACTGAAATCGTCTTCCGTCGGCTCTTTTTTTCGAATTAATGCAGCACTAAAACCACTATCAATAAACGTTTGTGACACAGCAAAGAAAATCGCAAGCATTCCTATTGCCCCATAATCTGATGGAGCAAGAAATCTTGCCATAACAATGCCCAGCAGGAATTGAATGCCTTGCGTCGCAATTCTATCAATAAAATTCCATTTGGCACTTTTTATAGTCTGTTGCTTTATAGATGGCATACCTTTAGTATGGAACCGAACCTAGTTAGAGAACCATTTTCCTTTTTTGTCATATGAGTTTTTATATAGGAAAGCATATATGCTATTTTACAAAATAAATCACTCCGCCAAATTGATGGCGCAAGGCACATCCTAAAAACATACGAATAATAATTAGTGGTTGGGAAGCTGTCTAAACCAATGATTTTATATCCCTGCTTCAAATGATACTTCACTGAACTCTCGGCCCCAACAGCAGTTGTGCACCGCATGTATTTGCATTTCATTTTTATCGCCACACTCACACAGGCATTCTCCAATTTGGTTCCGATACCGCATCGTTTTACTTTGGGCGATACGGATAAATCTTGAACAAAAGCGTATGTTCCCATAAAACGGCGCGTAACAACCGTAATCACAGCAAATCCTACAAATTCTTCAGCATCTTCATCTATTGCCACAAGTATTACAGCATTTTTTGTTTTTCTTTTGAATTCTTCTTCCGTAATAAAAGAACACGAAAAATTTAGTCCTTGTTGAATTCTTTCTTCAAAAGCTTCATGCATCAAATCTACAATCTGCTTATAACTGACACCTGTTTCTTCTCGTTTTTTTACGACTATATTCATCTTAAAGTATGCCCTTATTTTTCAAATCTATAAACGCTTCAAGCAACTTGTCATAATCTTCCGTAGTTAAGCAGCCGATATGGCCTACGCGGAATACGGTATCCTTCATGTCGCCGCCGTTCGGGCAGATCCACATGCCGTATTCGTCCTTGATCTTGAGGAAGATTTCGTAGGCGGATGCCGTCGTCGGGTGGAGTGGGGTCACCGCGTTCGAGAGCGATTCAGAGACGATCTCGAAGGGGAGACTGTTCGCCTTGAGCTGGTCGCGGAAGTAGTTCGCAAGCGATGCCGTGCGGGCGATTTCTGCCTCTACGCCGCCATTTGCATCAATTTCCTTGAGGCGCACGTTGATCTGGCGCAGGATGCTGACGGCGGGAGTCCACGGGGTCTGTCCACGTTCGGCGTTCTTCAGGGCGAGTTTCAAGTCCAGGTACTGGCACTTGCACTTGATATTTTCGATGCGGGCGAGCGCCTTCGGCGAAAGGGCCATCACCGAGATGCCCGGCGGGCAGGCGAGCGCCTTCTGAGAACCCGTAATCATCACGTCGGCGCCGAGGGCCTTCATGTCGAAGGGGTCGGCGAGGAAGGTGCTGATGCAGTCCACGATCAGGAACAGGTTGTTCCGCTTGCAGAAATCGCTGATGAGCTGCATGTCGTAGTGAACGCCGGTGGAGGTCTCGTGCTTGTTCACGATAAAGGTGGTGTAGCCCTTGCCTTCGAATTCCTTCAGGTGCTCGGCCTTGAGCGCCTTGCCCGGCTGGAGCTTTATTTCGGCGAAGGGAATCTCGTGCAGTTCGCAGAGTTCCACGAAACGGTGGCCGAAGCTACCGCCGTTCACGACGATCGCCTTGTCGGCGGGGGTCAGGGTGTTCATGATGGCGGTTTCCATGCCGGCCGAACCCGAACCCGTAATGAAGACGACTCTGGAGTCGTCGGAGGCCTTTGCGAATTTCTTGACCAGTCGTTCGTTCTCGAGCATCAGTTCCGAGAATTCCGCCGTGCGGAAATAGGGAACCTGTTCTGCGCCGATCGCGCGTACGGCATCACTGGATTGTACCGGGCCTACAGTAAAGTTGATCATAGCAACCTCTAAATCTCGTAAAAATTCTTTCGTTCGCTGAATTGCTGCATGATGTATGCCATCTGGATGCTTTCGCGGCGCCTCAGGCGTGCAGAAGAGAAGCGATGGTTGTATATGCAGCTGATAAATTCCTGTATTTCGTAGCGCAGGCCAAAACCGTCCCACTTGTAGAAAAATTTCTTGTTGTCGTTCTGGTCTTCGTATCGCAACTCGAAGTAGTCCGTTTTCCACCACGGAGCGGGAACATAGGCGTAACCCTTTGTGCCGGAAATGACGAGGTTGCCTTCGGTCTTGACGCCCAATCCGACTTTAAACGAACAGACTGCCCTGGGGTAGCGAAAAACACCCTTGGTGTGGATGTCCACGCCGTTTTCGATACGTGAGAAAAGTTCCAGTTTTTCGTACTGTATACCCATCAGTTTGAAGATAGGCAGCAACGGATAGGAGCCTTGTTCGAACATGGCGCCGCCAGCCTGGCTTACGTCAAATTCCCTACCACCCTTGTCCAGTAGCTGAGATAGCGAGGCTTCAATGTCAACAACTTCGCCAATCAGCCCAGACTTGATCATCACGATTAGGTGGTTGAATGCTGGGCAATGCGCCGTTTTATTCGCTTCCATCAGGATGAGGGATTTAGTTCTGGCTAGCTTGTAAAGTTCTTTGGCCTGGTCGCCGTCAAGGACCATCGGGGTTTCGCAGAGAGTATGTTTTCCTGCTTGGATTGAGTCCTTGATGCATTGGTAATGGGCGAGATGAGGTGTCGCTATGTAGACCGCATCAACCTGATTGAATAGGTCCACAAGTTTTTTGCAGGGTACAATACCATCAAATTTATGGGCGAATGCATTACATTTCTCAAAATCGGTGTCATAGGCGGCAACGACATTTACTCCATTGACGATTTTCGCTTCTGACGGAAACCGCTCTGCGACGCGTCCACAACCTATGATGCCGACATTCACGATGCTCTGAGACTCTTCTCGCAGCATCGTTGAGGAGATGCCTTCGGTGCGGGGTAGATAGACGACTTCACAGAATTCATTTAAATAGTCAAACTTCCCTTCCCAATCACTACCAATTGCAAAAATATCGACATCGTATTTCTGGATATCGTCTATTTTTTGGCCGACATAGTCTTCGATGATGATCTGGTCCGCAAGGCCAGTTGCTTTGACTGCGTCAACTCTTTCCAGAACGTTATTGCGGACATTAAGCTTACCCCTGTCCTTGTCAAAGTTGTCGTTGGTGACTCCCACAATGAGATAGTCGCCAAGAGCCTTCGCCCGCTTAAGCAGATTTATATGCCCCTGATGTAGGAGATCGTAAGTTCCGTATGTGATGACTTTTTTCATTATTTATTTCCAAACGGAATATTTTAGGAATTGCTATAGGGTCCACACTCCAGCATATTCATTGGAGATAAACGCCCAGCTATATGCATTGGCAATCCTTCCGGTGCTCGCATTCGCGAGGGCCTTGATCTCTTCTGCAGGGAGCGCGTCGACACGTTCAATGGTCGCCGCCAGGTTTCCCTTTTCCTTGTTCCAGTAGATGGCAGTATCTTCGCCGACTTCCCTGTTAAAGCCCACATCAAGGAGCAGGTTCAGGTCGCTGCTGGCAAGCGCTTCCAAAAGGCTCGGGTTCGTGCCACCGACTTCGTGCCCATGGAAGTACCCGTAAGCCTGCTCGCGGATTTTCATGAGCAGTTCCTGGTCGTAAACGGTGCCCACGAACTTGATACGCGGATCCTTGTCGAACCCGGTCTTTTTCTTGAGTTCGTCGAGGAACGACTCGTTCACGTTGGTTATGAGCGCGAAGTTCTTGGGCGTCTTGCACAGCATGAACTCGCGAATCATGGTCTCGTAGTTGTTCTCGGGAACAAAGCGGCCCACCACCAGGTAGTATTCCTTGGGCTTCAGCCCCTTTTCGGCAAGCCAGTTTGTGAACTTTTCGTCGTTATCGGCCAAACGGCTACGGCGAATTTCAGCACCGTAGGCAATGAATGTCGTCTGCGGCTTGAACTTGGCGTAAGATTCCTGAATGTACTTCTCGATATTCTTGGAATCGCAAACAAGCAAGTCGGCATGCTTGACCATGTGCTTTTCGGAGTACTTCCAGTACTTGCGCACTGGCAGGGGCCACTTGGCGCGCAGCCATTCATGGCCATCGGGGTTCACGTAGAACTTGCCGCCCAACTTGTGTATCTTTTTCTGGAACTTCCGGGCAAACGGGCCAATGCGGCAAGCAAGGCAGTACACAATGGGGTGCGGAATGTTGTGCTTTTCTATGTATTTGCAGCACTGTTTTAACGCATACACATCGTACAGAACAGCCTGGGCAGCGCCAATTTTCGGGACCTTGACCTTGAAACAACGGGCGTTATGGTATTCAAACTCGCTGTTCTCGGTAGCCTTGCAAGCAACATGATATTTAAAGCGGGTATCGTCCTGATGGTATTCCGTCAACTTGTCGACGAAAGTCTCGTACCCGCCATACGCTCCGGGAATACCCTTGCTGCCCACTATGAAAATATGCTGCACGTCCACGAAATACCTCTCAATTTTCTACAGAGATTCCTTTCCCAAAAGAACTCCGCAAACACCCAACCCAAACCGCAGTCCATGTAAAACTGCAGCCCTATTACCGGATGGCGAATGCTCGCGATCCATTATCATTATCAAGCGCCCAAAATGCGTCATATGACAGGTAAAATTTAGATATATCTATATGTAGTCTTCAATGGTCCGGGGCAGATTCTGTCATTTTTCGTACAAAGTGCTATTTTTGGCGTAAAAATGACGATTTTTCGCGGGTTTGGGGACGGACTAGGGGGCGACTGCGGGGGTCGGAACGGGGTAACTTGTTTACAGGGCAGGGGGTCGGGGTGCCCAGCCGCTGCCGGAAACATATGTTGACGGCCACGGAACCGGACCTGACGGTACCGTGGATGCCCTGCCGGAGCAAGGCCGCAGGCGGGAGCCTGGTCGTGAGTATCTGGATGCGCTGGGTCCGATGCAAGTCGCGGGTGCCCGACCGCAGATTGACCGGAAGCGGGGGCAGCAATGCGCCGAACAACGGGTCGGGCGAGAGCCTAGTCGTGGGGCATCCGGATGCGCCGGCGCCAGGGAGCGGGCCAGCGCCCGTCCCCAACCGCGATGCCCGCGGAACGCCCCGCCCGGGACCTCCCCCTCGCCCAACCGCAGCATCCCCAAGTAACCATACCAACTCCCCACCCCTATTGCAGAGAGATCATACCATGTATATATAGGGCGGGATGGAAGAATTTCAAGAAGTGACAGGAAATGACAGAGGAAATAGGTTATTTTTAGAGCATGACCAACAAAAATCAAAAAGCCCCTGAAGAACTAAAAGAGTTAGAGGCAAAAGCCAATATTGCTAGGGCCGATTTTGCCAATCTTTTGCAGCCAGGGAAAATTGCCTTTTACAAAAGTTGCGAGGTAACGCATTTTTTCTTGCATCACCAAGAAAGTCAGGAATGTACAAACTATTTCACGCTATTCACCTTCGAGGAGAAGGAATGTGAAGACGACGCAAAGAAGCTCCTTTTCTCAAAAATGCACAGAATTGACAGGACCTTATCGCTAGGAGCCTGGCAAAAGAGGATCTCAATAGAAAAAGCCACGCAATGTTTTTCCGGCATCCAAAACCACAAACTAGACATAGATGGTGTCCGAAACATTTCACCAGAGTTAGTTCTTCTTCCCAAAACATTTGTCCCCCGCCGGTATGACGGCAAAAATTTCATAACAAAGGCCCTAAAAACCAACATTTGGTGCGGGAGTTATATAATCGAATTTTTCGACGAAAGGAAGGACTTTAACTTCAGAGGCAACCAACGCAATAAACTGGACAAAATAAATGCAAAGATTAAAGATGTCCTAGATATCGATTTAGCATCAGCTTACGACCGCATCGGCAATATCATTTTCCAGTTTCCCGTCACCCTGCTAAATTTACATGTTCATCCAACAAAGGACGGAACAGCAATCAGCATACAAAGCCGCCAGCATCCATCTTTAACAGAAGACCGAAACTATTTCATTCAGGTTCAGACATATTTCGACAACTGTATCACAGGCTCCAGTTGCAAACGCCTAAGCAACTTAGATTTTGAATACGAAGCTACTATCGGCGACGACCATGATGTCCACGTCTCTCTTTTCGACTGCGACAACGACCTGCTGCTTTTTGATGAGCAGAAAATCAACTTTCTCAAATCAGTATCAACTAATTTCGGCATTATTGATTCTGGCGAACCAAGGAAAATCCCGCAAAGAGACGGAAGTTTTAAAGAAATTCAAACAATTCAGTCGATGGAATCAAATGTCGGCATAATTTATTCCGCAAACAGCTATCAAAATCGCATTCGAGAGAGGTTTAGCAACGACGAAATCATTGAGCAAAGCGGAGATTACAGAATATTCAAAGCAAACCAATCTAACGAAGCATTAACTTTCTTAAGAGACAAGCTTAAACGTAGCGACATTAAAGAAATTTGTCTTTGGGATCCATATCTTAACGCCCAAGACATAATGGACGTTCTTTATTACGAGCCAACAGGGTTGTTTTTCCGTTGCATTTCTTGTGTTGCAAAGGCAAATTCAATATGCAAAGAGGACAATACTGAAGGTTGCGCTGAATTAGAGGGACTTAATAGGTTCCGCGTTCAAAGCAGGAACATTTTCAAGCAATCGAATAACAAAAATGTTCATCTCAAATTCCTTGCTCAGCACGGTCATCATGGCTGGAAATTCCATGACCGTTTTATGATTTTGGTTCCGAAGGACCCGACAAGGCTCCCTGAAGCTTACTCGCTCGGCATTTCAGTAAATCAACTAGGGATGAGCCACCACATCATACAAAAAATCACAAATCCAAAAGCAATTTTAAGCAACTTTGACGAATTGTGGCAAGAACTAGACAACAAGGAATGTTGCGTGATTGAACTCCCCGAAATGCAAGGAAAATTATGACAGGCTATCCTGAAAACGACTGGGCACAACGAATTGAATCTATGTTTAATGCAGACATCGTTAAATGGCCTATTCCGGAAATCCGCCAAGTTTTGAGCACGGTCAGCAAAGACGATGCCATCAATTACGCAAAGGAGCTGTATTTAGATTCTTTAAGGGGCGAATGTAAGGAAAATCTGCTTAAGTCAGTCGTTATCATAGACTTGGTAAAGGGTAGTTTTGAAGATTTAGACTTTTCTCACATCAGTAGTTCTTTTATTGAAAAGATTGAGAATAATTTCCAAGCAATCCATCTAAACATTGGCGTACCCGATGACGCATGCTACAGCGACAAAAAGCAAGTAAAAACATTGAAAACAGCCATTGCCAATAAAGACACGTTTGAAATCTTCCGTAAAGTAAACCCATTCCTTAATAGTTTCAATTTCGCAATCATTTCGGACTGTATCATCGGAACCTACGCAAGATTCTTGTGGATCATCGACAAACCCTTCGTTATAGAATACTTAAAAGAAGAGGATTGGTCTTTCAAAATGGAATTGGTTCTTCATGCACTCAGAGCAGAATTTAACACAATCATTCCAGAAGTTATTGACGGAAAGAATCAATACCCATACCTCTACATGATAAAATCGCTCATTGCTAATTTAGATGACGGATTAAAACATAGGCGTTTCACTATAGAACAGTTGCCCGACCATTCCGACTTATTCGGAATATTTATAGACCGTTATGCGCAATCTCTAGATAGAATATATATTCCATTTAGATTAGCAATCTCCGCCTCGTTCAACTATTTCGCGGGTTGGTTTTGTTCTAGGCAGCAAGAAACATTAAAGAAATACTTACCTTTTTTAGCAACAATCCAAGAAAATGCACAAGAAGCTTTTACTCATGGATATATCACCCATGGCGATACCAATAAAGTTTTTGACGATTCTTGGCTGATATTAAACTCATGGGTCTCTAATTGCATAAAAACCCATAGTAGAATGAACCAATACTGCGGTTTCATAAACCTATTAATCGCTGGATTAGCCCACAACTACACAACAAAAGTTGAATACCAAAACCGATTAGAGGCTCTTTTAAAAAACATTGACGAACTACAGTACTCCTGGGATGAAAGAAATTATCCCGCAAAAATCATAGTCGCACTATATTTCATTTTAGCGAACAAGAAAAAGCGATTTTCCTTCGATGAATCTGAAATCAGGACGCAATTCCCCATATTGCAGGACAGGCGCTATGAACTAATCTTCGGCGAAAAGCTATTGGAAACAATGCTAAACCTGCTAAAAGCCCCGGATTCAGTGAAGCAGATTAAATTGGCGTTTTCGTCTGGGCAGGAGAATGAAGTTGGGTTTGTATAGGGGGTAGAGAAAAAACTTTTTCACAAACCGCTATTGTCAAAACTTTATATTAAAGTTTTGACAAGTATATTAATCCAATACATTTTTAAAAATTTTCAATAAACTCTTCCGTTCCCAACGCATCATTAGCTGCAGATTCTAAAATATCGGACAAAATATCCCTTGATATATCAGATTCATCGAACTTTTTCTCGCAAATTTTATCATTAACAATCATTAAATGGAACAAGCATTGCTCTATATGCATTTCAAGATCAGCATTAAAAACAAGCTCTTTTTTTTCATAAACAACTAAGTTACGCGTATCTATTTGCGATGACTCAAACATTCTGACACATTCAAATGAATCATTTATGAAATCCTCATATTTTTTCCATGGGCAAGCAGCCCATTTAATCTCATGGGATTTTGTCTTTTTTATGATTTTTTTTGCAAAAACTTCATAATCATTCAACATTGCTTACCTCGGAATTTCATTAATAATCAATTCTATCTTCGTACAAATTTCTTCTCTATTAGCTTGATTAATAGCATCGATAGACTCAATCTCATCAATGAGTTCTTTAAGATTCGTTTCCTTATCATAATTTTTCACATATCGTTTAATATTAACCAAAGAACTTTTCAAGTCGCGAAGACACGTCGACGCTATTTTCCCGTTACTTTTTTGTTCTATTTGTCGCTTACTAATTTCTAGTTTCCTCATCAAAATTTCAATTGAATTCCCATTTTTCATATTCTTCTTTATGAATTTAACGCCATGTGTGTTATAGACAGTCATAGCAAAAGACACCAAAGCTATAACAGCCAAAAGAATTTGAAGTCCTAACGGGAATGTTTCTTGCTTCAGTTCCCGCACTTCATTTGAAAGCACAATTAAGGAATCTAAAATTTCACCCATACAAGCACTCTATTTCCCAAAGCAATCCCGTTAAAATATTCACTTTATAGCAAGCATTGCACAACTATACTGGCTAAAATTCCAGTCACAATTCCGACAATGAACGTCCCAGAAAATCTGAAGAAGCTCTGCTTTTGCGCCCACTGAATCTTCGTCGAATCGAAGAACCGCTGTTCAAACGCATCAATCATCGTCGATACATTGTACCACTTTTCAAAGGCGGCTTCGACATCTTTCTGCCCTTCCATTATACGGGCTTCCTTAGCACAGGTAACGATTTTGTTCCGCTCCGATATAAAGTCCGTCAAGAACGTTCCGTTGTCGATGATTCTCAGGTCGGCCTTCTTGCCGTACACCTTCTTCTGGTCATCATTGAAAAACTTCAACTTCAACTTGAAGGCATCCAGGCATCCGCGCTTCAGGTGTGAATACGCCTTGCCAGCCTGCTCCTCGGCAGATTCACCATCAACATGAATCCGCTTTAAGTGGTCAAACGCAGAGTGAATCTCAAATAGCAACTCTATCGGCAAGACATATCTTGTCGATTTCTGCGTCAATTTCGGTGGAGGTGACAAGGCTATCGCGCAGGATGTTTCCACGCCCAATTATGGGGAAAAAGGAGCGGAAGGAGACTTTACCCTTCTTCGATTCCAGGTGCTTCCGAAACTGGTTCGGGCTGTACTCGCGAAGCTTGGCAACGGATAGTCCCGTTACCTTTTCGGCATTCTTTTCTACCAGAGCAAAGGAATCCATTTTCGCCTCGTGGAACAGTTATCTTGTTACCCAACTGTGGGTAGCGAATCTCCCGCTGCTATAAATTATAGCAATTTTCTACAAAAAGTAGAATTTTGTTCTACAAATTGTAGAATTTTTATACTCTGAACGAGAAAAACGATAGTCTACGGGCAACTTCGGGGTGCGGTCCGGCAAACAAAAAGTCACTAGTCAACGTCATCGCGAGGGTCTCGTCCGTTCAATGTGCGGCAATCCGTGATGTCCGTTACCACAAATTGCGTATTGCGTATAAATTTAGAAAATTACGGAATTGCTACAAGGGGGAAAACTATTGACATCCGCACAAAAAGGCTCTGTAAGGTCATTTTGTACAATCTGGCGGTCTTAGCAAACAAATCCGGATTTGTAAGCCCATCCAAGGCTGTTTTTTCACTACGGAATTGCAGAATTTTCGCTGAAATCGTGACTAGGCTCGCCGCAGCGAGTTCGCAGCTATACGGTCTGGCCTAACAGAGCCTTACAAAATGAAGTACGACTCGATAATCAAAACTGGCGAATCCTCCACCGTAGAATTCAAGTCCACCTTCAACCAAGAGGTTGTTGAAGCAGTCGGCGCATTCGCCAACAAGCGCGGCGGCATCATCGTCGTCGGGCTTAAATCGAGCGACAGAGTAATGGGGCTACAACTCGCCGACGAGTCCATGCAAAAATGGCTCAACGAAATCAAGAGCAAGACGGAGCCCGTGCAGGTTCCCGACATCGAGGCATTCAAATACAAGGGCAAAGCATCCGGCGCATCAACCAGCGCGGGTACCATATTTCCAAGGATCCCCTTGATTTTTTACGCAAGAACCGCCTGCTGCGAGAAGGCAAGTTGACTTTCGCCGCCGAAATGCTTTTCGCAAAAGACTGGCACGTGAATACCGCCGTGCAGATGGGATTTTTCCAGTCGCCAACAATCATTAAGGACAAAGGCGAGGCACACGGCGATTTGATTTGCCAGGTGGAAGAGATATACGAGTTTGTGAAAAAACACATCAATTGCCAGGTAATCATAAGCGACAAGCTTGAAAATGACCTAGTATGGGATTACCCGCTGAAGGCCATCCGAGAAATCATCTTGAACATGATTGTCCATAGGGATTATCTCCGGAACAAAGCCATCGCAAACCATTTCAATATGTTGGGCGAAATCGAAAAGTACGGTTCGGGTGTCAGCCGCGTTATAGGCTTGTTCCAGGAAGCTGGTTTGCCAGCCCCAACGATTGAGGAAATTTGCGGAGGAATACGGGTGACCGTGCGGAAAACTGACGGCAAAGACACAAAAAAAGATACCGGTAGGGTTACAGAAAAGGTTACAGAAAAGGTTACAGAAAAGGTTACAGAAAATCAAAGAAAGATTCTTTCTGCCATAACGCAGAATCCGCAGGTTTCTCAGGAGCAAATCGCTCGGACTGTAGGAATTAGCCGTACTCATGTTGCAAAGAACTTAAAAAAACTTGCCGAAATGGGACTTGTCAAGCGCGTCGGCCCCGACAAGGGCGGGCACTGGGAAGTTCTGAGCAAGGACAAATTGTATATTATTTGATGAATTGGTCGAATGACCCTGGTTCACCCTAACTCGGCGGGCAGACTGTCCCGCTATTTTTTTCAAGAAACGGAGCGATTCTCCATCATCCCCGCGATTTTCCCAGCGCCGAGATATTCCAATAAAAAGAACGGAAACGCGCTGAGAGTCGCAACAGAGCCTTCTTCCTTTATCCATTTCTGCTGACATTTCAATATAGCAGGCTGTTGCATCCGTTCGAGGACTGTAGGCAACCTCTCCGGTGGCAAGTTCATCAGCCACTGAGCTTTTTCGTAATTTGCCTTGCAAATAATCAGCCAATTACCCCGACAATTGGCCCGGCAAATAGTCCCGGAATCGCGGTTCAATTCCAGCGCAAAATGTTTGAAACCATCATTCTTGCAACAATCGATTTTGAACAACTTCCTATCGTCCGCCATGAGCCCGCTAGACATATCGCATATATTAACAGCCTCGACCATCGGATAGCTTATAAACAGCTTGCCATTCTCGGTTTCGTTGTCAAAGAAGCTAATCATCTCGTCAAGTTGTCCGCAAGCTTTATCCGCATCTTCCCCGTGGATATCCAGGTCAAAGAAGAGGAATATCTGGGAAACGTCTTTCCTGTTTATGCTCTGCAAAACAGCATCGTCAGGGTTGCGTTCCTTGAGGACTTCAACAACATCCAAGAAGCCGTCTTCGTCTTTCAACGCACTGTAAAGCCTGTATATGTTCGAAGAGTAGACGATTTTCACCAAATCGTCCGACAAATCAGCCAATTCCTCTGGGAACGCCCTTTGCAAACGCGCAAGGGTATTTCCTTCAGGCTGTTGCCCCTCCAACACAACAAGTACTTTTGCGGAACTCAATCAAACGCTCCCGCGCGGAACATCTTGGGGATATTAAGGGCTTGTCGTAGTTCCTTTTCCGTCCTAGACGAAAGCGGGCCCAGCACATAGGAATCAACATCTTTGTATTCCGGAAGCATATTAAATGCGCAATCCGGACGCAGCAACTCATTCGTCAGCAAGTTCGATTCATGGGTTGTCAGCAGAACCTGGCATTGGACCTTTTGCAGCATCTCAACAACTTTCGCTGCAGTCTTTTCATGGAAAAACGCATTAAATTCATCCAGATAAACAAAACTAGGCGAAGACAAAGCCGTATCTTGCATCTGTATATACCAATAAAAGAAGAACACCAACGATTGCGTCCCGGTAGATGCATTTTCCCAGAAATCGATATAATGGTTTCCTCCGAAATAGAAGAACATTTTCTGTTGTCCGTTTATCTCTAAGTTTTTCAACTCGCAGTCAACGTCGACAGAATTAAGAAATTTTTCTAATTCCGAAAGTTTTCCCTTTTTTATAATTTCAACATCGACGGCAGGATTACCCGCAATAAAACCTTGATAATAGTTTTCCCTAAGATTCGAAAACATCAACATTCGATCCACAAAACTAAAGAAAGACCAAACAACTTTATTAGTCGAATTTTCAGCAAGAACAGCGTTCGCCTTGATAAAACGCATTGCGGATATCTTAGAATTCAATCTATTGCTATTTAGGGTCTCTGCACCTTGCAAGTTCGTATGAAACGTATTTCCATAGCGAGAAACAACCTCTTCATCGTCCACAAAAAAAACTTCTTTAATAACGTCTTCATAGGTCAGCTTGCTATATTCATAACGGACTCGGGAGGAGCCAAAAACAAACTCATACACAAATTCGACAGCCAATTCCGGATGTCTTGCATTTGCATAAGATGAATACAATGCAGAAGCTCTTGCCTTATCTGTCAAATTCTGAACGATATCAAAAATCGCCTTTCCCAAATTCGACTTACCTATGCTGTTGGGACCATAAATCAATCCGGTCTTGACAATACCGTCTTTCACGCACGCTTCCGAATAGGAATACTGCTTCGTATTCGAGAGGTCTATTGTGAACTTTTTCTCGAAGTTCTTAAAATTTTTTACGGAAAATTTTGCTAGCATAGTGTTTTTTCCTCGATTTTCACCCATAATATACCAAAAAAAGAGCCGAAAGTCAATAATTGCCGTAAAATTTTTACGGACAGTACGTTTTTAGGCTAAAAAAGAGAGAAAACACAAAAGCAGTTGCTTCCGTTTTGCAAACTTCTGCTTTTGGTGCTCAATTTTGAGGTCAAATTTGACCTCAAAATATCAACTTGACATTCCTCCCCCTCCCCCCGTATAAATCTATATTCCCCATAGTATGCCAATAACAAACAAAGCGACAGTAACCCAGTGGAACAGCGAGAAGGGCTTCGGATTTGCCACTGCGAATGGAGTGAAATATTTCCTCCATATCTCCGCGCTGGGAAAACCCGCTCGGCAGCCACAGGTTGGCGACACAATTACCGTTTATTCGTTCGGGAAATCCCCTAAAGATCCCCGAATTGAAAAGGGCGCACTTGACGGTGTCCCAAGCAGCACAACCCCACACCACCGTAGCCCTATTGGCACGCCCCCTCGAAAAAGCAAGCCCTTGCGGCGGTTCATGCTATGCCTATGCATAGCGCTTGCGGCAATCTCCGGAATCTATTCCTTTGTTGTAAAAGAGAGCGGTTCCGCCGATAGCACGAGTATCTCGACAACCACGCCATCCCCCGCAAGCAGCCAGTACACGTCCAGAGACGAAGTGGCAAAGTTCATCTGCGACAACGGGTACCTGCCGCCCAACTATGTCAGCAAGAACGAAGGCAAGCGCCTGTACGAGGCAAAGACCGGCAATACATTCACAAAATGGAATTTCAACCCGTTGACAACGCTCGGCGTGATGATCGGCGGCGACGATTTTCAAAACCGCGAAGGTCGCCTGCCTCCTGGCGACTACAGGGAAGCCGACGTGGACTATTTTGCCGAAAACCGCGGCACCAAGCGCCTCGTTTACACGAGCGGCTGTAACATCTACTATACTAGCGACCACTACAGGTCGTTTACCAAACTGTACTAGTTTTTCTTGCCGGGAATCCTTTCAATAAAATTTTCACGGACCATCTGGAACGCACGTTCCGGTTCAAACATCTCTGCATCAGGACGAAGCAATAGTTCAACGTCCCCCAAGAATTCAGGATCTCGCATTTTCTGTTCCATGTTCTGCATGAACTGCTTGTAGCTTGGCGGTTTCTCGACAGCAAAACCCATATACCGGCTATAGCACTCCATAACTTTTTCGACATCCATCACGCCTTTGTCAAGAGCAACCTGCAAG
>Ga0310696_10004963_pt1 | contig 16178 bp, 14 predicted proteins | sample AusTroGonzalo_MG_4_FD_203885 | JGI IMG/M metagenome (GOLD analysis project Ga0310696, IMG submission 203885) | Bovine rumen microbial communities from tropical cattle in Woodstock, Queensland, Australia - Gonzalo_02 (v2) (version 2) | ecosystem: Host-associated > Mammals > Digestive system >...
CGTCGACTGTTTTGAGGGTTCCAGCTGGCAGGGAGCAGGTTTTTATAATTCCAATTCCAAGATCACTGTCAGGATAATATCCAGGAACAGTAATGATGTCTTCGACTATAAGTTCTGGTACAGAAGGATCCTTTATGCCGTTAAGTACCGCATGACCGTTATGCAGGGCGATGACTTCAAGTGCTGCAGGATCATTCACGGCGAAGCAGACCAGATGCCCGGTTTCACATGTGACAGATATGGAGACATTGCCGTAAGCGAGATTGCGAGCCTCGGATTAGAACAAAACAAAGATGTTATATATGAAGCCCTTATGGCTGTCTTCGAAGATATTGGAGAGCCGCTTAAGGGCATTTACGAGAGGAACGAACTTGCCTTAAGAGAGAAGGAAGGTCTTGATCTTTATAAGGGCTGGTACTGCGGCAAGGACTATCCCTGCATAACCGAGATCACAGAGAACGGTATTAAGTATTCAGTAGATATTGAGAATGGTCAGAAGACAGGTTTCTTTTTGGACCAGAAATACAACAGGCAGGCTGCTGCCAGGATCGCTAAGGACAAGACGGTTCTTGACTGCTTTACCCACACGGGTTCTTTCGGTCTTAACTGCGCTGCAGGCGGCGCCAAGCATGTAACTAGTGTTGATATCTCTTCTCAGGCCATAGACATGGCCAGAGCTAATGCTGTAAGGAATAATCTTGAAGATAAGATTGATTATGTCTGCGAGGATGTTTTCGAGCTCCTGACATCAATGGCAGAGAAGAAGGATCACAAATACGATTACATAATCCTCGATCCGCCTGCGTTTACTAAGTCGAGACAGACCGTGGAATCCGCGGGCAGGGGATATAAGGAGATCAATCTTAAGGCTATGAAGCTGCTTCCTAGGGGCGGCTATCTCGCAACATGTTCATGCTCTCACTTCATGACGGATGAACTATTCAGAAAGATGCTTTCTGCAGCAGCAAGAGATGCCAGCGTGAGCTTAAGACAGATTGAAGCAAGAACACAGGCTCCCGACCATCCGATCCTTTGGAACGTGCCGGAGACTGATTATCTGAAGTTCTATATTTTCCAGGTAGTTTAAATCCTCTTATAGAGTTTATAGCCTTCGAGAGTATGCTCTCCGCCGTAATCGACGTAGGGTACGATCTCTTCTTCAACGAGTCTGTAATTATCCCATTCGGGTTCGTAGAAATAATAAGTAACTATAAAGTCGTAGTAGCCTTCTTCGATCAGGCGGTTCTGTTCTTCCAATATTGCAGGATAAGTCTTCTCGATATTAAGGAAACAGTAGAATCTGTTCTGAGGCATTATGCCTGCGGCCGTATAGAATCCTGAATCCATTACATCGTAGGTAAGTACTTTGGCATTTGAAGTCTCTTCGTTGATGGTCTCTGCCATCCTGTATTGCGCAAGAGAATCCTTGGGCTGCAGGAACAGATACATATTCTTGTTGAGGAATAATGTTCCGATATAGAAGACAACAAGGACAGTGGTAATCAGGACATTGATAAGGTTAGAACTGTTCTTTGTCTTCTTCTCAAGAATATTAAGACCCTTAACAAATATGAGCGGGATCAGGCAGAAACTGTATGCAAGATGGTATCCGTAGTAGTAAATAAATGTAGGTCTTGAGAGCGAAGTGCCTGCAGCAAGAGCAAATGTGAGCGCGAATAGCAGGATTGTCTTCTTGCGGTGTTCCTTCGGAATGAATATGAGTGACAGCAGTGTTAGCAGCAGCATGATTCCATATGAAGGGAACTGGATCGACAAGAAGATGAGGATCGATATCGGATTATAGATATTCCTTACGACCGGCATCGATGCGAGACCTTCGTTACCGAAGTCAACGTGATACAAGAATATGTTGTTATAGAAATATGCTTCCCAGAGCGCGTTGAGTGCGCCGTTTGCGGCAAAGTAGATCAGTATCGGAACAGCAATGGCAACAAATCCGCAGATGAATCTCCATACAAGTGACCAGAGCTTTGCAAAGTTCTTATTCTTGATAGCAATTATCAGAATGTAGACGATAAAACCTGCCGTAAATCCGACGAACGTATACTTGATCCAGAATAATACGCCGGTAAGAAGTCCGCATACGATTGCTTCTGTTTTAGACGGCAGTCCGTCGCCTTTTGCGATTGCCTTAAGACCGAAGTAGAACGACACGGTCATGAGGGGGAAGCACAGTTCTTCAGCGTTGCCGCCGAAGTTGAACATTCCGATCGTATAAGTGACGCCGAGTAAGAGCGGCATCAGTGCTATCGCAAATTTCGAAGGCTCTGAAAAGAGCTTAACGATCTTCCATGAGAAGACCGCATAAACAGAAGCTGCAATGCATTCGATTATCCATGCCCCGATAAATGACTTCTCCGTGATAAGAGCAGTCAGGGCAAAGATAAAGTAGAGAAGAGGTCCTTTTTGTTCGTAGAGATCTCTATAGGGAACCAGGCCGTGGATTATTCCGCGGCCTAATGTGAAAAAGCAGTTGGTATCGTCCCAGGGATTAAAAGGGTACAGAGGCGAACAAGTAGATACGATAGTGATCGTTATCGTTGCCGCAATAATAAGGACAGCAAGCTCGATTTTAGTAAGCTTGCTCTTGTCTTTTAATTCCTGAGTCTTCATGGGATAAGCTTCCGGCTATTATGCTTCAGCCATCCACAGTCCGTGGAGATTGCAGTATTCGTAAGCTGCGATGACCTTCTCGTCAGCACCGATCGTGAATACGGCAACGGGATCCTCGCCGGGCTTGAGCTGTCTAACGATAGCGCCCTTGTCTGTCTCGAGGGCTACGAAGGTGATATAGTGGGCATCCATCATGGGATGAGCTACTTCGCCTACTGCAACGGTAACTTCCTGATCGTTAACGGTAATGACCGGGACGTGCTTCTCGCCGGCTGCATCAGTAGTGTTAGGGATGAGTTCTTCAAGAGGACCACCCTCGCATTCGGTCTCGAAAAGCTTAGTTACAACAGTTCCGCATTTGCCTTTGAAAAACTTCATTTCTTTTTCCTCCCACTTAATAGTTAGTCGAATAAAATCATTATACCATTTGTAATTCTTTATCGCTTTTCGAATCCAACTGAAAATCATTAGGAGCGCTTTATATGCAAACGAGAGTAAAACTTAATGGAAACAGCACAGGAATGAGAAGAAACGCCCAAAAATAAAAGGTTTTTAACTTAATTGAGCAAGTCCCGTTCTATATAATTACAGCGGAGATAAAAAAGTCTCCGGTGGAAATCTTATGTGAGGTGACGATTTATGGCAAACATTTTCGATTTGACAGGAAGAGTAGCTGTTATTACAGGATGCTCTACAGGACTCGGTGTTCAGATGGCAAAAGCTCTCGCTAACCAGGGCTGCGATATAGTTGCCATTGCTCGCCGTCAGAATCTTCTTGATGAAGTTACAGCAGATATTGAGAAGACATACGGAGTTAAGACTCTCGCGGTTAAGCTCGACATTACAGATACAGATGCAGTAAACGCTGCAATTGATGAGATCCTTGAGAAGATGGGCAGGATCGATATCCTCGTAAACAACGCCGGTACAGGCGCTGTTGCTCCCGCAGAAGACATTACAGATGAGCAGTTCATGAATGAGGTAGATATCGACCTCTTCGGTTCATTCAGAATGGCAAGAGCAATCGCTAAGAAGGCAATGATCCCTGCAGGTTTCGGAAGAGTTATCAACATTGCTTCAATGTATGGTCTTGTTGGTAACAAGGTTGCACCTTGCTCTCCTTATCACGCAGCTAAGGGCGGCGTAGTTAATCTTACAAGAGGACTTGCTGCTGAGTGGGGTAAATATGGTATCACGGTAAACTGCATCTGCCCCGGTTATTTCTACAGCCCTCTTACAAAGGAGACATTGGATTCAGACTTCTTCCAGGCTAATGCTAAGACAATGATCCCTCTCGAGAGATACGGCAATGACGGAGAGCTCGATACAGCAATCTGCTTCCTCTCTTCTCCTGCAACAACATATGTAACAGGCGTTAACCTTCCCGTTGACGGCGGATATACAGCAATGTAACAACCGCAACAATTTAGGCAAAAATAGCTTCCAATGCTGTGCAAGTCTTATATTAAAAGACTTGCACAGTTTCTTTTTATGTTAGAATTAGCCTTGGATAGGGGGTATTCCTTGGTTAACAGTAACGACAGTTTTAATTTCTCGCGTAAAGAACTCAAGCGTGAAGCCAGAAACAACCTGAAGCATCATTATCTGATGTATGTCGTTGCGTGTCTTTTCGCGCTCATTATGCAGGCGGAATTCCTTACATCAGATAATCTCATCGGCGTCAGAAGACAGGTTATCGACGATGCCACGTCAGCTGTATTTGAACTTTACGAAGACCCGGATCTTCGCAGGATCGAACACGCATACAGAACGATCGATGAAGATGCTGACTCCATGTACACGGGCGTTGAGCAGGCACTGTACAGCAAAACTTTTGAGAACGAGCATACGAATGAGATATTTGGCAGGACCAGAGGAATCCTCAATCAGATAATCAACTATATTACCGAAGATACAATCGTCTCCAATATCTATTCCATCGTTATTCAGTTCGCAGGATCAGAGAACGTTGCTCAGGTAATCATGACATCGTTCATACTTCTGTTTGCGGCATTTGTCTGGCTTTATATCCGTAATGTCTATATTGCTGCGAGCCGAAGGATCTTTCTCGAAGGCAGGATATATAAGAAGGTTCCGTTCTCAAGATACCTGTTCCTCATAAGAGTTAAGAGATGGACGAGAGCTGCCATGGTAATGGCGCTTAAGACTGTGTTTGAGATACTGGGTGCCATGACCGTTGTTATGTTCCCCGTGGTTCACTGCGGACTTATCCTGGTGCCTTACATTATTGCTGAGAATCCTGATGTAAAACCTGTTGAGGCACTCAAATTATCCTGGCGAATGATGCACGGCAACAAGATGAAGTTATTTAAAATGTTCGTCAGCTTCATGGGCTGGTATGTGCTTGGTTTTGTTACTTTCGGTATCACCAATATCCTTTATGCCAATCCTTATTTTGTCTGCTGCTATTCTGAATTCTATGCAAAGATCAGACAGTATTCAAAGGAGAAGAATATCCCCGGAACAGAGATCCTTAACGATGAGGTATTGTTCGTCAGAGCAGATTCAAATACTTTGTCCGAGAAGTATGCCGACGTAATAGAAGAGCTTGCTAAGCCCGAATATTCCGTTGAAGGACTTGACGGCAAGCGTGAGAGATTCTTTGCTAAGCACTTCGGCGTTGTTCTCTGGAACAGTAAGGATGAGATCGAATATGAGAACCGCGAAGCAAAGAAGATGAAGATGCGCGCATACGAGAATGAGGCAAAGGGGCTGGTATATCCTTCAAGACTCTCGCCGATTCCCGACCAACGCAAGATTCCTTCGCTCGAGAACATCCATTACCTGAGACACTATTCGGTATTCTCACTCGTAATGATGTTCTTTATCTTCTCGAACTTCGGCTGGACATGGGAGCTCCTCTATTACTTCCTCATGAAGGGCAGACTCATCAACCGCGGCGTTCTGCACGGTCCGTGGCTTCCGATATACGGTGTCGGAGGATTCATCGTGCTCCTGCTGCTTAATAAAGTTCGTAAGAAGCCTGTTGTTTTCTTCTTCTCATCCATCGCTCTCTGCGGAACGGTCGAATACATCACGGGCTGGCTTTTAGAAGAACTCTTTGATTCGAGATGGTGGAATTACGACGGTTATTTCCTTAATCTCAACGGACGTGTCTGTGCCGAAGGCTTATTTGTATTCGGCATATGCGCGCTGGCGTTTATCTATGTCCTGGCCCCGCTCCTCGATAATCTTATCCGTAAAATAAACAGAAGGGTCTTGCTCCCTATAGCAATAACCCTTCTGGTGTTCTTCTTTGCTGATGTTGTCTACTCAAGCATGGTTCCTAATACCGGTTACGGCATCACGGGTAACTTCGATGACGACGAAGACATTGTTGCCGTTGAGACCGTGATCGAAGAGACTAATTAGAAATTACCCATTAATGTCTCAACTGCACCCGTAAAGAATGCGACCGCAAATACGATTGCAAAGATTACCAGGCAGATGATCGTGTAGCAGAAGTAAGATCTCGCGAAGTTCTTCTTGTTTACGTTCTTTGCTCCGATCGCGAAAATAATCAGGCAGATAAAGCCTACGACCGGAATAGAGAACAGGATCTGATATCCGAAGTAACCCCACATTGAAATCGGCTGGTATTCCTTAGGTATTAATTGCTGATCCATATTAGTTCCTCCCTTATTCTTCAGGTGTAATATTTGCATAATTTTATGCCTGCAAACGCCCTGATTTATTCAGAGTTAATATAGCACAAACACCTTGTAATTCCTTTAATAAAATGTTAATTTACCTCATAACGTTTTTAAGAGGGATTTGTTATGGAAAAGAAGGCTTTTGTTACCAAGTCACAGATCGAAGAGATCGCTAAGACACACCACACACCGTTCTACATTTACGATGAGAAGGGAATAAGAGAGAACTGCAAGCGTGTTAAGGAAGCTTTTGCATGGAACAAGGGATTTAATGAGTTCTTTGCTGTTAAGGCTACACCTAATCCTTATATTCTGGACATCATTAACGACTACGGCTTCGGATTTGACTGCTCATCAGAGGCAGAGCTCATCCTTGCTGACGCAGTAGGCGGTCCCATCATGTTCTCGTCTAACGACACACCTGCAAGAGAGTATGCTCTCTGCGCTAACTTAGGCGGCATCATCAACATCGACGACATTACTCATATCCCGTTCCTGGAGTACATCTTAGGACCCCAGTTCCCGGAGATCATGAGCTGCAGATATAATCCGGGCGGAGTATTCAAGCTCAGCAACGGCATTATGGATAACCCGGGCGACTCCAAGTACGGCATGACCAAGGAGCAGCTCTTCAGCGCTTATGCTCAGCTTAAGGAGCTCGGCGTAAAGAAGTTCGGACTCCACGCTTTCCTTGCAAGTAACACTGTTACAAATGAGTACTATCCTACGCTTGCGGGCCAGCTTTTCGAGCTCGCTGCAGAGATCTCTGAGAAGGTTGGCATTGAATTTGCATTCATCAATCTCTCCGGCGGTGTCGGAATCGGCTACAAGCCTGAAGACTCACAGAATGACATCATGGCAATCGGTGAGGGCGTAAGAAAACAGTTCGAGCGCGTTCTCGTTCCTGCAGGAATGGGAGATGTTGCAATCTATACCGAGATGGGAAGATTCATGCTCGCGCCTTACGGAATGCTTGTTACCAAGGCAATCCACGAGAAGCATATCTATAAGGAATACATCGGAGTTGACGCATGCGCTGCTAACCTCATGAGACCTGCCATGTACGGTGCTTACCACCATATCACGGTTCTCGGTAAGGAGAATGATCCCTGTGACCATAAGTACGATGTAACAGGCAGCCTCTGCGAGAACAACGATAAGTTCGCTATTGACAGAATGCTTCCTAAGATCGACATGGGCGACTATCTGGCAATCCACGATGCAGGCGCTCACGGCTTCGCTATGGGCTACAACTATAACGGAAGACTCTGGTGCGCTGAGCTCCTTCTCAAGGAAGACGGTTCAGTTGAAGAGATCAGAAGAGAGCAGACATTGAACGATTACTTCGCTACATTCGATAACACGAAGTACGCAAGCAAGCTCATCGGTAACTGATAGCTTCGGGAAATGCCCTGAATCATTGGGTTTGCGGCATTTCGGTTATTTCATATATCACTAAAAACAAGGTTCTGTGATTGTGCAATATGCACAAAAACAGAACCTTTGTGTTATGCAATCTGTTTAACAAATCCATTGTTGGAAACGGGGAAGAAGTGTACCATTAGGCTGTCCAAAGGGAAAGCCTTTGGGGATAGTAAAAAAGGAAAATATACCACAAGGAGGTATTACATAATGAAAGCTTTTTACTTAGACAACATTGATGTTGCAACACTGATGAAGGCACTTGACGAGTGCAAGGGAAACGTAATCCTTCTTACTGATGAAGGCGACCGCTTCAACCTTAAGAGCAAGCTCAGCCAGATCACAGGCATCATGAAGCTCATCGAGGGCGGAATCGTATGCAATGCTAAGATCTCTTGCTCTGACCCTGACGACGAGGCAATGCTCTTCAGACTCAACCTCTTCGGAAAGGTTGAAGAAGACGACAAGGCTTAAGTCGTCACCCGACCAAGTAATTAACAATTTTTATGTTTCTCTGGGGCTGTCCATATGGGCAGCCTCTTCTCATTGCAAAAAAGAGGGGACGATAGCCGTCCCCTCAGTAGTTTTAGTTTGATCTGATTTATTCTCTCTCGTCCATCGGATGATATTCGATTCTGGGCTGAACGCTCTTGTAAGCAGGACGGATGATCTTGCCCTTGCCGTTGAGCTCCTCGATTCTGTGTGCTGACCAGCCGGAGATTCTGGCGATGGCGAAGAGGGGAGTATAGAGCTCCATGGGGATTCCGAGCATCGAATAAACGAAACCGCTGTAGAAGTCGATGTTGGCTGAAACGCCCTTGTAGATCTTACGCTCTGCAGCGATAAGTTCAGCAGAGAGCTTCTCGACTCTCTCATAGAACTCGAATTCCTTTGTGCGGCCCTTCTCTGCGGACAGATCTCTTACATAACGCTTGAATATCTGAGCTCTCGGGTCAGAAATCGAATAGATGGCGTGACCCATACCGTAGATAACGCCTGAACGGTCGAATGCATCCTTGTGGAGGATCCTCTCCAAGTATGCGAGGATCTCGTCATCGTCTTCCCAGTCGGAGATGCTTCTCTCTAATTCCTTGAACATCTTGACTACCATGATGTTCGCACCGCCGTGCTTAGGTCCCTTAAGTGAGCTCAAAGCTGCAACTACAGCAGCATAAGTATCAGTACCGGAACTTGTTACAACGTGAGTTGTAAATGTTGAGTTGTTACCGCCGCCGTGCTCTGCGTGAAGCATGAGTGATACGTCTAATATCTTTGCTTCGAGAGGTGTGAACTTGTTGTCCGGTCTTAACATGTAGAGGAAGTTCTCTGCTGTTGAGAGATCGGGACGCGGTCTGTGAACTACAAGTGAGTCACGGTCCAGGTAATAACGCATTGCGTTGTAGCTGTGTACTGCAATGCTGGGGAAGATGGATATCAATTCCAATGACTGTCTTAATACATTCGGAATTGATGTATCTGCCGCCTGTGTATCGTAAGCATAGAGGTTAAGAACGCCTCTCTGGATATTGTTCATCAGGTCTGATGAAGGCTTCTGCATGATTACGTCTCTGAAGAAGTTCTTGGGCATCTTGGAACGTGCCTCTACGAGAAGCTTTTTGAAGTCTCTTAATTCTTCTTCGTTAGGAAGCTTGCCGAACAGCAGAAGATAAGTGGTCTCTTCAAAACCGCAGTGCATGTCTTCGGGCTGTCCCTTGATCATCTCTTTTACGTTGATTCCGCGATAGTATAATTCGCCCGGTGCGGATACAACCTGACCGTCAACGACTTGTGTAGCGTTGACTTCGGAGATTTTCGTAAGTCCTGTGAGAACGCCTTTACCATTAATGTCTCTTAAGCCACGCTTGACATCATATTTGGTGTAGAGTTCGGGATCTATGGCATTAGACTGACATATCTCCGCAAGACGGCTGATCTCGGGGGTTATCTTAGAGTAATTATTTTGAGCCATAAGTCCTCTCCTTTCTGAAGCTTAAGGTTAGTCTGCGCGTGGGCGCAACTTGTAATATTCTAAATGATGAGACGCGAAGATTCAATTAAATAAGGTATCCGCCGTTTGCGCCGATGATCTGGCCTGTGATAAATGACGCCTTATCGGACTGCAGGAAGTATAAAACTTCGGCGATCTCAGAAGGGGTTCCGAGTCTTCCTTCCGGCGTGTCTTCGCTGATGACTTTTTTGTCTTCTTCAGAGAAACCCTTCATCATATCTGTCTCGATAGCTCCGGGTGATACTGCGTTTACTCTGATGCCTGAAGGACCCAATTCTTTCGCAAGTGATTTGATGTAGGAATCAACTGCGCCTTTGCTGGCGGAGTAGAGTGCTTCGCATGAAGCGCCAGTCTGGCCCCACATGGAAGATACTGCCAGGATAACGCCGCTTCCTTGTCTTACCATTTGAGGAATGATGACGTTGGTTAAGTTGAATAGTCCGCCGAAGTTGGTATCGATTACGTCTCTGTAATCCTGGTATTTGAAGTCCTGTGCAAGGCCTGAGATAGCGATTCCCGCATTAGAGATCAGGACATCGATACTGCCGTTTGCTTCGATCGCTTCGCTGACTGTTTTTGCAACCTCTTCGGGGTCTTTAACGTCACACTTAAAGTAGCTGACGCCTGATATTGCATCATCAGGTTTTCCGGTGCGGCTTAATGAGGATACCTTGTATCCTTCGCGCGCGAAAAGTTCCACGCATGCTCTGCCGATACCACGGCTGCCACCTGAAATTAATAGATGCTTCATTATCTTATCCCCCTGATAAATCTGATCCTAGCCAACTATTCTACACGATTTTCGAGCGCCTTGCAGAGTTTTGGCGGGTTTGGTTTTACAAGTACGTACTTTATCTTTATAATATCAAGGTCGAATTGGAGGATACCAACATGTCTAGGTACAAAAGGAAGAAAAAGCCTGAGCAGAATAATATCGAGAAGGCTGAAGTAAAGAAGATCGAAGAAAAGGCTGAAGAGCTTGAAGCAGTCGAAGAAGAGACTGAAGAAGCTGCCGAGGCCGTGTCAGAAGATATAGAAGAATCTGAAGAACCCGAATCAGTTGATGTTGAAGAGACTGAGGAGGAAGAGGATTCTGAAGAAGAGACTGAAGAAACCGAGGAAGAAGAGGAAGAGGAGAAGAAGCCCAAGAAGGCTAAGGCTGCTCCTGCTGAGAAGACTGAGCCCGTTAAGATCGGCGGTCTTACAAAAGAGGAATTCAATCAGCTCTCTTTCGTTGATAAGTGCAAGAAGGATCCCATTATTCCCGTAATGCTTCTTTTGGCAGTACTTGCAGTTATCGTTGCTGCCATCTATTTCATCATGCCTTCGGCAAGGATCAAGTCACTTGGTATTACTCTCGAGGAGTTTAAGACCAGATTCAATTCTTCTGAAGTTGCAGTCGAGATGTATAACAACGGCCACAGCATCGGCATCAATTACACGGATTATTACGATGCTACTGCAACAACGAGCATATTAGGCGACAAGGCAACGTTTACAGTTGATTCCGGTTACGCAGACTTTTTCTACGGCGATGTTTCATTGCTCTATACAATAGGCATTGAGGGCGCTACGAGAAAAACTGATAACGAGATCGCATTCTTCAGACTTTTCGTTAAGTACAATTCCGAGAATCAGGAAGATGCATACCTCTTAGCTTTTGTTTTCGCGAACACATTACAGACACTTTATCCCGATCTTACGAAGTTCGATGCAGAGACTCTCGCCATGTCGGAGATGAGTGAATATGTTAATGACGGACTCTATACGGTCAGAGGCGATTATGCGTTCAGACTGATCCCGTTTACATCCAATGATGCAGATCACATGACATACATCGCTATTGAAGTTGTACCTAAGGATGCGATCAATGCTTCTCAGGTCAGGAAGACTCTTGAGATCCCTGAAGCAACTGTTGCAGTAACAGAGGCAACAACAACTTCTGTTGCAGCTACTGCCGCAGCTACATAAAACTGATTTCAAATCTAAAAAGATAAGGGGCTTTAGTGCCCCTTATTTTTTGACTTCTTTTTTCTGTCGTTTCTCGGTGTTGATTGTGTCTCAGGCTTTGCTTCATTAGTCTTTTCTTTGCAAGCCAGACAGCTGAATGCGATGATCGGAAGACATGTGTAAACGGGATAACCGAATCTGAATTCATCGTGCATCAGTGTGGCGATGAGAAGCGTTGCCACGAGCGACAGAGCAGGCAGGAGATAAAGGTAATCTTTGCGTCTCTCGTAGATGGCATAAGCAGCGCAGAACAAGACTATCCAGACATGAAGTCCGACGTTATAAGATTGCATGAGAATCGAGTTGTTCTCAGTGAATTGTCTGACATAAGCATGGAACCATTCGTTGGCAACCGGCGAGTTGACTTCGAGCCATACGCCGTCTTCAGCGCATACACCATCCCACCACTTCATCCAATAGTAAGAACATGGATTCCAATATCCGGAAGTCTGGTCGACCCATGCGCGTGTAGCAAGAACAGGGTGTCTAATCACGATGGTAAACCAGGTTCCGAAGCACTCTAATGGATGCTCGTTGATATACTGCTGATTGCCTCCGTAACGGATGGAATCCCTCGCATAGTCGTAGATCTTGGGATTATAAGCTTCTTTGAGATCATCGACGGGAACGACCTGCTCTAATACGGCTCTCTCGCTGTCAGTAAAATCGTCACTGTCTCTAGCTATCCTTGCGACCTGCTGGACCGGGATCGACAGCATCTCGACTGTGTCAGCCTGAGGTATGTTCATTGCCTTAAGGATCGGGTATTTCATGACGACGGCTACGAGAAGCGCCGCTGCAAAGACTATTAGAACCTTGGTATCGATGTTTTTTAATATCAGTGCAATGACTGTGAAAACGACCAGGAAGATAATGAATCCGGGCATTCCGTTGCTTCTTAAGATGCAGAAGCCTACTCCTGATAAGAACAGCAGGGCATAGTCGAATTTTTTCTGCTTTCCGACCTTTTTAATGATCCTGAACAATGCAGTCGTAAAAAGGCATACGACCGCGCCGTACAGACTGTCTTTCCACAGCGTGAAGCTGAATATTATATGGCAGGGAGTGATAAGGAACCAGATAAACCATACTGCAGCAAATGCCTTGCGGCCGCCTGCTTCGATAATGGTCGATATCGTGAAGGAAAATGTTGCCGCCATAAAGATTATCTGGAATATCGTATATGTGGCAACGCCTGCATTTACGTCTGCGAAAATCGAATAACCGATCTTATAGAACAGACCTATCAGCCACGTCTGGTAAACGGGGTGGTGGTTAGAGTAATTGCCTGTCATTACCTGATGTATCTGGTTCATGCTGTCAGAGCAGATCTGACCGGGGTAAGAACACAAAATGAATACGATCAGGTAGCTGGTGGCAAGGATTGCAAAGCAGCAGACAAAACACAGGAACGGATCTATAGGCTTGCCTTCTTTTGTTTCAGACAACTTGGCGATCAGGGCTCTGACAAAGGTGAATATGTTGATGAATACTACTCCCGTTGATAAGAACAAGAGCGGGATTACGATGATCTGTGTAGGAATAGTGTACTCGATATAGTGATCGTAATTGGCAAGGACGGTAATTATTCCGAAGAGTGCCGCAAAACACCTCAGAACCCAGGTCCTGTAAGTTACTACTCTTTTGTTAGATGAGATGTCAGGATCCTTAAAAACCGACAATTGGTTGCTGATAAATGCGAAAATCGCAAATACACCTATCAGGATCAAAGTTATCTTCGAAGAGTTCTTCTCAGGTCCTGCGAAAAAGGTTACGAAATACAAAAGACCGGCTATAGACAGCAAAACATTGATCTTGCCATTAAGAACCTTAGCCGGCATCCCCATTATCTCCTTTTGAGCTTACTCTAGCGTATCTGACAGCTCAAATTGTATCACATGACGGGGAATAAGGGCTTCCGGTGCTCTTATTAGGACAAAATAAAGGCTGCCCTAATGGACAGCCTTAATAAGATTTGGCAGGGGAGACACGATTTGAACGCGCAACCGGCGGTTTTGGAGACCGCTGCTCTACCGTTGAGCCACTCCCCTGTGTGCAACGAACATAATAATAGTTGGTTTGCACTATGTCAAGGGTAATGTTAAGATTGAACCGTCTATGTATATATATAAATAAGGAGCGAATCTTATGAGATTAGCAGTTATCGGTACCGGCAACATGGGTAAGGCCCTTTTGGGCGGATTTATTAAGGGCGGCGTTATCAGCCCCCAGGAAGCATGGTGCTTCGATGTTTTCCCTGAAGCCTGCGCTAAGTGTGCAGCAGATCTGGGAGTAAATGCAGCTTCTTCTGCCCAGGAAGCAGTAACCGGTGCGGATTATGTCCTTATGGCTGTTAAGCCGATTCATTTTGACGATGCATTAAGATCCATCAAGGACAGTCTTAAGCCTGAGGCTATCGTTCTTTCTATCGCTGCAGCAGTTACATGCGACAGGATCGGCGGAATCCTTGGCGAAGGCAGGAAGTTTGTAAGGATCATGCCTAATACTCCTGCTCAGGTAGGACTCGGCGTTGCAGCTGTATGTCCTGTAGGTTTAAGCGCTGAGGAATCGGATTTTGTTCTTAAGCTCCTTAACACCTGCGGTGAGACTATCCTTTGCGATGAGAATACACTTGATGCTATCGGCTGCGTATCCGGAACAGGTCCTGCTTATGTAATGCTTTTTATCGAAGCCATGGCAGATGCGGCAGTAAGCCTCGGAATCAAGAGAGCTGATGCTCTTAAGATCGCTGCAGCTACGGTTGCTGGTTCCGGCAAGCTCGCTCTTGAGACAGGCACACATCCTGCCGTTCTTAAGGATATGGTATGTTCTCCCGGAGGAACCACGATTGCGGGAGTTATGGCTCTTGAAGAGAACGGTCTTAGAAATGCTGTAATCAAGTCTGTTACGGCAGCTTACGACAAGACCCAGGAGATGAAGGGCAACAAGTAAGGTTTGCCCCGGAAATCAAATGGCAGAAATCAACGAAGTAACAATCTATACAGACGGCGCTTGCTCAGGTAACCCGGGACCGGGCGGCTGGGCAGCTATTCTTATGGCAGGCGGAGCCAAGAAAGAACTCTCAGGCGGTGAGAAGGATACGACCAACAACCGCATGGAGCTCATGGCAGTCATTGAGGGTCTGAATGCGTTAAAGCGCCCCTGCAAGGTCGACATCTACAGCGACAGCGCATATGTTGTTAACGCTTTCGAGCAGAACTGGATAGATAATTGGATCAGGAACGGCTGGAAGAACAGTGCCAAGGCAGAGGTTGCAAACAGCGACTTGTGGAAGCGCCTTCTCGAGCTTACTTCAACACATAATGTCACTTTCCATAAGGTTAAGGGACATGCTGATAACGAATTTAACAACCGTTGCGATGAACTGGCTGTTGCTGAATGGAAGCGCATCGCTGACGGCAAGGGGAATGTTTAATGGGCAAGATCAATTGCAGTGACGATATGCTTTTCGAGAAGACCGTATCTTCGAAGACGGTTTTCGAAGGCAGGGTTTTCGACGTCGAGATAAAACAGATACTGACTCCCGAGGGCAAGAGCTCCGAGCGTGAGATCGTAAAGCATCACGGCGGAGCATGCATCCTTCCGATAGATGATGAAGGCAACTGCTATCTGGTAAAGCAGTTCAGAAGCCCGTTCGAGAAGGTTATGTTAGAAGCACCTGCAGGCAAGATAGAGAAAGGCGAAGATCCGCTCTATTGCGCATCCAGAGAGATCACCGAGGAGACTGGACTTACGGCCGGTAAGATCGAATCTGTCGGCAACATGGTAGCTACTCCCGGATACTGCAGTGAGATCATATATCTTTATTTCGGTACCGAACTTGAGTACAAGGGAGGAACACCGGACGAAAATGAGTACATCTCTACTGTTAAGATGTCTCTTAAGGAAGCTGTCGAGATGGCGGATAGCGGCTTGATCAATGATTCGAAGACGCTGATCCTGCTATATAAGGCAGCAAGGAGGTTTGGAATTTGAGCAGGGATACTTCACGCAAAGAAGCTGCGGGCATAATACTGTTCTTCGTAGCGATTGCAATGATATTGATCTTCTATTTACCTGTTTCCCTGACAGGTATTATCGGTGCTACCGCGAAGAGTTTCTTCTTCGGACTTATCGGTGTCGCCGCATATGCGATCCCTGTTTATATTCTCTATGTCGCATTGGATGTTTTCTTCGAGAAGAGACAGGGCGTATCCGGAATAAGAGTAAGAAGCGTCATCCTGCTTCTCGTATCCGTGTCAGCGCTCCTCGCACTGATAACGATGGACATGCCTTACTTCGAAGGACTCTGCCAGAATGCGAGTGGCAAAGCATCTGCTATTAAGGCTTTATCGCTTTTGTGGAATTCCGGTAAGGAAGCAGCATTGATCACCAATCCTGCTAACTCTGCTCCTGTATTAACTGGCGGT
>Ga0310696_10004964_pt1 | contig 16178 bp, 17 predicted proteins | sample AusTroGonzalo_MG_4_FD_203885 | JGI IMG/M metagenome (GOLD analysis project Ga0310696, IMG submission 203885) | Bovine rumen microbial communities from tropical cattle in Woodstock, Queensland, Australia - Gonzalo_02 (v2) (version 2) | ecosystem: Host-associated > Mammals > Digestive system >...
TTACTTCATCAGATCATCGATCAATTCCATCTATCCGCTTGCAGATTACCACGCAACCGGAACGAATCTTAATGTTTCCAAGAAGCTCTTAGGCCAGATGATCCAGGATGCAGTAAGAATGGATAACGGTCCCGTTGTTGTATTCTTCATCTCAGACGGCGAAAACACAGACCGCCACACGCTCGATTCTTTTGCAGATATCTCTGAAGATATCGCAGGCGGCGCAGTAATGGGTTACGGTACCGATAAGGGCGGACAGATGCACTACTACGACGAGCTCTACGATGAAGTAGTACTCGTAGAAGATAAGAGAGACTATCCTTATAAGCCTGCGATCTCATGTATCGATGAAGATAACTTAGAGCAGCTCGCAGACGATCTGGGCGTTGAGTACATCCACATGGACAGGCAGGAAAAGATCGATCCTATCCTTGACGATGTCCTCCAGTATCTCGACGGCGAAGAGGAAGAGTCTTACGAACACGGTTATGCGGACACATACTATTACTTCGTAGTACCGCTTGCCTGTCTTGTAGCTTATGAGTTCATAAGCGTTAAGAGGAGGGCATAAGGTATGTTGAAGAAGATAGCTATTGCGATCTGGATCTTAACCGCGGTCTTCCTCGGCATCTTGTGCCTCAATTACTACGGCAACAAGAAGCTGATCGATAAATACGGTCAGGGCGTTTACCAGCAGAATGAATTAGGTTTCCTGGGCTTTACACAGCCTTACATCAACCACTTCAACAGAGGTAACGTCTACTATCAGCTTCGTGATTACAAGAAGGCTCAGTTAGAGTACCAGTATGCGTTAAATCTCATGCCTCAGGATCCTTACGATTGTAAGATCAGAGTTAACTATGCTCTGTCTTATGTAACACCTATCGATGTTAATGAGATCACTGAGGATAACTACGAAGACGTTATCGAGATCTGCGAGCAGGCTAAGGCGATCCTCGCAGAGAAAGGCTGCGCTACAGAAGACAACGACGGTCACTACTACGCAGCTCAGAAGCTCTATAACGAGATCAACGAGTTCATCGAATCACTGAAGAACCAGTTCGAGAATCCGCCTCCGGAAGAGGACGATCCGAACAATACGGCTACCCCTACGCCCACTCCGCCGCAGGGCAGCCCTAAGCCGGATGCAGACCACACGGATACTCCGACACCTACACCCGAGAGCGGTACGGATACACCTACACCTACACCTGGCGGTGACGGCGGAACAGATACTCCTACGCCCACACCAGGCGGCGGAACTGACACACCTACGCCTACACCCGGCGGTGAAGGAACAGATACTCCTACGCCTACACCAGGCGGTGACGGAGGAGAGACACCTACTCCTACTCCGGGCGGAGAAGGAACGGGCACACCTACACCTACACCCGGCGGTGACGGAGGAACAGGAACGCCTACGCCTACACCGGGCGGTGACGGAGGAACGGGAACACCCACACCTACACCAGGCGGTGACGGAGGAGACGGAACACCTACACCTACTCCTGGCGATGGAGATACCGGCGAGGGCACGCCTACGCCTACACCTTCACCTGAAGACAGGATCAGAGATGTCCAGGACAGAGCCAACAGGGACCGTTACGGCGGATCAGGCGACGATAGCGGCTACGGCGGTGAATGGAACTTCGGTGACTCTGCAAGCTGGTAAAGCTTAAAGGAGATTCCTGCAAGGTGGCCTCAGGCAAAGTTTACAGAGAAAAGCCTATAGTAAAAGTGCTAAGCGGCGTTTGCATAACAAGCGCATGCCTTAGCGCTTTTCTTTATCAGATAGATCTAAGGTTCATTATCCTAACGGTTGCGCTTACAGTAGCATCGTTTGTCCTGCCGGGATTCTTTACGAGCTTTGTAAAGGCAGCACGTCTTAAGATCTGCGCTTACGGCAACTGTATCTTATCTGCGTTCCCATACACTCTGCTCGTTGTCATACCCGTGTTCATCGCTTCGTTCTTCTTCATGGAGTACATCGAGTGGATATACATACTTGTCTATGCGCTGGTAACGTTCGGGCTTCTTAATATCTATTTCTGGACGGGAATCATTATCGTCTATCTGACGTCAAAGCAGCTTGGAATTGATAAGAGGCTCTTAGGTATCTTCTGCGGCATGATCCCTGTTGCAAACCTCTTCTGCCTGCACATGATCGTAAAGGTCGCAGGCCGAGAGATCCGCGAAGAGACTGACAGATACTGGAGAGACTACTTCCGTAAGGATCAGAAGATATGCCAGACCAAGTATCCGATACTCATGGTACACGGCGTGTTCTTCAGAGATACGGATCACCTTAACTATTGGGGAAGAGTTCCGCAGGAGCTCATAACAAACGGCGCTACGATCTACTACGGCGGCCAGGAGTCTGCAGGTGACGTCAGGTCCTGTGCAATGCAGCTCAAAAAAGCCATCGTTCAGTGCCTCCAAGAGACGGGCGCAGAGAAGGTCAACATCATCGCGCACAGCAAGGGCGGTCTTGATTCGAGATACTGCATCACGATGCTCGGCATGGCGCCTTATGTCGCATCACTTACAACGATCAATACGCCTCACAGAGGCTGCGAATTTGCAGACTACTTAATGACCAAAGCACCCGAGAAAGCAAAGCTCGCCGTAGCTGCAACATACAACAAGGGCGCAAAGCTTTTAGGCGATTCCAACCCTGACTTTGTTAAGGCTGTTATGGATCTCACTTCTTCAGGCGTTGCGAGACTTAACGCAGAGATGGAACCCATGCAGCACCAGTTCGACGGCATCTATACCCAGAGCTACGGTAGTAAGCTTAATCACGCTGTAAGCGGCAAGTTCCCGCTCAACATGAGCTATCACTTAGTTAAGTACTTCGACGGGCTTAACGACGGTCTTGTAGGTGAGAAGTCATTTAAGTGGGGTGAGGACTATCACTTCCTGACCAACCAGGGTCTTCGCGGCATCTCACATGCCGACATGATCGACCTTAACCGCGAGAACATCGAAGGCTTCGATGTAAGAGAGTTCTATGTAGGGCTTGTGCAAGGGTTGAAGGAAAAAGGATTGTAATTAAAAGGCCGCCGGATGTGCGGCTTAATTATTTATTCGTTCGCACTCTCTTTTGCTGCGAGATCGGCTATCGTGTACTTCCTGAAGAATGTCTGCATCTCATCGCTGAATTCCTTCCACATCGGAAGCGTTACGCATTGGTCGATGCGGTCGCACCTGGGAGCATCGGGATTCATGCAGGATACAACGTAGAAGTCGTTCTCAGTGATCGAGATGATGTCCCATGCGGTAATGTCATTTGCATCCTTGGTGAGCCTGTAGCCGCCGTTCTTGCCGCGCAGACCCTTAACGAGGTCGTTCTGCACGAGCATCTTGATGATCGATTCTAAGTACTTCTCGGAAAGTCCCTGTCTTTTGGCAATGTCACCTAATGCGACATAAGAATCCTTGCCGTATTTTGCGATGTCTATCATTACGCGGAGTGCGTAACGTCCTTTTGTGGATACAACCATATCAGTACCTCCGTGAAGCCATAAACCTATTATACGGGAAGGAAAATCAGAATGTAATTACACAAATGAGAAGGATTGCTTATTTTTTGCAACGAAAGAAGACTTTAAGTTAATAGATGCCCTTGATCTCTTCGTCGTCCTTGTACTGCTTCCAGGGGAGCTTTCCCGTGTATGCGAATTCGCTCCAGTATTCTCTCATCTTCTCGCCGACGCGCTGGGATACCGGATCGTCAATGTTGATGTATGAATTCGAATTGCCGAAGAGGAGCGGAAGTTCGCTTGCGTGGTAAACGCCTGTCTTTTTCTTCTCCTGCTCGGGTGTCATATACTGATATTCGTATACCCATGACGGTCCCTTGATATCACGTGCGAGTTCTCTGGAAGGATCAGAGTAGAATGTCGCAGTGAAGTTGTCTGACATTATGCGGCGCATGTTCTTCGACCACTTGAGTTTGAAGTGGAACCACTTGGCAGCAAGCGGGAGGAACAATGTAGGGATATTGCCTATGAATGCGTCGCCTTCCTGCATGCATGTTCCGATGAGGATCGGCTTATTGGAGACCTTGGCCATATCAACGGGGCGTCCCTTGATGACTTCGCCGTCTATTACGGGTGAGAATGCGCAGTTCGATTCACCCTCGCGGAATACGAACTTCTTGATCTTCTTGTTTGCTTCGTGGATCGTATAGACCGGAACGTCACGAAGGGTCTTAAGAGCTGTCGGCTTAACGCCTAAGAACTTCAGATACTTCATGGTGTATCTTCTGCTCTGTTCTTCGCTCCAGAAGGATTCAGCGCATGCTGATTGTATTATCGCTTTGTCGAAAAGCGTTCTTGCCTCAGGCATTCCGAGGAGAGCGATGATGCAAGCGGCACCTGCAGACTGTCCGAAGATCGTTACGTTATCTGCGTCACCGCCGAATTTGTTGATGTTGTTTCTTACGAATTTTAATGCAGCCATCTGGTCGTAGAGACCGTTGCTCTTGTCGAACTGCTTTCTGTCGAGGAAGTTGAGATTGAGGAATCCCTCAAGATTAAGTCTGTAGTTAAACGTTACCGTGATGGTCCTGGTCTCTCTTGCAAAGCGCGCCATGTCGTAGACCAAGTCATCATCGTTGTTGCTCTTTCTGCCGCATCCGCCGTTTGCATAAGATCCGCCGTAGAACCAAACCATGACTGGTGCATTGGCAGGAAGATCTTCGGGAACGAATACGTTGAGGTAGAGGCAGTCTTTGCCGTCGATTGCGATCGTTGCAGTACCCTTGCCCTGAACAGGGTTTATAGAGCCTCTGGAGGCCTCCAGGACGCCGTCCCAGGGATCGGGCTTAACGGGATGCTTAAATGCGAGCTCGCCCGTAGGAGGCGCTGCAAACGGGATTCCGAGGTACTGCCCGCACCCGTCCTTAATGATGCCCTTAACCAGTCCGTATTCAGTTGCGACAGTTCGTGAGTACTTCATATAAGAAGTTTAGCACGGCAAGCATACAGGGTGCAACGAGTTATCAGCAAACTTTGATTACAACGAGCTCAGGATAGTTATTGATTCGAACGGGCAGGATGCTGTTGCCGAGACCGCGGCTGATTACCAACTGCATGTCACCGATTTTGTGCATACCTTCGTATCGCTCAGGGAAGATCTCGAACTCAGGCGATATTACTCCGCCAAGTCCCGGTAAGATTATCTGTCCGCCGTGGTAGTGACCTGTAAGAACGAGGTCAGCACCGAGGCTCGCGTAAAGCTTATCGTACTGCGGTTCGTGCGCGAGCATTATTACCGGTTTCTCATCTGAGAATGCGGGATAAGCTTTGAAGTTATCTAGTGATTTGTCTGCGATACCAGCGATTATGTATTCGTCAGTTTCAATGTATTTGTCATCCAACATGACGACTCCCAGATCTTCCATCTTTTTGCAGAAGTCATCGTATTTTGCACCACGCAGACGCACTTCGTGATTGCCCGTAACGTAATAGACAGGAGCGATCTTTACCGCACCCTCGATGAAGTCTAATGCGATGCTGTAGGAAGTGTGTGTTGAGTCAACGATGTCACCGGTTACTACAATGATGTCCGGATCGGCAGCTTCGATCTGCTTAAGTAATGAAGACTCCTTAATCCCGAAGAACTGGTTATGGAGATCGGATACCTGGACAATAGTTATGTCTTGTTCAAGTCTTAAGTCAGCAGTGTATTCAGTCTTTGTCAGATGGTAGTTCTGGAACAGGCAGAAGATGCAGATCACGATCTCAAGAACCATGAGCGCAGGAACCGTAATATAGAACTTCGGCTTCTTAGTCTTATGGCGGAAGATCTGCATTCCGAGGAAAGCACCTATAGAGCCGCCGAGCCATGCCCAAAGCAGCAGTGTCTTCTCGGGTATTCTTCTTGCACCCTTCTTGGCGAAGGATTTGTCCGCGCCATAGAGGATGAAAGCAACGAGGTTAACTAAGATCAGCCAGTAGATGAGAATCATGAGAATGAATATCAGAGTTCCGTAGGAGATTTCACGCCGAAGGCTTCGCAGAAATCCTCTGTAAGATCAGCATCAACACCTACAGAGATCATTATCAATACGGTGTTTCCTCTGAGATAGACGCCTATATTAGTTTCTCTGTCTCCTGAAGATTCACCTGAATATATGTAGTAGGAATAACTCTTTTCATCGCCGTCTTCGTAGTCATCGGGGAGTGCCTTTCCGTATTTTTTTAAGAATTTCTCAGCATCCTTGATATCTTCGAAAGACAGCAGATATCCCTGTGCAAATCCCTTGCTGTCACGGAAGCAGAAAGTTGTGGCTTCCTCAACATCGTAATCAGGGTAATTTCCAAAACGGTTCGTAATCCTATCGTAGACTTCCTGCGCATCTCTGCCTTCGCAGTGTACATATGCACCGTCAACGTCCGTTCTTCCGTAAGTGATTATATCCGAATAATCATAATAGTAATCTTCCAGTTCTTTACTGTCGTCGAAGTCCTGGTCTTCAAGGAAATCGATCAGCTTCTGATGTTCAAATGTCTTAGGTGCGCAAGCAGTAAGTCCCATTACAAGACCAAGCGCCAAAACAGAACAAGCGATCTTCTTAATAGTCTTCATATTATCCTCCCGCCCAAAAGATATATTTAGAAAAACACAGAATAATCTTAATTACAACACGTGGGACTCGAGATAAGCGATAAAGCCTTCCAGGCCTTCCTTGATATCCGAGTATGCCTTATCGAAGTTATCCGTATACCAGGGATCCGAGATGTCTCTGGGGTTACTTGAATAATCCAGAAGCAGATGGACCTTGTCCATGGGATCGTTAGGAATGATCCTTCTTAAGTTCCTGATGTTATACTGCTCCATGCAGATGATGTAGTCGTAGTAATCGTAATCGGAGGGACGGATCTGCCTCGCACTGTGGCGCGTATATGGAACATGCATCTTATCTAACTGTCTTTTTGCCGGCGGATACATGTCATTACCGATCTCTTCTCTGGATGTGGCTGCAGAGTCCACTTCAATCTTGCCATCCAAGCCCCTCTTGACCAGCATGTCCTTCATGATGAACTCAGACATTACCGATCTACAAATATTGCCATGGCAGACCATTAAGACTTTAATCATGTATATAAAACCCCGTTAGCATTGAATTAACGGGGATATTATAGCAGATGCTATGGTGGGCTACAGACATATGCGGAAGGACGAATGATAAAGAATGATAAAAGAAAATAAAAATGATAAAGAATGATAAAAATGATAAAGAATGATAAAATGAATTCAAAATGATAAAGAATGATAAAAGGAGAAAGCATATGAAGAATCCTTATACACTGATGTTTGGCAGAGAACCTTTGCAGACGATTTCAAGAAAAGTTCAAGCAAATGATGTAATTCTTTCTTTGACAGCAGAACCGTATACTCCCAATCTTTATATGATTTCCGGGTTACGCGGTAGCGGAAAGACGGTTTTTATGACTGAAATCGAAAAAGATATTAGAAAGTCAAATGATTGGATCGTAATAGAACTTAACTCTTCTGGAGAATTATTGAATGACTTAGCAGCGGCTCTGGCAAGCGAAAACTATCTGGCGCAAATGTTTAAAAAGGCCAAGATCAATCTTTCATTGTTTGGAATCGGCCTTGAAGTAGAGGGAAGTGTTGCTATCTCGAATATTCAGACAGCGCTGATAAAAATGCTGGAAACAATAAAAAGGCATAAGAAAAGAGTATTGGTTTGCATTGATGAAGTCACAGCATCTGCTGAGATGAAATTGTTTGCCAGTGCATTTCAGATTTTTATTAGACAGGATCTGCCAATATCTTTGATCATGACAGGATTACATAAAAATATAGACAGCCTCAAGAACACAGAGAACCTTACGTTTCTATATCGCGCGCCGCGCATAGAATTGCTTCCATTAAATCTTAGCAGTATAGCCGAAAACTACAGAAATGTTCTTGGAGTATCGCACGAAGATTCTTTGGCTATGGCAAAGATTACACGAGGATATTCTTTTGCATTTCAGGTTTTAGGTTACTATACGTGGGAGAACGGAAAGAAGGGTTACAAAGATATTTTGCCGCAGGTCAGAAGTTATCTGGAAGATAGCGTATATATTAAGGTTTGGTCAGAATTATCTTTTGAAGATAAGCGCTTTTTAAAAAGCGTTGTAGATTCCGGCAGTGGTAAGGCCGAGGATATTAAGTCACTCATGAGAATAGACAATGGTAAGTATTCAGTTTACAGAAGCCGCTTGATTAAAAGCGGAATTCTTGATGGTGACAAGCATGGCTACGTCAGTGTAACTTTACCTATGTTTGAGGAATTCGTGAAAGATAATTCGTTCTTTGATGAGTAGAGAATTGCATGAAAAATTAAAGAAAACAACAAGGGTATTCAATGAGAATTTTGGCGGATGAACAGTTCAATGAGCTCACGGAGCATATTAAGCAACTTGAGGCCGAGAACCAGTATCTCAAGAAGCTGTTGGATGACGCCGGTATTCCCTATGATAAGGCAGATAAAGCTCCTGAAAAGAATGAACCGCTTGTAATAAGCATCACTCAGTTGATGCATTTTTTATTTGTTCCGCAAAGCGATTTAATCAGATATTCTCAATACAACATCCATAAGCAATAAGCCGTTGAAGCAGGGAAGTAGCTGCCGCCCAATTCCTTAACATATTTGGCAAAGTGATCGTTGAGCATATCAACTGTTTCAGGCTGAACTAAGTATTTATTAACTTCCTCTATGGTCAGATAACATTTCAGGTGTTCTCTTATAGCGGCAACGTATTCTTCCCATTCAACATCAGGGCTCTTATACATTGCATAGAATTCTTCTGCAGAGCTCAGTTTGCTCTGAGCTGCTTCGGCACAAGCAGTATTATGCAAATGCCCATAAATCTTACGCGTAATATCTACGATCAACGGGTAAGGCGAGTCCATGGTGCTCTGCTTAGTAGTTTTATTGTCTTCTCTGCACTTGAAGCCTTTGAATTCCAAGAAATCAACCAGTTCAATTCTTTTTTCCTTACTGGAAGGATTTACATAAATCCAATGAGGCCCGCTTTCTTTCCTGCAGGCGAAAAGTTCTTTGCCTTCATAACGTTTATATATCTGATATATAACCTTGAAATCTTCAATCGTAATTGCCTTATTGCCAATGGCATTACCGAATTGAACACCGGGCATTCCAAACCCATAGATCTTATGCGTGATATTCACATAGGCCCAATCGCATACATCGTAGTGACCCTTACGGCCGGCAAATTCGAAGCCTTCATCTGCCAGCCATGAAAAGAATGGTGCATCAATGTCCTTAATGAATTGTCACAGATCAGGAATGATTCCGCACCGGTACTACCTATATAGGTTTTCTTATTATCCATATGTATTTCCTCCTTCGTTTATGCAGAAGAAAGCCCGTCGCGAACGACGGGCTAAGGGAATCAAATATAGACCCATCGTTCAAGCTTTAGCACCTTGCGGTCAGCAGGTTGCTGTACGGTCAACGGGCTTGTCCCTCGCGCACTCTTTATGGTTGTTTTAATTGTATCAGGATGTAATACGGTTGTTGTCCATTTATACGGATGTAATTTGTCCGGTTTCCCGGCTCCGCATTGCGAGCCCCCATCATTATAGTCCCCTTCAAATAAGCCGGAGCGTTAAAATCTGCACAAATAGAAGATATGAATTCAGTCACTTTTATTAGCACTCACCACTTGAGAGTGCTAATCAAGGGACTATAATGTGGGCAGAACACAGGAACGAAGATCAATAGATCAGACCTCCGCTCTAATGCTCGGATAACAACATTCAAAGGAGATGATTATTATGTTGATGTCCGGATTATTTGGAGAAGATTTATTTGATGACTTTTGGGGTTTCCCTACACATGAACTTGCGAACATAGACAAGCGCCTTTACGGGAAACATGCCCGCCACCTGATGGAGACCGACGTCCACGAGACAGAGACCGACTACGAACTTGAGATGAATCTTCCGGGATTCAAGAAGGACCAGATCAACGTTAAGCTCGAAGACGGTTACCTGACCATCAGCGCTGCCAAGGACCACGACCAGGAGAAGAAGGATAAGCACGGCAAGATCATCCGTCAGGAGAGATATGCAGGTGCGATGCAGAGGAGCTTCTACGTAGGCGAGGGTGTCAAGACAGAAGACGTTAAGGCCAAATTTGAAGACGGCGTCTTAAAGCTCGCTATTCCGAAGAAGGAACTCAAAGAACTTCCGGGCAACAATACAATTGCCATAGAGGGCTGATAACATAGGAACAATTACTTAACTAACCCCCATAGGAAGTCCGGACTTTTTAGTCCGGGCTTCCTTTTTTGTGCCATCTATTTCACACATTATCTATGTCGTTTTGATGCTGAAATGAAGATAATTTGAAAAAATGCAAGTCTAACCTATACCCATGAACATAGGGCACACAAATTAGCCCGCCGAATAAAAACTAATTAAAGGGGAAATAAAAATGGGTATTGAAGGTTGGTACATGGCTGACGGTGATTATACAGACAGCAGCTACACTGATTTTACGCAGAGCAATTATGTAGAATTCAATGCGGTCAGCGCTGACAAGCCTATTAAGAGAAGACAGGTCAAGACACCCACAGCCAGAAAGCCTGCAGCCAGGAAGGCTGCAGTTAAGAAGGTCAAGGTTAAGGAACCTAAGATTAAGGAACCCAAAGTTAAGGCAGCCAAGGTAAAGGCTCCCAAGGTCAAGAAAGCTAAGATCAAGGCAGTCAAAGCAGCACCTAAGAAAGAGAAAAAGAAGAGTGGTGCAGGCAAGGTCGTTCTCTGCGCTTTCGTAGCACTTGCTCTGGTTGCAGGATCTTCTGCAGGCACATGGTATTACCTTACTGATATCAAGGGTTACAGCGGTCCTAAGAAGGCAGATGCATTGCAAGTTGAACTTAAGACCGTGACAGAAGAATTCTTCTCCGGCGGTGAAGCAACAGACGATTCTATCCGTGAGCTTAAGAGAGATACTGATAAAACAGCCCAGAAGACAAGCAACAGCGAATCCTACAGCAAGAACGGCCGTGCTTATCAGGCAGCGGAAGAAGTCATGCAGTCTCTCTGGCGTGACAACGATGTAGATACTGCATGGGAGATCTTCAACTGGGTACATTCGAACATCTCATACCAGACAGTCAACAAGGACCTCGATTTTGAGGATGCTGCATTCAGAGGGTTCTCGCGAAGAAGCGGCGACTGCTATGTATATTTTGCTTGTGCCAAGATGCTTCTTGATGTAGCAGGAATCCCGAACATGATGGTAGAGAGATACCCCGTATATACAAACGGTCACTTCTGGAATCTCGTTCAGCTTGACGGTGAATGGTACCACTGCGACGCAACGGTATTCAGAGATCACCCTGACATGTATTTCATGTGCACAGACGACGAGATCGCAGACGACCACCACGAATTCAATCACGATCTTTACCCAGAACGCGCAAGCGGATATTCAGATTATTGGACAGCGCCCGGAATAGTGTATGACGATAATTATGACTTCTACGATGAAGATTACGATGAATATTATAACGAGTACTACGAAGAAGACTATTCCGATTGGTACGATGAAGATTATTCAGACTGGTATGAAGAAGATTACTACGATGACAATGGCGATTGGGAATACTACGAGGAGGAGTGGTAATTAAGAGAACTGAAAAAAGAATAACAACAGAACAAGCATAGAAAGGCCCGGCATTTGTGATTGCCGGGCTTTGTTTTGATAGTTTAGAAGAAGCTAACCTTTCTGCTTCCTGATAAACGCTACCAGCATAAGGATATAACAGACCGTCTTCGGCAGCATGAGCATTCCGAGCATAGGAAGCAGCGGTGCAAAGATCGCAACCGGAATATAGAACAAGAACGATAATGTCGTATAGAGCCAAAGTCTTCTGAGATACTTGTCTTCCTTACGTACTCTGAAGTACAGATAAACAATTATGCCGCCAAGTACGATGAACGGCAGATTGCGCAATACGCCCCACAGCATAGAGCCTTCACCCGTGAACCAGTTGTTGCCGGGAGCAAGGCAGAGCGCGATCCTTAACGCGGCTAATACATAGATAGTGATGCCAATGGCCTTAGTGTCATTGGCATCTTTGTTATAGACACTCTTATAGAGAAGGAATACCAGGATATAGAAGATCGTCATGGTAATGGATGTGACAAGCTTGCCGAATCCCAGATACCATGTGAAGTCGTAATCGATGAAGTAATTAAGGACTCTCGGAACCAGATGGAAAGAGTCACCGAGACCTAAGACCAGTGCAGCTGTTCCCATGAGGACATCGTTCTTATTGCGATGCCTTATCAGGATGATGAGACCTGTCAGTATCGCAAAGAGAAGATACAAGATATCGAATGTAGATTCACCGTATTTCATAGCCTGATTCTAACATGCCGACCGTAGATAAACAGTTGATAATCCATATCTTTGCAAACTATTAATAAATAGTTCACCCCGCAATGCTGATAAAGGTCATCTTACTGAAGTAATATGAATACATAAAGATTCAGTCAAGGGGGTCTTCTTATGAGCATTGAAGTAATTAAGTGTCCTGCCTGTGCGGCATCGCTCGATTGTGACGGCAAGTCCGAGTTCATTAAGTGCGGACATTGCGGCAACACATTAAGATTGAAGATCACTGCAAAACCCGTTGAACCGCAGGTGATGAAGTTCGTTGATACGACCCTTAACGTACCGCTGGCATCCTGTGAGCTTCCTTCAGACAAATATATCCCCAGCGGCTCTGTAATGCCTAACGCAGCATGCAATGCTTATCCCATGCCGATAAGATGTGCTGCGGCAAGCAAGAACGGTACGGCATTCTCTTTCTTCTCCGGTGAAGGATATATGGATGACACTAAGTGCCCCTTGCTCTCAAGCAGTTATGCAACGGTCGTAAACCAAATCAGCAAGATTCATTTCAAGCCGTTTATGGATGCTGAGCGCTATGCTAACTATCACATAAATGAGATCATCAGAACAGGCAAAATGACCAACGCCTGGTTCATTGAGAACAGACCATACCCTTCAAAAGGGTTCAACAGGAAAGAAGCATTAGACAGTTTTATTAAGTACCAGCAGTATCTGGCACAGTTAACTGGCGATGCTTCGATAAACAAGATGTACTACCTTGAAGAATCCTGCAAAGTCTACGAAGTAGATGTAGGACAGATCAAACTAAGGATAGTGGTTGCCTTTATACTCAATGCCACCAGATACCAACTGCCTAATATGTTTGCCATGGGTGGCTTTATGGGAGGATTGTTCGGTCAGAGAAGACCGCAGACATCCAACGGTGCAGCTCCCGGAACATTCGGTGACATTCCTAACAATGCAGCTATCGAATGGGCAAGCAACGGTGTCTTCACCATGATCTGTCCCAAAGAAAGATTTGACCAGGATTACGATGACTTCACGCAGTTTGTAAGTTCATTCAGAGTTGATCCGTACGTCACACAGGAGAATCTCAACATCCAGAACCAGATGAGAAGAGATGTTGCTAATTACACTCAGCAGAACATTGCACAACAGAACGCAAACTTCCAGGCAATGCAGCAGGCAAACAGATCGCTTCAGGAAGCCTACGATGCAGCCAACCAGGCATGGTGGGACAGAAGCAATGCCCATCACGCACAGGTAATGGCATCTTCAAGATCCACGTTCGGCGAATCAAGTTCTGACAGGATCTCCAGAATGCAGTCGGAGGCCATTAGGGGCGTAAACACATACATGAGAGAAGACGGATCAACAGTTGAAGTCTCCGTTGATTACGATCACGCATACACCAACAAGCTCGGCGACACCCTCGCAACAAACAGTTCGTTTGAACCCGGTGGAAATTGGGAAGGGATGAGGAGAGTTTAGGAGTTGTTGACTAATCGAATTCAAAGCGATGCATTGATTAATCAAATCTATTGAGTTCATTTTGATTTGATTGTATATCTGCGCGGACGATCTCTTTTTGCTTTTGAATACTGCTTAGTTCCTCAATAATTTTACTGTGTTCAGCAAGGAGCTCATTAACTCTTATTTTCATATAGCGAATCCGGATTTTTCTATGAATAATACGGTAAAAGGGAATGCCTCCAACTAGTATTATGGATAATGCAAATATAAAGCCGACAAAACTGAATTTTGGACCATTGGCAGCAGCGGATACAACCATATGACATAGCAACAAACCAAAAATAGTAATAAAGGTGCCTATAGAGAAGAGCAATATATTTTTTATGCCATCTGGAGCATTAATAATTGATTGCAGGCTTATACGTTCATTTTTATTTGTTTCAAGGGAGTTCTTGGTTTCGTCTTCTTGCTTGTTTAGTTGGTCCAAGTTAGCTTTTTGTTCGGACATTTCCAGATTTATTGATTTCAATTCATTAGCATTTTTAGCATCTTCGGATTCGGTATACGCATTGTATTTCAGCAGTAATTCTTTGCCACTTCCGTTAGGTGCAAATAATAATACTGATTTTGAGTAATCTTTAAGTATTTGAAGTTCGTTCCTGGAATATATACGTTTGGCATAATTCTGTGTATGTGAGGCTATCAATCCCAGCCAACCCAGATGGTTTTGTGGAGCGAGTTCAGTTACTCTTTTATATTCCGAATAAGCTTTATCATATTGTTCGAGTTTCATATAAGCATCAGCAGCTTTTAAACGTCCCGAGGAAGAGCTTTCATCACTTATATTTACGACATCTGCATGTATGGAGTCTATATTAATAGTTGTGTTATAGTTGTTGATCGAATCTTGAACGACATATGCAACACCACAGAAAGGACAGTTAGCTGCCTTTAGACTGGGATCAACAGCAAGTATTCCGCCGCAATTCTCACATTTCCCTTGTACAAAAGACATATCTTAATCGCTCCTGTAATGGTAGTTATAAATTATATCATTAGAAGCATATGGAATGGGTTATGGTAGAGAATCGATATTTGACAAAGAGCATGTAAATTACAACACAACATGCTCAAGCACACCTTGAATTGCTCATTGAATCTTCAACTCCCGCTCGCTAAAATATTGTCATGAGACCCTCTATTCTTAAGGTGAATGTGGGAGGTGTTTCATATGCTAGATACAATGACAACAAGAAGATGGAACCAATTCATCGATTTCGCTAATGTCAACAGACCAATCACGGAACTTGTTCCTCCGATTCAAAACGAGAATGAAAGAAGAATCTTTGAGAACATGACAAGCAGACTGGCTGAGATGAGAAAGACAGCCCCCGGAGCTTCATACAGTAATGTGGATATGGAATGGGGCGTTATAGGAGACCAAGAAGGCTATTACGATTGATCATCTGATTAGGAGGGGCACTTATGAGTATAGGTAGCAATATCAGATCATTAAGAGAAGAAAGAGGTCTTACGCAAGAACAGGTTGCAGACAGTATCGGCATTACTTTCCAAGCCGTGTCTTCGTGGGAGAGAGATGAGTATAAGCCTGACATCGAGAAGCTTATTAAGCTAGCAGAATTGTTCGATGTTTCAGTGTCTTCCCTGGTTGAAGAGAAGCAAGGTGTTTTTAAGACCAAAGATGCTATCTATAACTGGGAACATATGAAGACTTACGTGAAGACCACAGCTAAGAACTTAGGTCTCACAAATACCCTTAAGGCAGTCACATTTGCCACAGAGGCCCACAAGGGCCAGATGCGCAAGCGCTCATCAACACCTTATATCTATCACCCCTTAAGCTTGGCTTGTCATGCCTTATCCATGAACATAACAGATGATGCAATTATCGCCGCATGTTTACTACATGATGTTGTAGAAGACTGCGGCGTTACTTATGACCAACTGCCTGTAAACGAAGAGACTAAAGAGCTGGTACGCCTTCTTACATGCGAGAAGACCACGCCTGAGAACAGGAGTGAAGTCTTAAGCGAATACTACGACCAGATCGCAACAAATCCCAAGGCAGCCCTTATAAAGTGCATCGACCGCACAAACAACCTCACGACCATGTCCGGTGGTCTGTCAAGAGAACGAATCTACCGTATGATCAAAGAAACCGAAGAATACTACCCCAGACTTATATCCGTCCTCAAAGAAGAAATCGAATACAGCAACGCAGCATGGCTCCTCAAGTACCAGATGGAGAGCCTTCTGGATGTGTATAAGAGGT
>Ga0310696_10004965_pt1 | contig 16177 bp, 9 predicted proteins | sample AusTroGonzalo_MG_4_FD_203885 | JGI IMG/M metagenome (GOLD analysis project Ga0310696, IMG submission 203885) | Bovine rumen microbial communities from tropical cattle in Woodstock, Queensland, Australia - Gonzalo_02 (v2) (version 2) | ecosystem: Host-associated > Mammals > Digestive system >...
CGATGAAGGTCAACATCTTCCTCAACGCCAACTACGAGCTGCGCAAGAACGTGATGCGCGGCGTGGCCGAATACCGCCTGAGGACGGGCATCGGCTTCTCCTTCCAGGACCTGACGGAAGAGGCGCGCAACAGCATCACCATGCGGGCACTGGAACAGGGCATACGCTGCTGGGACAAGGACATACGCCGATACGTGAACTCCGACGACATAGAGCGCTACGACCCCATGTACGACTTTCTGGAGCACCTGCCGCGATGGGACGGCCACGACCGCGTGACGGCACTCGCCGGACGTGTGCCGACGCAATGGCAGGAGTGGCCCCGGCTCTTCCACATCTGGATGCGCTCGATGGTGGCGATGTGGCAGGGCAAGGGCCAGCTGACCGGCAACGCCCTCGTACCTCTGCTCATAGGCCGCCAGGGCTGCGGCAAGTCCAGCTTCTGCCGCATCCTGCTGCCCCGCGACCTGATGGACTACTACAACGACCGCATCAACTTCAAGAACGAGCAGGACCTGAACCTCGGCCTCTCGTCGTTTGCGCTCATCAACCTCGACGAGTTCGACCGCGTGACCCAGCGCCAGCAAGTGGTGCTGAAGTACCTCGTCTCGACCGCTGACCTGAAGTACCGTCCGCCCTACGGCAAGGCCTATACCTCCAACCGCCGCTATGCCTCGTTCATCGGTACCACTAACGACCAGACACCCCTTACCGACCCCACCGGCTCGCGGCGCTTCATCTGCGTGGGCATCGACGGCGACATCGACTTCGAGACGCCCGTGCAGCACGACCAGCTCTACGCCCAGCTGATGCAGGAGATACAGCAGGGCGAGCGCTACTGGCTGACGAAGGACGAGGAGCGCGCCCTGATGGAGCACAACCTGCAGTACCAGCGGCTGAACGGCCTGGGCGAGATGCTCATGGCCGTCATACAAAAGCCCCGTGAGGCCGACGAGGGCCAGTGGGTGAGCCTGAAGGATCTGTCGGCCTTGCTGAAGAGCCGTTTCAAGGGTTACAAGGAAGATGCCGGCACGTTCCAGAAGATAGGTAACTACCTCAGCCGTCCGGAGTACAAGTTCCAGAGCAAGCACACCACTTCCGGAGCCTTGTATCTGGTGAAATTCCGGTTGGACTGACTTAATTAAATAATGATAAGAAATTTGGCCGTTACGGGAATTATCCGTATTTTTGCACCTGCGTTGGCAAACATGCCGGCGCAGGTGCAATTCTAATACAAATAGATATGGGAAAATTCATCAATGGAGGCAATGACGGGTTCCGCCGCTACGCCAATGGCGAGTATGTCGACAAGACCGACCTCATCAGCTACATCAATTCCACCATCAGCAAACCGACGATGCTCACCTGCGTCACCCGTCCGCGCCGCTTTGGCAAGACGGCAGCGGCACAGATGCTCTACGCCTACTACGACAAGTCATCGGACAGCCGCGAACTGTTTGCACCCTATAAAATAGCAGCCGACCCTTCATTTGGGCAGCACCTGAACAAATATCCTGCCATCTTTCTCGACGTGACCTTTTTCACCACCCGATATGCAGGCAGAGAGGACATTGTGGATTTGATGCAGACCGCTATTATCAAGGATTTGAAAAAAGCCTATCCTGAAATGGAGGTGGACGGTGATGCCGACCTTATGGACGTGCTGATAGATATAAACATGTCGACTGGCGAGAAGTTTGTGATGGTTATCGACGAATGGGACGCGATATGCCGCGAGGCTGCTGACAAGCCCAGCCTGATGGACAAATATGTGAATTTCCTCCGCCGATTGTTCAAGTCCAATTTCACGCCAAGGGTGTTCGCCTGTGTGTATATGACCGGCATCTTGCCCATCAAGCGCTATGGCACGCAGTCGGCACTGAACGACTTCAAGGAGTTTTCAATGACAAATGCAGACATATTAGCAGGTTTTATTGGATTCACAGAGCCAGAAGTGAAGTGCCTATGCAAGAAATATGACATGGAATACGTAGAAATGAAAGGCTGGTACGACGGTTACAGTTTCGGGCCGGAATATCCTGCTGTGTTCAATCCAAATTCTGTCATGGAGGCCTGTAACCGACACGCATACGGCAACTACTGGGGCAGGACATCTGCCTTCGAAGCCCTCCAGCGATATATAGACCTCGACATGAATGGCGTGCAGGAAAGCCTTGAGAAGCTGCTCCGCGGCGAGCGTCAGGAAGTGAAGGCCCTACGTTTCGGCTTCGATATCAGCTCTATAGGTAGCGACGATGAGTTGCTCACGCTCTTCATCCATCTGGGCTATCTGTCGTATAACGTCGAAGAAGAGACCGTGACCATCCCCAACAAGGAGATACGCATGGAGTTCGTCGAGGCCCTGCGCGGCAGCAAGACGCACAAGAAGCTGTCGGCCATGGTGAAGCTCTCCGACCGTCTGATGAGGGCCACCCTCGACGGAGATGAACGTTTAGTAGCAGAAATTGTCGGTCAGATACATGACAGCGATGCAGGCCCCGACTTCTACAACAATGAGCAGGCCCTGCGTTCTGTGCTGAAGCTGGGTTACATCAGTGCCATCGACAAATATGTATCCATTCAGGAACTTCCAACTGGCAAGGGCTATGCCGACCTGGTGTTCATTCCTCGCACTGGCGGTTACTTGCCCGCCGTCGTGGTTGAGCTGAAATGGAACAAGACAGAGCACGCCGCCATCGACCAGATCAAAGAGCGCAACTATCCCGACGTGCTGAAGCGCTTCACCGACAACATCCTCCTCGTCGGCATCAGTTACGACGAGACCACAAAGCAGCACACGTGCAAGATTGAGTAAGTTTTTGTTAACCTAAAATTATAATGAGAAAAATGGAAAAATGTATGCTTAACGCCACGACCGACTATTCCAAGAAGTCCAGTTGGTACAAGATTCCTGAGATTACCAAGGAATTTGACACGTTCTACATCTACTCGACAATGTACTTTGGAGTTGGCGAGGACGATCCCGACTACGCTACGCTCGACAATGCCGAGGTGCTGGGTAGCATCTGGATTGAGCATGCGATTAAGTCGAGCGTGTTCGAGGAATCCACGAACTTGTTTATCCCGTTCTACCGCCAAAGTAGCATGAAACACGCGGCGGAAGTCTTTCAGAAGGACGGAAACATCGATGCAGCACTTACCGGCATACCATATGCCGACATTACTGCCGCGCTCGACTACTACTTCGAGAACTACAACAACGGACGCCCGTTCGTCATCGCAGGACACAGCCAAGGCTCGGCCATCCTCCGCCTCGTGCTGAAGAAATACTTCAAGGAGCATCCCGAATACTACAAACGCATGGTGGCTGCCTACGCCATAGGCTACTCAATCACAAAGGACGACCTCGAGGCTAACCCGCACATGAAGTTCGCTACTGGCGAGAGCGACACGGGTGTCATCATCAGCTGGCACGCTGAGGGCCCCAAGAACGTGGAGGCAAACATCCTGATTCCGAGCGTTATCATAGCGAAGAATGGTATCGCCATCAACCCGCTGAACTGGAAGCTCGACGAGACGTATGCACCCGCCAGCATGAACCTTGGCTCAATTGTAGGAGATGAGAAGACCGGTAAGACTGAAATCCGCGACATCGACGGTGACGCCCAGGTGTGTCTTGCCCGCGGCACAGTCGTGACGAACGCCAAAGCCATACCCAATGAAATGACAGACCTCGCCGGACCGCAGTGCTACCACCAGGACGACTACTCCATCTTCTACAACAACATTAAGGCCAACGTGGCAAAGCGTATCGCGGCTTATAAAGCTGACATGTAAGAAATTATCGCAGTATGCAGGCAGCCACCCTTGCTCTGCAGCGCGTATTAAGTAATAACTAAAAAGAATAAAACTATAATTGAACAGCAAGACATTTCGGCCGAAGCAAGAGCGTTCATGAGAGCTCTGTACGGTGAGAACAAACAGATTACGGACGGCAATTACGATGAGTCACTGGCCGTCAAGTGTATAAACGGAACCTTCGTCGGCAAGAAGAAGGATAACGTCATTGCCTACAAGGGCATACCCTTTGTCGGCAGGCAGCCTGTCGGGGAACTGCGCTGGAAGGCCCCGGTGGATGTTGTACCAGATGAAGGCATCTACGAGGCATATTACTATGGGAAAAGCCCCTTTCAGGCCGATGGCGACCCCTGTTCCCTTTACGTTATGGGTGAGGACTGCCTGTATCTGAATGTATGGAAATCAGCCGGGGATTCCCAATCCCCTCAATCAACGAAAAAGCCTGTTATGGTATGGATTTACGGTGGAGGCTTCGAGACAGGCGGAACGGTAGATCCACAGTACGATTGCTACAACTTCATCACGGAGAATCCCGATGTCATCGTTGTCACCGTCGCTTACAGGCTCGCTGCTTACGGTTTCATGCGTCTGTCTCACCTGCCAGACGGTGCTGATTATCCCGATGCACAGAATTTAGGTATCATGGACCAGATGATGGGTTTGAAGTGGGTGCATGAAAACATTGCAGCCTTTGGTGGCGACCCCGACAACGTGACCATCTTCGGCGAGTCTGCCGGTGGTTCGAGCTGTACGCTGATTTCACTGGTCAAAGGCTCCCATAATTATTTCAAGCGCGTCATCACACAAAGCGGTACCCCCGCCATGACGAGATCGAAGGAGGAGTCTATCGTTTGGACGAACGAGGTGATGAAGGAGCTTGGCTGCAAGACCGTCGCCGACCTTCAGAAAGTGGCCCCGGAGGTGCTCACGGAAACGGTGGGACGTTTGTTCGGAATATATCAGGTACTCGGATTCCGCGTTTGGCCGGAAAGAGACGGAGAATACCTGCCTGAGGATCCGTGGGAGGCATACGCCAACGGCGCTGTGAAGGATATAGACTATCTCGTGGGATGCAACAAGGATGAGATGAACATCTTTGCGGGTGCCCTCGGAGTGGAGGGTTGGAACTTATGGGCTAATGACCGCGTGGAGAAGAAGTCCAAACTGATGACGGACGAAGAGAATGCACTGGTGGAGAGCTACTTGAACAGCGTGCCAGGAGAAGATTGGGAGAAAACCACCAGCCTCTTCACCCAGAGCTATTTCCATGCCCCGGCCATCAGACTGTCTGAGTACCAGACCAAGGCAGGCGGCAAGGTGTACACCTACTTATTCACCCCCGAGGCTTCTGTGCCCATGGTGAAGAGCGGTCATGCGATAGAACAATCGGCTGTGTTTGGCCATCCGGAGCTGAGCGACCTTTCGGGAAGAGCATTCGACGCGACCTTCACGAAGACCATGCGCAAGCTCTGGGTGCAGTTTGCCAAGACCGGCAACCCGTCGCTCAGTGCCGACATCTCACCCGACGGCAAGGCGAAGGAGTGGCCGCTCTACGATTTAGAGAACAAGCAGATAATGGTGCTCGACGAGTTCAACGTCCATCCAGAAAAGGAGTCCGAGAGAAAGTACGTTGATTGGGAGCGCACCTATTTCCTGACCAAATATTATATGCTTTAAATGATAAAATTGTAATATGGAACAGAAAGATAAAAATCAGAAGATTATCGACGGTAATTACGACAAGTCGTTGGCCGTCAAATGTAACAACGGTACCTTCGTCGGCAAGGAGACTGACGAACTGATTATCTGGAAGGGCATCCCCTACGCAACTCAGCCGTTGGGGAAGCTTCGTTGGCAGAAGGCACTTCCTGCTGCAGACGATGACGGCGTGTACGACGCCACAAAGCCCGGCCACATACCCATCGGGCCCTTGAACGACTCTAATGGAACGGCGGAGTTCGGCGAGGACTGCCTGGTGCTGAACATCTATTGTAATACCAGTTGCGCCGACACCAAGAAGCCGGTCATGGTGTGGATTCACGGCGGCGGATTCTGCGCCGAATCCCAAGCGCAGCCCCTCTACGACCTTAGCAACTTCTCCAAACAGTACCCCGACATCCTGTTCGTGTCCATCGATTACCGGCTCGGCTTCATGGGATTCATGAACTTCGAGCGGGTTCCGGGCGGAGAGAACTTCAAGGAGGCAGGCAACCTCGGCCTGCTTGACCAGCTTGAGGCCCTCAGGTGGGTACAGAAAAACATCGCCGGGTTCGGCGGCAATCCTGACAACGTGACCATTTTCGGCGAGTCAGCAGGCTCGGCAAGCGTCACTTTCCTCCCGCTCATCGACGGAAGCGAGGGGCTCTTCAAGAAATGTATCGCACAAAGCGCCAACATCGCCTACTGCGACACGATGGAGCACGGCATCCACGTCACGCAGAACTTCCTCACCGCAGCGGGTTGCCAGACCATGGACGAGCTGATGGCACTCACCACCGAGCAGCTTGTAGAAGCCTATCAGACGGCATACGCCATTGACAAGAACAGCCTTCTCGGAGGTGCCAACTTCCCGCTCTTAGACGGCGTCACGCTGCCCGAGGACCGAGCCGTCATGTACGGGATGTGGGGAGACGAGAAGAGGGCCAAGCTCGATTTGATGATTGGGTCCAACCAGGACGAAATCAGGTACTTTGTCCCGTTCGAGGGCGGTGAAGAAGGCTTCTTAAGTACGCTGAGATGGATTGCGAAGAGGGATCGCCCGCAGCTCAACGACCAGGAGAAGGCTATGTACGACGAGTTTATGGCCACACTCGCAAACGAGAGCGAGGGGAGCAGGTTGGAACAATACTGCAACGACATCAACTTCCGCGCCGGTAACACCAATATGGCCATCAGACACTCTGCCGCCGGTGGCAACACCTATATGTACTTCGTTAAGAAGCCGGTGCTGACCCCCGAGCTTGGTGTGGTACACGCGGCTGAGCTTCCTTTCCTTTTCGACAATAGCTTACCGGACCCGATGGGGAGCGGAAAGACTGTTGGGATCGACGAGTGCGAGTTCCGCCACGTCGTAAAGGAGATGTGGGCCAACTTCGCCCGGACGGGCAACCCCTCCACCGACAAATACGAGTGGAAGAAGTTCTCGGGGGACGACCGCCAGACGATGGTCTTCGACGATGCCATCGGCATGCAGAAGAATATATTCGGAAGGCGTGAGGACCTGATGATGTCCTGGGCAGAGCGCCTTGGGAACGGGTCGTCCAAGAGGGTCTGCTAACACAGGCGTGTAGCTTGAATTACAAATTTATTTTATCAGAACGATGAGTGAAATCATGAATAAAAAGATTATCGACGGCCGCTCGACCTCTGGTCGCTTGCAAGGCAAGAATTATGATAAGTCTTTGGCCGTCAAGTGTATTAACGGAACGTTCGTCGGAAAGAAGGCGGAGAATGTCATTACCTATAAGGGTATCCCCTTCGTTGACAAACAGCCTGTCGGCGACTTGCGCTGGAAAGCACCGGTGGATGTAACGCCGGACGACGGCATCTATGAGGCCTACAACTTTGCGAAGCTCTCCTGCCAGGATCTGTCGATTACCGACTATCAGGGTGAGGATTGTTTGTATCTGAATGTGTTTAAGGCAGAGGGGGATTACCAATCCCCCCAATCAACGAAAAAACCCGTCATGGTGTGGATTCACGGCGGTGCCTACATGGCAGGCGGAACGGGTATTCCTCTGTTTGACTGCACCGAACTCGTCAAGGAGAATCCCGATGTCATCTTCGTGACCGTTCCCTACAGACTCGGAGTCTTAGGCTTCCTCCATCTGTCGCACCTGCCAGACGGCAAGGACTATCCTGACGCACAGAACCTGGGACTTTTGGATTTGAAGATGGCACTGAAGTGGGTTCATGAGAATATCGCAGCCTTTGGCGGCGACCCCGACAACGTGACCATCTGGGGTGAGTCGGCTGGTGCCGGAAGCGTCACCATGCAACCGCTGATCAAAGGTTCGCAGCAGTATTTCCAGAAGGTCATCGCACAGAGCGGCGCCCCCATACAGACGAATTCTCTGGAAGAGAGCATCTCCACCACGAATGATTTTATGGAGGCCCTCGGCTGCAAGACCGTTGCCGACCTGATGAAAGTCGATGCCCGCACGCTGATCGATACAGCCGCCGCTACCGTCGCATTACGCATCTTCCCTGTCAGAGACGAACGTATCCTGCCTTTGGATCCGTGGGAAGCATACGTCAACGGTATTGCAAAGGATATCGTGTTCCTTCAGGGCTGCAACAAGGATGAGATGAACTGCTTCGTGGCTGACTGGACGGTGGAAGGATTCAAAGCGTGGGCTGCTGACCGCAAGACAAAGAAATATGCCCATCTGCTCACGGATGAGGAGAGAGCGAAGATTGAGTCGTTCTGCAAGGAAGGAGCGGTAGAAGACTGGGAGCCCGACAGCCGTCTGTTCGGCCACAGCTGGTTTATCGAGGGCGCCATCAAAATGTCGGAGAGCCAGACCAAGGGCGGTGGCAAATCCTATACCTATTATTATAGAGTAGAGTCTTCAGACCCTATCCGGAAGAGTGCACATTTCGAAGAGGTTCCCATCGTATTCGCTCATCCGGAAATGATTGAAGGAAGACAGTATGACGCCACCTTCATGAAGACCATGCGCAAGATGTGGATCCAGTTCGCCAAGACCGGCAACCCGTCGCTCAGTGCCGACATCTCTCCCGACGGTAAGGCGAAGGAGTGGCCGCTCTACGACCTGGACAACAAGCAGGTGATGGTCCTCGACGAGTTCGACATACACCCCGCCAAGGAGTCTGATGTGAAGATCGTGGATTGGGACAAGACCTATTTCCTGACCAAGTATTATATGCTTTGATGGCTCTGTACTTTTTAAAAATGCAAGATTTGTTTTATGGTACAAGATTTATATGTTTTGATGATTACAGCTGCTGTAGTCAGTATTGTGTTTAAGTTGTTAAAGCAGCCAGTGGTGCTGGGTTATATCGTTGCAGGTGTCCTGGTTGGTCCGAATCTGTTTGGCGAGACCCTTGTGAATGAGGCCAATGTGAAGGCATGGGGCGACATCGGCGTACTGTTTGTATTGTTCTGCATCGGTCTGGAGTTCCGCCTGAAGAACCTCATCAGCAGCGGCAAGGTGGCAGCCGTAGGCGCATTGACAATCATCGTGGGCATGATGCTCTTAGGCTACCTCGTGGGATGGGATGCCAATTTTGACATGGTCAACTCTCTGTTTCTGGCGGGCATGCTTTGTATGTCGAGCACCACTATCGTGATGAAGGCCATTGACGAGGCAGGTTTGAGTAAGGCGCGTTTCGTCAAGGGAGCGACCAGCATCCTCATCGTCGAGGATGTGGTGGCTGTAGTGCTGATGGTATTACTTTCCAGTATAGCCATCCGCCATCAGTTCGAGGGTGCCGAGTTGGCCAGCAAGGTCGTCGATCTGGCCATTACGCTCGCGGCATGGTTCATCTGCGGAATACTGATTATCCCGACACTGATACGCTTAGTGAAAAAACATTTGAATGACGAGACGCTTATCATCCTCGCCTTGGGTCTGTGCCTGGGCATGGTGCTGACGGCTGAGGAAGCAGGGTTCAGCAGTGCACTCGGAGCCTTCGTCATGGGATCCATCCTTGCCGAGACAGTGGAGTCGCATCGTATCGAAAAACTGATGACACCGCTGAAGAATGTCTTTGCTGCCATCTTCTTCATCTCTGTGGGTATGCTGATCAATCCGTCTTCATTGGCGGAATATTGGTATAGCATCCTCTGGGTCAGTCTGGTAATTATCGTCGGAATGATACTCTTTGGCACCTTGGGTTGCTGGTGGGGCGGTGAGACGATGCGCGACGCCATGCTTACCAGCTTCTCATTCGTCCAGATTGGCGAGTTCTCGTTCATCATCGCTTCACTCGGTACCAGCTTGGGTGTTCTTGAGCCTGTCGTCTATCCTATCATCGTGGCAGCCAGTGTGCTGACCACCTTCCTCACACCTTATATTATGAAGGCTGCCGTACCATGCTACACATTCCTTTATAATCACGTTCCAGCGAGCATGCGTGCCAAGATCGACCAGCGCGAGCAGCAAGTGGCAGAAGCAGAGGCAAAAGCGGCTAAGCCATCCGGCGACAAGAGTTCATTAGCAGGCAAGGTGCGACATGCCGTCAGGAACACCTTTATCACGAAGCATCTTGTCAATCTGTTTATTAAGAACATGAGTGCTCATGATGAAGAACAATCTGGGCACAAAAACAAATAAAACAATAAATATGAAACAGACAATTATTCTCGGCAACATCATTACGATGGATGAAAAGCGGCCCTTTGCCAAGGCTGCATTAGTGAAGAACGGCGTGTTTGCCTATATCGGCAGCGCGGAAGAAGTGAAGAAACTTGCCAGTGCAGATGCACAGGTACTGGACTATGGTGACAAATATATTTATCCAGGCTTTATGGAGTCCCACTGTCACGGCCATCTGGCCGGTTACCGCGCTATCGGACAGGCGAACCTGATGGTGGCTGGCTTCACAAACTATCCCAAATACCGCGATATTATCAAAGAATTCATTGCGAAGAACCCGCAGCGCGACTTCTACGTAGCATCAGGGTGGGTGGAAAATGAGGAATATGTCAGCAAGGCTTACTTGGACGAGATCTGCTCAGATAAGCCACTCCTCATGCAGACTGGCGGTGGACACTCCATGCTCCTCAATACAAAGGCGATGGAATGGGCAGGCATCGATGCTGCCTACGCTAAGAAATGGGGCTATGACCTGGTACATGTGGATAAGAATGGCGAACCCGACGGCTATATCTGTGAAGGCCCTGTGTTCGAGATTGTCCCGAAGCTTCCCGCTTCAGTAGAAGATATCAAGGAATATCTGCTCGCTTGGCAGGAGATGGCCCTCAGCAGCGGTTTTACTGCCGTTGGTGACGCCGGCGTGGAGGTTGTCAACAAGAATGCTCCCAAGGCTTATCATGAACTACAGGAGGAAGGCAAGTTGAAACTGCGCACCTACGCCTATATGTATGTGACGGACAATATTGCCGACCCCAAGGCAGAGATAGCCCGCATTGCCGCAGAGCGTGCTGAGATGAGCGGTGAGTATTTCCATATTATTGGTCCCAAGGCTTTCCTTGACGGTGTGACTGAGGCACATACGGGTTGGCAGAACCAGGACTATCTGGACCAGCCAGGCTACCACGGCAATGAGCGCTTCAACGACCACGATAAGATGGTAGAGATGATTGTTGAGGCCGATAAGGAGGGTATGTCTGTACACGTCCATTCCGAGGGCGGCGGTGCGACCCATTACATGCTGGGCTGTATCGAGGATGCCATTAAGATTACGGGCAACAAGGACCAGCGCAACGTGCTGGCACACCTGCACTTCGTGACCGATGAGGATATCCACCGCATGGCAGAGACAGGCTCTGTTCCTGCGGTTCCGCCACTGTGGACATGTAAGGCTCCGGGCATGTATGAGCAGGAAGTCGCATATATGGGTCAGGAGTTGACAGATCAGGCTTACCCCATCAAGTCGTTCTATGATGCAGGTGCCAATGTGGTGTTCCATTCCGACTATCCCGTTTCACCCATGATGGATATCAAGCTCAGCATTTATACGGCTGAAAAACGCAACTATCCAAAGGAAGCGTTTGGCGGCGCAACAGCCCCGCGCAATCTCAAGGAAGCCATCACCCGCGAACAGTCGCTCCGTGCCATGACCATCAACGTAGCCCGTCAGTTCCACCAGGAGCATCGTTTGGGCTCCATCGAGTTCGGCAAGATTGCCAATATGACCGTCTACGACTGCGACTTCCTGCACGACGACATCGAGAAGGTAGCGCAGGCCAATCTCGTCGCCACCATCGTTGACGGCGAGGAAGTATTCAAGGCATAGAAAGTTGAATAAATAATGATAAGAAATTTGGCCGTTTAGGGAATTATCCGTAACTTTGCACCTGCGTTGGCATACATGTCGACGCAGGTGCAATTATGGGAATATACATCAACAGAGGGAACTCAGCATTCCGCCAGTACACAAACGGTGAGTATGTTGACAAGACGGCCATGATAGCCTATATCAACACCACCTTCGACACAGCCAACAAGCTGACCTGTGTCAGCCGTCCACGCCGTTTCGGCAAGTCGATGGCGGCACAGATGCTCTATGCCTACTACGACAAGTCGTGCGACTCGCGAGAGCTGTTCAGTCGCTTCGCCATAGCCAAGGACCAGTCGTTCGAGCAGCATCTGAACAAGTATCCAACCATTAGTATTGATATTACCAGTTTCACCACCCGCTATGAAGGCAAGGACGACATTGTTGAGCTTATGCAGGCAGCTGTTACCAAGGACATTCGGAAAGCCTATCCCGATGTGGAGATTGACGAAGGCTGCGACTTAATGGATGTGCTGCTCAACGTAAATATGGCGACGGGTGAGAAATTTGTGATGATTATCGACGAGTGGGACGCCCTGTGCCGCGAGGTTGCCGATAAGCCCCGCCTCATGAACAATTATGTAAATCTTCTTCGCCGTCTTTTTAAGAATATTGACACTGCCAAGGTATTCGCCTGTGTCTACATGACTGGCATACTGCCCATCAAGCGCTACGGCACGCAGTCGGCGCTGAACGACTTCCGCGAATATTCGATGACCGACCCGAAAGCCTTGGCCGAGTATTTCGGATTCACCACCGACGAGGTGAAAGCCCTCTGCGGAAAATACCACATGGACTTCGACGAGGTGAAGAGCTGGTACGACGGCTACCGCTTCAGCGTGATGCGACCGGTGGGTGTACCTGACCCTAAACTTGTCGAAATCTCGGTGTTCAATCCCAACAGCGTGATGCAGGCCGTAGATTGCCACCAGTGCAACAACTACTGGGTGAAGACCAGCTCGTTCGACTCCCTTCAGCGCTACATCGACATGGACTTCACGGGGGTGAAGGAAGCCTTCGAGAAGCTGCTCAATGGCGGGGAGAAGCAGGTGAATACGCTGCGCTATGGCACGAACCTCTACGATGTGGAGAACGATGACGAGCTGTTCACCCTGCTCATCCATTTGGGATATGTGGCCTACGACATGTCATCGCAGGCCGTGCGCTTACCGAACATGGAGGTGCGCATAGAGATCACGGAGGCTGTGCGCGGCAGCAAGAGCCACCCCGAACTGGCCCGATGGGTGAAGGACTCCGATCTGCTGTTGGATGCCACCCTGGCCATGGACGAGGACTATGTGGCAAAGGCCATCGAGACGTTCCACAACACAAAGACCGCCCCCACATTCTATAACAATGAGCAAGCCCTGCGCTCTGTAATCCGCATGGCCTATATCGGTGCCGTGGACTACTACGTGCAGATAGAGGAGCTGCCCACTGGAAAGGGCTTTGCCGATGTGGTGTTCATACCCAAGCGCAGCATCAAGAGGCCAGCTATCGTTGTCGAGATGAAATGGAACCACCCTGTCGAGGCCGCTATCGACCAGATAAAACGCCAAGACTATCCCGACGTGCTGAAGCGCTTCACCGACCGCATCCTGCTCGTCGGCATCAACTACGACGAGACTACAAAACAGCATACGTGCAAGATTGAGAAATAAACTATAAATATGAAACAGACAATCATTCTCGGCAACATCATCACGATGGATGAGAAGCGGCCCCTTTGCCAAGGCTGCATTAGTGAAGAACGGCGTATTTGCTTATATCGGCAACGCAGAGGAGGTGAAGAAACTCGCCTGTAAGGACGCGCAAGTATTGGACTACGGTGAGAATTTCATCTACCCGGGCTTTTTAGAGTCACATTGCCACGGCCATTTCGCCGGCGACCGCGCCATCGGCCAGGCGAACCTGATGGAGGCTGGCTTCACAGACTACCCCAAATACCGCGAGATCATCAAGGCTTTCATTGCGAAGAACCCGCAGCGCCAGCTCTATTTAGCCGCAGGATGGGTGGAAAACGATGAATACGTCACCAAAGCCTATCTCGACGAGATATGTTCCGACAAGCCGCTGATCATGCAGACCGGTGGCGGACACTCCATGCTGCTCAACACGAAGGCGTTGGAATGGGCTGGCATCGATGCAGCCTACGCGAAGAAAATGGGCTATGATATGGTTCACGTGGATGCCAATGGAGAGCCGGACGGCTACGTCTGTGAGAATCCCGTGATGGAGATCATGCCAAAGCTTCCCACAACCTTTGAGGATGCCAAGAACTATCTGCTCGCCTGGCAGGATATGGCCCTCAGCAGCGGCTTTACCGCAGTAGCCGACGCTGGTGCGGAGATATTCTACACTGATTCCAAAAAGGCCTATCATGAGCTGGAGCAGGAAGGCAAGCTGAAGCTGCGCACCTACGCTTATCTGTTGTCGCCCGACAATGTGGAGAACCCGAAGGCAGAGGTGGCCCGCGTCGCCGAAGACCGTACCAAGTACAGTGGCGAATATTTCCAAGTTGTCGGCATCAAGGCGTTCCTCGACGGTGTGACCGAAGCCCATACGGGTTGGCAGAATCAGGATTACCTGAATCAGCCTGGCTATCACGGCGTGGAGCGTTTCAATGATCACGACAAGATGGTGGAGCTGATTACCGAGGCCGACAAGGAAGGTCTCGCCGTGCATGTCCACTCTGAAGGAGGCGGTGCCGTGCACTTCATGCTCGACTGTATCGAGGATGCCGAAAAGATTACAGGCGACAAGGATCAGCGCAATGTGCTGGCACACCTGCACTTCGTAACCGACGAGGATATTCGTCGTATGGGGGCAACAGGCTCCGTACCTGCGGTGGCGCCACTGTGGTCATGTAAGGCTCCAAGCATTTATGAGCAGGAAGTCGCTTATGTGGGTCAGAAGTTGGCGGATGAGGCGTACCCTATCAAGTCGTTCTATGACGCAGGTGCCAACGTGGTGTTCCACTCCGACTATCCCGTTTCTCCGATGATGAATGTGAAATACAGCATTTATACGGCCGAGAAGCGCGACTATCCGAAGGAAGTGACTGGCGGCGCAACAGCCCCACGCAATCTCAAGGAGGCTATCACCCGCGAGCAGTCGCTGCGTGCCATGACCATCAACGTGGCCCGCGCCTGGCATCAGGAGCATCGCATGGGCTCCATCGAGTTCGGCAAGATCGCCAATATGACGGTGTTCGACTGCGATTTCCTGCACGACGACATCGAAAAGGTAGCCCAGGCCAATCTCATCGCCACCATCGTTGACGGCGAAGAGGTATTCAAGGCATAAGTCCTCTGAATTGTTTAAATTGCATTTATTTCGCTATAGCTTGGCAAAAATAGCCAAGTTTAGCGAAATAAATGCAATTTTATTCCCATTTTAACGTTTTATGGTATATGTGTACAATCATTGGCAGGAAACAGGAGATAGCAGAACTGGCCCGTCGCTATGAAAGTGGCAGGGCAGAGTTCATTGCAGTATATGGACGTCGGCGCGTGGGCAAAACATTCTTGATTAACGAGGTGCTGCGCGATGGCATGGTATTCCATCATACGGGGCTTTCTCCGTATGACCGCAAGCGCAAGGTTTCGCTGAAGTCGCAACTCCAGAACTTTCACTTCTCCTTGATTCGTCATGGTCTGGAGGGAATTGCCCAGCCAACGTCATGGATGGAGGCATTCTTCCTGCTGGAACAGCTGCTGGAACGGCTTGACAACGGTTTGCGTCAAGTAGTATTCATCGATGAGCTGCCTTGGATGGATACTGCACGTTCAGGTTTCCTGACGGCTTTGGAAGCGTTCTGGAACGGATGGGGATGCAGTCGTCATAACTTGTGCCTTGTAGTATGCGGTTCTGCAACATCGTGGATGCTGGATAACATCATCAATAACAAGGGCGGCCTTTATGGGCGACTGACTTGCGAGATGAAACTGTCGCCGTTTACGCTGTTGGAGTGTGAGCAGTTCTTTGCAAGCAGGAAGATTGACATGTCGCGCTACAACATCATCCAGGCCTATATGATTCTTGGCGGTATTCCGTTCTATCTGGACTGCTTCAACCCGTCGCTCAGTCTGGCTCAGAACATCGACACGCTGTTCTTCAACCCGAAGGCAAAGCTTGGCGATGAGTTCGAGAGACTGTTCAACTCCGTTTTCGACAATGCCTCTGACTGCATGAAGATCATCCGCTTCCTTGGCAAGCGCCATGCGGGTTTCCGGCGCGACGAGATTGCCCGTAAGACTGGTATCAATCCCAATGGCGATTTCACGAAATTGCTGAAGGCACTTATCGCGAGTGACTTTGTGACAAAATATGTGCCTTGGGGTGCAGCCAACAATGAAGAATACTACAAACT
>Ga0310696_10004967_pt1 | contig 16171 bp, 13 predicted proteins | sample AusTroGonzalo_MG_4_FD_203885 | JGI IMG/M metagenome (GOLD analysis project Ga0310696, IMG submission 203885) | Bovine rumen microbial communities from tropical cattle in Woodstock, Queensland, Australia - Gonzalo_02 (v2) (version 2) | ecosystem: Host-associated > Mammals > Digestive system >...
CAACATGACATGAAATCAAAAAAACAGGCATTTTAATAAATGTCTGTTTTTCTGTTATTGCTGTCTGTTATTTACATTCGTGTTCTGTTTTATCTTGTTTCAGCTTATTCTTTGCTGTACAATTTGCCTGCCTTTTTCTTCTGACTGATTAAATGTCATAAAATACCTTTTTCTTTGTCCTTTTACGTTACTAAAATTTGATTTTTTTTATGAAATTTTTATGGTATCTTTTTGCTAAAGAAAAGGGATGTGTAAAATGAATAAGATTATAAAAATTATTGCTATATCTGTAATTGTTGTATTGATGGCTTGCTATACTGCATTTTTATTTGTTCTTCCGAATGCCATAAATTTAAACGGGTATAAGGACTTGTTACAAAGTGCAGTAAAGGAACAATCAAAATTAAGTATTGATTTTTCAAATGCTGAAATTATAACTACACCATTGTTGGGTGTAGGTGTAAAGGTTGATGATTTATCAGTTAAACTTCCTGATGATTCTCTCCTTTTTTCGGCAGATTCAATAAAAACACGAATTGCACTTCCGAGCCTTTTGCTTTTAACGGTCAAAGTTTCATGTCTTGAGGCAGAAAATCCCTTTGTAAATCTTGAAATTGAAAATGACAAAAATTTCAAAATAATGACTCTTGTTCAGGATATTATAAACGAAGCAAAACATGAGCAAATGGGTAAAGTCAAACCTCAGGCAGAAGCTCCTGTTTTTAACCCCGAAATAATTCGTATTAAAGTTCCTGATGTAAAATTTAAAAATTATAAACTTTTGGTTAATGATTTAAAATCCAAACACTATCTCACTCTCTGCGGAAACGAATTGTCTTTGGGCTATTTTAACGGAAAAAGAGCAACCATAAAGGGTGATGCGGAATTGCTCAGCGACGAAAATAAAAATATCTTTGCAAAATTTGATATAAATACATTTCTGCCAAAAGTTGAACAGTCCCTTGATGAAGAGGACGATGAAGCTGAAAGAATTGAATTTCCTTTTGTTAATCCTGTCACAATGTTCAGAAGATATGATTTAAAAACGAATATTGATACCCAATTATTAATAAATTCGAGAAAAAATGATATAACTTCATACGGACATCTGAATATTGACGGTTTAACACTTAAAGTTTCAGATATTAATGTTCCGGAAAGTTATCTTCACGTAAAAACTTTCGGTAAAAATGTCAATTTGGATACGGATATAAATATAACCGAAAAAACCAAATTAAACCTTTTGGGAAAACTCAATTACGGAAAACACCCCAAAATGGATATATCGATAAAAACAGGAAAAATCTATTTCAATGATTTGCTCCTGTTTGCAAAAGCTCTTCTGAATTCTCTTGATATAAAAAATGAACTTAATACTATTGGTGTTAACGGTTATATTGAGGCCGATACCTGTATTAAAACAAACTTCAAAAAATTAAAATCAGACGGATTTGTCAGAATTAAAGACGGGGTACTGAATATTAAAAATCTCGGAAAAGTGATTTCAGATGCCAATATAAACATTCTTTTAAATAATGATATTCTTGATGTTAAAAATTCAAGTTTGTATCTTGCAGGATCAAAAATTTCCGTAAACGGACGAATTGACGATAAATCCGTTGCAAATGTAAAAATTAAAATGAATAATCTTTCTTTGCCGGTAGTTTTCAAAGCTTTTACCCCGAATGAAATTAAAAACACTTATAGTGTTAATTCGGGCAGGCTTGATTTGAATGTTTTAATAAGCGGAAAACTTAAGGAAGCTGTCGCCGATATTTCATTTGCATTAAAAGATTTAAACTTTGAAGATAAGCATAAGACATTCAGTATTTCAGATGATATTTTAGAGGCAAAATTGCAGGCTAATGCAAAAACTTTGACAGCAGGCGTTGAAAACAATAATTTTTCAGTTAATTTAAACCAAACGAAGTCAAAAATATTAATACCCAAAGTAAACGTAAAAATTGCAAACGGAAATATTGAAATTGATGAAAATAAAATTTTTCTGAATGATAAGTCATATCTTTCATTTATGGGAAATATAACAAATTATCACAAGCTTCAAAAAATCCGTTTGGATTTAAACGGTCAGATAGATTCAGATGACTTAATCAAATTCATAGGGACTGAGAACAGAAAATTCATAAATTCATCAGGTGTAATTCCTTTAAATTTAAGTTTAAAAGGCAATTCTAAAAAACAAACAATGTCCTTTGAAATTCAGTCTGATGACAGAAATTATTTCACCCCTGCTGATATTGAAAGATTATCGGGTAAAAATACATTAATCAAGTCTGTAATTGATTTCAAACCGAACCGTATAAAGATAAAAGATACGGGTTTATATACAAGACGGATAACAGTTGATGAAAAGGGCAACGAAAGAGTTCATTTAAATGAAATTATCGGTGTTGACGGTACAATCGCCCAAGATACGGTAAATTTGATTAAAATTACCGTACATCATCCGTTATCGGGAAAAATTTATATGTTCCCCAAATCAACGTTTAAAATTGACAGAAGCCGTGCTTTTATTTACGGAAAAACGAATAATCCGAGAATAAGAGGCAGGTTTAAAGTTGATAACATCTTAATTCCGGAACTTTTATTCGGTTTGAAAGAAGCAGACATAAAGCTTAACGGTACAAAAGCGGAACTTACACTTGATAAACTTTCGTTAAACGGTTCTGAAATTGACATAAAAACTTTATTCAAAATAATTCAAAACGGAACATTTAATCTTGAAAATCTTACAGTTAATTCAAAATTGATTGATGTTGATAAAGTTATGAAAGTTGCCGAAGCTGCGGAAAAACATTTTCCGTCGAACGGTTCATCGGCTCAAACTTCGTCTGCTTCGGATATTCCTATTAAGATATCTGATGGAAAAATTGATATTGCTCACTTAAAAACAGGAAATATACAGGTTTTCAATACTAAATCGGATATGCTGCTTGAAAATAATATTCTGTTTTTGAATAATCTTACTGCTGATGTGTTTGACGGCTCGGTATCGGGCGATATTTCAACAGATTTAATAACCTCTCTTTTGAATATCAAAATGAAAGGCAATAACATAAACGTTGATAAAGCGATGGTTGATGCTGCCGGAATGAAGGACACACTTTCCGGAAGAACCTCTTTTGACGTTAATTTGTCATTAAAAGGTGCAACCTATGAAGAACAGATGAAAACAATGAAAGGGATTGTAAATTTTCACGCTAAGTACGGACAATACGGTCCTTTCGGAAAAATCGAAAATCTTATAATTGCAGAAAACATAAGAGAATCCGAAGTGTTTAAAACGGCTCTCGGGGGTATTATTAAAAGGCTTTCAACAATTGATACTACCCATTATAACGATTTATCTGGAACAATAACTTTTAAAAACGGAATTTGTACTATTGAGGAAATTACTTCCGCAGGTGAAGTGTTAATGCTCCATATTTTTGGTGATTTTGATTTGCTCCAAAATACGGTAGATATGAAAATAAGAGCCAAAATGAATTCAATACTGTCGCAAATGCTTGGACCGATTGCGGCTGTAAATCCTATACAACTTGTTAATAGTGCTGCCGGAACGAATATTGTTACTGCAAAAGCCTTTTCTTTATTCTGTGAAACCTTAACAGAAGAGGAAATAAATACAATTCCGAGTTTCCCCAATAAATATCTTGATGCAACAGCTAATTCAAACAGATTTCAGCTTGTTGCAAGAGGAGATGTTTCAAAACCCCTTACTTTAATAAAATCTTTTAAATGGATTGCAACAAAAGTTGATTTTGATAAGGCTGCTAATTTAATTGCTTCACTTCCCGAACAGCAAGAGGGAAGTACAGCGCAGACAATAGAAGAGCTTTTGCAGGAAAATGCAGAGCTTGAACAAGAAAAGAAAACGCTGAAATATAAAATCACCCATATATTTTCCAAAAAAGATAAGAAAAAGAAAAATAAAGTTAATAAAGAATCGGAAAATATTCAGGTTTCGGATATGGAAAAAGCACAGGAATCAGACAACACGTCAGATGTTAAAGCAGAAAAAGAATAACTCGGTAAAACCCTCAATAACCGGGGGTTTTATTTGTCGTATTCAAATATTTTTATGTTAAAAAGTTTTATCTGTCTTATTTTTTTTGAGGATTTTTTGATTTTTACAATTTCAAATACAAACGGTATTCCTTGTTTTTTGTATGTGACACCGTTTTTAATTATGTCGAAAACTTCCGGAAAAATAAAATCTTTATCAGCTTGTTTTATGATTTTTTCTTCAAAAGAAATTGTTTTATCAACATAAGAAAGCATTTTTTCTTTGTTTTTTACAGTGTTTGTTCCATGCCACCTGTATGAAAAAAGAATTTTATCAATGTATTTCATTTTGGAAAATTTTGCTATCTGCAGCATTAAAAACCAATCCTCCAAAGGGGCTTCATCAGTAAACATACAGATTTTTTCAAAAACGGATTTTCTTATTAAACAGCCGTTCGGAACATGATTTTTTATGTACAAAGAAGAATATTTTCCGAAATCTTCTTCTTTTTGTGGCTTAATTGCATCATAGAACGTTTTATATTGTGCTTTGTCCGGATTGTATGTTGTTTCGTGTGCATCGTTTTTCCAATAACAAATTTTTCCTTCCGAATCTATAAACTCATTATTTCCGACACAAAGTGAGTATTCTTTGTTTTTTTCCAAAAAGTCAATTTCTTCGCTTATTGCATTTGGTTTTGCCATATCATCAGAAGCAATCATAAATACGTATTCACCCGAAGATAATTCAATTAACTTGTTTAAAGTTTCACAAATTCCTTCATTAACTTTTCTTCTGAATATAACGTTTGAAAACCGTTTTTCACATGCTTCTTTTAATTCGTTGATTTTGTCAAATGTTGAATCCGAAGAACCGTCATCTAAAACTATCAGTTCAATATTTTGGTATTTTTGATTAATAATAGATTGAATCGTATCCTGAACGTAGTTTTCATGGTTATATGCGGGTATAAGTACTGAAACGAGGGGATTATTCATATTTATTAATCACCTCAACAATCTTACAGACTTCATTGTCAGACAAAACCGGCGAAATCGGAATAGAAATAACTTCCCTGTGTATTTGCTCCGTTACAGGCAATTTTAATTCTTTCCATTCGGTATATGCACCCTGTTTGTGCGGTGGGGTCGGATAATGAATATTTGTTTGTATATCATTCTTTTCAAGATAATTTTGAAAATCATCTCTGTTTTTGCAGCGAACTGCAAAAATGTGCCAAACATGCGCACTTTCATCATAAGTTTCCGGCAAAATTAATTTTGGATTTTTTATATTTTCACGATAATATTTTGAAATTTCACGCCGTCTTTCGTTGTCTTTATCAAGAAAAGGAAGTTTTACATCAAGTATGGCTGCCTGTATTTCATCCAATCTTGAATTTACTCCTTTGTATATGTGATGATACTTTCTGTCCGAACCGTAATTGCTTATTGCATCTATTTTTGCGGCAAATTCATCATCATTTGTGGTTACGCAGCCTCCGTCGCCCATACATCCGAGATTTTTTCCCGGATAAAATGAAAATCCGCTCGCATCACCGAGATTCCCTGTGCGTTTGCCTTTGTACAATGCACCGTGTGCCTGTGCGGAGTCCTCAATAACTTTCAGATTATACTTTTGGGCAAGTTCTGTTACTTTTTCCATTTGGACTGCCTGTCCATACAGGTGAACAACCATTATTGCTTTGGTTTTTTCGGTTATTTTTTCTTCTATCAGACCGACATTGATATTATATGTTTTTATATCGGGTTCAACCAGCACAGGAGTGCAGCCGTTTTGTGAAATTGCAAGAATTGATGCAATGTATGTATTTGCAGGAACTATTATTTCATCGCCTTTGCCAAAACCGTACCCTTTAATAATCAAACTTAAAGCATCAAGACCGTTACCGCAGCCTATGCAATGCTTTGCACCGCAGAAATCTGCAAAATGCCTCTGAAATAATCTGTCTTGTTGTCCGTCCAAATACCATCCGCTGTCAAGAACAGTTTTAATTCTTGCATCTATTTTATCTCTGTATCGCTCGTTAATTGTATATAAATCCAAAAATTTTATCATTTTTTCTCCAATTTAGCAATACTTTCGGCAAACTTCAAAAAGTTTATCAGCGGTAGCTTTAAGTTGTTTTTCTTCGGTTTTGTTCAGATTTACATTAATAGTTTTGCCTGCGCCGTTTGCATTAATAATCGTAGGTAAACTCAATGAAATATTGTTAATTCCGTATTCACCGTTTCTCATAACGCTGATTGGCACAATAATTTCTTTATTGTTCAATATTGAGTTCGCAAGGTAGGTAACGCAGGAAGATGTTCCGAAATGAGTTCTCCCCTTTCCGTATATTATTTCAGAGCCCATATTAATAATTTTTTGAGAAATTGAATTTTGTATCTCATTGTCAAATTTAATATTATTTTCGGAACAAAAATCTTTAACAGGTAAACCTTTTATTTTAACGCTTTCCCAAAGATGAACCTGCCCTGTACCGTGTTCGCCGATAACCATTGCTTCAATATCTCTTATATTTTGAGAAGTATATTCCGCTATTTCTGCGACAAATCTTGATGTGTCGAGAATGCAGCCGGTTCCGATAACCCTGCCATTTGGGAGTTCCATATTTTTTGTAATATATTGGGTTATTATATCAACAGGATTTGTTACAACAAGGATAACTCCCTTTGTGTAATATTTTTTCAGTTCTGCAATTACATCATCGGCAACTTTGATATTATCTTCGGTTAAATCAAGTCTTGATTCGTTGTGTTTTCTGTTTCTGCCTGCAGTTATTATTATCAGGTCGCAATCTTTTATGTCTTTGTAAGAGCCTGTAATAACTTTTGTAGTGCCGATATCAGAAATTCCGGGTCTTATATCAAGCATTTCGGCATTAATGGTATCTGCTTTTTTATCAATTAAAACTATTGTATCTGCGATATTTTTAATCATCAGAGAATAGACAATACCGCCCCCTACGTAACCCATACCGATTACTGCAACTTTTTTCCCGGGGTTTAAAACTTCGTTATTTTGATTTAAATCAGAAAGTATATTCATTATAATTCTCAATATGTTAATGAATGGTAGCACAATTCATTGCTTTTAGCAACTTTAAAAAGAAGTCTTTATATTTTACCTATTTGATAATATGTGAAACCTTTTTCATGAATTCTTTCTGCATTGTACTGATTTCTCCCGTCAAAAATAACAGGAGTTTTCATAAGAGATTTTACTTTTTCAAAATCAGGTCGCCTGAATTCGTTCCATTCCGTAAGAAGAAGTAAAGCATCCGCATCAACAACCGTATCGTAAGAATTTTTTGAATATTCAATTTTATCTTTAAAAATAAATTTTGCAGTTTCCATTGCTTTAGGGTCAAAAGCTTTTATTTTAGCACCTTTAGAAAGTAAATCCTCAATAATTGTAATTGAGGGAGCTTCTCTCATATCATTGGTTTTTGGTTTAAAAGCCAATCCCCATACGGCGAATTTTTTGCCTGACAAATCAGCGTTAAAATGTTTTGAAATTTTTTCCAGAAATAATTTTCTCTGAAGTTTATTGGTTTTGTCTGCCGCTGCAATTATAGACATATCACAACCGAATTCGTTACCCGTTTTAATCAGGGCTTTTACGTCTTTCGGAAAGCAGCTTCCGCCGTATCCTAATCCGGGGAAGAGAAACTTGTTGCCTATTCTGCTGTCGGTAGACATACCGACACGAACCATTTCTGCATTTGCTCCTACTTTTTCACATAAGTTTGCAACTTCATTCATAAATGATATTTTTGTTGCAAGAAATGAGTTTGCGGCATATTTAGTCATTTCCGCAGATTTTACATCCATAAGAATAATTCTGTTTGCAGTTCTTAAAAACGGGGAATATATTTCCTGCATTATCTGGGTTGCTTTATCAGAGTTAGAACCGATTATAACCCTGTCGGGAGAAAGAAAATCATCTACCGCATTACCCTGTTTTAAAAACTCGGGATTTGATACAACATCAAAATCAAAGCTTGTATTCTTGGCAATTAATGCCGTAACCTTTTCGGCAGTTCCTACAGGCACCGTCGATTTATCAACAATTACCTTGTATCCGTTCATGGATTTTGCGATTGAAGCTGCGACATTGAAAACGTACTGTAAGTCCGCCGAACCGTCCTCACCCTGAGGTGTTCCGACAGCAATGAAACAAACCTGCGATTCTTTGACGGCAAAATCAATGTCTGAGGTAAATGACAAGCGATTTTCGTGAACATTTGCTTTGACCAGTTCTTCCAGTCCTGGTTCGTATATCGGAATTATTCCCTGCTCAAGCTGTTTTAATTTTTCCTCATTGTTGTCAACGCAAATCACGCTGTTTCCCATATCTGCAAGGCAGGCACCGACAACCAATCCGACATATCCTGTCCCAATAACCGTTATTTTCATTACTTCACGCTAATCCTTTTCTCTTTTAATTTTTATTTACCAATTTTAAAAAGTCTTGATAATTTCTGATATATTCACTTTCGTCATAATGTGTAGAAGCGAGAACCATCAATTTACAACCGTATGAAAAATGCCTCATTTCTCTCCACATATTTTTTCCGATATATAAGCCTACATCGGGTCTGTTCAGCCAGATTTTTTCACGGTTTGTTCCATCGTCCAGTACAAACTGGCAGGCACCGTCTATTGCGACTATAATTTGCTCCAAATCTTTGTGAGCATGTTTCCCTCTTTCCTGTTCGGGAATGGTGTCAAAAATCCAGTAAACTCTTTTTATTTCAAAGGGAACATTCATATTTCCCTCTAAAGAAATTAATTTTCCTCTTTCATCACCAAAAATTTTAAAATCTAATAATTTGTAATTCATATTTCCTGTCCGGTTGTAATTAACTATATCATCTCACAAAAATACTAAATTATCCGATTTAAAAAATTTTTTCTTCAAAGAAATTTAAAAGTTTTTCCGCAATTAATTTATGCGATTCTTCACTATAATGCAGACCGTCAGTATCAGAGCCTTTTGTAAATTCATTTATATCAAAAATATAACAATTTAATTTTTCTGCAATTTTTTTGTAAATCTGTCCGGCACTTTTTGATTTTTGAATGCTTGTTTCATCAAACATTGTTTTAAAAAACCCGTTTAAAATTCTTTTATCAAGTATAACAGGAGGAATTAAAACAATTTTTTCAGAATATTCTTTTGCTTTTTTAACAAGATTTTCCAAACCTGTTTCAATTTTTTCAAATGAAATATTATATTGAAACTGCAAGTCGTTTGTTCCTATTGCTATTACAATTATATCAATTTTTCCTGTGCTTTTTAATAATTTTGGAAAATATTCCTGAGAAGAATAAAATTCTCCTTCCGGATTTTTTAAAAATCCTGTGCGGTTATTTGCTCCTTCTTCAAGAACTGTATATTTATCTTTGAGTTTTTCTTTTATTATTCCGCTCCATCTGGAGTTTTCATCGTAACGGGAAAATTTTTGAGGATTTAAACCGAAGGTATTTGAATCACCGTATAACAATATTGTTTTCATATATTATATTCCTTTATTTTATATAAAAACTAAATTACCGAGTATTTTAATGAAATAATCCGAACGCTCTTTTTGTCCTGAATCATTTGCGTGATATCCGAAATCATAAACCTTTTTTTCATCAAAAACACAGCCTGTATCAATATCCCCGATAAAATCAACTCCGTTTTTTTCATAAAAAGTTTTTATGTTTTCAAAAGCGTTTTTTTCAGCTTTGGTAAAAGTATTTTTATGATAGAAAAACGGGGTTGTTGCAAATATCGTTATATCGTTTTTTTTGCAGAATTGTATAAAATCATAAAGTGCGAAATTTTTGTTTGTTACCTTTGGTATTGATTCAGTTATATTTATGTACTTTCGGTTATTTTGAATATCGGGAACAACACCTTTGTTTGCAATAAAATCACCAAAATCATTGGTTTGCGATAAAATTTCTTCACTGAGAGGGTCAGCTTCTATTTTGTGGTATTGAATTATTAATCTGATAAGATAAAAAGCAAGTCCGATTTTTTGAACAGGAGTAAGTTTCTGGGAGTAGTCTTTTCCGTAAGTAACAAGATATTCGGCAAGCTGGGAAGGAATTGAAGAATTATTTTTTTTATATATTGAAAATTCAAGAGGCATAATAACGATATCTCCTGCTTTCAATATTTTTTCGGCTTCGGAAAAAATGTAATGTTCCAACCCCATGTGAATGCCATAATTCAAAACCGGCAGGTTTGTTTTTTCATGAATATACTTGCTGTTTATTCCGTACAAAGTATTTGAGCCTGAGAAAAAGACTATTTTATATCCGTATTTTTCGTTATATTCCTGTGCTTTGGCATTTTTTTGTTCAATAAGATAATTTATGTAATCTGCCGTTTTTGAATAATGATGACGTCCAATCATAAAATCAATCCAGTTTATCAGAGCAACCGGAGCAACTATCATTGAAAAAACAAATACTATCAGTGTTATTATAAAAAATCGTTTAAATTCTTTCATTTTTTCTCCTAAAACTGAAAATATATAAATGTCGAGGAATAATCGGGTTTTACAAGATTATAAAATACCGCAAGCATCATAAAGACAATATAAAATGTGTAAACCGGTTTTGGTTTAAAATTCGTGAGTTTATCTCTGAAGAAATTGTTAAAAATAAAAAATATCATAATCGGGATAATAATCAACGGATAAATTTCCCATGAATGTCCCGATGCCCTGAATCTCATATCAAAGCCGTATATTTTCGGCAGGTCAAAATTCAGTATGTTCAGGCAGGAAAGAAGAAGTTTGTTTGCGGAGGAAATACTTGATGCCGAAAAATAAATCCAAGAAATGTTTACAAAAACAAAAGTAATAAGCCATGCTGCAAATTTCGGCATTTCAATGTTTAAGAGTTTGTAAAGACGGTTAATTATTGATGCAATTCCGTGCATTATTCCCCAAACAATGTATGTCCAGCTTGCTCCGTGCCAAATTCCGCAAATTAAAAATACCCAAAAAATATTGCAATACGTTCTGAATGTTCCTTTTCGGTTTCCTCCCAACGGAATGTATACATAATCTTTCAGACACCTTGAAAGAGTGATATGCCATCTTCTCCAAAAATCCTGAATATCGAGAGCAATATAAGGATTATTGAAGTTTTGAGGAACATTTATGTTAAACATTAATGCGATACCGATTGCCATATCCGTATATCCCGAAAAATCAAAGTATATTTGGAAAGTATAACTTAAAACAGTTATCCAGCTTTCAATCATTGTCAGACTGTCAATTTGACTTAACCCCGCAACAGCCCATTTTGAAAGCATATCCGCAAAAACGACTTTTTTAAACAAACCTACGGTTAATAAAAACAAACCCAATGACAAATTTTTCCAGTTGATAACTTTTGTCCGCAGGGATAAAAATTGCGGAAGCATTTCTTCTCCACGGGTAATAGGACCCTGCATAAGTCTTGGAAAAAAAGTTATAAAAAGTGTATATGTCAAAAAGTCAGGCTGTTTGATTTTTTGTTTATAAATATCAACTATGTATGCAATTTGCTGAAAGGTGAAAAAACTAATTGCAAGAGGCATTATAACGTGCATATAATTGAAATTCTGATGAAAAATTCCGTTAATATTTTCAATCAGAAAGTTTGTATATTTGTAATAACCCAAAAATAAAATGTTAATAATTATTCCGATTGTCAAAATTATTTTATTGTTTATCCTGTGACAGATTTTCCCTGTCAAAAGCAACCCCGTAAAGTAGTTGAATAAAATTGAAGCTAAAATTATCCACAAAAACTTAAAATTCCACGAAGCATAAAAGTATAATGAAACGACAATAAGCCAAATCGTCGATATCTTTGTCAAACGAAATTTATTTAACAAAAAATATACAATTAAAACAATCGGCAAAAATATTAATAAAAACTGATATGAATTAAATAACATATTATCCTTTTTGGTCTTAATTTACTGGTTTATGGTTTGCAACATGAACAATTGCATCCGTTTTGGGGTTTTTCCGTTGAACAGAATGTATCTCTGTCTATGTAGTATTCTCCCTCAAGCGGGAATATAGTCATCCAGAGATTTTCTCTCCAGTCTTTATCGAGAATTTCTTTTACTTCTGAGGAATACTTATCAATTTCAGATTTAATTTCCTCTTTGATTAAGTAATCGGCAGCACCTTTGTGCGTTTCATAGGGTTTAAATTCTTCATAGTATTTTCTTAAAACATCAGGTCTGTCGACAATCATACAGGGGCGGAGCATATTACCGTCCTCGTATGGAATACCGTTTCTGATAGCACTCATAAACGGTGACGCAAGAGCTTCTGTCAATGTACAATCTTTGAGATTGTGGGTTGCAAGGTGAACAAATGTACAGGGTTCAACGTCACCTCTCGGATTTACGTGAATGTACTGTCTGCCGCCTGCTATACAACCCATCATTTCAGGGCCGTCGCCCCAAAAATCAACTGTCATCATTGGGAGTGTATTTCTTGCATTATAAACCGCTTTTAAAATCCGGCGTCTTTGATTAGCATCAGGTGTCAAACTTACGTCCGGACTGTCGCCAACGGGAACGTAGTGGAAAAACCATGTCCACAGGCAGCCTTTATCGCTCAGCATTTTTATAAATTCGTCAGATGTTACTTCATCACAGTTTTTGCTCGTTGCGGTGATTGATGCCCCAAAGAATACACCTGCTTTTTTCAGCATATCCATTTTTTGCATAACCATATCAAAGCAGCCTTCGCCTCTTATTGCGTCGGTATTTTCTTTTAAACCGCCAAGAGAGAACATCGGTTGAACGTTTCCGAGTTTTTGGAGCTTTTCAACGGTTTTCTCCGTTATTAAAGAGCCGTTAGTGAAGGTTATAAACGTACAATCGTCAAATTCTTCGCAAAGTTCCAGAAATTCTTTTCTTGCGAATGGTTCGCCGCCGACAACAGGGAATATGTGAATACCCATAACGTCACGGGCTTCCGTGAAAATTTCTCTCCATTTTTCTTTTGATAAATCTTCGGTTACATCGTATTCGTGAGCCCAGCAGCCTTTGCAGTTAAAATTACATCTCTTTGTTATACTTGCAAGAAGAACTGTCGGAGGAAAAAATCCGTTTTTTTCGTTAAATTCGGAGCGTTTCCTTAAATTGTCGCCGTAGTATCCGTTTACAAAAAAGTTTTTAATCCATTTGTTTCTGCAATTCGGGTGAAGTTCCGTCAAAATTCTTTTCCACCAGAAAAGGTGCGGATGTTCGGACTGAAAAAGCCACTGCATTCTCCTTGCGTGGTTTATTCCTCCTTTTGAACCCGATATCTTTTCAAAAATTTTTGCTAAATTTACAAGTTTTTCCTTGCTGAAATTATGTCCCAGATAATTTATTGTTTTATCAATTATGAAATTATTAAAATTTAATTTAAGTCTGTCAAAAGCACCCATTGAATTTGACTGCCATACTGTTGACTGCTTTTCCACTCTGCTTTTCATATTATATTAATCCTTTTTTAATAATGATATCACAAATAAATTTTGCAATAGTGATACCGTGATTCTGTACTTACTGTTAAAAACTGAACTGATGCGGATTTTTTATGTTTCAATCTTAATATCATAAGACAAAAATTAATTGAATGACTATAAAAACTTGGGGAGAATTCAAAAGATTTCGTTTAACGAATCTTGGTGCCGAAAACTGAGTTATTAAATAATAAAAAATTTCACTAAAAATAAATTAATTCTATATATTTATAACTTGAGTTCTATCATACATTTTTATTCAAATTAATTATTTTTTTTGATTCAATACAATATTTTAAACCAATATAAGAATAGGTTATAAAATAACTTATTACTGCAGAATACACACCTAATTTATGAAATAGAGCCAAAACAATCAGTGATATCATAATTGCTTCCATTTGCATTCTCATCTTTATCTTTTGATTACCGCTTGCAGTTAGATATGAACCATAAACACAAATTAGTGCATATGAAAAATTGCTAATCGAAAGAATAATCAACATTAAGTACGCATCTGCATATACTGCTCTTCCGTATAAAATGGTTAAAATTTGTTTTCCAAAAATTATAAAAAATGTAAGAAGAATAGCATTTATAATTGTAATTAATTTAATGTTTTTAGTAATGATAGTTTTGATGTCTTGAATGGATGAATTTATCATCTCAGGAATAATTTTTTGTGCTTGGGCTACCATAAGTAATGCTATAATACTGGCAATTGTGTATGCTGCAAAATATAATGCAGCAGTTTCTTTACTGATAAATGTAGAAATATAAAGTGATGGTATTTGCATATATAAATATGCGCACAAAACTACTCCTGCATATGAAAATATTGTTTTATCTATTTTTTTAAAAATTCGTTTTAAATATTTAAGTGCAAAACTATATTTTACTCCGGAATAATACGTTACCTGAATAAAATTAAATATTCCAAGAAAAATTCCTAATAACAAAAATGTTGCTAGAGAAAAATGAAAAATGTAGCATATGATTGCTATTAAAACTGTAATAAAAGAATAAAAAATATTAACATAACTTATGAGATTAAATTTTCTGGTAGCTTGAAAATACGGTAACATTATGCAGAAAAATGTTCCGTCAAAAAATGTTCGTAAAAGCACTAATACGAATATTAAATAAGATTTAAGCGGTACAAAAGCTGAAATCATCATTATTATAACAACTGTTGCAATTGCATTTATCGTAAAAAAACCTATTTTTATTTGAATTTCCCGAACTACATTTTTACTTGATACAAGAATGTATTCGTTATATCCGAGGTTTGCAAACATAAGTAAAAAAGATGCGATAGCAACATAACTTCTCATTAATCCGTATTCATATACAGGAAGCATTCTCGTTACGAGCAGCAGGACTACAGTTCCTGCCACCTGACGGCTATATAAGGATATTGTATATAACTGAGAGTTAAGTATATTTTTGATAAGTGCTATTAATTTAATCATAAAATGATTATAACATTTAAATTTTTATGATAAAATTATTGTTACTGTTAATAAGGTAATAAAATATATGAAAAATTTTTTTAAATTTTTTTTTAAAATTTACAGGAAATACAGAAACTATCGATACTTAAAAAAACACTTTCCTAATATTAAATTTGATAAAAATTGGTATGAAAATATTTTATTAAATACTCCAATATATTTATGTAAATTAGAACGAATAAAATTAAAATATATAAAGTGTCTTATTTTAATTGATGGGAAATGGGTACCAAGTCCTATAAACCAGTCTCCTGATTACAAATATCTCATATCTGGAGAGAGGCAAGTATACATAAAATATCATGAATACTATAATGAAACACAAAAAGAAAAACATAATCATTCATGTGAGAATTTTGAAATGTTAGTAAATAGTTTAAAAGAAGTAGGTTATGATAGTACAAATCCTATTTGTGTCAATAAAAACAACGAAATTATTGATGGACAACACAGAGCATCATATTTACTGAAAGAATTTGGAGAAGATTACGAAATAACTGTTTTTAAAATTTATTATTAATTGAAATAACAAAATGCGAAGGGCATAATTATGGGCGAAAAGATAAGAGATTTAAGTAAAATAAATTTAGGTGGGGCAAACTTGTTGATTGAATTAAATCATAGTGTTAATCCTAAACATAAATATGATATACACATTCAAAATGAGAAATTCAGAATAGAGTTATCTGATAGCGATTTTTTACAAATAGCATCCTCCATCCTTGTAGCAAAGAAAAATTTTGAAACCTTAAAAAAAGGAAAATTATAATGAATTATATACCCGCAGAAACAATAAAAGATTTTTTTAATCAATTAAATTCTTCTGACATAGAATATGTTTTGATAAAAAACATTTCAGACGAGTTGCCTAATGAATTAAAGGATGGTAAAGATATTGATATACTTGTTAATGAAAATCAGATTGATGATTTTGCAAAATTTATGAACTCTCATAATTATAAAAAACAAGTTCACCCTTATGGCAAAAAAGCAGGCTGGAATTTTGCCTATAAATTGCCGGAACATCAATTTTGGCAATTTAACAGTAAAGATTTTACATTGTATATAGATACAGCCTTCAA
>Ga0310696_10004968_pt1 | contig 16171 bp, 12 predicted proteins | sample AusTroGonzalo_MG_4_FD_203885 | JGI IMG/M metagenome (GOLD analysis project Ga0310696, IMG submission 203885) | Bovine rumen microbial communities from tropical cattle in Woodstock, Queensland, Australia - Gonzalo_02 (v2) (version 2) | ecosystem: Host-associated > Mammals > Digestive system >...
GTTACTTTGGAAAATTTACCGATTAAACTTCCTGACTTTGAAAATAGTTATTTAGCTTATTTCAATGATAGTAATATTCTAGAATCTTTTACATTGGTCGAATTGCGAAGTATTTGTCATATGGAAACCATGGTTGAAACTACTGAAGGTTCTTTATTCAAAGTTGGCGAGTGTGACAAATCGACAATAAATGATAAAAAACATGAATAATTTTCCCATCCTTTCAGTCTTAATGCCGGTTTTTAATTCAGAGCTTTTTGTTGCAGAAGCAATAGAAAGCATTCTGAACCAGACTTTCAAAGATTTTGAATTTTTAATATTGGATGATGCCTCAACAGATAAAAGCCTAGAGATTGTCAAAGATTTTGAAAAAAAAGATTCTCGCATAAAAGTCTATCAGAATGAGAAAAATCTTGGAGTTGTGACATCCAGAAACAAACTGATAGAGCTTTCAAAAGGCAAATATATTGCGTGGCTTGACAGTGATGACATCGCCATTGAAAACCGGCTTGAAAAAGAAATAAAATTTTTGGAAGAACATACTGAAATCGGAATGGTTGGGGCATATCCGATAATCATTGATGAATTCGGCAACAAAATCAGGGAATGGCTTTTTGAAACCGATCCGCAAAAACTTAAAATTGAATTATTTTTTCATTCTCCGTTTTTAAGTTCTTCAGTTATGATAAAAAAAAGTTATTTGCCTCAGAATTTTTATGAGTCCCGATTTTCCGTAGCAGAAGACTTTGATCTCTATTCCAAAATTTCAGAAAATTCCTATGCAGCCAATATTCCTGGGACCTTAGTGAAATACCGGATAAATTCAAAGGGTCTTTCAAAAAGCAACATCGAAAAAATGGAAAAACTTTCCGTTCAGGTCATCAAAGAACACGCTGAAAGACTTGGTATAAAACTTGAAGAAAACACTATCAAAAATCTGCGAAAACCAAAAACTGCATCAAAAATCAATTTCGAAGAAATTCCTGAAATTGAAAAATCGCTAATTTTGCTAAAAAATTTATTACTTGACAAAAAAGACTTCGACAAAACAGCCGTTGATGCGGTCATTCAAAAATATTGGTTTGAAACCTGCCGCAAATCAACGCATAACGGTCTAAAAACATTGAATATTTTCTTTAAATCGCCGCTATTTTGCAAAAAACTCTCTTTGAAGGATAATTGCAGGCTTTTTGTCCGTGCGTTGATAAAATATTGAGGTGGCATGAGCAAAATTCCTGAAATTTCAGTTGCAATCTGCACATACAACCGGGCAGATGTTCTGCCAAAATGCCTTGAATCATTGGCAAATCAATCATCTCACAAAGAACTTTTTGAAGTCTTGATCATCGACAACAATTCGACCGACGGCACAAAAGAAATAGCTGCGGATTTTTGCAAAGAGAACCTGAATTTCAGATATATTTTTGAAGAAAAACAAGGCCTTAGCCAAGCTCGCAACCGAGCGATAGATGAAGCAAGAGGAAATTATATTGCCTATATCGACGATGATGCTATTGCCAATAAAGAGTGGGTTAAATCGATTCTTGATTGCTTTAATCAAACGAATGCAGATGTTGTCGGAGGTCCCGTTAAATCTTTTATAGATACAGAAAAAATCCCGCGTTTTTATGATGCAAAAACTCATGATTTTTATTGCGGAGATGAAAGAAAAAGATTGCAACCGCCAAAATTCTCTTTCGGTTTTTCAGGTTGCAATACCTGCCTCAAGAAATCTCTTTTTGATGAATTCGGCACTTACCTAACCGATTTAGGCATGATCGGCAACAAACAGCGGATGGGCGAAGATTCCGAAATGGGATACCGCCTGCTTAAAGCCAATAAAATATTTTATTATGAACCGGGAATGAAAATCGACCATCATATCCGAATGAATAACATTACTTTTACAGGACTTTTAAAACGCTCTTACGATACCGGAATCGAAATCGGCAAAATTATAAGGAACGATCTTTCATTTTTGAAAAAACTAAAAAAAATCGCTGCACCTTTTGTGTATGCTTTTATATTTCTCATCCTTTTTCCGTTTTACTGGATAAAAGGACCTTGTTTTTTTGCAAACAAAGCCAAGCAAATAACTTATACTTTTGGGGTAGCAATTAATGTTATATGACCTCGCGCCGATAGTTTTTTTTGCTTACAACCGCCCGAAACACACGGAAACGGTGCTGAATGCGCTGAAAAAAAACACTCTTGCGAAAAATTCAACTCTTTATGTTTTTTCGGATGCGGCAAAAAAGGAAAAAGACTTTGAAAACGTAAATCGCGTTCGAGAAATCGTCAATAAAATCGATGGTTTTAAAGAAGTTATAGTCACCGAAGCCGAAACAAACTTTGGTTGTGCAAATTCCGTAATTTCAGGCATCACCAAGGTCATAAACGAACATGGAAAAGCGATAATCATCGAGGATGATATTCTCACCGTACCGAACTTCCTCGAATTCATGAACGAGGCTTTGAACAGATACGAAAATGACGAACGGATCTGCTCAATTTCCGGTTTTGTTATCAATTCTAAAATGGCTGAAATATGCAAAGATTTTGTCTTCTTAGCATACCGCAATTCAAGCTGGGGCTGGGCAACTTGGAAAGACCGCTGGAACGATGTCGACTGGGATATGCTGCAATGGGAAAATATTAAAAAAGACAAAAAACTTTGGAAAAAACTCCAAAAAGGAGGTCAGGACGCACCATATTTGCTGAAATTACAAATGGAAGGATTTGTTGATTCATGGGCAATCCGGTTTTATGCAGACAACGCATTAAAAGACAAATTAACCCTTTTCCCAACAAAGACTTTCGTTGAAAATATTGGTCTCGACGGCAGCGGAACCCATTGCGGAAATGTGAAAAAAAGCAACTCAGTAGTTTCAGAAGATCTTTCCCCAGTTGATTTCAGCTTTCCAGAAAAACTTGATTTTGATAGCAAAATCAACGAGTTGTTTGCATCGAACTATAAATACGGATTGAAAGACATCATCCGCCGCAAAATCAAAAACTGGCTCATAATTTTAAAAAGAAAAATATGAAAGTTCTCTTTATAAATACAGCCGATGTCAAAGGCGGAGCAGCATTGCTTGCAGACAGTATTGCAGAGCTGCTGATAAAAAAACATGGTTTAGAAATTCATTTTTTGGTTTCAGAAAAGTTTTCAGACAAAGACAATGTCGTTCAAACACGATCAAAACCGGTTTGGTTTTTAGAAAAATGTTTCAGTAAAATTACCAGCTTAACAGGATTCCAATATTATTTCATCCCTATTTCATCATCAAAAATTCTAAAATATGCGTCAGTTTTCAAACCGGATTTAATACACCTCCACAATATTCATGGTGGATACTTCCAGACCAACCTGATCCCGAAACTTTCAAAAATCGCTCCCATCGTATGGACATTTCACGATATGTTCCCGATTACCGGACACTGCGCCCATTCGTTTGAATGTGAAAAATGGAAAACAGGCTGCGGAAACTGCGAGAGACTGGATATTTATCCTTCAATCAAAAAAGACCGAACAAAATTTCTTTGGAATTACAAAAAAAAGAACTTTAAATCTGCCAATTTCACAATAGTCACTCCGTCACTCTGGCTCAAAAAATGTGTTGAGCAAAGCTTTTTAAAAAATAAGGATATTCGGCTTATTTACAACGGGATCGACCTCGAAAACTTCAAAAAAACCGACAAATCTAAGAGCAGGAAAGAACTCGGACTCCCAGACAGCAAAAAAATAGTCCTTTTTTCGGCAAACGGCGGAGTAAAAAATCCGTTCAAAGGCGGAGAGTTCGTTTTTGAAGCTTTTGAAGAGTTAAAAAACCGTAATGATATTCTCTTCTTAAATATCGGCGGAGACTGCGGACAAAAGTCTGAAAACTGGCTTGATTTCGGCTATGTCAAAGAGCCAAAAACTATGGCTCAACTATATTCGGCATCCGATATTTATCTCTTTCCGACTTTGGCAGAGACTTTCGGCATGACTGTGGTAGAAGCAATGTCCTGCGGACTTCCTGCAGTCACTTTTGAGACTGGCGGAGTGCCTGAAATTGTCGAAAACAATAGAACAGGATTAGTTGTTGAATACAAAAACGGAGAGAAATTGGTCGAAGCTTTGGCAAAACTACTCGACAACGATGAATTGATAGAAAAAATGGCTGGAAATGCTGTTTTAGCAAGCAAAAAATTCTCTTCCGAAAGGATGGCTGATGAATATTTTGAACTTTATAAAGAGCTCCTTCACTACAAAATCAACTTCTGACCCTCAGAAAAACATCACGAAATAGACCGGCAGATAGATGATTTTGCCTTTTTGCGTAACAGTTTTTTCGTTTGAAAGGACGTATGCCTTTTTCACATTGTAGTCGTCGTTGGAAACGAAGTTGCTGAGTGCGCTGTGGATGGTGTAGTCCCTGCCTGATTTCACTTCGATCGGAACGGCTGAAAGAGTTTCGTAATCGTCAATCAGATAATCGACCTCGCCTTTGCTGCGGTTGTCGTAATAAAAAAGGTTGTGTTTGTGCGCTGCAAGTTCCTGTGCGACAACGCTTTCATAGAGCGTTCCCAGATTGACACTTCTTTCGTCATCAAAAACCGCGCGGATATTGCTGCCATAAAGAATGCCGCTTAAGATGCCGACATCATTCAAATAAAGTTTCAGCAGGTTTTTGCCGGAAGACTCGATCAGAGGAAAAACGGGAGTTGAAATCGCCTGAACGGGAAGAGCGATGCCGGAACTGATGAGATAATCGAATTCATCCTGATAATCACTGAAGATTTTCCCTTTTTTGTTCTCGATTTTCTGGGCAACGACGCGCTTTTTTCTGTTTTCCATATTTGAAGGAACAAGGTCATAGATACGCCTGATTTTCAGCTTTTTTTCACTATCGTATTTCGACGCGTCTGCTGCGTAGTATTCATGGATTTCAGCCTGGATTTCGCGCACAGACTGGATATTGAATGTCGAAATATAGGTGTTCACAGCATCCGGAAGACCACCGACAAGAAGATATTTTCTGAATAAATCCAGCACTTTTTCATGAACCGCCTCGTCAAGGCTTTTAAGTTTCTCAAATTTTTCGCGGAGAATAGAAACAGCAAAACTGTTCATGCCGTTCGCATAGAGAAATTCTTCGAAATCGAGCGGAAACATTCTGATTTTTCTGATACTTCCCATAGGGATGGAACTTGTCTCAGAAAGCGTTACACCAAGCAGCGAGCCGCTTGCGATGAAGGTAAAACGCCTGTCCTGCGAGAGAAACTTGAGCATTGTCAAAAGATGGGGATAAACCTGGATCTCGTCGAGAAAAACCAGAGTATTTTCGCGCTGCTGCATCCTGTCTCCGGCAACCATGCTGATTTGGAGATAAAAATCCTCGACACTTTTCGCACTGGCAAACAACTTCCGGCCGATAAAATCCTCGGCAAGGTTGATTTCTATGAAATTTTTGAAAAGTTTTTTTCCTACATAGCGGATAATATAGGTTTTACCGACCTGTCTCGCCCCGTCAATCAGAAGAATTTTATCTGGATCCGATTTCAAATGAGCTTCGATAACGGCCTCAATTTTACGGAAAAGCATGCTTCACCTCCTCAAAAAACCAACTTTTCAATATAATTATTGGCTGAAAAAGTCAACTTTTCAATATCTTTTTGAGGTAAAAATGGCAACTTTTCAATATTCAAGCGAGTAAAAACCAGCATAACACCCTTTCGGGTATAAAACCATAGCAAAACTTTCGGATTATACCCTAAAAGGTATTATTCCACCGCTTTCATTCCGTCCAAAATGGCGTCTTCCATCGCGGAATAGGTCCACTTTCCGTATCTTCCGGCAAGTTTCACGGAGTTCTTTTCGCACCACTTTTCGATGAGTGCCATGTCGTCGAAATATTCTTTGTGGTAGATGACATATCCGGCGTCGATTTTGCGGTAATCCATGAATTCGATGTCGTTTTCGGAAGCAATCAACCCCATCGCAAGAAGGAGTTCAACACTTTTTTTGTAGAAAAGTTCTGTGTCAATATCTTCTTCCTGATGGGTGAATTCGATGTAGGCACTCCCCTTGCCCGCCGGAGCCAACCTGCTGTAAATATTGGAAAAAGAGCCTACTCGATAAGGCATGAATTTTTCTTCCGGGATGTAAAACCAGTGCCCAGGATGTCCGCATGGCTTTTTGAAAGCGGCATTGAAGTAGCTCACGTGCGCGATTTTCATTCTGTCTGCAATTTCACGTGCAGGAAGCCCTGCCAAATTGGTAAGAAGTTTCAGAAATTTGTTGAGCGGGATCGTGCTCACGAGCATTTCGTACTCAATTTCAGTACCATTAGAGAGTTTTGCAACTTTCTTTGAAGTATCGATCGAAACAGGCTCTGCGTTGAAAATGAATTTCTCTTTTTCACACAAATCGAAAAGGCGTTCCGGAAGCTCGCCGATACCGTTTTCTTTGGGATAGAAAAATTTTGCGTTGTATCCGATATTTTTCTGTTCCGGCGCGGTCACTGCACCTTCGATCACCTGCTCCAGCGTGGGTTTCGGCACATAATAGTCGCACCAGTGGCTCGCATAGTCCTTCGGGTGGACAGTGTAGATCTTCGTGTTGTAGGGGATCATGAAATGCTTTGAAATTCCTTCTCCGAGATAGGCCATGCACCATTCGTAGAAATTTTCACCAGCCTTCGACTTGTCGTTTTCGTAGTATGCTTTGACAAAGCCCAAAACGCACTCTTTTATCACCTGCGGCGGCAAGCCGAAAGTGTTAGACTGAAAAGGATACTGCGTAAAAACATTGTGCGAAAAGACAAAAGTTTTGCGCTCTATTTCAACTGTATTTTGCCCGAAAAGCCGCGTCATCAGTGAACGAACCTCGGATGTTTTCACGTGAAACCAATGCCCTGTCTGATCAAAAATGAAGCCGTTTTTATGCTCGCTCGTGCAGATCCCGCCAACATGGTCACTTTTCTCGACAACGATAAAATCGGTCCCTTTCGCGTGATACGCAGCCGACAAACCGGTAAGCCCCGCACCTAAAATCAGAGTTTTTGTTTTCATGCTTCTTTTACTCTCCCAAGTTTTTTAGATAGCAATCCTATTAAGAAGAAAATCATAGATGTTTAGGATCAAAATACCGTCATCATTTCGATATGTAGACTGTGTACCACCGACAATAACGACCTTCTGAAAACTGTCATCAATACGTTTAAGAGAATTAAATTCCTGCTCTCGTTTATCTTCCGACGGCAATGCAAAAGCCGATTGTATATAAATACGTTCATATCCTTTGTTACAAACGAAATCGACCTCCAACTGTTTGCGCTCGCTTATTCCCCTGTCATTTCGGACATTGAGAGTGACCTGTCCGACATCAACGGAATATCCACGCAGACGAAGTTCGTTATAAATCAGATTTTCCATCAAATGAGTCTGTTCTGTCTGGCGGAAATTGAGCCGGGCATTGCGAAGTCCCAAATCTTCGAAATAGTATTTTGCAGGAGTATCAATGTACTTTCTCCCTTTAATATCATACCGGACAGCTTTTTCTATCAGAAAAGCGTCCTGCATATAATCAAGATATTTTTTGATGGTATCCTGCGTAATATTGCTCTGTTTGATTGACTTGAAAGTATTTTGAATTTTATGCGGATTGGTAAGCGAACCGACGCTGCTTGCAATAACATCAATCAGTTCTTCCAAATCAGCATCCAACTGAATTGCATACCTTTCTTTAATATCCCTCAAATAAGTATGTGTAAACAGGTTTTGCAAATACTTTTTTTTCTCATTTTCATTATTCATCAAAACTAATTGGGGCAATCCGCCGTACTGCATATAATCATTTAACAGCCTGATATCATAAATACTCAGTTGAGGGTACACCGATATGTATTCTTCAAAATTCAAAGGATGCAGCATAATACTTTGTCCGCGTCCCCTGAATTCGGTAATGACATCCTTTGACAAAAATTTTGCATTCGAACCAGTAACAAAAACATCAGCGTTTTTAACCTGCAGATAGCTGTTCAACACATCTTCGAACTCTTTAACAATCTGTATCTCATCCAAAAGAATGTAGTACATCCGGTCATCAACAAGCAATGAATCAATATAGTGCAACAAATTGTCAGGGTTGCGCAACTCGTTATTACGCCTGTCTTCCAAATTGATTTTTATAATATGGTCCGCCGGAACTCCTTCTTTTATAAGAGCATCCGCAAAAAGATTGAACAACAGATATGATTTGCCGCTTCTTCGCATACCGGTAACGACTTTTATCATGCCGTTATGTCGGCTGCTTAACAGTTCCTTTAAGTAAAAATCACGCCTTATTTCCATATTTCCCTCGATTTTTTTGCGTCAATACGCATTTATATCGACTGTAAAAATACTGATTTTCCCTAATTATGCAACCTTTCAGTCGATTTTTTTGCGTATATATGCATTTATATCGATTGTTTACTTCAAATCAGCCCAACTTTCGCCGGTTTCGTAGTTGACATCGAGCGGAACGTCGAAAACTTTGCCCGCTTCGCGCATTTTTTCGGCGCATTTTTCTGCTATATCGAGCCTGTTTTCGGGGATCTCGATGATGAGTTCGTCGTGGATCTGGAGCAGGATCCTTGCTTCGGGGCATTCCTGCTGAAGCATTTTGTAAACAAGGACTGTTCCCTGCTTGATGATGTCGGCTGCGGTTCCCTGAATCACGGTGTTGACAGCCATTCTTTCGCCCGATTTCGCGATATTTTTGTTACTCTCGGCAAGTTCGGGGATGTAGCGCCTGCGTCCGAAGTAAGTTTCGACGTATCCGTTTTCCCTCGCATCGCGGATTGTACCGTCGATAAACTGTTTGATTTTCGGGTAGCACGCAAAGTAGTTGTCGATGTATTTTTTCGCAAACGCGATGTCGACACCTGTATCGACCGAAAGCTTGTATGCCTGCATTCCGTAGATTATTCCGAAGTTTACAGCCTTTGCGTTGCGGCGCATCTCTTTGTCCACGAACTCCGGCATTGTACCGAAAATAGCGGCTGCGGTGCGTGTGTGAATGTCCTCGCCGTGCTTGAAAGCTTCGATAAATTCAGGTTCCTGGCTGAGTGCCGCCAGAATTCTGAGCTCGATCTGGCTGTAATCCAAAGATAAAAGTTTGAATCCTTTTTCAGCGACAAAAAGTCCGCGTATCTTCTGCCCGTCTTCAGTTCTTGTCGGGATATTCTGCAGGTTCGGTTCCCTGCTCGCAAGGCGTCCGGTAGCTGCAAAAGTAACGATGTATGAAGTGTGCAACCTTCCGTCTGACGCGGTTTTCGCGGCGATAGGCTCAAGGTAAGTCGAAACAAGTTTGGAGTATTTTCTGTTCTCGATAATCAGTTTTGGCAGCGGATGGTCGTTTTCCTCAGCAACTTTTTCAAGGACATCGTGGCCTGTGCTGTACCCCGTTTTAGTCTTTTTGCCACCCTTGAGCTGAAGTTTGTCGAACAAAATTTCGGCAAGCTGTTTCGGTGAATTCGGGTTAAAAACTGTTCCCGCAACTTCATAAATCTGCCTGGTCAGCTCATTTATTTTACGGACAAATTCGGCTTTCAAAACGGCTGTTTTGGCAAGATCGACTTTTATTCCATTCTGCTCCATCGCCCTGACTACTTCGAGGTGCGGCATTTCGATTCCGTTTATCAGAAAAGATTTGTCGGATTCTTTCTGCTCGATTTCGGCGCGGAGTTTTTCCAGGAACGCGAAAAATGATTCGGGAGATTCAGGCCGGACAGGTTCAAAACCAAGTGCTTCAGCAATTTCCTCAGGAGTGTAGCCGTGACGGCCGCTGTCATGGCAGAAGTAGTAGATCTGCAAATCTATGAATTTGATTCCTTCTGGAAACGGCGCATCAAGGAACTCTTTCACATCGAAAGAATAAACTGTCGAACCTTCGGGGAGATTTTTAATCTCGCACTGCATAAATCTGCCCTCTTTTGCGGCATAAAAACTGCCATAAAAGGTGCATCCGTAAAGGGTTTCGCCGTTTTTCAGCTCAAAATCGCCTGTCTCCCATTTTTCGTGAAGCTCAAAAACTTTTTTCGGTTCGGGAACTGCTTTCGGTTCAGAGGAAAAATCGCTCTCTATTTTTTTCATAATCGACCTGAAACCTAGTTCCGAGCATAGTTTCGCGAGTTTTTCGACATCCGGTTTTTCCCAAGGATCAAAACATTTTTTGCAACCGTCCAGTTTTACCGACGAATCGAGTTTTATAAGAAATTTTGAGAATTCAAACTGCTCCTTATTTTCAGCAAAACCCTTTTGCAATGCAGGTTTCAGCTCATTCAGATTCTGGTAAATATTGTCAGCGGAGCCATATTTGTTGAGAAGTTCCGCAGCGGTTTTAAGACCTACTTTCGGCATTCCAGGAACATTGTCGGAACTGTCGCCTAAAAGTGCGAGAAAATCGAGCATCTGGTTAGGCAGAACGCCGTATTTTTCCTTAACGCCCTCGGTATCGATGATTTTATCCTTCATGCTGTCGTACATTCTGACATTGCCGCCCACAAGCTGCATCAAATCCTTGTCGGAAGAGACAATGATGATCTCTTTTTCGGGATTGTTCGCGACTATTGAAGCGATAACGTCATCCGCCTCGAAGCCGTCCCTTGCAAAAACCGGGATATTGAGAGAATGAAGCATCGGTTCGATCAGCTCGAACTGCGATTTCAGGTCAGGATCGACCTCCTTTCTGTTCGCCTTGTATTCAGGATATGCCTTTTTTCTGAAAGTCTCAGTTTTGCTGTCAAGCGCGGCGACTGCGGCGAAACCTTCGAACTTTGAAATTGTCCGCAGAAACATATTGATAAAGCCGTAAATAGCATTCACCGGCTTTCCGTCAGGCGAAGTCATCGGCGGCAGCGCGTGAAAAGCCCTGAAAATATACGAACTCACGTCAAGAATCGCGATTTTTCCCTCGTTTTGCATTTGAACCTCCTCAAAAAAACGGCTGATTTTATTTAAAGAAAGATTTTTCTCAAATTATAACAGAATCTTGCGGAATCACACTTTCTCAGAGAATATCCTTTGAAGGTTTTTTCAGAAGAAAGTCAGGTTTCTGATTGTACAGTGCTTTGAAAATATTGTTTTTGGCAGTACTGTCGTGTTTGTAGATTTCTTCTAAAAGCGAACGGATGAAAGCGCGTTCTGAAACTTTTCCGAAAGGGCAGCCCGAATCGAAAACTTTGAGGCCGCTATTTTCAATTTCGGCAGCAACTGAACTTTCTTTGATGTAGAGCATCGGGCGGATAATGCGGTATTTTCCGTCAAAAAACGGATTATTCGGTTTCATTGCCTCAAGAGTGCCGTTAAAAAAGAGATTCATCAGACACGTCTGGACGAAGTCATCACGGTGATGACCGAAAGCGATAACGTTTGCTCCGATTTCGTCAGCAAGATCGAAAAGAGCAAGTCTTCTTGTTCTGGAACAGAGATAGCACGCCTGTTTTTTTTCGGCAGCCATGATTTTTTCGAGTGATTTTTCGATTTCAAAAAATTTTACACCGAGATTTTCGCTGAATTTGCGCAAATATTCCGAGATTTCATCGTCTTTCGGAAAACCCATTTTCACAAAAACCGCCGAAATTTTGTAGTCGTTTGTAGTCTGGATTTTTTTTCTCGCCAGAAGTCTGAGAAGCATCGAGCTGTCTTTGCCGCCCGAAAGACCGACTAAAATATGATCACCGGGATTTATCATCCGATAATCAAAAATCGCCGTTTCCAGCAGTTTGTGCATACTCAAAAAACACTTGCTTTCGCCCATAAATCCTCCTAAAAACGAAGAATTATAGTAAAAAAACATAAAAAAGCGAGATGTTTCGCTAACGCTCAACATGACGAATATACTTAAAAAAATCCTTAATTTCCTTATAAAAAATACATATAGGTTGACAATCAGGTTTTTACACTTAGAATCGCGCGTGGAATTTTTGAGGGTGCGATGCAGGTTACTTCAGCTCAGAAAAGGCGCGTGGCGATATTTTTCATTTTCGGTATCGCTGTTATTCTGATTCTTGCGGCGCTTCTTATCGGAAACCGTCTGCTCAAACGCGAGGATTGTTATTTTACGCGTTTTGAAGACATTTCAGTTGCAGGTCTTTCGGAAGGTTCTACAGTAAAATTCCAGGGAATGAACATCGGAACAGTTTCAAAAATTTCGGTAGACAGGGAAAATACCGCTGTTGTCGAAGTCGCTTTCTGTCTCAAGCCGGGTGTTCCTATCAAAGAGGGAACGAAAACACAGCTCGGTACAATCGGCATCACCGGTCTTAAATTCCTCGAACTTAAAGGCGGCGGTCAGGGTGAAAACATTCCGGTCGGCGGCGAAATTCCTTCCGAAAAAAGCGGCTGGGACGAAATTACAGGCAAGGCTTCTGTTATCGCAGCAAAACTTGAATCAATTCTCAACCAGTTCAACGAGGCTCTGAAAGGTGTCCAGAAAGAGGATGTTGAAAAAATCGTTAAAAATGTCGGCGGCATTTCAACTTCGCTTGATGAACTTCTTGAAAAGAACAAAAAGGAAATCAGCGGCGTTATAAAAGAGGCAAACGTCTTTATGAAGGAACTCAACGGAAATATGGACAATGTCAAATCCATCACGACAAATGTCCGCGAACTCACCTCAAAAGAAGGTTCGCTTGCCCAGACGCTCAATATGATGAAAGAGACTGTTTCCGATTTCAGGGAAGATTACAAAGAGGCAAATGTTCAGGAAAAGGTCGACAAAATGTTCGGACTTGTTGAATCAACGCAGAAAACTGTTGACACTTTGCAGCTTACATTTGAAAGAAGTACGGAAAAAATCGATAAATCGCTTGATGACCTTTCGGATGCTATGAGCAACTTCAGCGAATTTACAAGAATAATTATGGAAAATCCGTCCGCTCTTTTCGGCGGCGGCAACTCGGTGACAGAAGAGGATAAAAAATGAAAAAAACAATAGCTTTAATCGTTTGTCTGCTTTCACTTTTTGCTGTCTCTTCCTGTTCGCTCTTTTCTTCAAAAGCGCCGCTCAAGCATTATTATCAGGTTTACTATCAGCCGAAAGAGAGTTCGCAACAGCCGATAAAGGCGACTCTCAGGATAAAAACTTTTACAGCCGACAAAGTTTACAAGAAATACAATCTCGTTTACAGGACTTCCTACGAGGAAATGTTCTACTACAACACGCACTTCTGGGCTTCGAGACCAGATGATATGATCACCGACCTCGTTGCGAAACACTTCTCGAAACAGCAGGTTTTTTCAGACATCATTATTACGATGGACAAAAAACCCGACTATGTTCTGAGCGGCAGAATTCTTGCAATGGACGAAGTTATCGAAGATGAAAAAAGTTATGCCAGAGTCGCGATAAATTTTGAACTTAAAGACTATAAAACCGAAGATATCGTTGCCGCCTACTCTTTCGACACAAGAAAGGAAACTGAAGGCAAAAAACCGGTTGATGTTGTCCGCGCAATGAGCGAAATCATAGAATCAGAAATCGAAGTCTTTATTTCAAAAATTTATGAAACTCTCGAATCAAAACGCTGAGGCAGGCTTATTGAAAGAAAAAGTCCGCTTTTGCGGCATAATCCTCGAACACAGCAGAAAAGGAGTGATGGATGAGCAGTAAAATAAAATTGATATTTTTAATGCTTTCTTCCGGAATTTTTTTCGTTCTACCGCCTTTCCTTCTCGGAGGAGTTTATTCTCATCTCGGAACGAACCTCGTAATAATGTTTATCTGCGCTCTGGCTACATTCCTCTATGCAACATACCTTCTTGTGACAAAAAAGTCGTTTGCGGTTTCTTCAGTAATATTCCCGTTTGCCGCAATAATTGTTTTTGCCCTCATACAGCTTATCCCGCTGCCGATGCCGTTTCTTAAAATATTGAGTCCTCAGGGCGCTTTTTTTCACTCTTTGGAAGGAAGCGGAGCTCATCCTCTCACAATGTCTATTCACGATACAATTTATTCGATATTCAGAATTTTTACGCTGATTTTTCTTGCCTGCATACTTTCAAGAAACATCTTTTTAGGCAACAAAAAATGGAAGCAGAACACGATAGACACAGTAATTCTGATTTCGACCGTCGCCATTATTCTTTCTATTGCTCTGCGATTCCTCCAGTCGGATGCATGGCTTTACGGCAGACTGCGTCATAGCGGATTTTTGATAGAATCAATTCTCATAAACCCGAACCATGCAGCAGGATACTTCGGAATTTCCGGACTTCTAGCGCTCACTTCGATATACACCACGACTTTTCCCAGAAAGAAAATTTTTTATGCCGCGCTTTTTTTCTTTCATTCAGCAGCCGTTGCGGCAACGCTTTCGAGAGGCGGAATATCGGCTTATGTTGCGGCATTGATAGTCTTTTTTTTCATAAACAGAAAATCAGCAAAAAAATCCGAAGGTTACAAGTTTTATTTGCCGGTTTCGGCACTTGTTCTGGTCCTTGTTTTTGTTTATCAGACAGGCATGAAGCTGCTTGAAAGGGAATTTGATTTTGAAAGAGAGGGTTATTTCAATAAAATTGACGATATAGCGAGAGCAAAAGATTATTTTTCCGATTTCTTGTTTACAGGTTCAGGACTCGGCAGTTTTTCAAAAGTCTTTTCCTATTACCAGTCGAATCTCTGGATGTATGCCACAGAACTCGAAAACGAGCCGATGCAGTTTATTCTGGAAACAGGAATAGTTTTTGCCCTCATAATTTTTGCCGCATTTATTGCTCTTGTCATTTTCGGAAAACGTGAAACCAAACGCAAAAACGGGCTTATGGCTGTTCTCTTTTTTGTTGTCATGCACAACACGCTGGACTTCAATCTCCACAATTTTTCAACTCTTTTCCCCGTTGTTCTGGTTCTGGTACTTCTCGTAAAACCGATTCAGCTCCACGGAACCAAACGCGTGGCTTCTCTTGCAGCTCTCGCCGTTCTGGCTCTGACGACAATGGTTTTTACAGCCACCGAAAGCGGTCAGAAAATAATGGGTTACCTGCCTGAAGGCGAGGAGCTTCCTTACAAAGAGGCAGTTTATATGGAACCTGCAAACTTCAAAATTCCGCTGAACAAAGGCATTGAAAAACTCAATTCTGGAGATTCCTGGCTGGTTGTTTCTTCCGGCACGGAACTTTCCTTTGCACTCGCAAAAGCGCCGAATTACTATTACAGCTACTATATCAACGGCGTTTACATGCTGCGTATCGGCGCTTACGAACAGGCTCTTTCTATGTTTAAAAGGGCTCTCGAAATTTCAGGAATAAAATACGCAAAAGTTGTAGATACAATTTATGACAGAATTTCCCGTTTCGGACTTCAGGAACGGATAACAGAGATAATTTCTCTGAACGAAAAAAACAAAACTTCACTTGAAAGGTTTATTTTCAAAATTTCTGACAGCAATGCCGCAGCGCTTGATTATGCCAATAAAAATCAGGATGTTTTCTTCATTTCGATCATCAGAAATATGCTGAAGGAGAAAAGATACGACGAAGCTCTGGAGATGATACGCAGGGTGGAAACGAGAAAAGATATAAGTGATTTCGAACGCGGCCAGCTTATGATCTATAATGGAAAGATCTTAGAAAAAGACAAACTGTACAAGGAAGCGTTCGATCTTTATATGCACGGTGCCGACCTGACTCAGAGGTTCAGCGATTATCTCATCGCGGCCTACTGCTCGCTCAAACTCGAAAAAGAGTCTCAGGATCTTGTCGAAAGTGCTCTCAAAAACATGACTTTGAAAACTTCAGGCAATTTGGGAAACTATTACCGCTGGCTCTCAAAACGTGAATTCTCCGTTAACAATCAGGCTGCCGGATTCAAATATCTCGAAAGGGCAGCAGAGGTAGCAAGAAATCCATATTGGCAGCTTGAAGTCGCGAATATGTATGCAAGACGCGGAATGCACTACTTTGCAGCGCAGAATTTCCTGAAAATCATAAGAGATTATCCAAAATTCAAGCCTGAAGAAATGAAAAAACGCTACGAATCCGAAAAGCAGAAAATGGAAAAAGACGAGGAAAAAAATCTCAAGGAACTCATGTTCAGAGAGAAGAAATAATCTGAAAAAAGCGTCAAAAAATTTCTTGCAGAAAAGGCAAAAATCGGTATTTTTCAGCGGTTGTTTGAATAACTCTCGGAGGTAAAAAA
>Ga0310696_10004969_pt1 | contig 16170 bp, 9 predicted proteins | sample AusTroGonzalo_MG_4_FD_203885 | JGI IMG/M metagenome (GOLD analysis project Ga0310696, IMG submission 203885) | Bovine rumen microbial communities from tropical cattle in Woodstock, Queensland, Australia - Gonzalo_02 (v2) (version 2) | ecosystem: Host-associated > Mammals > Digestive system >...
CCAGCGCTGATCCACGGCCATCAGGTTCAGGAGGTTACGGTTCGAGAACTTGCGGGAGGAGGTGAACTCGACCTTGTTGGCGTTGTAAACCTGGTTGCCGATCATGTAATTGAAGTTGGCGCTGAAGTCGAAGCCGTAGAGAAAACCGCTGAGGTTGAAACCGCCGGTGAAGTCGGGAGAGGCGTTGCCGATGACCTTGCGGTCGGCCACGGTCACCTTGCCGTCGCCGGTGAGGTCCTTGAGCTTCATGGCGCCCGGAATCATGTAGTTCGCGCCGATGACGGCGGAATTGTCGACGACTCCCTCATTGAGGACCCACTTGGAGCCCGTCCAGGTGAAATCATCCACCGAATACATGCCGTCGCTCACGAAACCGTACATGTTGCCGAGCGGCTGGCCGACCTCGACGATGTAGTCGTCACCGATTTCGGTGGAGGCCCAGTAGGACTGTGCGGTGATGCTGTTCAGGCCGCCCAGGTCCGTCACCCGGTTCTGGTTGTAGGCGATGTTGCCGCCGATGTTCAGGGACACGTCCTTCTTGGAGATGAGGGGCATGTTCAAGGTAACTTCAGCGCCACGGTTGCGCGTGGAACCGAGGTTGCGGTACTGGCTGTCATAACCGGAACCCGTGATCGGGAAGTTGATGAGGAGGTCCTTCGTCGTGTTCTGATAGACCTCGACGCTACCGGTCAGACGCCCCTGGAAGAGGCCGAAGTCCAGACCGATGTTGTGGGTGATCGTGGTCTCCCAGGTCAGGTCCGGATTGTTCATGATCTTGCCGGCCATCCAGTAATTGTTGCTCTGGCTGAGCCAGGCCGTGACGGTGGCGCTATACTGCTTCAGCAGCTGTCCGGAAGGGATGTTGTTATTACCGGCGGTACCGAAGCTGTAGCGGAGCTTGAGCTGGTCCAGCCAGCTGTGGGCATTGTCCATCCAAGGCTCGTTGGAGATGGTCCAGGAAGCCGCCGCGGACGGGAAGTAACCCCAGCGGTGACCGCGGGCGAACTTGGAGGAACCGTCGGCGCGGAGCGTGCCGCCGATGGAATAGCGGTGCTTGTAGTCGTAGTTCACGCGGCCGAAGAAGGAGAGCAGCTTGTCGTCCGGATCATAGTAGTTGTTCACCGAGGCGGGCGTACCGGAGGAAAGGAAATTCCAGGCCATGGGAGCGTCGTAGGAGGCATTGAGGCCATCCACCATGATGGTCAGGAGGTTCGACTTGGCGATCGTCATTTCCTCACCGAGGAGGAGGGTCAGGTTGTGGTCCTCACCGAGAACGTTGGCGAAGCTGTAATTCAGGGTGTTCGTATTGCGATACTTGGTGCGGAACGCTTCCTTGTGCTGATTGGACACGCCGGTCTTGTCGGTGGAGTTGTTCGCGACATAGTAGGTCGTCATGCCATAGAAGCGGTCGTCGGTCTGGTTGTACTTCTCCAGGCCGCCCTCGATCTTGAGGTTGAGGTTGTCGACGATCTTCCAGTTGAAGGCGGCATTCGCATTCCAGGTGGTACGGATACGGCGGGAATCGTTATCGGCCACCGAAAGGAGTGGCGGCGCGTTATCGCCATAATCCTGCTCTTCGTCCACGCCTTCCAAGGTGGAGGCGAGAGGAATCGGTGCATAGGAGACCGCATGCTTCAGACGACCGTTTCCGGAGGTGGTTCCGGTATCGTTGATGCCGTTGGCGCCGGAACCGCGGACATTCACGCGGGAATAACGGACGTTGGCGTCGATGCTGGTGGTTTCGGAGGTCTTGAAATTCGCCTTGAAATTCAGGTTGTCGCGGGAATAGGTGGAACCGGACATGATGGCCTCGTCGCCCATGTGGGCATAGCCGAGGGTCCAGTTCACATTGTCACCGCTGCCCGAGACGGAGAAGTCGGCGGAGAAGGAATTACCCACGTTGCCGAAGACCGCATCGACCCAATTGTTACCTTTCAGGCCTTTGTACAGGTCGATATCGGTAAAGTTGCCGAAGTAAGGCTCGTAATAGGAGCTGAGGTTGTCGCGGATGACACCAAGTTCGTACTGGAACTTCACGAAGTTCTCCGGATCCATCGCGACGATGGCGCCGGCGTTGGCCATTTTCTTGAGACCGTAGTACGTGTTGAACTTCACGGAGACTCGCTGTCCCTTTTCGGCACTCTTGGTGGTCACGATGACGACACCGTTCGCACCGCGGCTGCCGTAGATGGCCGTGGAGAAAGCATCCTTCAGGACGTCGATGGACTGGATCTCGGAGGAAGGGATGTCGTTGATGGACTCCACCGGGAAGCCGTCAACGATGTAGAGCGGGCTGCTGTCCTGGGTAATGGAGCCGCCGCCACGGACGCGGATCTTGATATCAGCGTCCGGATCGCCTTCCGTCGTGATGACGGAGACGCCCGCCATCTTTCCGGAAAGAGCCTGGGAAACAGTGGTCACCGGCTGTTCGGTGAGCTTGTCGGAACCGACGGAAGCGACGGCGCCGAGGAGGTCACGGCGCTTGACCGTCTGGTAACCCACGACGACCACTTCGTCGAGGAAGGTCGAGTCCACCTTCAGGACCACGTTGATGACGGTCTGTCCCGCGATGGGAATCGTCTGCTCACTCAGTCCGATGAAGGAGAACACCAGGTTCACCGCGTCTGCGGGCACGGTCAGCTCGTAGTCGCCGTCGATGCCGGTGACGGTGCCGATGGTCGTACCCTCGACAACCACACCCGCTCCGATGAGCGGCTCACCGGACTCGTCCGTCACCACGCCCTTGATGGTCGTCTGGGCGGACAGGGTCCATGCCGATACCAGGCCGAGAAGCGCGAGCGCGAGTTTCTTGACTGGATTTTTCATGAATGGATGGTTTTTAAGTTGGTTATTGATGATTATGTTAGAGTTTCATGTAGCTGCCGCCGGCATTCTGCGCGGCGACGATGTCTTTCACCAGATAGTGGAGATACATCTCCAGGTTGGTGTAGCGGTTGTTCTTGTCCAGGGTGACCAGCGTAGCGTCGTCCTTGTCGGACTTGTTCAGGCCGAACTGTTCCTCGAACCAGTCGGGCATGCCGTCCTGGTCGGAATCCTTTACCTTCGCTTTCTGCTCGCTGGTCGCGGAGTAGGCGGGCCAGGCGCTGCCATACTTGGCCTTGACGTCGGCGATGTCGTTGATGAGGGAGCCGGTACCGTCCTTCACGTCCTTGCTGATGCGGGTGTCCACGGCATCCTTCGCGAGCGAGGCACCGGCGTAGGAACAGGCGGCTTCCAACGCCTGGTCGGCCGTATGGGTGGTCGTGTAAGCGTCCTTCCCTTCCCGGCCTACGAGCACGAGCGGCGCAGAAGCCGTCTGCTGGTAATGGTCGTGGCCGGTGCCGTTGTGCCAGTAGATGCCCTCCGGGCCGTTGGCCATGGACGGATACTGGTTATACACATTGCCGGAGAGATACAGCTCCGGATACCCGTCGTCGATGTTGCTCGCACCGCAGGTGGAGCACTTGCTGGTATAAACGCCGTAGGCATCGACGAAATACTTGCGGTCCTTGGAGGAAGGCCCCTTCCTGTAGTAGTTGTTCACCAGGTTGAAATGGCCGCCCTCGCCGCCGTAGGTGCTGTTGTCGCCCCAGTTGTAGATCACGTTGTTGCGGAGGTCCACATTCCCGCGGCGGGCGGGATTCTTGTGATTCTCATAGATGTGCGGATGGTCGATGCGGGCGTTGCGGCTGTCGTGATGGGCCAGGATGTTATGATGGAACGAGGCGTTCTTGCCGCCCCAGAGACCGCCATAACCGTGGTTCCCCTTCGTATGCAGCTTGCAGTTCTTCATGGATTCCGCAATCAGGCACCACTGGAGGGTGAAGTTCTCGTTTCCGTAGAAAGAGGCGGCCTCGTCGACGCTCCAGCTCATGGAGCAGTGGTCCAGGATCACGTTGTCCAGGTAGCGGCCCCAGATGCAGTCTTCGCCATCGGCCTTGCCGGCCTCGATTTCCGCCGTGGTCCACGGGGCTTCGTCGCCCAGGCGGAAGCGGACAAAGCGGATGATGACGTTGGAAGCCTGCAGGTTCACCGTATAATTCTTGAGACAGATACCGTCTCCCGGGGCCGTCTGGCCCGCGATCGTCAGGTCGCCTTTGGAAATCTTGAGGTCGGACTTCAGTTCGATGATGCCGGCCACGTCGAAGACGACGGTACGGGCGCCGGACTGGTTCACGGCCCAGCGGAGGGAACCCTTCGAGCCGGTATCCTCCAGCGTAGTCACGTGAATGACCTCGCCGCCACGGCCGCCGGTGGTGTACATGCCGCCGCCCTCGGCGCCCGGGAAGGCGCGGGCTATGCCATCCTCCTCCACGGAAGGGATGGAGAAATCTGCATAGAACTGGTCGGACGGCGGGGTGGGCGGATCGGGATCCACGGTCCCGTCCGTGCGGGCGTCGATCCAGGTCATGGAGGAAGAGCCGCCGGCGTTCACAGCCTTCACGCCGAACCGGTAGTCCGTCGCTTTCGTCAGGCTGGAGATGGTGGCATTGCGGGTGCCGGACGTTCCCTCCTGCACTTTTGCGCCGTCTTTCTGGAGTTCCCAGGCGTAGGAAGTCGCCCCTTCCACCGCGTCCCACTGGAACTGCAGGCTGGTTTCCGTCGCCTTGTGCAGTTTCAGGTTTGCCGGAGCAGACGGAGCCTTGGGGGTGTCAGGCACGACGATGGGATCCTCCTTCCCGCCGCAGGCGGCCAGAAGCAGGGATGCCAGGGCCAACAGGGTCAGTTCTTTCTTCATAACTTCTCGTATTCGAGCGAAGCCCAGATGAAGGGGCCGATGCCCTTCGGGTCATTCTCGACGATCTTCTCGTTGATATAATACTCGAACGTGCCGCTGCGGTTCTCCTTGCCGCCGAGACCGGCGACGGCGCAGCAGTCGGTGAGGTTCAGGGTACCGTCCTCGTCCTCGCGGATGAACCGCTTCACGAGCGCTTCGTAGAGGGCTTTCGGGTCGATGGATTCCGGCACCGCATAGCCTTCGCGGGCCGCCCGGAGGTAGGCGTAGGTGAACATGGCGGAGCAGGTGGACTCCAGATAGTTCCCTTCCCTGCCCGGGCTGTCCAGGACCTGGTACCACATGCCGGTCTCCGGATCCGCATACTTCGGGAGCGTCGCGAGAATTCCTTCCAGGATGCCCTTCAGTTCCGCTTTCCCGGGATGTCCTTCCGGGAAGAAAGGAAGGACCTCGACCAGGGCCATCGTGTACCAGCCGAGGGCGCGGCCCCAGCAGTGGGCGGACTGGCCCGTCACGGGATCGGCCCAGAACATCTGCTTCGTCTCGTCCCAGGCGTGGCGGTACAGCCCCGTGGCCGGATCGTAGGTCTTTTCGGCCGCCACCCGGAACTGGAGCGCGATATCGTCGAAGTCCTCGTCATGGCCGGTGATCTTGGCGTGGACGGCGTACAGCGGCTCGGCCATGTACAGGCCGTCCAGCCACACCTGTCCAGGATATACCTTCTTGTGCCAGAAAGCACCCGCCTCGGTGCGCGGCTGATTGCGCAGCTGCTCCCGGGCCTGTTCGATGGCCACCTTGTAACGACTGTCCCGCGTGTCCTGGTACATGCCGACCAGCGTCCGGGCCGGGCAGACATGGTCCAGATTGAAGTTGCTCATCTTGTACTGCCCGCCGATATGGCCTTTCTCATCCAGGACTCCGTCATACCAGGCGCGCACATACGCGTCGAACTCCGGGATGCCATATTCCCTGTAAACGGCATAGAAACTGCGAAGTTCCAGGCCGGTGGTATAGTTCCACTTGTAGGTTCCCTCCCGGCCGTCCAGGTACGTGGCTTCCGGGGCCCGCTTGATCTCCGAGCGGACCATCCGCACGGAAAGGAGTTCCTCCGTCCTGGGCGCGCAGGCCGCGACGAGCAGGGCTGCCAGTAATGCGATTCGTTTCATCTATCGGTTGTCAAAAGGGTTCCAGCGGATGCCGTCCTGCGCCTGGTACATGACCTTCTCGAAGGTGTACTCGGCGGCCTGTTTCGCGGTCAGGGTGTGCGCCCATTTCACGCGGGGGCCTTGCGCTCCGGGTCCGACATTCTGGTATTCAGCGTAATAGGAATTCTTCTTGGTGTTGGGCTTGCCTTCCTTCTCCCAGTCATGCCAGCCGTCCGCGACGATGTGCGGACCCAGCTCGCAGCCGATGAACACGGTCTTCGCGTAGGCGCCCCAGGGGCGGCCCAGGTAGCACTTGTCGATGCCGGGATCGGCCGTCAGCTTGCAGTTCTTGAAGACGTAACCGTACTTCTGGCCCTGGAGGGTGGAAGCCGCCGTCACGTAGCTGTTCTTCTTCGAGTGGATGTGGCAGTTCTCGAAATAGGCGATGCTGGGGCCGAAGATGAAGTCCGTCGTGCCCTCGATGTAGCAGTCCAGGAAATAGTTCCGCTTGATGCCGCCTTCCTTGCCGAAACGGCCGTACGTGTAGAGGGTGTCCTGGTTGCCGATGAAGCGGCAGCGATGGAAGAACAGGAAATCGCCGTCCGTGAAAACCGCCACGGCCTGACCGATCTCCTTGCCCTCCCCCGCCGTGTTCTCGAAGGTGATATCCTCGAAAGTCACGTAGCTGGAGTGGATGTAGATGCTGGCGCTGCCGGAGGTGCCCACCTTGAAGTCATTGTCCGGCCAGAGCTGCTCCGCATAGCGGTCGTAGGTCAGGACGGTCTTGTCCGCGCCCTGGCCCATGATCTTCATCCGGAACTTGGTGTGCGGGATGTCGATGGCCTCCTTGTACGTGCCGGCCTTGATGAGGATGGTGGTGATCTTGTCGTGGCTGTAGTTCGGGACCGCGTCGATGGCGTCCTGGACCTTCATGTAGTCGCCGTGGCCGGTCTGGTCCACGACGATGTCGTAGCGCACGAGATGCTCGCCGATCGCGGGGACCTGCGCCTTGAGGGCCTCGCAGACGATCTCCGTCACTTTGCGCGCACCGCTGGCGACCGTATGGGTGTTGTCGTCCTTGCCGGTGGAAATCATGAAATAGGCCTTCGAGGCCTCGTCACCGATGCTTTCGATCCAGTCCAGGGTAGGCGTGGTGATGTCCAGGACCGTCACGCCCATCTCCTCGGCCACCTGCTTCATGGCGGCGGGATAGTCGGTGTGGCAGTTGCGGTCCAGCTTGCCGTTCTTGAACCAGCGGCGGGCCACCGGAGTCAAGAGAATCGGCGTAGCGCCTTTCTCGCGGGCGCCGCGGATGAAAGTCCGGAGGTTTTCCTGGTAGGCTCCGAAAGCGGGGGCATAGCGGTCGGGATCGTCCGCCTTGGAATCGTTGTGGCCGAACTGGATGAAGACGTAATCCCCGGGCTGGAGGGCGTACTGGACCATGTCCCAGAGGCCCTTGTCGATGAAGCTCTTCGTGCTGCGGCCGTTCTGCGCATAGTTGACGACCCGGAAGGTGTCGTCCACGAAGTTCGGGAACATCATGCCCCAGCCACGCTCGAGCTTGCCGTCGGAGAGGTCTTTCTCCGCCATGGTGGAATCGCCCATCAGGTGGATGGTCGTGAAGGAACTGGCTACGAGCCAGACGGCGACGAGATAGAGGATCCTTTTCATAACTGGGTACCGTTGACTGTGACGTTCTCGAAAGTGACGTTCTCGTAATAATGGGTTTCCACGCCCTTGTCGGCCGTGAAGTTGCTGTTGCTGATGGCGAGATTGCGGACGGGCATCTCGGGGAGGCCGTTCACGAAGACCGCCTGCTCCGCGCCCGCGCACGTGATATCAGAGAAGTGGAAGTCGCGGAACTCCGGGGTGGTCTCATCGACCGGCTGGATGTCGCTTTCTCCGTCCTTGGACATGTCCGTCGCGGCGACACCCATATAATAGAGATTGAAGATGATGCCGTAGGTGACGATGTCCTTCATGTAGATGTGGTCGCACCAGATGTCCTTCACCACGCCGCCACGGCCGCGGGCGCTCTTGAACCGAAGGCCCACGTCCGTACCGATGAAGCGGCAGCCCGTGACATGGATGTTCTCCACGCCGCCGGACATCTCGCTGCCCACCACGAAGCCGCCGTGCCCGTGATAGACCGTGCAGTCGGCGATGATGAGGTTGCGGCACTTCTTCCCGTGGTTGCGGCCGTCGGCGTCCTTGCCGGACTTGATGCAGATGGCGTCGTCGCCCACGTCGAAGGAGGATCCGGTGAGGATCACATTCTCGCAGGCGTCGATGTCGATGCCGTCGCCGTTGGTGGAATAATGCGGGTTCCGGACGATGATGTCCTGGATCACGACATCCTTGCAATACAGCGGATGGAGGTTCCAGCACGGGGAATTCTGGAAGGTGCAGTCCTTCAGCAGGACGCGCTCGCAGTTGCGGAAGGAAAGCAGCACGGGACGGAGGAAAGTCTTGATTTCCTGCTCGTCCAGGGAAGGATCCTGATAATTCAGCGAGCCCGCGGTGGCGCGCGCCTTCGCGTAGCCCTCGTCCGGGAACCAGGTCTTGCCGTCCTCCGGAATGTAACCGCCGCGCTTGAGGATCGCGTTCCACTGGTCGTCGGAAACCTTGCGGCGCTTGACCTCGCGCCAGAATTCACCGCTGCCGTCGAAGATGCCGCCGCCGGTGATGGCGATGTCATGCGCGCCGGTGGCGTTGAGGGGAGACACGCAGCGGCGCACGTCCAGCCCCTCGAAGTTCGTGTCGATGATGGGGTACAGGTCCTGGTCCGGGTCAAAGACGACGATGGCGTCCTTGTCCACGAAAAGTTCGATGTGACTCTTCAGCTCGATCGGGCCGGTGCGCCAAATCCCGGCGGGAACGACGAGGCGTCCCCCGCCCTGCTGCGAGAGCTGGGCAATCGCCGACGCGAAAGCGTCCGTGTTGAGCGCCACGCCGTCGCCGACGCCGCCGAAGTCCGTCAGGACGACGGAACGATTGGGGATGGACGGTAGCTCCACCCGGGGCATATCGAAGGGAAGTCCCTCATACAGAACGGCAAATTCGTCTTTCTGGTTCCCTTGACAGGCCACAGCCAGGGCCAGGATCGGCAGGAGGAAGAAGCGTGCTTTCATCTGTGGTTACGTGCGGTTACTTTTCAACGGCTACAAATATAAAAACTATTTTTGAAATTCCGTGCACGGTAACGGAAATATTTTTCAACATCTTATGTTAATAACGTCCAGGGCCGCCGTGCCCGTGCACGATTTTTCCGATTTTTCTTGGAAAGTCCTTTTTTTATTCGCAGATTTGCAACCGGAAACCACTATGGCACAGAACGAAAAGATCACCATCAACGACATCGCCCGTCGGACCGGCCTCTCCAAGGGGACGGTGGACCGCGTATTGCATAACCGGGGCGAAGTCTCGCGCAAGAGCTACGAGCGCGTGATGGAAGTGATCCGGGAACTGGGCTACGAGCCCAACGTGTATGCTTCCCTCCTCGCGAAGGGCAAAAAACACCTCGTGGCCGTCCTGATTCCCGCCAGCGAACCGGGCTCCTTCTGGGAGCTGGCCGCTTCCGGCATCGGCCGGGGCGTCGATTCGATGACCGCCGCCGGCGTGGAAGCCGTTCCGTTCCCTTACGACCAGTACGACATCGAATCGTTCCGCGCCGCCTGTGCAAAGGTGCTCGAGGCCGAGCCCTCCGGCGTCGTCCTCGCCCCACTCTTCCAGGGCGAAACGGAGGTTTTTACCGGCAAACTGTCCGAAAGCGGGATCCCCTACTGTTTCATCGATTCAAGGCCCGACTCGAACGGCTACCTCGCCTATTTCGGCATGCCGCTGTACAAGAGCGGCTACCTGTGCGCGGACCAGCTCACCCGGGAACAGAACATCCGCGGCGCCCTGATCGTCCGCATCCGCCGCGACCGCTACCAGCAGTCGGACCCTACCGTGAACCGTCGCGCCGGTTTCCTCGACTATATGCTGGAGAACGCCCCGGACTGCAAGATCGACAACGTATTCGTGGATCCGAACGACCCGGACGGCATCTACACCACCCTGGACGGGTATTTCGCGGAACATCCTCAAGTGCGGCACATCGTGATGTTCAACTCCCGCATCCACCTCCTCGTCCCGTGGCTCGCCGCCCATCCGGACCCGGATCGCCGCGTTGTGGGATTCGACAACCTGAAAGAGAACATGGACGCCCTGCGAGACGGCACGGTCTCCGTCCTCATCGGCCAGCGCCCCGACGAGCAGGTCCGCCTCGCCATCGAGGCCCTCGCGGAACACGCCCTGCTGGGCAAAGTTCCCCCGCGCAAGGACCATTTCATGCACATGGACATCCTCACGCGCTACAACGTGGAGGATTACTAGAGATTCTTGTCCGCGAAATCCAGATACTGCAGCCAGTCGTAAAGCAGGATCTCGTGCCGGCCGGCACGGATGTGATAGCCGTTGCGGCCTTTGGTGACGGGCTGTTCCACGGCCGGCCATTCTGAAGGGGCAAAACCCTCAAAGCCATAGAGCCGATAGACCGGGGCGGCGTTCGCCAACCCCAGGAATTCGCCGTGCGGGTCCGCCCAGCGGTCCTCGCTGCCACTTTCCACGTAGAGGGGGCGCGGCGCGATGAGGGCCAGCAGTTCGTGCTGGTCAAAGGGCAGCATGGACTCGTTGTCCCCGTACTTGTGGAAGTTCTCGCAGAACCAGTACGGGAAATGCGTGTTGATGCGGCGGACAGTCTCGCCGAAGCGGCGGCGGGAAAGGGCCGCTCCCCCGCAGCCGGAGGCGTTAGAAACGACCATCGCGAAGCGGGTGTCGCGGGCACCGGCCCAGACCGCTGCCTTGCCCATCCGGGAGTGGCCGAAAACCGCAACGCGGGCAGCGTCGACCTCGGCGTCCGTCTCCAGATAGTCCAGGGCGCGGGACAGGCCCCAGCCCCAGGCGGCGAGAGCGCCCCAGGTGTAACCTTCATAGTGTGAGCGGATACCGGGATAGCCGTCCGCATCGGGCACGACATCCTCGCAGCAGAAAGTCGCCACAGCGTAGCCCCGTTCCAGGATCTCCCGGAGCGGCCAGCGCTGCTGCTGGGAACCGCGGGGATTCACCGTAAAATCCTTCCGGTACCGGACCGAATCCGGCAGGAAGATGCCGGGGTCCATGCCGATGGTATGGTTTCCGAAGAAGTTCACACCCAGGAATGCGGGTGCAGGTGCTTTCCGGGCGTTGGGAACGTAAAGGACCAGGTCCTCATACATCGACTCTTCCGCATCGAAGAAGATGCGGACCTGCCGCCGGGTGGCCATGCCGTCCAAGGCGGCAGGGTCATTGTCGCGGACGCGGAAATGCAGGCCAGCCGGCTTGCCCGAAACGCTGCCGAACATTTCTTCCTCGAACAGTTTCACCAACTCGGGGCGACGTTTCTTCTCCCAATCTTTCACGGTGCGGGTTCCCGCAAGCAGGTCCGGGAGCTCGTAAGCCGGCACTTTCTCCTCGTCATAGAGGAACCCTTCCAGCGGGTCGAAAGCCGGCTTGACCACGAGGTCCGTCACGTCCACCCAGCCGGAATCGTTCTTGGTCGCGAACCGATTGCACCAGAAGCCGAACTTCGCGCCCACCCACAGCTCGGGTTGGGCCTTGAAACTGCCCTCGACTTGCGTATACCGCTTGCCGTCAAGGCTGTAGCTGAACCGGCAGACGGCGTCGGGCACATTCCCCTCCACCGCCTTCGCCCGGACGTCCAGTTCCACCCAGACGACGACTTCGGGCACATCGGGATAGTTGACCAACGGGACATTCTTCGACTCCCGGCTATGCGGGAGCGGTTCGTACCGATACGGCAGCACGGCGAGCTCCCGGACAGTCTCGGCGGCGCCCTCGTTGGCCTGGAGGCATTCGACATAGTCCAGGACGGCGCCCTTTCCGGTATCGGTCAGGCGCAAGCCGGCGTAATCGTTCCCCATCACGGCGAAACCGGCCTGCTCGCCCCGCTCCTTGAGTTGCGGGTTTGGCCGGAAAGAGAGCTTCGCCCGGACGGTGAACCGCTCGGCCGGGAACTTCTGCGCCAGGAAATTCGGGCAGTCCCAGAGGCTCCGGTACGGCCAAGTCTGCTGCACCGAATACAGCCGTACGCCGTCCTGCAACGCATAATGCCAATACGGCGACGGCAACGCAGGATACTGCCATTCCAGGCCGATGCCGTAGGGTTTGTAAGCGGTTCTAGATTCCTTCGCTTCGCTCGGAATGACAGTGGGCTTCCTATAGTCCCCCACCGGCTGCCCCACACCGTCCCCGTCGGGATCCACGCCGATGAGCGGCCAGCCATCGGCCCGCCAGGTCATCGGCTGGAGGTGCACGATGCGCCCGTAGGCGCCCTTGTCCTGGAAATGGAGGAACCAGTTCTCCCCTTCCGGCGTATCCACCCAGGCGCCCTGATGGGGGCCGTTGATGGTACCCGGCGCCCAAGCCATCACAATGCGCTCCTCGTAGGGGCCGAACGGATTGTCAGCCCGCAGGACCGTCTGCCAGCCCGTGGCCACGCCGCCGGCCGGCGAGAAGATGTAATATTTCCCGTCCCGCTTGTAGAACTTCGTCCCTTCGATGGTCGGCTGGCTCAGATGCCCGTCATACACGATGCGGGAAGGACCGAGCAGGCGCGTTCCATCCGGGGCCATCGGCGCGACGAACAGGATGCTCTTGTTCCCCGCCCGGGAACCCGCGCAACCGTGTGACAGATAAGCCTTTCCATCCTCGTCCCAGAAAGGGCACGGGTCGATGAACCCCTTCTCCCGGACCACCCACACAGGTGGTTCCCATGGACCCGCAGGATCCTGCGTCCGCACCATGAAGATGCCTCGGTCCGGGTCACCCACATAGATGTAGTACCAGCCCTCGTGGTACCGGATGGCCGGCGCCCACACGGCTTTGCCGTGGTGCACCACCGTCCGGAAATCGTTCTCAGGACCGTCCCAACCGGCTCCGGGGTACTCCGTCAGCGCCGCACCCACGAGCTCCCAGTTCACCAGGTCCCGCGAATGCAGGATGGGCAGTCCCGGGAAGCAGTTGAACGACGACGCCGTCATCCAATAGTCCTCCCCCACCCGGCACACGTCCGGATCGGAATAATCGGCATGCAGCACCGGATTCTGATACCGGAACTGGGCAAAAAGGCCGCCGCATACGAACGCGGCAGCCAGGAGAGAGAGGATTCGTTTCATACTTACGCCTTAAACCAGTCGAGGCACTTCGCGCAGAGGGCGGAGACGGAGGCCCAGTCACCGGCCTTGAGGACTTCCTTCGGGAAGAGCTTGGAGCCCATGCCCACGGCGGTGACGCCGGACTTGGCCCAGGCCGTGAGGTTCTCCTCGGTGGGCTCCACCGCGCCGGTGCACATGATCATCGCCCACGGCAGCGGGCCGAGGACGTTCTTCACGAAAGCAGGACCGCCCACGGTACCGGCCGGGAACACCTTCACCAGGTCGCAGCCCAGCTCCATCGCATGGACGATCTCCGACACGGTGCCGCAACCAGGGCTGTACGGCACGCCGCGGCGGTTGCACAGCGGCGCCACCTCGTCCACCAGGCACGGCGACACGAGGAAGTCCGCGCCGAGCTGCAGGTACAGCGCAGCCGTCGGCGCATCGAGGATCGTACCGGCGCCGAAAGCCATCTCCGGGCACTCGGCCCGCACGAAGGAAATCACCTCCTTGAACACCCGATGGGCGCCGTCGCCCCGGTTCGTGAACTCGAACGCGCGGATCCCGCCGTCATAGCAGGCCTTGACCACCTTCTTGGTCAATTCCACATCCGCATTGTAAAACACAGGGACAATCCCGGTGTTCTTGATGATACCTACAGTATCGAATTTCTTGAATTTTGCCATATTCCAAATTATCTGCTGACCCGGCCGGAACCGCCGCCGGCGATGAGACCTTCGACTTCGGCGACGGTGACGCGGTTGTAGTCGCCGATGATGGTGTGCTTGAGGCAGGAGGCCGCCGCCGCGAACTCGATGGCCTGCTGGTCCGTGTCGTAGGCCAGGAGACCGTACAGGAGACCGCCCATGAAGGAGTCGCCGCCGCCCACCCTGTCGACGATGTGGGTGATGTCGTACCGGCGGCTCTGCCAGAGCGTCTTGCCGTCATAGAGGACGCCGCCCCAGGTGTTGTGGTTCGCATTGATGGAGCCGCGGAGGGTCACCGCGACCTTCTTGCAGCGTGGGAACTTGTCCATGAGCTGGCGGCAGACGCTGATGAACGCGGTCTGGTCGATCTCGCCGCCGGTCTTCTCCGCGTCGAAGCCCTCGGGCTTGATGCCGAACTCCTTCTCCGCGTCCTCCTCGTTGCCGAGGATGAGGTCGCAACCTTCCACGAGGGCGGGCATGACCTCGGAAGCGGACTTGCCGTACTTCCACAGTTTCTTGCGGTAATTGAGGTCGCAGGAGACCTTCACGCCCATCTCGTTGGCGACCTTGATGGCCTCCAGGCAGGCGTCCGCCGCACCCTGGGAGAGGGCCGGGGTGATGCCGGTCCAGTGGAACCAGTCGGCTCCCTCGAGGACCTTGTGCCAGTCCACCATGCCGGGCTGGATCTCGGAGATGGCGGAATGGGCCCGGTCATAAACGACTTTGGAACCGCGCGCGACGGCGCCGGTCTCCAGATAATAGATACCCACGCGGTCACCGCCCCAGACGATGCCGTCGGTACCGACGCCGAGGCCGCGGAGCTCCGCGACGCACATGTCGGCGATGTCGTTCTTGGGAAGACGGGTGACGAACTGGGTGTCGATGCCGTAATTGGCCAGGGAGACGGCCACGTTGGCCTCGCCGCCGCCGAAGGTGGCATCGAACTGATGGGCCTGCGAGAAGCGCAGGTAACCGGGGGTGGAGAGGCGAAGCATCACTTCGCCGAAGGTAACTACTTTAGGCATATTATATCGATAGGTTTTGTAGCTGGTTGCGGCAGGAGGAGGCCCGGACTTTCAGTTCCATGGGCACGACGACGGTCCCCTCCTCCCCGGCCAGGAAAGCCTGGGCTGCCTGACGGCCCATTTCGAAGGGGTTCAAGGCAAGGGAACTCATGGACGGAGTCATCAAAGCGGTGAAGGCTTCGTTGGCCGTGCCCACGATGCCGAAGTCCTCCGGAATGCGGAGGCCCCGCTCCCGCGCGGCCTCGATCGCGCCGAGGGCGGAGAAGTCGCCGGCGCAGTAGAGGGCGTCACAGCCGGCATCGATGGCCTTGAGGCCCGCCTCGAAGCCGGTTTCCCGGACGATGGTATCGTAATGGACCAGGGATTCGTCCACGGGAAGGCCGCTGTCCCGGAGCGCCTGCCGGTACCCTTCCAACCGGGCCGCATACGCCTCGGAGTTCATATACCCCGCGAGCGTGCCGATGCGCCGGTATCCCTGCTCCACCAGATGCTTCGTGGCGGCATAGGCGCCCTCGAAGTTGTTGCTGACGACCTTCGCGCCGGGCAGCTCGCTGAACACGCGGTCGAACTGCACGAGCGGGATCCGGTCGCCAAGGACGTCCAGGATATGGTTTCCGTTGTCCGAGCCGATGGCATGGGACATCAGCACCCCCGCCACCTGGTTGTTCCGGAGCGTCCGGAGCGCCTTTACCTCCGCCTCGAACCGTTCGTGGGTCTGGCAGATCAGGACGCAGTAGCCGGCCGCTTCCAGGATGGACTCGGCCCCGCCGATGACGTTGGAGAAGAAGTTGCGGTGGATGCGCGGGACGATGATGCCGACGATGTCGGACCGCCCCTTCCGGAGATTGGAGGCGACGATATTGCGCTCATAGCCCATTTCCGCCGCCATCCTTTCGACGGCCAGGCGGGTTTCCTCCTTCACGCGCGGGCTGCCGGAAAGCGCCCGCGAAACCGTGGAAGGCGTCACCCCGAGGGCGGCTGCTATGTCGGAGATCGTCACCATGCGGATGCAAAGATAGGGAACTTTCCGGAATAATACAAACGTTTGTACAAAGTTCTCGAAAAAGCCCGGCGGGCAGCCGGGCCAAGAAAAGACTACTTGAAGATTTCAGCCAGCTTGGCCTCAAGGGCTTCCCCGCGGAGGCAGCGGGCGACGACGGTTCCTTCCGGATCGATCAGCAGGTTGTCCGGGATGGAATTGACGGAATAGACGTCGGAGGCAAGGCTCTGCCAGTACTTGAGGTCGGAAAGGTGGATCCAAGGCATCTCCCATTCCTCGATGGCCTTGACCCAGGGCTCCTTTTTATTGTCGAAGGAGAGTCCGACGACCTCGAATCCCTTGCCGTGGAACTTCTTGTAAGC
>Ga0310696_10004973_pt1 | contig 16158 bp, 8 predicted proteins | sample AusTroGonzalo_MG_4_FD_203885 | JGI IMG/M metagenome (GOLD analysis project Ga0310696, IMG submission 203885) | Bovine rumen microbial communities from tropical cattle in Woodstock, Queensland, Australia - Gonzalo_02 (v2) (version 2) | ecosystem: Host-associated > Mammals > Digestive system >...
TGGAGATCGGAGTCCTGTTCCAGACAGTGGGCGATGGTCTGGGTGATGAGGTAGCCGTCGGCCCGGCTTGCGGGATGGTGTCCCAGCTCCAGAAAATGCTGAAAGACCCTTCCCGTGTCGGTCAGATTGAAATTTCCGGCCAGGAGAAGGGTCCGTGCAAGACAGCTGGAGTCGTGGACGAAGGGGTGGCAGGCGGAGAGTTCGTGCCGGCCGTAGGTGGCGTAACGCAGATGGCCCAGCAGAAGCTCCCCGCCGAACCGCGGATCCCCCGCGCAGCGTCCGAGAAGATCCGCCAGCGGGTCTTCCGCGGCGGCGGATTTTTCCAGATGATACGCGGGGGAGCCGGGTTCCGGATCCAGGCGGAGCGAGGCGATGCCCGCCCCGTCCTGGCCCCGGTTGTGCTGTTTTTCCAGAAGCAGCGCCATCTTGCCGAATCCGTAGTTGGCGTCGCCGTACTTGCGGGCGTAATACTCCCGGTTCTTCCGCAGCCGCAGCAGGGCGACGGCGCATTCGTGCTTCACGGGATCCGACATGATGGCGTGTTCCTTTTCCCTGTGCTTCAGTAGATGAAGAGCATCTCCCTGTATTTCGGAAGCGGCCAGCTGGAGTCGGGAACGAGTTTCTCCAGCTCGTCCACGGTGACCCGCATCTGCTGCATGGCCTCGAGGATCTCTTCGTGTTTGCCCTGAAGCGCCTTGGCCAGAAGCTCTTCGCCGCGGGCCAGACGCTCCAGCCCGTCGCCGAGGAGGGAGGCGCGCTTCTTGAGACTGGAAGAACCCTTGGAGACGGTGACGGTCCTGGCCTCGCCCAGAGTCCGGACGGTCTTTTCGAACTCGGCGGCCACGGCGGGCTCGATCATGCTGCGGGCGATCTCGAGGGCGACTTCACCCTCGATCCGCACCTTGCGGTGGAAGTCCTCCATGAAGACTTCGTACCGCGAGTTGATCTCCCGGCGCTGGAAGACGCCGTACTTCTCGAGGAGCGCCATGTTTTTCTCTTTCGTGAGGACCTTGAGGGCGTCCATGGTGGTGCGGAGATTGGGCAGTCCGCGTTTGGCGGCCTCCTCGAGCCAGCCGGGGGCGTAACCGTCGCCGTTGAAGATGATCCGCTTGTGGGCCTTGACGATCCCGCGCAGATGGGCCTGCAGCTTGGCGTGGAACTCCTTTTTCGGGAAGGCGGAAATGCTTTCTGCCATGCGGTCGAAGGCTTCAGCCACGATGGTGTTGAGCATGACGTTGGGCGCCGAACAGGAGAGGCTGGAGCCGGGGGCGCGGAACTCGAACTTGTTGCCGGTGAAAGCGAAGGGACTTGTCCTGTTCCGGTCGGTGGCGTCCTGGGGCAGGGGCGGCAGGGTGTCGACGCCGATCCGGAGCATGCCGCCGTGGCGGCTGGACTTGTGTTCGCCCTTTTCCAGCTGGTCGATCACTTCCGAAAGCTGATCGCCGAGATACATGGAGATCACCGCGGGCGGCGCCTCGTTGGCGCCGAGCCTGTGGTCGTTGCCGACGCCCGCCACGGAGGCCCGGAGCAGATCGGCGTGGGTGTCCACCGCCTCGATGATGGCGCAGAGCGTGGTGAGGAAGATCGCATTCTGATCGGGATCGCTGCCGGGGTTGAGCAGATTGCGCTTGCCGTAATTGATGCTCCAGTTGTTGTGCTTGCCGGAGCCGTTGATGCCGGCAAAGGGCTTCTCGTGCATCAGGCAGACGAAGCCGTAGCGTTCGGCCGTCTGGCGCAGGACTTCCATGACCAGCATGTTGTGGTCGCAGGCCAGATTCAGCTCCTCGAAGATCGGCGCCAGCTCGAACTGGGCGGGGGCCACCTCGTTGTGCCGCGTCTTGGCGGGGATCCCCAGCTTCCAGAGCTCCCGCTCGACTTCGTTCATGAAGTTGAGCACCCGCATCTTGATGGTGCCGAAGTAGTGGTCTTCCAGCTGCTGGTGCTTGGCCGGGGGCGCGCCGAAGAGGGTCCGCCCGGTCTGCAGCAGATCGGGACGCAGCAGATAGAAGTGACGGTCGATGAGGAAATACTCCTGTTCCGGTCCGAGGGTGACGGTCACTTTCTCGTCGGGCAGGCCGAAGCACTTCATGAGTTTCTTCGTCGCGCCGGAGAGGGCCTGGATGGACCTCAGAAGCGGGGTCTTGCGGTCCAGCGCCTCGCCGGTGTAGCTGCAGAAGGCGGTGGGGATGCAGAGCGTCGCGCCGTTGCCGTGGCGCTTGATGAAGGCCGGGCTGGTGGGATCCCACGCGGTGTAGCCCCTGGCCTCGAAGGTGGAACGCAGTCCGCCGGAGGGGAAGCTGGAGGCGTCCGGTTCGCCGAGGATCAGGTTTTTGCCCGAGAAGCTCAGGATGGCCCGGCAGCCCTGGGTCTCGAGGAAGGAGTCGTGCTTCTCCGCGGTGTTGCCCGTGAGCGGCTGGAACCAGTGGGTGTAGCTGGTGGCGCCCCGGGAGATGGCCCACTCCTTCATGGCGTGGGCGACGTCTCCGGCGATCTCGGGATCCAGCGCCTTGCCTTCCTCGATGGTGGCCTGCAGTTTCTCGAAGACCGCTTTAGGCAGATGCTTCTGCATGGCGTCCAGATTGAAGACGTCCTCGCCGTAGCCTTCGATGTCCGCCGGGGCCGGAGGGCAGGGCCCCTCGACCTTCAGTTCCGCGATGGCCTTGATCGCATCGTACCGTTTTTCACTGCTCATTTTTTTACGACTCCTTTGAGTGGGGTTGAGGTTCTGTGCCCCCACCAGCAAAAACCGTGCCAAATGTTTTCGAGGCGGGACCGGCGGAAAATGTTTTACAAAAAGTGTAAAAAAAAGATCATCTTTTACGTTTTTTGTAAATCAAGGGCCCGTTCCTGCCGCAGAAAAAACATTGGCACGGTTTTTGCTGGTGAAGATGAGGACGAATTCGATCGAACCAACAGGAAAGGTCAGGAAAAGCATGGAACAGATATACAGACCGCGGGCGTCCGCTCTCTACGATCCCGCGCACGAACACGACGCCTGCGGCGTGGGCCTTGCGGCCGATCTCAACGGCAGGGCGTCTCACGATATCGTCGAAAAGGGGATCACCATCCTCACGCGCCTGATGCACCGCGGCGCCGCGGGCAGCGATCCGGAGACCGGCGACGGCGCGGGACTGCTCCTCACGATGCCCGACGCCTTCTTCCGCAAAAACGCGGGCGTGGAGCTGCCGGAGGAGGGCGCTTACGCCGTCGCCATGATCTTCGGCGGCGCGGGCAGTGAAAAGGTCATCGAAGAGGTGGTCTCCTCCGAGGGCGGCGCCGTCCTCGGCTGGCGGGAGGTCCCCGTCGTCCCGGAGGCCATCGGGCGCAAGGCCCGTGAGAACCGTCCCGTCATCCGCCAGCTTTTCATCGACGGGCGGAATTTCGGCGGGAACGACGCCTTCGAACGCAAGCTCTTCGTCATGCGCCGGCTGATCGAGAAAAAACACCTCGATCTTTACGTCTGCAGCATGTCCTCCCGCACGGTGGTCTACAAGGGGCTCCTGCTGGCGACCCAGATCCGGGAGTTCTACCCCGATCTTTCGGAAGAACTTTTCCGCGCCCGCTTCGCCATCGTGCACCAGCGGTACAGCACCAACACCTTTCCCACGTGGCCGCTGGCCCATCCCTTCCGCTGTCTGGCCCACAACGGCGAGATCAACACCCTGCGGGGCAATCTCAACGCGCTCAAGGCCCGCGAAAGACTGATGTCGAGCTCCCTGCTCGGCGACGATCTTGCAAAACTCCTGCCGCTGATCGACCCCGGACAGAGCGATTCGGCCTGTCTGGACAACATGCTGGAGCTCCTCGTTGCCGCGGGACGGCCCATCGAACAGGTGCTTTTGATGCTGATCCCCCAGGCCTGGGGGGCCAAGTACTATATGGGGCGGGACGTCCGCAGTTTCTTCGAGTACCATTCGGCCCTGATGGAACCCTGGGACGGGCCCGCCGCCGTGGTCTTCACCGACGGCCGCAATCCCGGCGCGATCCTCGACCGCAACGGCCTGCGTCCCGCGCGTTACACGAAATGTAAAAACGGCCTTTTCGTGCTGGCCAGCGAGGCCGGCGTGCTGGATATCCCGCCGGAGGAGGTGGAGAGCAAGGGCCGTCTGAAGCCCGGCGAGATATTGTTCCTCGACCTGGACCACCACCGGCTCGTGGAGGACTCCGAGATCAAGACCCGGCTGGCCCGCAGCCGTCCCTACCGGCGCTGGGTGGAGGAGAACCGCCTGTCGGTCCACGGGCTTTTCACCGACATCACGCCTTCGGAACCGGAGGAGGATCTGCTCCGCCGTCAGCAGTTCTTCGGCTTCAGCCGCGAGGACATCGACATCATTTTGAAGCCCATGGCCGAGCAGGGGAAAGAGCCAACGGGCTCCATGGGCAACGACGCGGCGCTGGCGGTCCTGTCCGAGAAGCCCCAGCTGCTTTTCGCCTACTTCAAACAGCTTTTCGCCCAGGTGACCAACCCGCCCATCGACCCGATCCGCGAGGAGCTGGTGATGAGTCTCATGACCTACATCGGCAACCGGGGCAACATCTTGGAAGAGACGCCGGAGCACGCCCGGCTGATCAAACTGCGCCGCCCCCTGCTGACCGACGATGAATTGAACCATCTGCGGAACTTCGGGGCCCACGGTTTCCACTCACGGGTGCTGCGATGCGGTTTCGATCCCGCGGGCGGTGAAGACGCCTTGCGCCAGGCTCTCAAAACTCTGGCCGCCAGCGCCGTGGAGGCGGCCTCGGGCGGCGAGCGCATCCTGATCCTCTCTGACCGGGAACTGCCCGCGGGTCAGGCGGCGATCCCGAGCTTGCTGGCCTGCGCCGCGGTCAACCGGGCGCTGATCGAGAACGACCTGCGGCCCGAGACCGGGGTCATCATCCAGTCCGGCGAGGTACGCGAGGTGATGCATTTCGCACTGCTGCTGGGTTACGGCGCGACGGCGGTCAACCCCTATCTTGCCCTTGAGACCGTGACGGCGCTCTCCCGCGCCGGGACCGTCCGCGTGGATCCCGTCACGGCGGCGGGCAACTACATCCACGCCGTGGAGAAGGGACTGCTCAAAATCATGTCGAAACTGGGCATTTCCACGCTGCGCAGCTACCGCTCCGCCCAGGCCTTCGAGGCCGTGGGGCTGAACCGGGCGTTCCTCGACGAATTTCTCCCCGGGACCATCTCCCGGATCGGCGGCATCGGGTTGGCCGAGATCGCTCAGGAAGCGGTCCGGCGGGCCCGGTCGGCCGACGGAGGGGCTCCCCTCCTGCCCGCGGGCGGCCAGTACAAGTACAGGAAGGACGGCGAAGCCCACCTGTGGACGCCCCAAAGTCTGGCCGCCTTCCGGCAGGCGGTCCAGCAGGGGGACTACGGGCGCTTCAAAGAGTACAGTCAGCTGATCGACGACCAGTCCCGGCACCTGTGCACATTGCGGGGACTCTTCCGCTTCAAGGAGACGCAGAGCATCCCGCAGGAACAGGTCGAGAGCGTCGAGAGCATCCTCCGGCACTTCGTTTCGGGGGCCATGAGTCTCGGCAGCCTGAGTCCCGAGGCCCATATGGCCATCGCCAAGGCCATGAACACCTGCGGCGGCATGAGCAACTGCGGCGAGGGCGGCGAAAACGCCGAACGCTTCGGCACCGAATTCAACAGCGCCATCAAGCAGGTCGCCAGCGGCCGCTTCGGCGTCACGATCAGTTATCTGCGCAACGCGAAGGACATCCAGATCAAGATGGCCCAGGGGGCCAAGCCCGGCGAGGGCGGTCAGCTGCCCGGCTACAAGGTCGACAGCTTCGTGGCCAAGATCCGCCACGCCATGCCCGGGGTGACGCTGATCTCGCCGCCGCCCCATCACGACATCTACTCCATCGAGGATCTGGCGCAGCTGATCTACGACTTGCGCAACGCCAACCCCCAAGCACGGATCTCTGTGAAACTCGTCTCGGAACCCGGCGTGGGCACGGTGGCGGCGGGGGTCGCCAAGGCCAAGGCCGACGTGGTGCTCATTTCGGGGCACGACGGCGGCACGGGCGCGTCGCCGCTCACCAGCATCAAGTACGCCGGACTCCCGTGGGAGCTGGGCATCGCCGAGGCCCAGCAGACCCTCGTGCTCAACGGTCTGCGCGGCAGCGTCCGGCTGCAGGTGGACGGCCAGATGAAAACCGGGCGCGATGTGGTGATCGGCGCGCTCCTCGGGGCCGAGGAGTTCGGTTTCGCCACGACGATTTTGGTCTGTCTCGGCTGCGTGATGATGCGGCAGTGCCACAGCAACACCTGTCCCATGGGCGTCGCCACGCAGGATCCGGAACTGCGGAAGCACTTTGCGGGCAAGCCCGAATACATCATCAACTTTCTGCGTTTCGTCGCCTCCGAGGTCCGGGAGTATCTGGCGCAGCTGGGGCTCCGCTCGCTGGACGAGGCCTGCGGCAGGAGCGATTTGCTCGAGATGAAGCCCGCGCTGGACTTCTACAAGGCCGAACATCTGGATTTCGGCGATCTCCTGCGCCCGGCCGAGGGGAAGGAGCGGCATTTCGACGCGGCCCGGCCCAAGGCCGAACTCGTCAACTTCGACCGCCGGGAGCTTCTGGGCAAGCTCAAGCTGGACGGGAAGCCTGAATCCCTCGAACTGGGCATCGCCAACGCCGACCGCACGGTGGGAACGGAGCTTTCGGGCATCATCGCCGACCGCTTCGGCCCGGAAGGTCTGCCGGAGGATACGGTCAAGATTCACCTCGCCGGCACGGCCGGTCAGAGTTTCGGCGCGTTTCTGGCGCCGGGCGTGACGCTGGATCTGGCGGGCGAGGCCAACGACTACGTGGGCAAGGGTCTCTCCGGCGGCAAGATCATCATCCGCCGGGCGCGCAGAGCCGGATATCCGGCCGAGAACAACGTGATCGCGGGCAACGTGATCGGCTACGGCGGCACCTCGGGCAAAATTTTCATCAACGGCATCGCCGGGGAGCGCTTCGCCATCCGCAACAGCGGCATGACGCTGGTCGCGGAGGGCATCGGCGACCACGGCTGCGAATACATGACGGGAGGCCGGGTGGTCATCCTCGGGCACGTCGGCGTGAACTTCGCCGCCGGCATGACGGGCGGACTGGCCTACGTGTACGACGAAAAGGGGCACTTCGACCTCTCCTGCAATCCCGACGGGATCGATCTTGAAAGCATCGAGCCGGGCACGGAGGCCGAGAAGGAACTCAAGGATTTGATCGAAGCCCATCACCGGGCGACCGGGAGCGTGCGCGCTTCCTCCATGCTGGCCGACTGGGAACGCTACAGGGCAAAATTCGTGCGGGTGTTCCCCGTGGAATACCGCAACGCACTCAAAGCACAGGGGAGTCGCTGACATGCAGAAGAGAATTTGCGATATCTACCGTCCCGTGGAGGAACGGAAACAGGATTTCAGGGAGGTCGAAAGGCCTTTTTCGGAAGCGGAGATCCGGGCTCAGGCGGAGCGCTGCCACAACTGCGGCATCCCCTTCTGTCACGGCGCGGGCTGTCCGCTCTTCAATCAGATCCCGGATTTCAACGCGGCGGCCTTCGCGGGGGACTGGAAGACGGCCTATGAGATCCTGTCGCAGACCAGTTTCTTCCCCGAGTTCACCAGCCGGGTGTGCCCCGCGCTCTGCGAAGGGTCCTGCTGCTGCGGCGTGGACGGCGATCCCGTCATGGTGCGCCAGTGCGAAAAAATGATCATCGAAAAGGCCTTTTCCGAAAACTTCGTCCGTCCGGTGCTTCCCGCGAAGCGCCGGAATCTCCGGGTCGCCGTCATCGGCAGCGGTCCTTCGGGGCTCTTCGCGGCGGAGGGGCTGAACAGAGCCGGATTTTCCGTCACCGTTTTCGAGGCGAACAGGAAGCCCGGCGGTCTGCTCCGCTACGGCATCCCCGATTTCAAGCTGGGCAAGAACGTGCTGGACCGCCGTCTCGCGATCATGAAGGAGGAGGGCATCGTCTTCACGACCGACACCCGCATCGGGCGTGACATCTCCGGCAGCTATCTCCTGCGGAATTTCGACGCGGTCGTTCTGGCGGTGGGGACCCCCGCCGCCCGGGACCTCGTCATCCCCGGCCGGGAGCTGGCAGGGATCCACTTCGCGCTGGAGTTCCTCCAGGGCCAGAACCGGGTCAACGGAAACGAGAGCGCGTCTCTCCCCGTCAGTGCCGCGGGGAAGCGCGTCCTCATCATCGGCGGCGGCGACACCGGCAGCGACTGCGCCGGCACCGCCATCCGGCAGGGGGCGAAGAGCGTCCGGCAGATCGAGATCATGCCCCGGCCGCCGGAAAAACGCTCCGCCTCCACCCCGTGGCCCGCGTGGCCCTGGATGCTCCGCACAAGCTCCAGCCACAAGGAGGGATGCGAAAGGGAGTGGTGCGTGGCCAGCGACCGCTTCACCGGGGAAAACGGTTCCGTCACCGGCGTGGAGGTCCATGAGGTGGCCTGGTCCGTCTCGCCCGAGGGGCGGCCCCTCAAGCCCGCCCCCGTGGACAACTCGGCCCGGACCATCGAAGCCGACCTCGTGCTGCTGGCCATGGGCTTCACAGGCGTTCCCAAACAGGGGCTCGTCGAAGAGCTCGGACTCGAACTTACCCCGCGGGGTGCGGTCGTTCCCGATCCCGCCCGGCGGATCTATGCGGTCGGCGACTGCGCCAACGGGGCCTCTCTCGTCGTCCGCGCCATGGCGGACGCGGGAAAAGTCGTCCGGCAGATCACGGAGGAGACGGCATCATGAGATTCGGCAAATGGAGCGGACTGGGCAATGATTTCATCTTTCCGGAACCGGGCGAAACGGTGGAGATCTCCGCGGTGCCCCGGCTGTGCGACCGCAGGTTCGGCATCGGCGGCGACGGCGTGATCCTGATCCGTCCCCTCGGGGGAGCGGATTTCGAGATGAAGATCTACAACGCCGACGGGTCCGAGGCCGCCATGTGCGGCAACGCCACCCGGTGCGCGGCCAAATTCATCATCTCCCGCAAGCTGGGGGAGGGGCGGGTCTTCCATCTGCACACCCTTTCGGGGATCGTCTCCCCGGAACTGCTGGACGACGGGCAGGTGCGGGTGGATATGGGGCTCCCGCGGGAGTTTCTCGGAGACGTCTGTCTCGCCGCCGACGGGCAGTCGTTTCTCGCCGTCACCGTTTCCATGGGCAACCCCCACGCCGTGATCTTCACGAAGGACGTTTCTTCCGTGCCGCTGGAAAAGTGGGGCCCCGTGCTGGAGCACGATCCCCTGTTCCCCGACCGGTGCAACATCGAGTTCGCCCAGGTCCTCGCCCCCGGCCGGATCCGCATGCGGGTCTGGGAACGGGGATGCGGCATCACCTCCGCCTGCGGCACGGGCAGCTGCGCCACGCTGGCCGCCGCCCAGAAGCGGGGCCTGTGCGGAAAAGAGGCCGACATCGTCCTCGACGGCGGAACGCTGCACATAGAACACACGCCGGGCCGGTCCGTTTTCATGACGGGCCCCGCCCGGGAGATTTTCAGAGGAGAGATCGAAAATGAAGACTGAACTGCTCAACGAAAATTACGGACTTCTGCCGGAGTCCTATCTTTTTTCTCAGATCGCCCGCAAGATCGCGGCCTGCCGGGAGAAGCATCCGGAGCGGGAGATCATCCGCCTCGGCATCGGCGACGTGACCCGGCCCCTCGTGCCCGCCGTCATCGAAGCCATGCACCGCGCGGTGGACGAAATGGCCCGCGCCGAAACTTTCCGCGGCTACGGCCCGGAACAGGGGTACGCCTTCCTGCGCGAGGCCATCGCGGCGGCGGAATACGCCTCCCGGGCCATCGACATTTCCGCCGACGAGATCTTCGTGAGCGACGGCTCCAAATGCGACGTGGCCAATATCCAGGAGCTGTTTTCGGCCGACTGCCGCGTCGCCATCCCCGACCCGGTCTACCCGGTCTATCTGGACAGCAACGTCATGGCGGGCCGCGGCGGCCGTCCCGGTCCCGACGGCCGGTACGCAAAAGTCGCCTACATGCCCTGCACCGCGGAGAACGGCTTCCAGCCCGACCTGCCCCCCGCGGACGCGAAACTCATTTACCTCTGCAGTCCCAACAATCCCACCGGCACGGTGCTGACCCGCGCCACGCTGGAGAAACTGGTGGATTTTTCCCTTGCCAACGACGCCGTGATCCTCTTCGACGCGGCCTATGCGGACTACATCCGGGATCCCTCGCTCGTCCGCTCCATCTACGAGATTCCCGGGGCGAAGAAGTGCGCGATCGAGTTCCACAGCTTCTCCAAGAGCGCCGGGTTCACGGGGGTGCGCTGCGCCTTCACCGTGATCCCCCGCGAGATGGAGGAACTGCGCCGCATGTGGCTCAGGCGTCAGACCACCAAGTTCAACGGCGTGAACTACATCGTCCAGCGGGCGGCGGAGGCGGTGTACACCCCCGCGGGCCGGGAGCAGACCCGTAAGGTGATCTCTGGCTACATGCGCAATGCCGAGGTCATCCGCAAGGGCCTCATGGAGAGCGGATACACGGTCTTCGGCGGCGAGCACGCGCCCTACATCTGGTGGCAGCTCCCCGACAAGATCGGCTCCTTCGACTTTTTCGATTTCCTGCTGGAAAAATGCGCCGTGGCGGGCACGCCCGGCAGCGGCTTCGGTCCCGGCGGCGAAGGCTTTTTCAGGCTGACCGCTTTCGGCGACCCCGAAAAGACCCGCGAGGCGGTCCGCCGGATCGCGGAAATGCCGCCGATCCCGGCTTGATAACCGGGAAAAAAGCGTGTATATTACGTTCCCGTCATGGGAACGGAAGTACAGCCGCAGATTCTGGTGATCCAGAAGATCAGTTCGGTGCTGATCCACGGCCGCGACGTTGGGACGATGCTGGAAAAGGTGTTGGAGATCATCGACCGCGAGCTGGGGATGCGCCGGGGGACCTTTTCGCTCCGCTACGGGGACACTTTGCGCATCGAGGCCTCCCACGGGCTCACCGAGGCGGAGAAGAAAAAGGGCTTCTACAATCTGGGGGAGGGCATCACGGGCCACGTGGCCGAGACCGGCCGCAGTCACGTGATCCCCGATCTGCGCAAGGACCCCCGGTTCCTGAACCGGACGGGCAAGCACAGGTACGACGGTCCGACGGCCTTCATCTGCGTGCCGCTGTTCCACCACGAAAAGCTCATCGGGACCTTGTCGGTGGACCGCCCCATCACGCCGGAAACCAATCTCGACGGCGACGTGGCCTTCCTCGAGATCCTGGCCAACATCACGGCGGACTCCGCCTCGGAGTGCCTGCTTCTGCATCAGGAAAAGCAGACGCTTCTGGACGAGAACCGCAAGCTCCGCAGCATGCTGCAGAACGCTCCGGGCAAACTCATCGGCAACTGCCGCGAGATGCAGCAGGTCTACACCGAACTCCGTCAGGTGGCTCCCACCGACGCCACCGTGCTCATCCGCGGCGCCAGCGGCACGGGCAAGGAGCTTCTCGCCCACGCCATCGTCGAACTTTCCGGCCGCCGGGACAAACCCTTCGTCACGCTCAACTGCGCCGCGCTGCCCGAAAATCTGGTCGAAAGCGAACTCTTCGGGCACGAAAAGGGCGCCTTCACCGGCGCCCTCGCACGCCGGATCGGCCGGGCCGAGGCCGCCGACGGCGGGACGCTGTTCCTCGACGAGATCGGCGACCTCACCATGCAGACCCAGGTGAAACTGCTCCGTTTCCTTCAGGAAAGAACTTTTTCCCGGGTGGGCAGCAACGAGGAACTTCATTCCGACGTCCGCTTCCTCGCCGCGACCAGCCGGAATCTGGAGGAGCTCATGGAGAAGAAGCTTTTCCGCGAGGACCTCTTTTACCGGCTCAACATCTTTCCCATCATGCTGCCGCCGCTTGCCCAGCGCTCCAGCGACATCATCCTGCTTGCGGAGCACTTCATCGAGCGGCTCAACGTCAAGTACAACAAAAAAATCACGAAACTCTCTCCCGCGGCCACCCGTCTGCTGATGACCTACAGCTGGCCGGGCAACGTCCGGGAGCTGGAAAACTGCATGGAGCGCGCCGTGCTCACGACGCCGGACGACTGCATCCACAGCGGCAATCTGCCGCCCTCCCTTCAGGCGGGGGCGGAGACCGCTCCGGAGATACCCCGGGGCGGCACGCTCCGGGAGAAGCTCGAGAGATGCGAAAGGGAGTTCCTCACCGACGCCATTTCCCGGCACGACGGCAGCCTCTCCGCCGCCGGCCGGGAGCTGGGGCTCTCCCCCCGCATGATGAATTACCGCATGAACCGCCTCGGCATCGCCGGAAAAAAGTGACTGCGGGAGTCCGCCGCTCCCCGGCGCCGGATGCGACGCCTGCGTATTAATAATTCAAACAACCACCTGAAAAAATGTCTTTTTTTTCAAACGACCGGTGTTGACAAAAGGGCCGTTCTGTGGTATAATTTCCCCGGGCAATCGAAGTTTTTGAAAGGCTCGGTCCCCTGCGCGGGCAGGCGGCCGAAGACAGCTTCTGTTATGAGACGGTTAAAAATATCCGCCCTGGGACCTGTGCCGCCCCAGGAGATCCCGGCGAAAAACGAGTCGGTCCGGCTGATGAGGGAACACTGGGAACGCCAGTTCGATCAGGTCTTTCCCGACCGGCCCGATGTCGTCGTCCTTCCCGAGTGCTGCGACAGGTTTCCCCGGATGTCTCTGCGCGACCGGCTGGCGTATTATCATGAACACGGTGCGGAAATGCTGGCGTTCTTCCGGCAGAAGGCCCTCGACAACCATTGTTTCATCGCCTTCGCCGCCTGCCGGGAGCTGCCGGACGGCACCCGGCGCAACTCCACGCGCCTGATCGGCCGCGGCGGGGAGGTGCTGGCCGTCTACGACAAGAATTATCCCGTGATCTGCGAGACGGAGCAGCAGAACATCCTGCCGGGAAAAGCCGAGACCGTGGCCGAAACCGAGCTCGGAAAAGTCGGCTTCGTCATCTGTTTCGATCTCAATTTCACGGAGCTTCTTGAGCGGTACGCCGCGAAAAAGCCCGATCTTCTCCTCTTCAGTTCCATGTACCACGGAGGCCTGATGCAGTCGTACTGGGCCTACCGCTGCCGCAGTTATTTCGCCGGCGCCGTCGCGGGAAACGAGTGCGCGATCCTCGACCCGCTGGGGCACAAGGTGGCCTGCTCCACCAATTATCACGCCTTCGTGACGGCGGAGATCAATACCGATTACGAGGTCGTCCATCTGGACGGCAACCGGGAGAAGCTCCTGCAGGCAAAAAAGAAATACGGCCCGGGGATCACGGTTTTCGATCCCGGGCGTCTCGGCTGCGTCCTCGTGACTTCCGAGATGCGGGAGATCACGGCGGCGCAAGTCGTCGAGGAGTTTGCCATCGAGCGGCTGGACGATTATTTCCGCCGGTCCGCCGATTTCGCAAGATCGAGATGAGAGGAAAAGACGGACGAACGGTTCGTTTTCCCGACAACATAAAAAAGGAAAGGAAGAAAAATGAGGACAAAACGTTTCTCCCGCGGGGAGGCGGCAAAGAACTTCACCCTGATCGAACTCCTGGTCGTGATCGCCATCATCGCCATATTGGCGGCCATGCTGATGCCCGCCCTGGCGCAGGCCCGGGATGCGGCGAAGACTTCGTCGTGCGTCAACAATTTCAAGCAGTTCGGCCTGTTCAACGCCCAGTACTCGGACTCCTACGACGGCTATTTCCTGCCCTTCCGGATCCTGGGGGTCAACCGGTATCCCAGCGGCAAGAACTGGCTGATCCTGCTGACCGCCGAATCGACGGATACGGGCAACGAGTACGTGCCGGAATCCCGGGCGAAACTGGGCTTCCCCACCTTCAAAAAGTCGCAGATCTACTGCCCGCTGGGGCTGGGCAAGGCCAGAACGCCCGATGAGTCCCAGCTCGTGGGGACCAACGGCGGCAAGATCGCCTGCAACGACAGGATCCGGGGCAAGGACGGCGGCAACGGCAAATCCGCCGTGGTGGACACCAGCAACGCCAAATATCCCTACAGGATCTTCAAGCGCGGTCAGCTGCGCAAGCCCTCGAGCATTTTCGATTATGCTGAGTGCTATCCCGACAGTGCCGGGCTCGCCTGGGTCTCCTACATCCAGTACCGCCATGCGGGCCGGGCGAATATCCTCTGGGCGGACGGGCATGCGGCGCTGGCCAATTATCCGTCGGTCACAGACGAAAACATGATACCGGAAATATGATGCCCTCCGTCCGACTTGAAAGACTTTTCACCATGAAGACACTTTTCTTTCTTTCGGCGCTGTGCGCCTTTTCGCTCGCGGCCCTGCCGGTGATCGTCATCCCCAAAGATGCCAAGGGCCCGGAGAAGAAGGCGGCGGAGGAGCTGGTCCTCCACCTCAGGGCCGCCACGGGGAAGGCCGTGAAGATCGTTTCCGAGGAGGCCGCTCCGGCTCAGGGCAAGCGCATCTACCTCGGGGACACCGCCTTTGCCCGGAAGAACGGCGCGGACTTTTCCAAATTCGGCGAGGAGGAGCACTTCGTCAAGGCCGTGTCCCCCGAAACGCTGATCATCGGCGGCGGCTTCCCCCGGGGGACCCTCTACGGCGTGTACGAGTTTCTGGAGAACACCCTCAACGCCATGTGGCTCGACGAGGAAAATCTCCACATCGACAAGGTCGGCTCCGTCACTTGGAAAAGCGATCTTCTGCTGCGGGGAAAACCCGCCATCCCGTGGCGTTCCATCTACAGCAACTTCGGTAAAAACAGCGAGTATTACAAGATCCGCAACCGGCAGAACTGGTTCCACGCCAAACTGGACAAGGCCTTCGACGGCTACCCCATCCCGCCGCTCTTCGGCCTGCCCCGGTTCAATCACACCTTCTACGACTATACGAAGGACGTGCCCGACGCGGATATGGATATCCTGTCGCTCAACGGGGGCAAGCGGGTCCGCTCGACCACCAGTCTCGGGCCCGGCCAGATCTGCTACAGCAACCCCAAGACGGCGGAGTGGTTCTGGAAGAAGTTCGAGTCCTACGTCGAAGCCGACCGCAAGGGCCGCGAAAAATGGCAGTATCCGCGCATTTACACGTTGGCCACCAACGACAACCGAAACGAGTGCCAGTGCCCGGGCTGTCAGGCGCTGGTCAAAAAGCACGGCTGGAGCGGTGCGAAGCTGTATTTCGTCAATCAGATCGCCCGCCGGGCGGCAAAGAAATACCCCGAGGTCCGTTTCACCACGGACTCCTACGGCATGCACGGCTTTCCGCCCGAAAACGGCATGGATCCCGAAAAAAACGTCTGGATCGGCATCGCCTACGGCTCCACGGTCCCCGGGCGCGAACGGGACTATTTCCGCCCCTACACGGCTCCCTGCAACAAGGTGGTGCGTGATCTGCACCTCAAGTGGGCAAAGATCGCCACGCTCATGATCGCCGACTACTGGATCGACTACAACCGGCCCCAGTACCCCAGCACCAACGTCCGGACCATCGCGGAAAATCTCAAGTTCTACAAACAGCTGGGCGTCCAGTCCGTGAAGCCCGAGTGCCAGGGGGCCCACGTCACCAGCTTCTGGCGGATGCGCACCTACATCGGCTACCGCTTCATGGTGGATCCCTCCCGTGACATCGACGCCGAGATCGAGCGCTTCTGCAAGGCCTACTATGGCAAGGCCGCTCCCCAGATGCTGGCGCTGCACAAGCTCCTCGAAGAGGGCATGGCCAAACTGCCCCGGTGCATCGACAGCTACCCCCTCGCCGCCCGCACGGATCTGGACAAGGCCTTCTTCGAAAAGGCCGAAGCCCTCATAAAAGAGGGCGACCGCCTCACGAAGGACGACCCGCTCCGCAACGACCGGGTCACCGACGAGTGGGCCGCCGTCGCCTGGGCGAAGATCGAAAAATTCAAAATTTCCGACCGGGACTACATCGAGAACTTCCGCAAAGTCGCCATGCGCCGCATGAAACTTCAGGGGCCCTACCACCAGAGGAAGCTCATCCCGCGGATCAAGACGCTCTGCGACGCGGCGCTGGCCGCTCTGCCGCCGCTCAAGGGATTCGAGAACGCGGCGGTGATCTCCGACTACGGCTGGCCCCAGCTCGCGCAGCAGCGGTACAACAAGATCGTCGACGATCCCGACGCCGCGGGCGGCAAGGCCGCCGTCCCGAACCATCCCTACATGACGCCGCAGAAGATGACGGGGTCCGGGATCGTCATGGGCGTCC
>Ga0310696_10004974_pt1 | contig 16157 bp, 5 predicted proteins | sample AusTroGonzalo_MG_4_FD_203885 | JGI IMG/M metagenome (GOLD analysis project Ga0310696, IMG submission 203885) | Bovine rumen microbial communities from tropical cattle in Woodstock, Queensland, Australia - Gonzalo_02 (v2) (version 2) | ecosystem: Host-associated > Mammals > Digestive system >...
CACAAAATAGTAGTAATCGACAAAAAGCGGTGACTTCTCGCCAAACCATTGTTCAATCGGCGTGCGACACAATAAAAAAACTACTGAGAAAATCACAAATCCCGCCAACGGTATGACCAGCGTCCAAAAGAAGAAACCGTGGTGATTATGATTGTCTTTGCTCTTGAAATACGGGAAGAAACGAATGATAGACGATGTGCTGCCCAACTGCGCCAATCCTACCAACAGGGTGGCAGAGTCAATGAGTACACGAGCCAAACCTATCTCTTCCGCCGTCAGGAAACGTGTCAGCACGAAAAAAGTCGTTACGAAACCTATCGCCACGCCTGTATAAGTGGCGATAGTGCCTCGCAACGACTGTCGTGCTATGATTCCCATTGCGGTTACATCAGCGGCCGCGTCCTTGTTCCGGCAGCGCAACTGCTCTCTCTGGTTTCGGCAACGCAACTTCTCTTTCAGATTTTGACTCCGTCTCTTTCTCTATACTAAGCAGCTCCACATCAAAAATCAGTGTGCTGTAAGGAGGTATATTGCCTGTTGCACGCTCGCCATAACCCAACTCCTGAGGGATATAGAAACGGAACTTGGAACCTACAGGCATCAGTTGCAGACCTTCTGTCCAACCGCTGATAACTTGGTTCAGACCGAAAGTTACGGGTTCGCCGCGCTCAACGGAACTGTCAAACACAGTACCGTCAATCAGAGTGCCGTGATAATGAACCTTCACTTTGTCAGTAGCTTGAGGCTTCGGTCCTTTGCCCATCGTCACTACCTCGTACTGCAAACCGCTCTCTGTAACCTGCACTCCTTCTTTCAGTTTGTTGGCCTCAAGGAAACGCTCGCCATCACCTTTCGTGTCGCCGTACTTGAGGAAGTTCATCGTATTCTGGATGTACTCGCCGGCGGATTGTTGGTCAAACTGGGTGTCGTGACCCTTCATACCGTTGATGAAACCTTGTTTGATAACCGGAAAACGTGTTTCCAACTTAGGCTCACCTATCAACCCGGTTGCCTCTTGCTCCTTGATAGTCTTACCAATCTGCTCACCCATATTCATCATCTGAGGATTGATTACTTTCAGCTTCAACGCTTTGTTAATCTGAGTGATAAACTCTTCTTGATCATCACCCGTCGAATCAGAAGCCAAAACATACATCTTAATCTCACTGCCGTTCATCATACCAAAAGCATAGTTGATACTGTCGGTGAAGTTCTTGAGTTCAATAGTCTTCACTTTGGTCGGGCATTTGCCTTTTACGGGTTTGCCGGCCTCAACCGAGTCTTGAGCCATCATTGATACCTGATATCTTGACTGGAAGAACTGCCTGGCTGCATCGCTGGTCATAACGGTCGTATCTTCGTTCAAACCGTTAATCAAACCTTGAAACAGCACTTTCTCATTCAGTTGCCAGTTCTTGTTTTCTGCCAGACCGGCTTTCTCGAACGACTTGATTGCCATTCCTATGTTCTTACCTACTGATGCCACCTCGTCCAACTCTTCCACCTTGCCGTCGTAACCGCGCTGGAGGGCATCGATAAACTCCGCTATCACTGCATCGCTGCTGTCTTCCTGCAACTGCTGCATCTTAAGCATTGAGCCGTTAACGTAACCTAATGCGTAGTTAACTGAATCATGCACATCGTTCATCACAACATCCTGTGCCTTGTACGAACTGCCGCAACTTACCATCGTCAATGCGGCTATGAACAAATAAATTGTCTTTTTCATTGTTTTTTGTTTATTATTTGATTTTGTTTCTTTATTCAATTCCCAATAGTTCAACTGTGAATATCAGCGCAGCGTATGGAGGAATACTGCCACCCGCGCCCTGCTCTCCGTAACCAAGCTGATAAGGTATATACAGTTTGTATTTCGACCCTACCGACATCAGTTGCAAACCTTCCGTCCAACCCTTTATCACCTGATTGAGAGCAAACTTTATCGGCTCACCACGACGATAACTGCTGTCAAACACCGTACCGTCAATCAGCGTTCCCTCATAATGAACCTTCACTGTATCAGTGGCTTTGGGCTTCTGACCTATCGTGCCTTCCAGCACCTCATACTGCAAGCCAGATGCCGTTGTCTTGATCTCTGCACGTTTGCCGTTCTCCGCAAGAAACTTCTCTCCATCGGCTTTGGAGGTTTTGGCGGCACCCATAGCCTGCTCCACCCCCCTGCGGAACGCCTCATAATCAAGCTCCGGAATACCATATTGCTGCAATACTCCCGCTACCTGCAATCCTAATTGAAAACTGATTTCATTCATATCTGTTCTTTTTTTCTGTTGTTTTTCTAACTCGCTGTCCATCACATTTTTCGCGCCTTGTAAACCGGATAAATGCGCGAGGTACAGTATGTGATTAGTATGTGATTAGTATGTGATTAATATGTGATTCCCGTATCCTGGTAATTACTACTGCGCAATCACACCACAAACTAACGCCGCAAAAATACTATAAAATGCTGAAAAATACACGAAATGTGCAAAAAAACTTTCCTACTTGAGAAGCTGGTTCATTCTCGCTATGTATTTTCCTATTATATCAAACTCGACATTAACTTTCGTTCCCTTTTTAATATATTGGAAATTAGTTACTTGATAAGTATATGGAATTATACAAACGCTCACGTATCCTTTGCCGTCCCTCACATCAGGCTCACATACAGTCAGACTGACACCGTTGATACTCACCGAACCCTTGTCTACGCAAAAATAACCCCTGCGTATCATCTCTTCGCTGCTGTCATAACAGAACTTGTAGTACCAACTGCCGTCCGTCTCTCTTACCTCCACACATTCAGCCATCTGATCCACATGACCCTGTACTATATGCCCGTCCAACAGTTTGTCCAACGACATGGCACGCTCCACATTCACCCAATCACCCGCTTGCAACAGGTCTAAATTAGTGAGCCGCAACGTCTCTTGCATCGCAGTCACCGTGTACAAGTCACCCTCGTTCTTCACGACCGTCAGGCACACTCCGTTATGCGCTATCGACTGGTCAATGGCAAACTCACCGCCATCTTCTACAAAAGGGTTACGGAACGTGAAGTGTTTGTTCCCCTGTTCCGTCTCGATGCGCACTACCTGCGCCATCTTTTCTACTATTCCGCTGAACATATCTTTGTCTGTTTTGTTTCTTCTTTTAGTAGTGATGGATTCCCATCCCTCACATAAACTCACAACAAAAATCTCTCCCTCACATCTCTCACAAAAACGCCGCAAATGTACTCTTTTTACTTTATTCACGCAAAACAAAAAATCCCCCGCAATTTGATTGCAGGGGATTCTTCGTATCTCAGCTGTTTTATTTTCCGTAAACCACTTTCTTGCCGTTGTGGATATATATCTGTTGCGGTTGCGGCTCTCTTACCTCACGGCCAAGCACGTCATAGTACTTGCCATCGCCTTCCGCCTCAGTCTCATCCACCGCCGTCACCTCTTCACATGCCTCGCCGCGCATAGTGAAGTAACGGGGAGCCACACCTGACGATACAGGAATCTCCAAGTATGCCTTGCCGGCGTGGTTCATAAACTGACCTACACCCTGTGATGTGCCTTTGGGCCAGTACCAGCCGCCCTCTCCGGTCGTGGCACTTCGGGTCAGCATATAGTGGACATGCTCGTTGTTGATATATGTGTCGGTCAGACTTCCCTTCAGCATATTGGTGGGATAAGTGTCTGTCGTCACTGCCTCATACAACTTATATGTCTTGCTGGCTGTTCCGTAGAATACCACACCCGTATATGCCGGTACCACACTGATAGTCTGATACTGGAGGTCTCTGCCGTTGATACCTGTGTAGATGATTGCCGTCAATTCAGTCGGTACAACGTATGCCTTATCCGAATACAGCGACAGGAATCCGTACTCCGACAGCGTCAGCTCCAATGTCGGCTGATACTTCTGCGTCACAAAGATTGGATTGGTGAACGTTGCAACGTATGTCACAATACCGCCTTCTACGGTCTCTGTAACCGTTCCGTTCTCCTGCTCGTTGTGCGATGCGTCGTTGCCGCATACACGCTCGGCAAAGCAAGTCTTGTAGTCCGCACCCCACGTATATGTAGGCTCTTGCCAGTCGTGACCTAACGCCATTATCGGCAGTACAACAGTCTGTTTCTTAAAGGCTGTGTTGACAAACGTTGCCTCGTAAGTGATTGAACCCGCTGCCTCACAAGTGGCATCAACAGTCGTTACAACAATGTCTGTCACCTTTTCCGTCTCCACGTGGGAAGCGTCTTTCGTGCAAACACGTGTGGCTGTACACTCTGTGTATTCGGTGTTCCAACTGTATTCCGGCTCACCCCACGTATGCTCGTGTGAAGGTGTTGCTACATCAAAGTTTGCTGTCAGTTTCACATCCTCCGTTCCCATAACGAACTCTATTAACTCACCTCCTGCATAAGGAGATTCTACACCTGCTACCGTTTGTACCCAACCGGCAAAATTGTAACCTGGAGCTGCTTCGGCTATCAATGTTTGTGTGTCTCCCTTCTTCATCGTATAAGAAGAAGCTGACATTTCATCGGCATTAACCTTCACTACACCGCCTATAGTAGGATAAACCTCCACTGTCAGTGTGTGGAAATACTCGTAATATATCTGCTTCTCAAAGGCGGGATTCTCGAACTGGGCAGTGTAAACCTTTGTAGTGCCTTCCATGGTAACGGTTGCCGTAACAAGCTCAGTTTCAATATGCGAAGCATCGTTGCCGCAGACACGTGTTGCAGTGCATGTCATATGGTCGTTGCTCCACTCATAGGTCGCCTCACCCCAATCGTGCCCAAGCGGCATAATATCGGCTTCTACCTTTGTCTGCGTTCCAAAGAGAGGATTGTCAAACGTTGCCGTATAGGTGGTTTCGCCTTTGGTATCGCACGTGGCAGGCTTCGTAACGGCAGATGTCACCGTACCGGATGCCTCCTCAATGTGAGAAGCGTCACGCGAACATACACGTTTGCCTTTACACTGCGTATTGCCGTTGCTCCACTCATAGGTCGCCTCACCCCAATCGTGTCCAAGAGCTGCGATGGTCTCTGTTGTGGTTTGAGCCTTGAAAGCGGAATTTTCAAAGACTGCCGTATAAGTGGCAGTACCGGTCATTTCGCAAGTAGGATCTACTGTTGATGTCAATGTGGCGGTTTTCGTTTCCGTTTCCACATGTTCTGCATATTCCTGGCAAACACGGGTGGCCGTGCAATTGAGACCATCCCAGCCATAAGACACTTCGCCCCAAGTGTGTACGTGTGCAACCTCACTGAAATTTGCTGTCAGGGTTATATCCTCTTCTCCCATAACGAACGTGATTTCCTCACCTCCGGCATAAGTGGATGGCACACCTGCCACCTTTTGAGTCCAACCGGCAAAATTGTAACCTGTAGCTGCTTTGGCTATCAAGGTTTGTGTGTCATCCTTCTTCATCTTATATGAAGATTTTGCCATATCAACCTCATTCTCTTTCACTACACCGCCTGCCGTAGGATTAACATCCACTGTCAGCGTGTACAGTCTCTCGTACTTTGCTAAAATAACTGTAACTTCTTCGCCCATAGTGTAGTGTAATGTATGGTCTGTTCCTATTATGGAAGAGGTTTCTCCTATCGTTAACTCCCAGCCTGTAAACACATATTCGGCATCCTCCTGCGCCTCAAGATCCAACTCGGTGCCTTTGGCTATCATCAGGTGGGCGTAATGATCAATTGTATATGAAGTTCCGCTTAAAACCACTTTGTTGTCCCCTGCTTCAGGACTGACAGCAATGGTCAATTGATACAATTTATTGAACTTGGCGGTCACAGTGACATCAGTTGTACCCATCGTAAATGTAGTGGCTACATCAGTCAATGAAGACAAATTGCCTTCACCGTCTGTTATTTCCCAACCTGCAAATTGATAGTCTGTAGCTTCAACGGCAATCAGTTTCTGTTCAACTCCTTCAGCCAATGTAACAGTGGTTACCTCTATATCATTGTCTCCTTTAACTATACCGCCTTCGGTAGGATTGACAACGACTGTGAGCGTATGGCTGGTTGTCGGTTCGAATTTGGCTGTCAGCGTTGTCTCGCCGGTCCCCATCGTGAAGATTATAGTCTCTTTTGTTTCGGAAGAAATAGTACCTCCTTCCGTTACCTCCCAACCCGCAAACTGATATCCTGCGGCAGGTTCAGCGGTCAGAGTCTTGGTATCGCCTTCAGCCATATAAGCATACGTTATCTCCTCTTCGTTTTCTTTCACAATACCGCCTTCTGAGTGTTGTATAATCAGCGTGTAGGTTTCCGGCTCATCTTCCAGATCCTTCACCAAACGTACCGAATAGCCGAAATCCCATCCAATGGACTTTTTGGGATAAAACTCCGTTCCGTCAAACTTTACCTTAAAGACATTGTTTTGCGCATTACCCAGATCGGAAGACGAAGTCCAATAGTAACCTGCCGTTCCTATGTCAGCGACAGTCTTTTGCTGACGCATACCGGCTGCGGGCAGGAACACCGCACCCGCCTTCTCCATCTTCTGCCACGACTGATCAGTGGTGGAATAAGTGTTGTTGACATAAAACAATGCCGTCTGTATTTGATTGGCAAACACGCCGTCAGTCTCTGTCAATGTCTGCGCAGCGGTGGCAAAAGTGCACCCCCCCGGCAACTGCCAGTCATCCGGCAATATAATCAAACCGTTTACTCCATCCACAGTACCGAAACCGAACAGATCGGTGGCGTTATCACGACTGACAAACAGGTAGTTCCACTCATCCGCAGTCATTGTGCGCCAAATACCCGCTTGATTGCCTCCGTTAACTATCGGATTGTTACCAAAATCTTCAAAATCAATCTCATCACCCATCGGAGCATTCCTGCGCGTTGGAGAACTGAATTCTTCATCAGGATCCGCCTCTCCGCCGAATGGGAAACATCCTTGACATGCTTTAGTAGGTTGATCGCCATAACCATAAACGAACATATCAATCCAACCTGTATAGGTCGCTTTGGCTATTTCCGAATTATCCGCACCAACATAGTCCTTCTGTTGGAGCGCGAAACGCCAGATACCGGTGGTTTGCTGATACTGCAAGTTTCCCTGCGAGAACGACACCTGGCCGCCCTCTTCATTTATAGTGAAAGAATGGAAGGTAAAATTCTTATTCACACCTTCTTCTGTTTCCTCCTCCACATACGGCGAAACAAGACGCACCGACTGACCTGAAGCACGGGGTTCGCCTACCCTTGGGGCTACCAACATCTCGGTAAAGCCCAGACTGTAAGCCGTACCCTCGTCTGCTTCAGAAGAAGACCAGTAATAGCCGTACTCGCCTATATTGCTGCAATCCTGACCGGCACGCGAACCGGCCGCCGGAAGGAAGACGGCTCCGTTATCCTCCATACTCTTCCACTGGATGGCAGTATACTCGTTCAGCCCGTAACTGCCGGGATCATCATTGGTATAGTAACCTTCTGCATTGTCTGTCCATCCGGCAACCTTAAGGCTGGTAAAAGACAGACTGGGGGGCATGTTCCAATCGTCAGGCAGCAGAATCAGACCGTTCACGCCGTTCACCTTGCCAAGACTGAAACGATCACGTGCATTCTTGCGGACGTAGAACAAGTGGTGCCATTCGTCAGCAGTCAGCGTACGCCATGTACCCGGAGCATAAACATTATTGCCATAGACGATTTGGTTATCACCCCATTCAGTCCACGTGTACTCTTCCATCGGAGCATTGCGCCGTCCGAAGGCATCATACGGATCGGGGGTCGGACTGTTGCCCACAATCGGGAAAGTAGTCGCGCAGGAAACACAACTGTACTCGGTTGGATTAGCACCTGTCCCCCAACCGAACAGGTCAATCTTACCAACGGTGCTGTTGCCTATCTGCGAGTTAGCCGCACCTACAATATCATACTGATGTGTGGCGAAACTCCATTCGTTCTTACCCGCTTTGTACTGCAGGTTGCCAGGGGCGAATACCACTTTCGTATTCTCCCCAACGGAGAACACGCCCTGTACCGCATCCTCGGGTATGGCGGCGCGAACCGTGTTCATACAGACAGAACACAGCAGAACTGCCAAAACAAGAAAATTCTGTTTTTTCATATTCATAAATGTTTGTTAATTATAATTATCATTTATCATTTATCAACGCTCCCTGTGCCGTATAACGTCTGCCGTTGCGCTCTATATAAAGCACACCGTTTTCTATGTACTTGCGGACAGGCTCTGCCTCCTTCAACTCTCCGTTAACAACCTCCAATTCGCTTACCTGCTCTCCGTCTTCTCCTTCAACCACTATGCGAACCTTGCTCACATTGATATCGACTGAGCTGCGGAACATACCCCTGTAAGCGCGCATGTTGGTTCCCTCATCCTGATTAGGATAATATATCTTATTGTTCTTCAAGCCCATATAACGGTTGCCTGTTTCCGAACCTTTCAACACACCCGTACGCAATACACCTACCAGATAGACATCACCCTGCGAGTTATAACCCTCAAGATTGATTATGTCAAAACCTGAATTGATATCCGCTTCCGTGTTGATAACCACATTCGGGAACACAAACTGCGTCTTTTCCGCCAGCTTGGCGTTGGCATTGACTATGTACCCTTTGCCTGCTGTCAGCATCTTAGCCTGCGCGAAGTACAGCGTCAAGCCCGACTCCTCATTGCCCTCGGTGTACCTGAACTCATAGACGCGGGATGTCATCTTTGACACACTGAGCAGAGCCGCATTGACATTAAACGGCAGGCACAGCGTTGACCATTTGGCTTTCTCAAACTGACGGTTGTAAGTTACCGTTGTTGCACGTTTGCCGTTGTACTTGTTGGAGAAGTCCGTGTAATAGTCAGGTGTCTTGTCCTCATACAGGATTATATGCAACTCATCGTTCTCCGGGTCTTCGGGGTCTTCCGGTTCTACCACTGTCTCCTCCCATGAGGCGTACAGAGTGATGTCGCCGGTGTAAGCAGTCGCTCCGAGAGTGGTGACTGCGCTGCCCGTGCAGTCAGCCGTCAGATACCAGCCGAGGAAGTTGTAGCCCTCCTTGCTGGCTCCGGCGAGCGTGGTCGCCGTGCCGTAGGTGTGAACCGTAGGATAACCCGATGCGTGCGTACCGCTGAACTCGGCACCACCCTTGTCCTTATATATGATATTGTACTCCTGCTTCGCCTGCTTGAACGTGGCGGTATAGGTCATGTTGCCCGTAACGGTGAACGTGCGCACGGCTTCGGTGTTGTTGTCCTCCGTCCAGCGGTCAAACTCATACCCTTCGTTAGCCACAGCGGTCACGGTAACGTTCTGTCCGTCCTGGCAGAGATAGATATACTGATACCCCTCTACATTGACCGTCAGCGTGCAGACATCGAACATCGGAACGAACATTCCGCGCACCTGCATACCGAGATACGTCTCGTTGCCCAAGCAGTCGTCCTTGTCCATCGTCTGTACGTAATACTCGTTATTGCCTGTACGTACCAGAGCGAAACTGTTGTATTCCTCCTTGCCGTAACCGGCACCTTGTGAGCAACTGTTTGCACCGTGCTGTCCGAACTGCCGTGACCAATAGTACTGCCAACCGTTGTCGTACTGTTTCGATCCCATATACCCGCCTCCGGGCAGAACGATGTACATCGTGTTGTCGTACTTGTTGGTGAACGTGTTGTTGTCGGTTATGACGGATTGCTCTTTCAACTGGTACAGGTCCTCCTCATCCGGCATACGCCATTCGATGCCCATGTTCACGATAGCGGCATCCTGCGTGTCGGTCAGACGGTCGTAGGTCCGATAGCCTGTTACGTCCAGGTTCCTCTGATGGTCAGAACTGAAACTCGTACCCGCCACTGGGTCTCCCCAGCGGAAATAATCGCCAAGCGCACCCACGCTGCCAGCTCCCACGTTGCGGTCAGCCCAGGCCACGCCGTAACCCATATCTACGGGCGTGTACCACAGACCGTCCTTGCCCTGACGGGGGCGGAGGTCATACAGAATCTTCATCGTGGTCTCAGTCACCGACTGATAGACGCTTACCTCTGCATCGGGCGACATCTCTGGTGTTTCCGGCTGTTCGGGTTCGCTATTGTCGGTAAAGATTGCAGTATAGGCCATATCGCCGGTCATCGTGAAGGTACGTACGGCATCAGTTAGTCCGTCCTCCTCCCATTTCACGAACTCCGCACCCGTCTCGGTCGCGATGGCGGTGACGGTGACTTTCTGTCCCTGCTGGCAGATATAGCGGTACTCGTAACTGCCCACGCGGATAGTCAGCGTATAGGTGACGAACGGCGGCGTATAGACGGCGCGCACGGGCGCGGCAAGATGGATATAACCCATATTCATTTCAAACGAACCGGTATAATTGGTGACCATTCCGGCGTTCGTCCAGTGACCGGGCGTGTTGATTTGCAACAGTTCGCTCGTCCACAGGAAAGCGGCCGATTTGTAGTTCAGCCACGGACTGACCTCAGATGAACCGTCATAGTAGTCATAGTGTCCCGTCGGCGGCATATTGATATACAGATCTTCATCATCGGGGTTGGCAAGAAGGTTTCCATGACCGACAGCTTTGGTGATTAACTCATTCCATTCGTCATAATTGGGCGTGTGCCAGTCATTACCCATCTTGACAGTCGCCACATCGTCTTTGGCGGGAAGGGTGAATCCCGGATTAAGACTGGTCACATTGGCATAGCCTGTGCTGCTGAGCGGCAACGGTCCGACAACCGTTTTGCCCCAGTTGTAATAGTCGCCCGTAGCCGATTCGGACGCGGCTCCCACGTTGCGGTCCGCCCAGGCGATGCCGTAGCCCATATCGGTGGGTTTGTACCACAACCCGTCCTTGCCCTGGCGCGGGTCAAGGTTATAGAGAATCTTGGTCGTTGTCTTGCTTACGTTCTGATAGACCGTCACATCCGCATCAGCCGAGACGATGGGGGTTTCGGGATCAGGGTCTTCACCTTCATCACCGCCGTTGCCGTCACCAGTGAAGACGGCTATAATCTCATTGGCAGAACCCGTGACTGTATAATCGATATTGTTACCGTCCACGCGGCTGCCATTGATAAGCCAATGACTGAACTCATAGCCCGGTTTGGCAGCATTGAGTGTTACGGTGTTGCCTGCGAAGAGAGTATGTTCGCCTTGAGCAAGCGGCGAAGTCCACGACTCAGCGTCTTTGAGCAGCATCGTAACAGCATCGTCAAGCGGTGCGCCGCCTTCCGTCTGCGCCGACAGAGTTACCGCAACCGGTGTATAAGTCACACCATCATCGCCATCCAAGCAGGCGGTGTAGTCAATTACCGCACATTCCTCATTGGTTGTCCTGTGGGCATCCGCGTATGCGTGGACGTGTACCCAGTACTTCTCATCCACATTCACCACCTCTACATATCCGTCACGCAATACCCATACATCGCGATTGGGATAAATATCATTTTCTGTAGCTTGTAACTCATACTGAACAAAACTGCCGCAGTAGGGCTGACGATCATTCTGCTCATAAATAAGTATGTCTTCGGGGCATCTTCCTATGAAAGCCGTACCTATTTCCTGCGTTGCGTTAATAGGATAGATACCGGTAGGGATATTGCCCGGTTTGGACGCATCAGGGAAGAGTTCAATTTGTACGTGCAACACTTCATAATACAAAGTATAACCATAATCCCCATGATACGTGTAAAGTATATGTCTTCCGTTGCGATTACGATAAATTAGTCTGTCCATCTCATTGTTCTGCGTGCCGTAGATATGGAAAGGGTTGCAGGTGCGCCAGGATGTTTCTACTATGGATTTGTAATTGGTGCCAATCACATCCTTGTAGGTGGCATAGTTCAACTCCTCGTTGGTGAAGATGTCAATGTTATAGGTGTTACCCTCCGTGTCTGTAACCGTTGCAACTAGATGAGCCGCACGGTAGGCATCGCCGAGATAAGCAACATTGGCAACCGAGGCGGAAGCAATCTGCCGCTGTGCGCCGCCAGCAGGAAGAATATAACTCTGCGAAGCGTCGAACGCAGAAAGATAATTGGTAATGTTCGTTTTCAGTTGGGTATTGAAACTAAGACGGACTTTCACAGCCTTGTTCTCACCCTCTATGGCAAAACTGTAGTAAGTCGGGAAATCAAGAGTTCCTCTCGTCATCTTTATATTGCTTAGGTCAGTATCACCTTCGTCCTCCGGATTGTCACCTCCGCCTTCGCCGCCATTATCATCGCCTTCGCCGAACTGCGCATAGTAGGTCTGCGCCGTGGTCTGCTTAAGAATAACGGCTTTTTCCACTTTCGTGCCGCCGGTCGGAGCGGTGTACCAGCCCTTGAACGACACACCTTCCTTCACCGGGTCGGCGGGAACGGTCTTGGCTGTATAGTCGCTTCTAACCACGCGGCGCAAATCTTCGTTGTAAGTGCACCCCGTCTCCCACGTGCCGCCGTTGCTCTTGCAGTCGAAAGTCAGGTATGTGAACTCGTTCTCCTGCAGCGTGCACATATACGGGAACAGAGAGGACATCGTGTTGCTTGAGTTGCTGCCCTTCGCCACTTTGGTCAGCGGGTCCAGACCTTTCTGGTAATTGAACGTGCAGCTGGAGTACAGGTAGCCTGAGAACCAGCCGTATGTCGGGGCGGTACCGGCAGTGGTGTTGCCCCAGTCTGTCCAGTACATCCGCACATTGAGCGCGCCGCGACCGAACTGACCCGCGTTCTGAGCCATCGGATTGTAGTTCAGCATCCGCTTCATACAGTTTTCTATGTCGTTGCCGCAGCGGTCCTGAAGCGAGGTCGCCATTATCTCAAGCGACTTGAAATAGCGGTAATAACTGTTCCTGTACGTGCCGAACATGCCCTCGTAGCAACGGGGTGCCAGTTCTTCTGCAGGCAGGCAGTACCAGTCGTTCTCCCCGTTGTAGATGGAGGGGCACATATTGAACATGAACGCATAGCAGCCCTCCGCCAACTGCTGGGAAGGCAGATTAGGCAGTCTGGTTCCCGAATTATAAGCCGTCTGCGAGCAGAAATTGTTCATACAATACTCGAACATGTGGGCGTAGCAGTAAGGCTGCATCACCATCGCCGGCAGCTCGGGCGAGTCATACAGACCCGTATTGTAGGCGAACATATAGGCATAGCAGTAGGGCTTGAGTTCCGTTGCGGGCAGCACCATCTCCTTGGCGTGAGCAAGGCAGGTGGAGGAAGATGTCGTATGATACGTTCCCGACATGGAGAACACACCCGGCGGATTAGGGCAGAACAGTCCGTAGAAGCAGTAGTCGCATGGGATGGCTGTCAGCGAGGAGAAGTTGTCACCGCCTATCAGCGACATCACATTGCCCTTCAGCGCGGGGTTGCCGCCGGTGATTGCGATGGAGAGGTAGTCCGTGCTGCTGCGGTTGAAGCCCGACGGGTTGTTTCCCTTGAAGCGTACATAGCCTGTCAACGGGTGGGAAACCGAATATCCCTGGACATCTATACGCGTGTCCGCTTCCGTTATCTTTATCCATTCGCCTCCGTCAAGCGAATACCAGAAATCGGGCCACTCGGTTACCGTACCGGTCATCTTGACATTGACAGTGGCGCTTCCTTCTATCATCAGATACTCGTCCACCTGCGCCGCAGCGGGCATGGCGAACAGCATCATAAAGGCAATCAGACTGCCGAAAAGAGATAAATGTTTTTTCATAGTCTTCGGGGTTGTGTTTTTATTACCTTGTCCGCTGACGGATAGAAACACTATACGTGGCAGGACATAAACGCGGCAAAAATAACGTAAATATTTGATTGAAACAAAGATTACACATTTTTTTTTGCATTTTGTCGCATAATTCCATTTTTTTGCAACTGATATCTCAACTGTTTTGCCCTTATATTCGGATCTGCAAACATCATGTGACTTTTCCTGAAATAGGTAGACCGTTTTTTTATGTATTCATACTTCAAAAATAGACTTTTTGCTAAAAACATAGACCATTTCCGCAATATGTTTACTCTTTCCTAAATTCATAGACTTTCTCCTGTTTTTCTTGACTCATACAGTGACTAATCCGATACTATACGACGACGTTCTTCGAGGCTGAAGGCACTCTTTCTTCCTGCTCTCTTCATAACTTTGACTCTTTAAAATGTTACTTTTGGTTAACTTTTTCGAGGCTACTTATTTCAGGAAAGGACAATTCTTGGAAATAATAGACTTACCATTATTTGTCCGTTGGAAACGCAGTCGTCTTTGCCACACTGGGAGCGTGAGCGTCCCGCTCGAGTTTTTTATTCTCCCCTATGTCCCGCAGTCGTCTCTGTCCGCTTGTTCTCTGTATTCTCTGCCCCGCAGGGAACGCGAATGTCCCGTCCGCAAAAGAAGAAGAGGGGCAGCCCTGCGGCCGCCCCTCTTCTTCTGTCAGAGTCTTTCGAGTCTCTATTCTCAACTCTCAACTAATTGACTTTCTGTCCCTGTGCGTTGTAGATAACGCCGTCGCGCTCGATGTACATAACGCCGTTCTCTATATACTTGCGGACGCTCTCAACCGGCTGCAAACCGTCGCTCGTAACCTCCAACGCACCCATAACCTCGCCGTCAACCACTATGCGTATCTGACTGATGTTCAAGTTCTCCGTGCTGTAGAATATGGCGCGATACGCACGGATGGTGCTGCCGGTTGCAACGTTAGGATAATAGACGTGGTTGTTCTTCAGACCCATATATCTGTTGTCCGAAGCAGTGCCTTTCAACACACCGTTACGCAGCGTGCCTATCAAACCTATCGTGCCTTGTGTCTTGACCGCAAGCCCTTGCAAGCCGTCGTAAGCGTTTTCTGCTGTCAGATCCTCAACTATGTCATTCGACAGGTCGATAGTCACACCGTCGCCCTTGCCGTCAAAGACGAAAGAGGTGATAGCTGCCATCTCGGCGTTGGGATTGACTATGTAAGGCACGCCTGCCTGCATCTTCTTGGCGGGTGTGAAGTACAGGTTGATACCGCCTGCACCTACTGAGCCATCAGCATACGAGAAACTGTAAACACGGCCTATCATCTTGTTGTCTCTCATGTCCTTGTTGCTTACCTCGAACGGCAGGCAGAAGGTCGCCCAGCGGCTCTCAGTGAAGGTGCGAGGATAGGTCACTATCGCTTTTTTGGTGTCATAGTCCGTATATAACGCGTTGTAGTAGGCGTTGTCACGGTCGTCATAGAGGGTGATGCTTGATGCCTGAGTCCAGTACGGATAGAGGGTCAGAGCCGCGTTGCCTGTATAGGTGCCGCCCAGTTCGTAAGCCTTGTCACCGCCATCGGTCAGACTCCAGCCTGTCTGAACATAGTTCACGCGGGTGAAGGTGTTGCTTGACAGGGTAAGGTCCACACCGTAGGTCTTCACGCCTGCAGCAACCGTACCCGTGCCGTTGGCACCCTTGTCATAGGTGACAGTATAGGTGTCAGGTGTCCATGTGGCGGTGTATTCCGTATTGGCGGCGGGCATCGTGGCTGCCACTGCGGGACTCCATCCGGCAAAGGTGTGTCCTGTCTTCGTCGGAGTGTTCGGTGCGGTTATAGCCGTGCCGTATGCCACTGTGCCGTTGGTGTATCCGCCTGTCAGCGCGTCGCCGTCGGTCGTCCATGTCAGGGTGTAGCTGACAGGTGTCTCTGTCCATGTGGCGGTGTATTCCACATCGTTGTCGGGCATGGTGGCAGCCACAGCGGGCGACCAGCCGTTGAACGTGTAGGTGTATTGTGCCGTAGCATCCTTGGTCGGAGTGGCAGGAGGTACGATGGTTGTGCCGTATGCCGTTGTGCCGTTGGTGTATTCGCCTGTCAGCGTGTTACCGTCTGTTACCCAGCTTACATTGTGCTGATTAGCGGTCCATATAGCCGTGTAAGTGGTGTTGGCAGCGGGCATCGTGGCAGCCACATCATCGGCTACACCGTCATTACCGGCATCCCATCCTGCGAAAGTGTGTCCCGTCTTGGTCGGAGTATTCGGAGCAGTGATAGCCGTTCCGTATGCAACTGTGCCGGAGGTGTATCCGCCGGTCAGCGCGTCGCCATCGGTCGTCCACGTCAGGGTGTAATTGACAGGTGTCTCAGTCCACGTAGCGGTGTATTCCACATCGTTGTCAGGCATGGTGGCGTCCACAGCGGGCGACCAGCCGTTGAACGTGTAGGTGTATTGCGCCGTGG
>Ga0310696_10004975_pt1 | contig 16152 bp, 12 predicted proteins | sample AusTroGonzalo_MG_4_FD_203885 | JGI IMG/M metagenome (GOLD analysis project Ga0310696, IMG submission 203885) | Bovine rumen microbial communities from tropical cattle in Woodstock, Queensland, Australia - Gonzalo_02 (v2) (version 2) | ecosystem: Host-associated > Mammals > Digestive system >...
CGTGGCGGGCCTATAGGAACCAGTTTGGCATCGACATCGAGTATCTGGAACCAACGCTGGAACGTACCGTCTACGTGAGTGCCGATCCGGAGATGTACTTCAATCCGGATGCGCGTCCGTTCAAGGCAGATACGCAGAAGCACGACCAGCCCGAAAAGGCGGAAATATCGTGGGAGAGCGACCATCTGATGCCTGGTCGTACCATTACGCGCACCTACCATTTCAATTGGTTGTTCATCGTGAAGCACGTCCTGGGCGACTACTTCAAGCTGGAGGACGTGAGCGACGAGGACCGCCAGATGCAGCTGCTGATGCGTGTGGCCAGTTTGTCGTTGGAGCAGGGCATCCCGTTGGCCAATGCGCAGGGCATGACGCTGGAGCATCCCATTCTGAACACAGACCCTCAGCTGGTGAAGAACGTCTTTTCGGCAGTCTATGACGTGGCCCTGCAGCAGGACTATCTGAAGAAACACAAGGTCAAACCGTTGAAGAGCGTGCCTGACGAAACGCTGCAGACCATGCGGACGGAGATGTTTCTGAATGCCAACTTCGACATGCGCAAGAATCTGATGACCGGTGTGGCTGAATATCGCTACAAATACGCTGAGGACCAGACGTTTAGACCCCTGACTGAGGAGGTGCGCAATGATATGACCATCCAGGCTCGCGAACAGGGCCTGAAGTCGTGGGACCAGGATGTCAACCGTTTCATCGACTCCACCCGCATCGAACAGTACGACCCCGTGAACACCTGGCTCGACCATCTGCCCAAATGGAACGGACACGACTACATCCACGACCTGGCCCAGCGTGTGCCCACCGATCAGCCACATTGGGAGAAGTACCTGCGCTACTGGCTCATTGGTATGGTGCGTCAGTGGCGTGAGAGTGATAAGCAGTTGACTGGTAATGCGTTAACGCCGTTGCTGATTGGTCGTCAGGGCTGTGGTAAGACGCGTTTCTGCAAAATCCTGTTGCCTCCAGAATTGCGCGACTACTACAACGACAAGCTGAACTTCAAGAACGAGTTCGACCTGAACATCGCCCTAACGTCGTTCGCCCTGATTAACATCGACGAGTTCGACAAGACCACGCCCTCGCAGCAGATCGTGCTGAAATACCTGCTGTCGTCGAGCGACGTCAAGTTCCGTCCGCCATACGGTAAGACCATCAAACAGTATCGTCGATATACGTCGTTCATTGGTACCACCAACCAGATGCAGCCGTTGGTGGATCCTACGGGTTCGCGCCGTTTTGTCTGTGTGGGTATTCCCGCAGGAAAGAACATCGACTACACCGACAACATCAATCACAGTCAGCTCTTCGCCCAGGTGCTACACCTGATTGATAACGAGGAGCGCTTCTGGCTCAACGACGACGAGATAGCAGAACTGCTGAAGGAGAACGAGTCATATCAGCGTACCGTACCCTTGGAAGAGATGATTGCCGAGACTTTCCGCAAGCCCAAGGACGGTGAGGGCCGTTGGTGGGGAACGGGCGAAATCCTGAACCTGTTAGCCGCAAAATACACCTATTTCGATGCGTCGAACTTTTCTAGCAGTAAGCTTGGCAAAGCGATAAACAGCTATAAGTTCAACTTCAAGCACCGTGTCGTCAAAGGCCTGTCGGAATACTGGCTGGCAGAGAAGTAAGATTTAAGAAGTTAGAGGTAAGAAAAAAGGCTCGCAATCTGCGAGCCTTTTACCTGATGGATAAATCTTTATACCTTATTTGACGACCTTTACTTCACCTCTTCGAATTAGACATTCATTGATTTACAACTACTTGCGTGAGCCTGGCGTTTCAATGTCGCAAAATGCTTATAAGCATCCTTGTAGCAAACATCTAATAACCATCGGCAAAGGTACACATTTCTTCCCAAACTGAGATAAGAAAACCAATAAAAAGTTTGGAATAACACCAATTTTTAACAAAAGGCTTGGGAGATTCGGAAAGAATTCGTATCTTTGCATCGCTAGAACCCGCCAAGCCTCTCCACGATGCTCAAATGTGCGGGTCGTTTTATTATTTGTCGGTCATGACCGATGATAGTCTTCTTATCTGCTACTATCCAATTCTTTCTGGACATCTTATAGGACATCTTTCAGGACATTCCTCGAGTAATATGTCTATCTGCCCTTTTATCTGTCCTTTCATGTTGGCTGACTATCAGCGGGTTAGAACTATTTTGCTTGCTTGTTTGCTTATTTATCCGCCCTTTTATCTGCCCTTCAACGTTCCTATATATTTCTCCCTTCTTTTTGAGTTTTTTAGTCCTGCCTTATGCTGTGGTGTGTCATCATCACGTCTTCAGGTCTACCACGACAAAGCAACGAAATTTAATTGCGAACGCAGTGTGTTCGCAATTGGGTAAGCCCTATAAAGCTGTCGACTTTGTTCCAGTTGCTTTAGTCCATCACACCTCACTCTCTGCCGCCATAGGCATCTGCATATTCTCTTCTTCCAATTGCGGATAAGGAGTCGTCTTTGCTCCATGATCCTGCAGCCAGATATGGTTCAGGGTAAAGGCTATTGAGTCCAACGTATCCTCACGCTTCGATGGCTTCAACTCGCACTCCCAAATTGTGATGCAATGCCATCCCATGCTGGCCAGTGTTCGCTGCTCTTCGCGGTCGCGCTCCTTGTTTCGACGAATCTTTGCTACCCAAAAATCTCTGTTTGTCTTGGGAATCTTACAACACCCTGAGTTTTCAAATACTTTCAGATCCACTAAATGGCCATGCCAAAAGCATCCATTCACAAAGATACACGTCCTGTACTTCCTCAGCACCAAGTCCGGATGACCGGGCAACCGCTTATGGTTCAGTCTATAACGGAATCCTCTCTTCCACAACCCACGTCGCACAATCATCTCCGGCTTCGTGTCCTTCGAATGGATCGCTGCCATATTCTTGTGCCGTTGTTCTGCCGAGAGTTTATCCATCAATACCTATAAGCTATTAATTGATTACCTTCTAAATATACGGGACGTCCTTGAGGGTATTCTTCCAACACATGATTATATCTTGTATCTTCTATAAACCTCTTCCTGTCATCCTCAATAATTTTATCTATATTGATATTACCAAGCGTGACTTCCTCGTCAAAGAAATAGCATAGGTATCTGTCATGATGTGGGTCATGATAACCCGTTTTTATCATCTGGGCTTTTGACATCTCACCAATATTCTTGACCCGAAACACCTTGTAGACTTCTTTATGCTTTTCACCTATTATATATAATATGACAAACTTGGCATGTTTAATCTCATCACGACTTTTAACCACACCCCCATGCACATCTTTACCTATTCGAACATTATAGGCATCGTCTCGTTTTCCGCCCTCTCTACCAAGAATCCATCTGATGTGATCTTCACCATTGACTGCACCAATCAAGAATGAAGTGTTTGGATAATTCTCCAAATAATGCATCGTCATAAACTTCTTCGAAATCTCCATTCTGACATGAGGTACAACCACAGGCAACTTGTCATAAGGCAACTCTCCTAACGGACATAGTTCTACATGGAAGTTTTGCCTTAGTTGGAAAAGCAGCGCCTCATTCTCCTCGCGTACTTCGGCCCTCAGTTCTGCTTCTTTAGTCTTATCAGTTAACTCTATCCTCTCAGGCTTTCTTAATGCCAAAGAGAAATACTGCTGATTATCCTTGTCGTCAAAAGGACGGAACACCTTACCTAATACAGACTGGAAATGCTCTTTGACATATAACTCCGCATCTACATCTTCATGCGCAGTCATGGCATAGAAAGTAAAGTGCTCTTTTAGCATCTCCTGTATCTGACTACGGAACAATTGTCTTGCCTTGTTTCGCCACGCCACTTTTGCCGATTCCTTGTTTCGCCCATATAAGGCCAACACGAACAGGAAATTAACATCATAATGAGCCAGCAAGAAAGTATCTCTGTCAAACAACCTGTTTTCAAACTGCCGACTCAAATGATAAGGAGTCTTATCTGTTGTCAAGTGAATGTCGTCCTTCTTCTCCAGTTCATTCTGCTGTGCTGAGATGAAAAAATTAGGAATCACGTTATATCCCTCAGTCATTTCATCACGTAGTTTGATATGGCCTCTTTGACCTATCTCGTTACCATCATTGAACAAATCTATGTTCCATTGAACCACATTCCTTGCGTATGTAAATTGCTTATATATAGACTCTTTTGAAAGATTACGACCACGCTTGTAGTATTTCGAGTCACCTATATAATATATCTCCTCGTCACTTTCATCATTCACCAATTCACGATATTGGTACATGTGGTCAACCACCTTACCATCTTCCTGGTCAATCAATTCTTTGGGCAACTTCTGATCACCAGCAATCAGTTCGTCAATGATAGCCTCAAAGACAACGTGGAAACTCTTAACCATCAAATACTCCCTCCTGTCAACATTCATCGTTACATGAGAGGGACGGTCAAAGAAATCAAAGCACAGATTCCATAGTTCCAGTGCCTTATCCGAGAAATACTTATATTTAATCTGCCGGAGCCGCCTGACTCCAAAGCCTTTCAAATAAGTCTTAAACTTTTCCCCTTTTATCAGAGGAAAGTTCACATTCATAATAACAGGCAGTCCATAAGTATCATTGATGTGATAGAGAATGCTGTAATATATTACCAACAACTCCTCATCAAAATTAATCGTACGCTTTCTGTTGACGGGATTCAAATAAACAACCGACTGCGACGAATGTTCATTCTGTATGATGGCCTGTGAATGTGAAATCGTTCTCGTCCAATTAATCTTGTTATAACCTGCATGCAGGTTCTTGACGATAAACATCACGAATTGCTGATTATCCCTGTTCCATTGTTGGAGTGCCAACAGGATATCCAAAAATGTGTTTGCTTTTCTTTTTCTCGAATGTCCGGCTACTGGCATTTGCTTATAAAGCACGATAGATGGCGTTTTCTTCTTTCCACCGAAACGATCATACTCATGTTCCTTAAACACACAGATAGCCCTGTATATCCACACAGAAAGATTGTAGATAAACTCACGTTCTGTTGTAGTTAACTTCTCGCACTTGTCAAGAACAATCAAATCACGAGGAGGAATATGTCCAAACACCAATTCCTGACCGAACTCCCCTTCAAGCAACACCTTTGGAAGAACAAACACGCAATCGTCCACCTCTGGGCAGAAGAAATAACCCACACGGCCCAGACTCACTTTGCCTTCCGCATCGTGTTGGATATCAAGGCTTGGAGCCATCTGGCTCACATCCTCGTATGCGTATTGATATTCTTCTATCAGTATCCGCATGCTTCTTTTTGATCAGTTTCTTAACGAACTAACAAGTTTTTCTTGTATATTGAAACTTCCACACAAATTCTATTCCTTAATTGCGAGTGTAATACCCCAATCTTTACTATTGACAGCAGTAATAAGTGTTTGCATTTTGCTTCCTATTCCCCAACCATTCCATGCAACATATATTTTAGTGTCACCACATGGCACTTCATGGGATCGTTTACTGTTATCAGTTCTTGCATCAAACTGTTCTTTCGTTTCAACAAAATGAGATACAATACTACCTAACGACATCCAATCAGCAACTACTTGTTCTGGGGTTAATTCTGGATGTAGTTCTATGTATTTACGAACCGCTTGTGTTGATAGTTGTCGTTTGGGATAATTACCTTCTCCGTTTATTGTATATCGGGTATAATCTTTCCCTTCTGCAGAATCAGGATCATCCACATCTTCAATATCTTCATCTTCGTTTTCGACAACAGGAACTACTCCCAAGTTCTTAAGGAATAGCATCACTTTCTCCTCTACGACAGAAGTTGTACCATCAACGGTTTTATAGAACTTATCAAAGGTCAACTTACCTTCAACATCATTAAACGCATCACCTTCAAACTCATAATCCTTAAACACATCGTTCCACAGATAGAAGATGACCTTACCTACAAACATTTTGGCATCTATTACACCATCTTTGGCCTTACAGAAATAATAGCCTAACTTCTTATCTTCCGAACTGGTCTTCTCACCTATCAGCGCATTTATCTTCTCCAAGAACTCCCACCAGTCATACTCATTACCATTGGCAGAAATGCGCCAGCCCTTGTTGCCGTTGGCAATAGGCATATACTGCCAATCCCAACGACGCTTGAAGGCAGAATCTATTGGGAACAGGCTTTGATCGCTTGTGTTCATTGTGGCCCAAATATACAGATTATTTGGCAACAGCAATATTTCACCTTTTCTGATTTTTACAGCAACCTCTTCTGCACTCATACCACAGACAGAAGGTGCATTCAAGAATGGCATATCGGCAAATGCCTTTGCCAATTGCTTCTGCAAATCCTTATCGGCCACAATAGGATATTCAGAAAAACCATCTTCTCCACGATCGAGCAACTGGAATAAATCACCAAATATCTGTGCACAATTTCCACGATTAATTTCCTCGATAACTAAGTACACCTCTTCCGCTGCCTTGCTTTCTTCTGCCTTAGCATACTGCTTCCAAGCCTTGATGTATGCCTGTAGGAATGCCTGCTCTACAAATTCATAAACAATACGGTCTTCCGTCATAGGATTCCCATCTGCATCCTTCACCTCCACTGCTTTTTCTCCATAAGTGGAATAGATAGGAACCCTTTTCGTCGTCGGCTTATATGCTCCCACAAACGTAGAGTAATCGCTGTCTGGATGGAATGTCGTACGAATCACCTCCTTCCCCTCAGTCAATTTCTTTATCTCATGCGACTTTCCTGTACCAGGCGCACCATAGTATATTTGCTGGAAAGAAAATGTTATGTTTGAATTATTCTTTTTAGATGCTGCTTCTTCACCAGATATGATTGCTTGTACCAAATCTGTTTTATTTGCAAGGAATGCACATAAATCTGCAACAAATGATTGAGAAGCATTTACCAATCTTGCACTATTCAAAATAGGAGAAACATAGAAATCACCTCGATCAATTGTTTTTGCTCCACACCACCAAGAATAATCTGTCATAAATCGACGGAGATATGACTTTGATTGTTCCGTTAATGACAGACGTTGTAAACGTGATTCTTCTTGTTCTGTTAATGAGGATCCATTTAAATCTTTAAGTCGTTCTTTAGAAACGACTTTAAGGGCTTCCTTCTTATATCGCTGAAGTTCATTATAAAAATCTGTGAAGTAAGATGCGATATAGAACCATTGGTTAGGAAGGTAAATATTTAGAACTCCATTCTGGTTACCCCTTGTTTCAATAACTGCAGAATAATCATTATAGGTAATCGTGTTACTGTTTATCTCCGTAACTTGTTCCTTAAATATCCTTGGCAAGACAAAATCCTTACCTTCATATTGGTTGAAACGGCCAGCAGCTAAACTATAAATTTGTTTCAAGTTTCTTAATTCTTCCATATTACATTAATTGTTTAATGATTTCTTCTGCAAGTCTTTTAATAACAGGAATAGCAACACTATTTCCAAACTGACGATATGCTTCTTTTTTCGAAACAACTATTTTGAACTCTGGATTGGATGCATTATAGTTCTGATTATTTGCGCACTCAGGATATTTCCACCCATCTCCTATTATGCGATATCCCTGTAATCTACCTGCTTCAACAGGTGTCAGTGTACGAGGATTCAAACCTTTATCTGATTGATCTATTAGAATCTCACTACCATCTTTCCAATAGCGAGCAGATATAGTGCTTGTATAAACACTGTCACCATTAAAAAGAGAATAACCAAATCCTTTGCCATTCTTTTTGTTTCTCTCTTTACGGGCTCTATGACCTTCCCACATTCTATCGCTTATGGTATATGCAGTAGTCACACTTTCTGGTTCAAACACTTCGGAAACTCTGGTTAAAAGTGTTCCTTCCTTCAACTTGTTTTTTTCATAAATGGTAGTTCCATCTTCCGCTATTCCATAAGGGAATTTAAATGTGTCAACATTTACAAGACCTTTGTACCACGCAATGATAAACAAACGCTCACGATTTTGTGGAACACCATAATATTTTGCATTTAAAACCTCATAAGAATAATTATAGCCTAATTCTTCCAAGGTTGCAAGGATGACTTTTAATGTCTTTCCTTTATCGTGATTCTTCAATCCACGAACATTTTCTAAAAACAAGACACGTGGCGGATGCCCCGCTTGTATTTTCTCTTTTACAAGATTGGCAATATTGAAAAACAATGTTCCTCTTGTATCTTCAAATCCTCTTTTCAATCCTGCAACTGAAAAGGGCTGACAAGGAAAACCACCGCAACAAACATCAAAGTTAGGAACTTTTGACGGGATAACATCATTTATATCCTCGTTAAAATAAATATACTCTCCTTTTTTGTTCTTCTTAAACAAATTCGGCTCTAAACTCTTATAATTCTCTTCGTATGATAATCGTGCATTCTTGTCCCATTCACTGGCATACACACATTTTCCCCCCACACTATGCATTGCCGTGTGAAAACCGCCTATACCTGCGAATAAGTCTATGAATGTATATTTCTTTTTTCTCATTGTTGTTTTTCTCTTATATACGAAACAAAAGTAGTAAGGTCTATTACATTTTTTGTTTCAGAGTAATCAAACAGTTTCAAATTCTTATGGGGAACAACCAAGGTCAGATCACAACTTTTCATTTCTTTCAACTGATTATTTGATACTCCTGGCTGTAACGTAAACAAATATTTGTTCCGTATTTTATCTGCTTCATTAAGAACTTGTCTCCATCTGTCTTTGCAGGTTGTTTTTGCAGCTAACATTAACAATTTATCTTGATCAAAATTAATATCGTGATAACTTTTACTATTTGGGAATAAAAAATCAGGTTTTTTATGCAGTTCTGTTTCTGCATGCTTTTCATATATAAAACCACTTGCATCAAAAATCCTGCTTAAATGATTTTCAAGTGAAAGACCAGCCCTTGACTTGCGCCTATTTGTTATTACTTTAGACAACCTTAACAAGCGATTCAACTCACCAATTGGTTCTATAATATATGGTCTATACAATTTCTCTTCTATCCCTTCGAATATAAGGAAATCCACATCGTACCAATCTTTAACAAGACTATCACACTTCTTAATAATATCATTATCTTGAAGTTTTCCTAAATCAATAATCAAGTCTTGTGCTGTAGTACAAATCTCTGATGTTGTAGGAAATTCCGTATACTGCTCAACAATGCTTTGTATTCTATTTAATTTCTCTTTACTAATATTCGAGCTATATAGTCCTTTTACACATTGAGTAGGATTTGTATTATCAAGTCTGTAAAAATCCAAAAAATCATCTATATCTTTCTGGGCTTCTAAAACGTAAGCATTATACAAATTATCTTCACCTTTTGCGAGTATTAGAAGACTGCCGATATATTTATCTTGCAAGAATTCAAATGGCTTACCGCCAAAATTGGCTATTCGATATTCTTTTTTACTTGAATAATAGTATATTTTATTATTGTATTTTTTATCCTTTTGCCAACAGATATTGCGTTCTATGCATTTCTTCTCATTGCCGCCTTTCGCATCAAAAAACATTTCCCATGCATAAGGAGGAATATAAAAAGCCCTAGCGTTACTTGTCACTTCCCATTTTGTTATAAAATGAGAATATGCCATAGTAGATTGTTCTACTATGTCAATTGCATTCTCTACATTTTGTGAAAATAAATTTGGACGTTTCATCTATTTATTCGCTTCATAACCAAATTCTTCTGCCTTTTCTGCTATTTTCAACATAAAAACTACTGCATTTATGTCATTCTCATGTCATAGCTATGCCACCTCTTTTTCGGCGAAGATATCGCCATGAAGCTCTTTGCTAATCTCCATCGACAATTCGTAAATATCAACACCATGCTGTTCACAGAAGTCGAAGGCTTCGTCCATTAGGCTGTCTAATCTTTCGGCCTCTTCTGGAGAATAAGATGGCTCACCGGTGTCCCTACGGACATAATCCGTCATCGGATTATCAGGATGAAATGCCCAACCAAGATAACCAATCACTTCGGTCAGCATTGCCCGCAAATCATTTTTAGTATTTATTGTTTGTATCATAATTTTATAACGTTTTACTTCTATTTATAACTAACTCTAATTATTGTCCATGCCATTATTGTTTATGCTTTGTTCAATAAACTCACAATACGCGCTTTTATATTTTCATAAGTGATGCTTAACTGACTTTTTGCTACAACTGTAAGTCTTGAGGTATGAGCTAACGCGTCTCTTATCGGTTTATATTCTATTGCGTCTCGTATTAGTGATGCTTTTTTTATTTTATCCTTTTCATCATCAGCAATAGAAGCCAAGTTGTCCATATCTAGATATGATAGATCCGAATTATCTTCTCGGATTTCATAATTGATATTTGCTTGTTGTTTTGCGTTTTCTGCTTTAGTTTTCCACTCATTATTAATTCTGTTCTGTACACCTTGAGGAATTGAAATATTCTTTTCTTTTATATAACTTCTCAAAAGATTTTCAGAAACAAAACATTCTCCATAAGAGGACAAATTAAATTCAGCATCTTCACTTAGTGCTTTTATCCATCCATCAACTTTCTTCCGGCTTTTACTATTATCTTTCGAAGGTCTAAAATCTTCAATTACTGCATTGAACAACTCTTTAGACTTCCTTTGTTTTTTTGTCATTCTGGGATTCTCTGAGTCCCCATCTTGATTAATTTCTGTACGCCATACATCCCAATCATTGATTATAGTCTTAAGCGCGACATCCAACTTGGCCAACAAATCCTTAAATTTAGGGTCATCGGGAACTACACCTTCTCGGCTACTCGTAAAGCGGTCAGTTTCATCGTCCAAGTCATCAAAATGAATTTGGCCATAAAGGTAACTTTGAACAATTCGGGCTATTGGGATGTGTCTTAAAATATCTTTTTCTCTCAATCTGCCATTCACATATAAATCTATTGTGACCTTTTCGTCTGTACCACTAATTTTAATATCGGAAGGCGTTTCTACTGAAGCTATGAATCCTTTAATTGCTTTATTGTCTAATGATAATATCTTTGATCTCTTAAACTCTCCCTCATTAATATAAGGATCATCTATTGCATTCAATATCCATACAAACTGAGTCTTCTCTTTTATAGAATCCAGTTCTTTTATTGTAATAGGTTTTTCATTAATATAGATATTGAAAGTTGGGTCTTGTAAAGAAAAACGGAAATACAATGCAACCATTTTTGTAATATATTCAACCCGATTGCGAATACCATCTTTTAATCCCTCAAAAATTATCACGGTTCCTTTTTCGCCTAATCTCTCTTTATAAGTTGAAATCAACTTCTCTGGTGGAATGTCAAGATTATATTCATTAGACGAGATGTCATCTTTTATAGCTTTATCTAGCCCTGTATTATCAATTACGCCACCAACAATAACGGATTTCTTACTTTTCGTCAGAACTGTTATTGTTTGAGCACACGATAGTAACGCTAACTTTCCGATACCTTTTCTTCCTATAAAAGGACGTCCTTTGTCCGTATGTGTTTTATTGTCTTTACGTTTTGAATAACCGATTTTCAAAAATTTGTTTTGGAAATCACTTTCATTCATACCTTCTCCATCATCTCTGACGATTAATATTTTTGAATCACGGTCAATTGTTATATATACATTATTAGCATCAGCATCCCATGAATTTGAGATGGCTTCTCCAAGAACTGTCATAAAACTTCTATACAAGTTCCTTCCAAGATGGTTCAGGATGCTCAACGAAATGTTAAAATTGTACTGTTTCATAATGGAGTATTTCTAATATGATGTATAATACTTTCAGCAATAATTTCACCCAATTTTGGTGGTACTGCATTTCCTATATACCGAGAAGCCTTTACTAAAGACACTTCTTGCTCATTCGGAAAAAACCTATAGGTAGGCGGGAATGTTTGAAACAAAGCAGCCTCACGAGCTGAGATTGCCCTGTTTTGTACAGGGTGCCCGAAACGGCCATTACCGATACCAGTGCAGAGCGTTGTCATCGTGGGAGCTGGTTCTTCCCAAACCATTCGACCATAGACACTTCCAAAGCTTTTACCACCTTCTCTCTTGTGGCAATCCAATAACAATTCTTCGGGCCAATCTCTCCAACTGCCACCATAAGGTGTTGCCATTATTCTTTGCATATTTATAGGAGACAAAGCCCGACATCTGTGTAAAGCATCCGTTGGACAACTTTCACCTGCCTCTAATGGAGGAAGATTGCCTATTGCATCTTGTACTGTCACATAATTATCTTTTGTATGAGTAGATGGTATAAGCTTAATATCTCCTAAACGAGAAGCCAGTAACACCAAACGTTTACGTGTTTGGGGAATACCATAATCAGGACAATACACTACTTGAAAATTAACATAGTAATGCTCATCCTGCAACACTTTTACAAAATCAGCCAATACCGATTTCAATTTAAACGATACTATCGCAGGCACATTCTCCATTGTCACAATATCAGGATGAACGTCCTTCACTAAACGTCCAAATTCATCTAAAAGACTATACTTTGCTATATCTTTATTCTTGTTTTTAAACGCATAAGATGAAAATGGCTGACAGGGTGCACATCCTGCTAACACTTTTATTGCTTTTTTAGAATAAAGTGGCAAAATATCATCTTTTGTAACCTTTCTAATATCTTTATAAACAAACTTTGCCTCATTATTTGTTTCATAAGCATACTTACAGGTAGCATCCAAGTCGAAGCCTTTAAGTATCTTGAAGCCTTTAGACTTCATACCATAGCTTAATCCACCAATTCCGCAGAACAGGTCAACTACCTCAATAGAAGGCAGTTTCCCACGACGTTTATTTTGTTTTGATTCTTCCATTACTATGCATTAAAAAGATGAACAACCAAGAATTTTTTCAGCGGCTCCAAATACTCTGCATCCAGATTCCAATGCTGGGTGTTTTCGTAGTTGCGATTTGGGTCCTTAATAAGTTTCTTTTGGCTGCGCGACTTTCCCAATAGCGTTTCAAGATAGGCATATATCTTAGTTTTCTTGGCAGGGATAGTCAGCGTTGGGGGAGTCTTTGTGGGAATCCTCACCTTCTCCAGTTCACCTTCGTATGTGGCCCAGCAATCCATTACGGGCTGGTTGTCGGGATTGATAATCTGCTCCAACATGTCTTCCAAAGCTCCAGCGTCTTTATTGTTTGGAAGGAGGAACAATTCAAACTCCACACCAAACTCTTCTTGGATGGCCAACAACTCCTTGCGTCGAGACTCGCAATCATCATCAGCATCGAAGATAACAAGATTCACTCCGTCTTGATTCGAATTTTGACGGAGAGCCTGTAGGGTTTCTTCTGATTTCAATTTATCCTTACCTCCTGTTTCGCTATTGTCCTTGGGAAAGATAATGCTATTCTCAGGAGCTTTTTCTTGAAACAGATGATGATAATAGTCTCTGAAGAACTTCTTGTCAGCATCACCCTCAACAATTATCAGAAATCTTTTCATCACATTACAATGCTTCTTATTTCCACATCATTCTCGCAAGCCCCAGACAGACCTTCGTAAGTGTATTTGTATGCTTGGAATCCTTTTAACTTTGTCTTTTCTAAAGTATAAAGCCGCAATTCCTGCTGATATGCAGGGTTCTCTTCAAGCATCTGACTCAGGCGGGAGAGAGTTTCCTTACTATGAGTAGTCACGAACACTTGTTTATTGGTGGTCGTCGCAAGCGCAAAGATGGCCTCCCACAACTTCTTATAAACAGAATAGTGCAAGCCATTGTCAATTTCGTCAATGAGAATTGCGGTATTCAATGGATTTGCAGAACCAGCCACAATATTCAAATAGCGACGCAAGCCATCTCCAGACATACTAACAGGTAGCATCTCTCTAATATCACTATAACCTATATAAACATCATTGTTTAATATATCAATAGCATTTATCCTTGCATCAAATAATTGCAAATAATTTAATAACAAATCTTTTTGCTTACGTTTAAACAACTCTGATAAGTCATTGGATAAATTACTTGATAATAGGTCTGACGAGAATAATACTGCATTATTCTTCTCCACATATTCTTTATTAGGTTCATGACGTGATGGGACATCCGCCCGATTGACAGACAAAGAACTGCGATAATGCTTTGTACCTTGACTATTAGTTACATCAAAAAGCATTTCAATTGTATTGGGCATTCTCACTGTTTCTGATAGAACGAATGGTTCGTCAATAGATTGCACTCCATCATCTGCAGTTTCTTCATGAAAAAGTCTTACCTGTAAATGGCGGCTAATTCCATCAAACTGAAGCGAAGAAAATTCTGGAGTATTATTTAAATCTAAATTATAAAATTGATAACGGGTTTCTTGAAGATACGCAATTCGAAAAATACGTGTTCTTGCTTTATTCAAACTGAGAGGCAAATCAGGGTTTGACATACCTGCCAGTAATAATATTGCCTCCAACACAGAACTTTTTCCCGAACCGTTCTGCCCGAGAAACACGTTGACACGTGAGAAATCGTCTATCTTCAGATGGTCGATACCCCTGAAATTCTTGATTTCTATATTCTTAAATCCGTCCATATCTATAGTTATGTACACATTACCTTGCAAAGTTAAGCAAAAATATTTGAAAAACAAACAGAATTAACATCTTTTATACAGACATCTTGTCGAATTCGATGCTTTTTTTTATGGATTACTGCAGTTTTATTTGGTGGAATCGAAAGAAAGATGTATCTTTGCAACGCGAAAAGTTATGTTTACAGGCGTTGAACATAAGTTTACCGTCCATGAACATATATTCAAGGGCGTTGAACATAAGTTTACGGCACATAAACATAAAATATGTAGAATAGAAAAGAAAAATAGATAGAATAATTATCAAAAAACAGAATAAGATATGGCAAATTTTGTATTACAGGAACTTCCTGAGGAGATGAGTGAGGGCAAGAAAGTGGTATTCCCAAAGATGCAGACTTACTCGCTGCACGACTATGAGACTGTTATCAAACACATGCGTACCTACGCAGGGAGCATCAGCGACGGACTTATTCGGGCTGTCTTCGATGCGCTGGTATCGACGATGCAGAGTTGGATGCCTTTGGGGCACAATATCAAGATTGACGGACTGGGTGTATTCTCCCTGTCCTTAGGGTTCGATACCTCTACACCTTCTGAAAAAGCCTTTTCTCAAGAACAGGATGGCGAGGATCCCAAGACGAAATACAGGCATGTTTGTATTAAGGGCATCAATTTCAAACCTGATGCAGAGTTGCTGAAGGAGATGAACAAGCAGGCGACATTCGACCGCGTCAGTACAGATGTAGTTGTTCCAAAGAAGTGCAAGTATAGTCATGAAGAGCGTTTGGCAAAAGCCAAGACCATTATCGAAAAATATGGATACATGACACTTACGGACTATGCTTTGGCAACAAATCAGTCCAGAGCTGCAGCTTCGAACGACCTCAAGCGACTGGTGGCTGATGCTGATTCTGGAATCACTACTCGCGGCAGTCATTCGCATAAAGTTTGGATTGCGGCGAAATAAAAAAGAGGTGCAGACGAAAAAATCTGCACCTCTTTCCTTTATATTGTGAATAAGTTTACTTGACCTCTTCGAAGTCGGCATCCTGGATGTTGTCATCCTTGGGAGCACCCTGCTGCTGAGCCTGCTGCTGACCAGCGAAAGGATTCTCCTGCTGAGGACCTGCCTGAGCACCTTGTGCACCCTGATACATCTGCTGTGATGCGGTCTGCCAAGCGGTGTTCAGAGCATTGATGGCAGTATCGATGGCAGCGATGTCGCCACTCTTGTGGGCATCCTTCAGCTGCTGCAGGGCCTGCTCGATAGCGGGCTTGTGCTCTGCAGGAATCTTGTCGCCAATCTCCTGGAGCTGATTCTCGGTCTGGAAAATCATAGAGTCAGCCTGGTTCATCTTGTCCACACGCTCGCGCTCCTTCTTATCGTTCTCGGCATTCTGCTCAGCCTCGGCTTTCATGCGGTTGATCTCGTCCTGTGACAGACCGCTAGATGCCTCGATGCGGATGGCCTGCTCCTTACCAGTGGCCTTATCCTTGGCAGATACCTTGAGGATACCGTTAGCATCGATATCGAAGGTTACCTCGATCTGAGGAATACCACGACGTGCTGGAGCAATAC
>Ga0310696_10004976_pt1 | contig 16152 bp, 9 predicted proteins | sample AusTroGonzalo_MG_4_FD_203885 | JGI IMG/M metagenome (GOLD analysis project Ga0310696, IMG submission 203885) | Bovine rumen microbial communities from tropical cattle in Woodstock, Queensland, Australia - Gonzalo_02 (v2) (version 2) | ecosystem: Host-associated > Mammals > Digestive system >...
GGAGTTGCCGATGTATTCCGACTTGATCTCGTTCGCCTCCGCGAGCTGGGCGTTGGCCGCCTCCAACTGGGCATTCCGCTCCTCGATGGTCGCGCGCGCCTCGTGCAGGCGGCGGTACTGACGGCGGATGAACCAGATAGCGACGACGGCGGCCAGCAGGAGAGCCGCGGCCAGTCCGACCGCGAGCGCCAGCAGGTTCCGCTCCCGCTGCAGGCTGTCGTAATGGTTCTTCTCAACGAGAGGAAGCACCGCGCCGACCTCCAGTTTGCGGAGGCGGGCGTTGTAGAAGTTGGCGTCGTCAAAGGACTCCCGCACATAGCGCGACGGCCGTTCCACCTCGCCCCGGCGGGTCAGGTATTCGGCGAGCATCCGGAGCGCGGTCGTCTCCTTGGTGGAGGACTTGAGGTCGAAGATGGCCGATTCGCAGAGCGACTTGATGGCCTCGTCGTCCCGGCCCAGGCAGTGCTGGAGCCAGCCGACCGAGGAGGCGAAGATGGCGCGGGAATGCAGGTCCAGGTTCTCGTCGGCCAGCAGGCGGTTGAACGCCGCGATGCCCTCCTCATACTGCGCGCTTTCCATCAGGTAGTTCGCCTGATACTCCCACCAGGTGGGAGACCCCTCAGGAACCATCTCCAGGATTTTCCGGCTGTATTCTTCCCCCGCCCGGGAATAGATGTCCCAATAAGGGGGCGTCTGGGAATAGCCGCGGGCCGAATAGTTCAGCCGCACCTGCATCTTGTAGTATTCCAGCAGGGTCCTGGGCGAGACGCCGTCCGTCTGCAGGCCGTCCATCACGTCGAACGCCTCCTTGTACAATCCGGCGGAAATCAGGCAGAACGTCGTGGCGCAGCCGGCCTCCACACGGGCATCCGGCAGATCCGCCACGGCCGCCAGCCGGGCCATCTCCTGCGCGTACGCATAAGCCGAATCGTACTTGTAGCTCTGGTATTCCTCGTACAGTTCCCGCGTGACGCCGTAGCGCTCCCGGTCATCCAGCGCGGAACGGAGCCGCCCGCGCAGCTGCCCGATCCGGGCCTCCTTCCGCGCGTCATACTCGGCCTTCTTCCCCAACTCCGCATCCAGTTCATCCAGCCACGGCTCCCTTTCCCGCCCCTGCAAGGGGGCCAGCGTCAAAAAAAGCAGCGCAATGATATGAAGCCTCTTCATCATTACGCCGCAAGTTAGTTATTTTCAAGGAAAAGCGCAACCCTTGCCAGGGCCCGCCTACAGCTTGAATACCACCGAGGAGTTCGGGCCCAGGGTAAGTACGTCGTGGTCGATCGTCGCGGTGCCGAGGAGGCCGACCGCGCGGGACATGTTGTCCTTGACGGTGACGGGCTTCTCCTTGGATGCCGTGTTGTGGATCACGAGGAGCTTCTGGCCGCCGGCCGTCATGTACCAGGCGGCGATGGAACTGCCGCCCCCCAGGGAGGCGTCGGTCATCGTGCCTTCGGCGAGGGCCGGGTAGATGTTGCGGAGACGGCTCCAGGTCTTGTAGACGTTCAGGAGGCTGTTTGCATCGGTGTCCTGCGCCTCCACGGAGATGGCGGAAGTGAGCATCGCGTTGTCCACCTTGTTGTTCACGCCCTTCTTCGCGCAGTCCTTGCCGGCCTTGTCCCAGAGAATCGGGGCCCGGAGATACTCGTCCCCCTTCCCCTTGGAATTACCCCAATAGCCCAGTTCCTCGCCCTGATAGACGAAGGGCTTCCCCGGCGTGGTCAGGAGCATGGCCGCGGCCTGCTTCTCCTTGGCCGGATCCTTCCCCAAGTCATCGGCGGCACGGACCTCGCCGCCACCGGTCTGGCTGGAATGGTCATGATTGGTCATGAAGAAGGAGGTGATTGCATCGGAGCGGACTTTCTTGTGGTCCTCGATGAATCCACTTACCGTGGAGACATAGCTGGAAGCATTCTGGTTCGCCAAAGCCTTGTAAAGGACGGGCCAATAGCCGAACTCGAAACAGGACGTGAGGCCCTTGTAATAGTTCTGCTCCACATTGTGGCTGTCCCATGCTTCGCCGACCATGAAGATATTATCGCTGTGCCCGGCGGCCTGATACGTCGCATTGCAGTGGTCATACCACTTTTTCAACAAGGTCTGGTTGGCCGTGTTGTTGTAGGAATTGATGCCTCCGCAGATGTGCTTGACCGCATCCAGGCGGAAACCGTCGACCCCCAGGTTAATCCACTTGTCGGCCGACGCGGCCAGGTCCATGAACGTGGGATTCGTCTCGGCCTGTGCGGGATCGCCGTAGTTCAGGTCTGGCATCCAATCGCTGAAGCAGCCCATGTAGTAGAGGGTTTCCGTGGACACGTTCGTCAGCTCAATCCTGTAGCGTCCCGAGCCCGTGAAGGTCATGTCGCCGCCGTCCGGCATCAGGTCGACCGCCTTGCCCTCCGTGACCGTGCCGTTCCCGGAAGCGCCGAACTTGGAACCCGGGTCCCAGTTCATGTACTTGCGCACCAGCATCCCCCACTTGCCATTGATGTCCATGACCAGATAGTAAGAACCGTCTCCCTGGGAAGTAAAACGGACGGTCTTCCCTTCCCCGCCGTCCTGCCAGAGCCAAAGATTCCAGTCGGAATTGCCGTTGGTCAGGGCTTCGGTGGTCCTGGTGACCGTCATCTTGGGAGAGCCGGACGCCGCCTGCTTCCATTCATCGGCCTGATAGGTCGTCCCCTTGAGCATCGGGAATTTGGAATAGTCCGCCTTCGGGTTCGGCGTGAGGAAATAGTAGTCGCGGTACTTGGACGACGGGTCGGCCAGGGCCTGCTTGAACCAGTCGTTGCCCTTTCCGGAGTGGTTCAGGACATAGTCCATGTAGATCTTGATGCCCCTGGCATGGGCCGCGTCGATCAGGTTCTTGAAATCCTGTTCCGTGCCGTACAGCGGGTTCACGGCGTAATAGTCGGTCACGTCATAGGCATGGTAGCTGTCAGACGGATGCGCCGGCGACAGCCAAAGGGCCGTCACGCCCAGGCCGTCCAGGTAGTCCAGCTTGTCCTGGATGCCCTTGAAGTCTCCGATCCCGTCGCCGTTGCTGTCGGCGAAGGAATAGATGAGCAGCTGGTAGGTCGTGGAGGAGCGCTTGTTGCCGTCGAAGCTGTCGGGATCCGCCACGACCGTGATGATGTTCCGGCCTTTCTGGGACACGGCGACCGATACGGTGCTCGATCCCTTGACGGAAATCGTCCCGGTGCGGTCCTCGCCCGTGTTCGCATCGACCTTCACCGCCAGGGTTCCCTTGCCGGTACCGGAGGTCTTCTCCAGGTGAATCCAGGCGGCGGAAGGCGTCGCCGTCCAGTCCTTTTCCGTGGTGACGTACACCAGCTTGGTCGAGGCGTCCTCGGCTTCGAAATCGATCGAGGCGGGACTCACCGTCAAGGTATCCTGGGCCTCCGGATTGACCTGGGTCGGGTCGCAGGAGACGGTCAGGGAAAACGCCGCCATAAGGGGCAGGAGGGAGAGGAGTTTCCGGATCATAAGCCAGTTCAGTGTGTTTGGGATTCCCGGTCAGGCCGGGAATGACGGTTACTTGGCAGGCCGGGGTCCGGTCAGGGGCCCCGGCCCGAAAAACATTATTCGATCACGCCGATGCCGGCGTTGAAGTCGAGGGTCACTTTCTGGCCGGCCTTGACGCTGACGCGCTCCTGGTCGCCACCGTTGCCACGGTAGGCGATCTTGCCGTCCAGGACGATGAACTCACGGGTCCACCAGTCGGAAGTGGCAATGGAGGAAGCCGCGTACATACGCAGCTCGCCGTCCGCAGCGACCGTGGCGGAAACCTTGCCGTCTGCGTTGGCAAACAAAGCGCCTTCCATGCCCTGGTCCCAGCCGCCGAAGCAGTCGCCGATGCCGTACACCTTGGCCGGCTCGACGCACAGCTTCTTGTTCTCGACATCGACATAGATCATGTAGACGCCGCTCTCGGCTACGATGCAGTTGCCGCCATTCACGGTATAACCGGTGTCCTCGCCCAGGCCGGTGAAGTCACCCGCCCAGTCACGGACCGGGCAGAACTTGAACGGGGATTCCGCCTCGATGTAGCGGATGGTCCAGAACTGGCCCGCCTTGCCGTTCACCGGGGTCAGCTCCACGATTCCGTCGGAAGACCAGTCCCAGCTGCCGAACGCGGCACCCACCATGTACATGTTCTCGGGGAGGCTCGGGGCGTCGCCGCTGTACTCGCCGGTGAGGGTGACGGTCTCCGCCGCCGGGTCATAGGTGACGGTTACCTTCGCAGCGCGGCCCACTTTGATGTTCGCACCGTCAGGCTCCACAGCAATAGGCTCGCCAAGTTCAACGAAAGCACCGCCACGATTCACCGCCCAATCCTCGTTCTGACGAAGTTTGATCTCGTCGGTCGCCGTGACCTCCAGGTCCTCATAGACGAACTGGCCGTTCTCGTTCTCGTACATGATGCGGTCCGGAGCGGCCCATCCGTTGATGGTGCCCACGACACCCCAGTAGGAGAGTTCGGTACCCGCAGGCATCACGAAGAGGACTTCACTTTCGGGACGGTACCAGATGTCGTAGTTGCCCGCGACACCCGGCTTGATGTTGTCACCGCCCGGGACAGCCTTGACCGCGTGACCGACGGCGGTACGGGCGCCACGGTTCTCGTCCCAGCTGCTCTTGTAGCGGATCTTGATCTCATCGCTGTCGGTGAGGGCGATGTTCTTCGCGACGAGGAACAGGCCTTCTTCCTTGAGGATGATGTCCGGGGTGCTGCCCCAGCCGTTGATGGTACCCACGACACCCCAGCCGGTCTCGTCGATGACGATGGTCTCGGCCTCCGGATCATAGGTGACGATGTAATTGCCTTCCTCGACGGAGATGTTGTCACCGCCGGCGACAGCCGCGAACGGCTCGCCGACCGCCACGAACGCACCGCCGCGGTTGTTGTCCCAGCCGTGGTTCTCGCGGAGCTTGAAGCCGCCACTGATCTTCGTCACGGGGCTCACCCACTTGCCGTCCGTCAGGGTCATGTCCACATCGCCGCCCCACTCGTTGAAGTCACCGATGAGGGACCAGACCTGGCCGTTGGAAATCGTGATGGTGAGCTCGTTGGTATCGAGGACGACCTTCCAGAAGCCGGCGCCGACCTTGATGTTGTCGCCGCCTGCGACGGCTGCGAACGGCTCACCGAGGGCCGCGAAGACGCCGCCGTAGTTCTCGTCCCAGCCGCCGTCCTTGCGCCACTTGAACTCCGTGTCGCCTTCGGCGGTGATGTACGCCGTCCAGACGCCGTTATCCTCGGTTGCGCGGATGTCATTGTCCCAGTCGCCGTTCAGGCCGATGATGTTCCAGCCCGTGACAGGCTCCGGCTGCGGCTCGTCGCCGCCGCCGATCTTGGCGCTGACCTTCGCGCCGGAAGCCTCGGTCACCTTGGCGAGACCGGCATCCGGGTTCACGTACAGGTCGTAGGAACCGGCCGCACCGACGATGATGTTCGGACCGTCCTGGCTCACCGCGAACTCGTTGTCCAGGCCGCCGAAATCGCCGCCCATGTTCACGGCCCAGTCGGCATCCTTGCGGAACTTGAACTCGTCGGCGTCCGCGAGGTTGACACCCAGGGCCACATGCCAGGTCCCGTCGGTAACCATCGCGATGTCACCGTCCCAGCTGATGCCTTCCAGCGACAGGGCGCCGATGACGGACCAGGTGCTGGCCTCTGTGTAGTCCGGGAACGGGTCGTAAGCCGCAGTAACCCAGGCAATACCCTGTTCCGGGTTCACGTACAGGTCATAGACGCCGTCGGCACCGACAATGATGTTCGGACCGTCCTGGCTCACGGCAAACTCGGTGTCGATGCCACCGAAATCACCGCCCATGTTCACGGCCCAATCCTGGCCCTGACGGAACTTGAACTCGTCGCCTGCGGCGAGTTTCACGTGGGCAGCCACATGGTTGCCTTCGCCGTCGGTCCACATGTTCAGGTCGCCGTCCCAGCTGATCTCATACTGGGACAGGGCGCCGATCACGCTCCAGTCGCTGGCCTCGGTGTAATCGATGTACGGGCTGCCGACCACCTCCGGAATCACGACCTCGAAGGAAGCGATGGAGATGTGGCCGTCGGAATCGACGAAGCCGTTACGGCCGTTGTCCTTGGAAGGATCCTGCACGGAGGCGCGGACCGCCAGTTCCACGGAAACCGTGGAGCCTTCGGTGGCGCCGAGGGTCATCAGGGCCTTGGCGAGATTCACCTTCTTCAGTGTGAGGACACCGTCCTTGTCGGACGTCGTGAGAGTCTTGCTCACCGCCTTGCCGTCCAGGGAAACCAGGGCGAACGAGTGGTTGGGAGCCATTTTTTCATTGAAACCCTGCTTGAACACGGCAGGGGTATAGGTAGCCGTGATGACATCGTCGCTTTCGATGCTGTAGGAGTTGAGCACAGGGGCTGTCGCCTTCGACGCATCGAACACGGTATGGCTTTCCTTGACGCAGGACGTGGCCGCGAGGGCGAGCACGCCTGCCATAATGGTCAATATCTTCTTCATAGGGCTTACTTGTTGGTCCCGTAACCGGGGTTCTGCTGAAGCTTGGTATTGGCGAGACGGTCGCTGTCCGGAATCGGGAAGAGGGCCCGGTAGGCGTCCACATCCGTTCCTTCCTTGACATTGCCCTTCCACTGCCAGTTATAACCGGAGGTGAACTTGCCGAAACGGATGAGGTCGCTGCGGCGCCAGCACTCCTGATAGAGTTCGCGGGCACGCTCGTCCAGGATGTCCTGGAGGGTCGGGTTCGCAATCCGGGCGACGCCGGCGCGGGCGCGCACCTCGTTGAAGCCGGTGATGGCCCCGCTCACGGCAGCGCCGCGGACCTGGCACTCGGCCGCCATCAGGAGGACGTCGGCATAGCGCATCATCGGGAAATCGGTATCCACGAAGCCGGACTCCTTGCCGTAGCCGCCGTCGCTGGTGCGGTTGCGGAACTTGCGGAAGGCCATGCCGTTGGAGAACTCGCCGATATCGTCGATGTCCGCATTCTGGGTGTCAGTGTAGAAGAGGGCGCGGGCATCGTCGGAAGAGAACTTACCGTAGAATTCCGGCGTCATGCGAAGACCGCCCCAACCGGAGGAGATACCCATCTCGTCCGGATCCATCGCACCGCCCGTGGAGGCGAAGATCAGGTAATTCGTCGCACCGTAGCTGGTGGTGTTCACGCCGTCCTGCTCCACCGCGAAGATGATCTCGTCGGTGCAGCGGTCGTTGTCCGCGAGGAACAGCTCCTGGTAGGCGCTGTACGTGCCGGCGGAAGTCGTGTGGAGGGAATACCCGTCGTCCATCAGGTCGGCGAGGACGTTCGCGCACTTGTCATAGGCGGCCGTGCCGGTGTAGACCTCGGCGTTCAGGTAGAGCTTCGCCAGGAGGAACTTCGCGACGCTCTTGTTCACATGGCCGTACGTGGTACCGGCCTTGTCGGGAAGGGCGCTGTTGGACACGAGGTCCTTCAGTTCCTCTTCCAGCCAGGCGTACAGGTCGGCCCGGGAGATCTGGTCGGGGTTCACGCCCACGACGGCGGTCTCGTCAGCGAACGGCACGTTGCCGAAGTTGTCGATGGCGTGGTAATAAGCGAGGGCACGGAGGACGCGGGCCTCGTCGATGTACTGCTGCTTCTTGGCGAAGTCCACGTCGGAGGCCTTGGCCTCGCGGATGAACTCGTTCGCCATGCCCACCTGCATGAAGATGCGGGAGTAGAACGCGTAGATGAAGGTGTCGTCCGTGGTCCAGTTCATCCAGTGGAAGTTCTTGATAGTCTGGTCGTTCCAGCCGCAGACGCTCTCATCGGTCGTGAGTTCGCTGTGGTGGTACAGACCGCGGATGTATTGGGAGGCGCCGCCGTCCAGGCCGGAAATGGAAGCGCTGCCGTTGGCACCGTAGTAGCCGGAGGTGGCGAATCCCAGATAGACGCCGGACAGGAACTGCTCGAAAGCGGCCTCGTTTACGAGGGCCTTGTCAGCCGTATTGGCATTGGGGTCGATCGGAGTCACGTTGAGGTCCCCGACGCAGGAATTCACCGTCAGGAAGGCCACGAGGACACCGAGGATATAATTGATCTTTTTCATATGTTGTGCCCTTTGAACTAGAAGTTGAGTTTCACGCCGGCGACGAAAGTCCTCGGACGGGGATAGACCGTGCCGTCGATACCGCCATAGATTTCAGGGTCGATGCCCGTGTACCGGGTCAGGCAGCAGATGTTCTGCACGGTGCCGAAGATGTTCAGGGAGAACGGACGGTCGGCCGTGACGTTGAACAGTTTCGGGAAGGTATAGCCCAGCGTGAAGTTGTCGAGCTTCAGGTAGGAGCCATCCTGCAGATAGTAGTCGGAAAGGTACTGGGCCTGGGAGAACATCGACTTCGTGGCGCCGGAAACGCGGTTCGAGATGAACTGGTTCGTCCACAGGTCGGCGAGCATCTCCGTGTCGGAAGCGACGTTGTTGTACACCCAGTTGCCCAGGGAGGCGTGACCGGAGAGGGCGGCCGTCCAGTTCTTCCAGGAGAAGCTGGTGTTCAAGCCGAAGGTCCAGTCCGGATCGGCGTGGTGGCCGAGATACTTGTCGTCGGCGTTGATCTGGCCGTCGTTGTTGCGGTCCACATAGACACCGTTCACGGGGTTGCCGGCGGTGTCATACACCTGCTGGTACAGGTTGAAGGTGCGCATCGGATAGCCCACCTGGAACATCTGCACGTTGTTGCCGGTACCACCGGAGATACCGCCGGTCTCGACACCCGTGGCGTCGTCGTCGGAAACGGTCAGCTTGGTAATCTTGTTCTTGTTGTACGCGGCGTTGAAGCCCACGGACCAGCTGGCGTCGCGGGTTTCGACGAGGATGGCGTTCAGGTCCACCTCGACACCCTGGTTCGTCATGGAACCGATGTTGGTGTTCAGGTAGTTCGTCAGGTTGGACAGGGCCGGGACCGGGATGTAGTTGAGGATGTCCCGGGTGTCGCGCTTGTACACGTCGACGGCGGCGGTGAGGCGGTCGTTCCAGAAGCCGAAGTCCATACCGACGTTGTAGGTCGTCGTGGTCTCCCAGCGGAGGTCGGCGCTGTAGCCGAGGGCCGCGATCGGGTTCGTGTAGCCGCCCGGCGTGGTGAAGTAGTACGAACCGAGCTGGGTGGTGAGGAACTGGGCGAAGGTGTCGTAGTAGCCGCCCACTTCCTGCTGGCCGGTCTCACCCCAGGAGAGACGGAGCTTGAGGGTGCTCAGCTTGTCGCTGTCCGGCATGAAGCTTTCCTTGAGGATGTTCCAGCCGAAAGCCACGGACGGGAAGATACCCCACTTGTGGTTCTGGAACCGGGAGGTACCGTCGGCACGGAGCGTGGCGGTCAGGAGGTACTTGTCGTCAAACGCGTAGTTCGCACGTCCGAAGAAGGAGATCAGGAAGAGTTCGCCCTTGCCCACGGACTCGCCGAGGGAACTCTTGTCGGAGATGCGGAACGTCTTGCTGTTGTTCTCGTTGTAGAACCGCTGCCAGGAATAACCCGCCATCAGGTCCACATTGTGCTTTTCGGCGAAGGTCTTGTTGTAGTCGGCGTAGAACTCCAGCGTGGTGTTCATGCGGCTGTAGTCATAGTCGGTATGGGAGCCGCCGCCGGACTGGTTCGTGTTGTGGTAGGAGGCCTCGGATCCCTTGGCGACTTCCGTCAAGCCCTTGGACTTGGCCCAGTCCAGACCCAGGTTGAGGTTCAGGCGCAGGTCCTCGAAACCGTGGACCTTGTAGTCGAACTGCGTGTTGCCGATGAAACGGTAGGCGTCGGCGGTGTCAATCCGGTCGTTCAGGAGGGCGACCGGGTTCATCGTCGCCATCGTGTTGATGTTGCCGGAAGCGTCATACCAGGTCGTGTAGCCGTTGAGGGAATAACCGGGTTCGTTGCTGTGCACGGGCTTGGTCGGGTCGTAATGGTTCGCGGCGCCGATCGCGCCCTGGTTGGCATACCAGTTCTTCGCATAGGTGCCCTTCCCGTTGACGTTCACCGTCAGGTGCCGGTCGAAGAAAGTCGGGGACAGGTTGAGGGAGAGGGTGCCGCGGTTCATCTTGGAGCCCTTGAGGGTACCGCTCTGGCTCATGAAGCCGCCGGAAACACGGTACGGGAGGAAGCCCGCGCGGCCGTTCAGGCTGATGTTGCCGTCATAGGTCGGGGCGACCTGGTAGATCTCCTTCTGCCAGTCGGTGCTGTACAGCTTGCCGTTGATGCCCAGGTGCTGCTCGGCGGCGGAATTGGCGCCGTAGAAGTCCCGGATGATCTTGACGATGCCGTCGGCATCCAGCAGGCTGTTGTACTTGGCGATGGTGTTCACGGAAGTCGTGAAGTCCACGGCCACCTTCGGCAGGGCCGTCGCCGTCTTGGAACCCTTCTTGGTGGTGATCACGATAACGCCGTTGGAAGCGCGGGAACCGTAGATGGCGGTCGCGGACGCATCCTTCAGGACGGTGAAGCTCTCGATGTCCTCCGGGTTGATGGAAGCCATCGGGTCGGACATGCCGGAGATGCCGTCATTGGAGACGGGCAGGCCGTCGATGACGTACAGCGGCGTGTTGGAGGCGTTGATGGAGGAGCCGCCGCGGATGCGGACGGTCGCGGCGGAGCCCGGCATACCGTCACCGGCGGTCACGACCACACCCGCGCTCTTGCCGCGGAGCATGTCGGCCGGGGACGAAATGACGCCCTTGTTGATCTCATCGGCCTTGACCGTCGAGACGGAACCGGTGAGGTCGCTCTTCTTGACGGTACCGTAACCGATGACCACGACCTCGTCCAGGAAGTGCGTGTCCTCGGAAAGGGTGATGGTGCCCGGAACCTCGGACGCCTTGAAGACCTGCGTCGCATAGCCGATGCAGCTGATCTCGATCAGGACGTCGCCGTTCGGGACATTGAGCACGAAGTCGCCATCCATGCCCGTGGACGTGCCGTTCGTCGTGCCTTGCTGCACGACGGCGGCCCCGATCACGGGTCCCAGGGCGTCGACTACGACTCCTTTGACCTGATACCCGCCTTGGGCGAGTACCGTCGTGCTTGTCAGGCTGGCCAGCAGGACAAACACTGCAATTAGAATCCTTTTCATTAGAGTGTAGTTAGTTTTTGTATTGGATTGGTTCTATTTCTTGATGAAGCGCACGCAGACGGCGCCGACCACCAGGTAGATGCCCGCCATCAGGAGCATCGCCGGCTGGCTGTCGCCCACCAGGCGCAGCACCAGTCCGCCCGTGGCCGCCGCAACGATCTGCGGCAGGCAGATGGTGCAATTGAACAGGCCCAGGTACGAGCCCATGTACGGGCTGCCTTCCAGGGCGTTCGTGAGCAGGGTGAACGGCAGGGCGAGCATCGCGGCCCAGGCGAAGCCGATGAGGAAGTAGCTCACGAACAGGGCATACTGGTTATGCAGGAACATCACCGACGCGAAGCCGACCGCGCCGATGAGAAGGCTTACCACATAGCCGGTCTTCACGTTCTTGAAGCGCGGCAGCACCGTGGCCCACAGGATGGAGCCCACGGCCTGGATGGCGAACAGGACGCCCACCCAGTTGCCGGCGGCCTGGAAGCCGGCCGAGGCGGCGGCGCCTTCCACGGCCATGTCCACACCCCAGCAGTTCACGGCGATGGCGCCGTTCGTGTAGTTCCACATATACAGGAACGCGGCCCAGCAGAAGAACTGCACCAGGCCCACGGTCCAGAAGGTCTTCGGAGCCTCCACGAGCAGTTTCATCAGGCCCTTGTCGGACTTCTTCTCCTGGTTCTGGAGGTCGATGCCGTGGAACTCGGCATATTCCTTCGGCGGCATCTCCTTCACGCGCAGGAACGTATAAAGGACGCACAGGATGAGGATGGCGGCGCCCACATAGAAGGAGTACACGACGCTGTCGGGGACGACGCCTTCGGGCGCCTCGTTCGCGATGCCGATCCAGGTGAAGAAGATCGGGAAGAGGTAGCCCAGGAGGGAACCCGCATTGCACAGGAAGCTCTGGATGCTGTAGGCGGTGGTCTTCTGTTTCTCGTTGACCATGTCACCCACCATCATCTTGAAGGGCTGCATCGCCACGTTGATGGAGGTGTCCAGGAAGATCAGGGAGAACAGGCCGAACCACATGGCCATGTTCAGGCCCAGGAGCACCCGGGTGGAGAAATGCAGGGAGCCCGCATTCGGCAGGAACAGCATCACCAGGACGGCGATGACGGCGCCGACGATGAGGTACGGCTTGCGCCGGCCCATCCGGGTCCACGTACGGTCGGACCACTTGCCGATGAGGGGCTGGACGATCATGCCCATCAGCGGGGGCAGGATCCAGAAGAACGAAAGCTGGTGGGGATCCGCGCCGAGGGTGGCGAAGATGCGGCTGATGTTCGCGCTCTGCAGGGCATAAGCGATCTGGACCCCGAGGAAGCCGAAGCTCAGGTCCACCATCTGCCGGAATGTCAAGTCACGTTGGGTTGCCATGGTTACTAATTTGCGGTTTCTTGCAAGGCAAAAATAAAATCTTTTCCCCGCAATTCCCTACGGGAATAAACCGACCCCCCGTTTTTGTAGGACGGGCGGCTCGTTTTTGGGGACGAACGGAGGAGGCCGTTTGCTTTTGAACGGCATTTTTCGTAATTTGGCGGTGCTTAATGAAAAGGATCGGAACCGGCTGGATCATCCATGGTTTCGCGGCGCTGCACGTCGCGGTGGTTGTCGTTTGCGCCCTCCTCGGCTGGCCGGATTCCCTGCTGCTGACTGCCCTGACGATGTTCATGACCGTCGTCATCTGCCTGCGGCGGAACCTCACGGTGGAGTTCACCGCCGTGTGCGTCGTCCTCGTGAACATCCTGGGCTACCTGCTGGGGCACGTGGGCGCCGAGCTCTTCAATTTCACCCCGGAAATGGTCAACAACGTCCTGGCCACCATCCTTACCACCGAGCTCATCGGCTGGGCGTTGGACCTGTTCGCCCGCACCTGGTCCGTGCCCGTCGGGACCCGGGGATCGTGGAAGGAGAACATCGGCTGGCTGGTGTTCGCCGTCATCGCGGTGTTCGCCCTCCGCCTGTTCATCGAACTGTTCATCTTCCGGGGCGCGCCGTTCAAGGGCGTGGACATTTTCGGCGCCTTCCGGTCCTTCCTGGGGAATTCCCTAGTGGTCCTGGCGATGTTCGTCGGCACGCTCTTCTTCATCCGGACCGGGCACGACAAGCACTACAGCCTGGACGTCGCCACCATCGGCACGACCCTGTTCATCGGCTTGACCGCCGTCCTGGGCGCCCTGCTGCATTCCTTCGGCCTCCCCTTCCACTGGACCTTCCCGCTGGACCCGGCCGCCCTTACCCGGAACATCGTCGTCGCCCTCCTGGTGGAGATGACCCTCTTCGGCCTCACGTACCTGGTGGAGTACGCCGTGAACATCCGGCGCGAGCTGGGTACTCAGCGCGAGCGCCGGCACTTGGCCGAGTACCGCTACATGGCCCTCAAGAACCAGGTGAACCCGCATTTCCTGTTCAACTCGCTGAACATCCTGGACGCCATCGTGCAGGAAGGAGAGAAGGAAGAGGCCAGCCTGTACATCCACAAGCTCGCCGGCATCTACCGCTACATGCTCCAGCACGACAGCCAGAAACTCGTCACCCTGGGCGAGGAGGTCACCTTCGTGACGATGTACGCGGACCTGCTCCGGGTACGCTTCCCCGAGGGCTTTTCCGTGGACCAGAAAGTCCGCGACAAAGACCTCTCCCGGAAGGTCGTCCCCTGCACCCTGCAGCTTCTCCTGGAAAACGTGACCAAGCACAACGCAATTTCTGCCGAGAAACCCCTCCTTGTCCGCGTCAGTACGGATGGAGAGTTCTTTACCATGGAGAACACCCGCATCCCGCGGGCTTCGGCCCCCGTTTCCACGGGCCTCGGCCTCCCCTATCTCCGGAAACAATACATGGACATTTCCGGCAAGGAGATCCTCGTCGAGCAGACGGACGACACCTTCCGGGTCCGCATCCCCCTCTTGTAACGCACCTCGACCCAAACGCATATGAAAGCCCTGATCGTAGAAGACGAACCCCGCGCCCAGCGGGCCCTCGAGAACCTCCTGAAGGCGAATTTCCCGGATGTGGAAGTCGTCGGCCGCACCGCCTCGGTGAAGGAAACCGTCGACTGGCTCGCCGGGAACCGGCCCGATCTCATCTTCATGGACGTGGAACTCGCCGACGGCACCTGCTTCGACATCTTCGCGCAGACTTCCGTCGACGCCCAGGTCGTGATGACCACGGCCTACGACAACTACGCTGTCAAGGCCTTCGAGGTCAATTCGGTGGACTACCTGCTGAAGCCGGTGGACGTGGAGGAACTGAAGCGGGCCGTCGCCCGCGTGGAAAAGCGGTTGGGCGCCGGCGGCCCCCGCATCGACTTTGAAGCCGTCCGGGACGCCATCCGGCCCCGGGAGAAGTTCCTCATCCGGCTCAACGACCGCATCGTCCCGGTCAGCGTGCGGGATATCGCCTATTTCTATTCGGAAGCAAAGAGCACCTTCATCGTCACCCGCGACGGCAAGACTTACGTGCTGGACGACTCGCTGGACGCCATCGAGGCAGGCCTGGACCCGAAGGCCTTCTTCCGCATCTCCCGCGGCGCCATCATCGCCGAAAACGTCATCGACAGCGCCTCCAAGCTCCTCGGCGGCCGCTTACGGCTCACCCTGGCGAACGGCATCCCCGCCGCCACGGACCTCACCGTCTCCCGCGCCCGCGCCGACGCCTTCCTCGAGTGGCTGGAAGGCTAACCTTCCAGGCTTGACCTCTGTCATTCCCGGCCCTGACCGGGAATCTCGTTCACAACCGTATCCTTGTACTTGCGAGAGACAGGAAGCTCGATGTCATCGACATAAAGAAGGTCTCCATCGACACGGGTGATTGCCTCTTTGTTGACGAGGTAGGAGCGGTGGATCCGGAGGAAGTGGGGGCGAAGGATGGCTTCCCACTGGGAAATCGGAGTCTTGTTCCGGAAGCGGCGGTCGCCCGTCGCGATGACGGTGGTGATGTCGTCGTTGGATTCCACGTATAAGATTTCTTCCAGCGGGAGCGTTACAGGCTTCCGGTCCGATGTGAACGTGATGGGGGCCGGTCGGGAGGGGCGCGTCCGGTCCTGCCAAGATTCGAAGAAATAGCTACCCGCCGCCAGTGCGGTCAGGATGATGGCAATGAAAACGGGATTGGTCAGGATGTGGGGAATGTCCGGCCATTCCATGACCGCGCCAGGGAGGTCCTGCCGGAAAGTGAGGATTGTGAAGTGGGCGATCAGGAACAGCAGCATTTCCCCGGCCAGGATTCCCAACGTGACGAACACCGTGTCTTTGACACCTCTCACTTTCGGGAAAAAGTACTTGGCCGCCAGGGCGCCGGGAAGGAACATCGACCCGATGAACAGCGCCTCCAGAAACCGGTATCCCAGGCTGGTGAGCACAATCGCCACCAGCAGGATGGAAACTACCCAAAAGGATATGACCAGAAAACGTTTCATCGGTCTGATGCAAAAATAACATAAAATACGCATTTCCAGCGCGGTCCGGGTGCAAAAAGGGGGATTCGACATTTCATCGTGGGGTTTCGGTTTGGGAAAAGGGCGGTCGGCTTTTACCTTTGTCACAGAAAGTCAAACCCATTAAAACAACAGTCCCATGTTCAAAATCTTCATGCAGGGAGGAGCCGGCTTCATGACCATCCTCACCGTCCTTCTGGTCGCCATCTTTTTCGCCGCCTGGAAAGCCCCCCGTTGGATCAAGGAAATAGGAACCTTTGCGCTGGTGTTCGGATTCCTAACGTACCTCATCGGCCTGTATCAGATGTTCCAAGCTTTGCAACAGGTTGCCTCTAACCTGGGAGAAGGGGTCAGCGGCATATTCGACCTGATCTCCCCCGATGTTCTCTTCGGCGGGATGCGAATCGGCCTGATTCCGGTCTTCTACGGCGTCATCATCTACCTAATCTCCCTGATCGTCCGGATCGTCAAGAAGCCGCGGCTGTAATGAAGCGCGGGTGTCCATAGGCAGGTTGCGCAGTTTCTGCGAGAAAATGCGTATCTTTGCAAGTTATGAAGAACATCCGCAACTTTTGCATCATCGCGCATATCGACCATGGGAAGAGCACCCTGGCGGACCGGCTGCTGGAGCTCACGCGTACGCTGAGCGACCG
>Ga0310696_10004979_pt1 | contig 16149 bp, 9 predicted proteins | sample AusTroGonzalo_MG_4_FD_203885 | JGI IMG/M metagenome (GOLD analysis project Ga0310696, IMG submission 203885) | Bovine rumen microbial communities from tropical cattle in Woodstock, Queensland, Australia - Gonzalo_02 (v2) (version 2) | ecosystem: Host-associated > Mammals > Digestive system >...
ACGCCATCAAGAACAACCACCTGTACACGGAGGGAATCTATGCTTGGGTCCGCAACCCTCTCTATGTGGGCTGGATGTTTATTTGCATCGGCGCCTCCCTGTTCGCCGGCAATCTCTGGCTGCTTGTGTTGCCTTTCATCTTTTGGGGACTGATGGCATTCATAATGAAACGAACGGAAGAAAAGTGGCTGCACAATCTCTATGGAGCCGAGTACGATGCCTACTGCAAGCGGGTGAATCGCACCTGGCCGTGGTTTCCTAGGAAGTAGTATTCACGGCGTTTCATGACACGACAACTTCCTTTATGTCCTTACAAGTCTTTAGCACAAACGCCTTGAAAAGCCGCAAAAGTTTCACCTATTTTACACCTAATGTCTTTTCGCGACTTTGTAAAGTATTGATTATTAAATGCTTCCGAAAAATTGTTCGGGTCTCGTTTTCCGCTCCAAGAGGCAGCCGAAAGGTTGCCTCTTTTCGTTTATAATTGCTCTTCCAACACCACAGAGGGGCGATTAGTTGTTTTTCGAGAAAACGGGAAAGGACTCCGGCTGAATTCACAATAACAACTTTTGTATCCGCAATTGCGGCCGATAAATCCTTAATTCGGGCTTAAAAAAGCCTGTTAAGGCCCTCTTTATACCAGCCTTAAGCCGGTTTTAAGGAAAGAGTCCTATCTTTGTCCTTGTGAAACGGTGGATCATACCCCTATTGGCCGGCCTCCTCTTCGCGTGTACGCCCGAAGAGGTGATTCCGCCGTCCCTGCGGCCGGACCACGAGAAGCCGAATCCGATACCGACCACGCCTACCGACCCGCCGGACCCGCCCAAAACCGACGCCTTGCACGACAAGGAAATCCCGGAGAATTTCCGGATACCTGTCGTCCGGATCACCACGGAAGAAGGAAAACCCATCGACTCGAAGGAGAACTATGTCAAGGCCGCGTTCCGCTTCGAGGACCCTTCCGGCTTCTACATGGAAGAAACCTTCCTCGAACGGACCGGCAAGATCCGGGGCCGGGGCAACTCCACCTGGGGCATGCCCAAGAAGCCCTATCGCATCAAGTTGGACGAGAAAACCGACCTGTTCGGCTCCCCCGGCGACAAGGACTGGATCCTGCTGGCCAACTATAGCGACAAGACGCTCCTGCGGAACATCACAGCGATGGAGGTCTCCCGTGTATGCGGGATGGCCTGGACTCCCCGGATGCTCAGCGTGGACGTGTACCTCAACGACGAATACATCGGCGTATACACTTTCTGCGACCACAAGGAGGTCGCCAAGGACCGGGTGAACATCGAGGTGGCCGGTCCGCAGGAATTGGAAGGCGGTTATTACCTGGAGATAGAGGAGGCGATGGACGAGCCAGTGTGCTTCCAGACCGCCCAGCCCTGGAACACGCCCGTGATGTTCCACGAACCTGAACAGCCCACGGCGGCCCAGCAGAAGTATGTCAAGGACTGGTTCGAAGGGTTCGAGGCCGCTCTGGACCACATCCAAGGGGACCACGACTACACCTCCTGGCGGGCGTACATCGACATTCCCTCTTTCATCGACTATTACATCATCCAGGAAATCACGAAGAACCCGGACGGCAATGTCCGGAAGAGCACCTACCTCACGAAGGAGAAGGGGAAGAAGCTGGAAATGTACCACGTCTGGGACTTCGACATCACCCTCGGGAACTGCGACTACGGCGGGTTCGAGAAACCGGACGGCTGGCAGATGCGCTATGTCAAGTGGTACAACCAGCTATTCTTCGACCCGGGGTTCAAGGAGGACGTCGTCGCCCGTTGGAACGAGCTGTACCCTGCCTTGCAGAAGGTCCCCGATTTCATCGACCGGCAGTACACCCTCATGGCCGGAGCCGAAAAACGCAACTTCGAGCGCTGGAAGATTCTCGGCGTCAAGGTCTGGCCCAACTATTATTACTTCGCCACCTACGACGCGGAATACGCCTTCCTGAACCGCTTCTATTCGGAGCGCATCCAGTGGCTGAACGGGAAAATCAATTCCAAAGACTTCTAAATCAGCTCCTTAAACGGAACGGAGTAATCAACTCCCAAGGACTTCCGGTACTCCTTGCAGAAACTGTCATAAACAGTCTTCGCCAGGCCGGTCTTGTTCTGCCGGCGCAGGATGGAGACCTTCGCCCGGAGGGCGTCCTCGTTCAGGAAGTCGTGCTGGAAGATGGTGTTCGCCGCCTGCAGGAGCGTCACGTCGGGCAGGTCCTTCCGGCGGAGCTGACGACATAGGAAGTCGATGGTGTGGTTGGAGAAAGCGCTCTTGAAGCCGTCCACCCAGTCGAGCTCGGTGTTGGGCAGCATGGGCCCTCGGAGCAGGAGTTCCAGCAGCCGGTCCACGTCCTCCCCGGCGGCGCCATCGCCGAACAGACGGCAGGCTTCCAGGTAATCGCACGCCACCCCTTCGCCGAAGTCGATGCTCCAGAGCTTGTTCTGATTCTGGATGCGGACATCGCCCACTTCCTCCAGCAGGCCGCGGAGCTTGGACATATACACGTTGCGGTTGTTGTTCGCCGTATCGTCCATCTTGTAGGACCATAGGAGGTTGTTGATTCGCTGGGAAGCGATGCCCTGGGACTGCTGCGTATGCAGGATCAGGAGGATGAGGAGGGACTTGAGCGTGGGCGTGAACTGGCCCGTGATATCTTTCCCGTCCTTGTCCATCACGCGGAAACCGCCGAAGAAGTTCACGCTGGAACGGCCGAAGTCATAGTAACGGACCGTCGGCGCATAGGTTTCCTCCACCTCCGTGGCGCCCTTCTTTTTCCGCAGTTCCGGATAATGCTTAAAGACACCGCGCAGGCCGAAAAAGATTCCCGAGGCGAGGGCCGCGGCGCAGGCGAGGGCCAGCAGCCACATCGGCACGCCGCCCTTTCCGGAGACCGGTTCCTCTCGCCCTTCCTGCAAGATTGTGCTCACCGGCAGCGGCGGATAGTTGATTTCGTAGATGTCGACATCGGTCCGATTATCGACCTGCGCCTGAAGAACCAGTGCATACAGCTTGTCTTTCGCGTAACTGTGCCAGAGATTCAGGTAGATGTACTGGGCATTCCGCTTGGGCGGAATCGGGAGGGACATCTTCTCCAGGCCCGGGGCCTCCGGGCGGAGCTTGAGGAGGGTGAAGCCGTCCAGGTCCGACAAAAGGTAGAAGTCGCCGTTCGTCCAATTGTATACGAAGTTCTCGCTGGAAATGAAATCGCCGAACGGGGACTTTTCCAAGTCCCAGAGCTTCCTGACGGAGAAATCCCGCGTGTCGACCGTATACAGGTCGTAGTAGTTCTTGGGTGAGAGTTCCTGCTTCCCTGAAGGATTGCCTCGGCCACCAAAAACGTAAAGGAGACTGTCCACGATGTAGGAAGTCATGGCATAGCGCGGCGTAATGTCCTCCAAAACCGCCCGCCGGTTCAGTTCCGGATGCTCCAGATAGCTGACGATCAGTTCGTTCCGATAATGGTAATGCCCATAACCGCCGAAACTGTACAACGCGTGGATCTCCGGCTCCCAGGTATTCGTGTTGTTCCAGTAATCGTGGTCGCGGGTGGGGACGACGTCATTGTTCCAGCGACGGGTGTCGAAATCAAAGGTCGAGAACAGGCCTTCGTCCAAGTTGAACGCCGTCAGCCATTGGTGGCTGCCGGCCACGTAGAACAACTGGTTGGGATAGTTCGCGGGATTGTGGCCGCCGGCGACGGGAATCTCGGTAAATTCGTCCGTATCGGCATGCCAGACGTGGATGGGTTCATCCCCGTCAGCCATATAGAAGCCGTCGTAATCATCGAATGTGACCGACGGGATATCCTCGAACGTATGCGAGAACACCGGACGGAAGGAGACGTATTGGTCGATCAGCCACTGCGGGTTCTTGACGACGGCCTGGGCGCCGGCCATCTCGTCGTAGCAGATGTCACCGGCGTGGCGGGCCAGCTCCCACTGCCGGACAAGGCGGTCTCCCCGCCGGATCCGGATGTCACGCAGGTTCACGGATGCCACGTCACTGAGCGTGTAACCTGCGAACTGGCACAGGCCGAAGGCAATCCGGAAAGCTTTCGCTCCCTTGGTGCCGGCGTCCCGCAACTGCAGCAGAGTGCCGCCATAGTCCACGTCCACCTGCCCGTCCTTCGGATTCAGGGTGATCTTCACCGGAATCCATTCCTCCAGCGGAATCGCGCAGGGGATCTCATGGACCTCGTCCCCCGTCACCAGGATCGGGTAGCGGCGGTCGTCCAGGTCCACCGTGTACATCAGGTCGATATTCTCGCCGCTGTCGGTCAGGATGCGGAAAACACAGCCGAACACGTTGTCGGGCCGGTTGTAGATGTCAAAGGAGAGCTCGAGGGGCTTGCGGCGCAGCGGGATGGGCTTCCCGCCCTCGAGGGTCACGCCGGAATAGTCCTGCGCGGCGGAAGGATAGGAAACGACGGACAGGCCATATTCCAGCACCGTGGAAAGGGTATCCGCCGCATCCTGTACGGGTTGCGCCCGCCCCGTCCAGCCGACGGCGCAGGCGAGAATCAGCGCTGCCAGAAGGCGGTGTCCCGTCCTAAAATGTCCCATACAAAGGACAAATGTAAGAAATTCCCGTGAGAAAAAGAAACCACCCTACTTCAGCCGGCTGGCGGCCTCTCCGGCCAGTTTCAGGTACCGGTCGGACGGGACCCCTTCCTCCAGCGGGACGAACTCGCTGCGAGTGGCCGGGACGGGGACTTCCCGGGCGATCTTGTAGATGGCCGTTCCCTCATCGATTTCATCAAACATCGCGATATACAGCATCTTGGCGCCGGCCTTGATACAGTAGTCCAGCTGGTCCTGGAAAAATTTCCCGCCGTGACGGGGAATCTGCAGGCCCTTTCCCCGGCGCTGCATGTTGGCCCAGGAAAAGCCCGGGTAGCACAGCGGCGCATAGTCCACGCCGTGCTCGCGGGCCCAGCGTATATCCTTCCTGATGAGGCCGTGATACTTCGGATAGGTGGTTTCGGTGTAGCGGCCCACGAACCAGGGCATCACGATGTCGCAGCGGATGATGAGATCGTGCAGGCGCTTGTCTGGCAGGGTGTCGGACTCCAGTTCCCGCCAATGGGTGGGGACGCCGATGAGGATGCTGTATCCCCGCTTCCGGAGGCCTTCGATGATGGTTTCTGCCTCGTCAAACCCATACCGGCGGTTGTCGTTGAAGCCGATTCCCCACACCGCTACCAGCGGTTTCCCGTTGTGGTACAAATAGGAAGGATTCGCCTCGTGGTCGAACAGATGGTGCCGGACGGCGAGCGTGTCAATGTCCCTCAGCAGGATTTCCGGCCCGTCTGCCGGCATGCCGCTCAGGTCGTACATCACGGCGATCGCCCGGTCATAGCGGTTCGCGCAATCCATCGCGTTCGCAAGCACCGTAGAGAAATGGGCCATCCCGGAAGGTCGGGCGATCTCGGCGATGAACCGCTGCATGAACACCCCGTCCAGCCCGTACTCCTTCATCCAGCGGAAATGGGTGTCCGTCGTAGAGTAGTCGTGGGAAGAAGGCACCCGGGCGTGGCTCCCATCCGCGAAGGTGAAGGCCGTCTCGTACAGTTGCGGATACTCGTCCACCTCGGGCCACAGGTCGATGGTGCACCAGCCCGGCTCGAAGCGGTTACCCCGCTCGTAATGGTGCCAGTTGCGGCCCGTCCCGTCGCCGGGCGTGTTGAACCAGCCCTGGTAGCCGGCCATCACGAGTCCTTCATAGGAGTCATAGCGGATTTGGGAGCGCACCGGTTCCGCCGCGACGGCGGCGGAACCAAGGCACGCCCAGCCCAACCAAATTAACCATACTATGTGGGAAGGACCCCTCATATGCTACTTGTGTGTCTGAACGACTTCCTGAATCGTGCCGTCCTCGTTGAAATAGAGCCGGTCCACGCACAGGGAACGGAGCTGTCCGATGTGCGAGACGGAGCAGTTGTGATAGAACAGGTACCAGTTGCCCTTGAACTTGACGATGCTGCCGTGCGAGGTGTCGCAGTCGGTGGGCTTCAGGATGATGCCCTTGTACTCCCACGGGCCCAGCGGGGAATCGCTCCAGCAGTAGCGCAGCTGGTTCCGGCCCCCGAGGCCGGGCTCCTGGTGGTTGTCGGCATACATCAGGTAATACTTGCCCTTGTTCTTGAACACCCAGGGACCTTCATGGTAGTCCTTCATGCCGGTCATCGGCTTCGGCTCCCCGTCGATCTCGGTCATGTTGTCCTTCAGGCGCACGCCGATCATCCGGCCGCCGCCCCCGTAGTAGAAGTACGGCGTGCCGTCATCGTCGATGAACACGCACGGGTCGATCATCGAGAACGCATCCCCGAGGCCTTCCAGGTAACCCTGGACCTTGAAACCGCCGGTCGGGGAGTCGCTCACGGCGACGCCCACCTTCCAGGTGCTGTTCCAGTCGGTCCCGCTCGGGTGCGGGAAATAGAAATAGTATTTGCCGTTCTTGTATGCAGCATCCGGAGCCCACATGAAGCCGCCTTCCGGCCGCCCCCACTCCACGTCTCGAGAATGGAGGAACTCGCCGTGGTCGGTCCAATGGACCATGTCCTCGGTGGAGAACACATGGTAGCCATCCATCAGGTCGCAGCCCCGGGGCGGGTCCACGTCGTGGGACGGATACAGGTACAGCTTGCCGTCGGCCCACACATGGGCGGAAGGGTCGGCCAGGTACAGGTCGGTCAGGAAAGGGTTGCCCGGGAGTTGGAGCTCCACGGCGGGCTCTTCCTTTGCGCCCTCCTTCCCGCAACCGCAGGAAAAGCTCAGGAGGCCGGCCAGCGCGACGGCCGCGATGGTCATGTATCGATATGCTTTCATCTTGTGTCCGTTTTATTTGGTGGGCATTTCCGCCCGCATCTTGGTTTCGCCCCGGAGCATCTTCGCGCCTTCGCCCGTCAGGAACAGGTACCAGTCGGTGGGAAGGTTGTCGTCGATGCCCTGGAAGCGGATGTCCAGCTCGGAAGTCTTCTTGCTCCAGCGGACACCATCCTTACCGGACTGGTCCGTCGAATTCATCTGATAGTTTCCGTTGTTGAAGCTGGTCACATAATAGTCGTCGTCGGAAGTGTACGGGTAACCCGTGGGGACATTGGCCTTCTTGTACGGCACGTTGGACGGGACCTCGGACACGTGCATCTGCTTGAAGATGGCGGTGCCTTCGTCGATTTCGTCGAACATGCCCACGTAGATGGCCTGGGCGCCGGCCTTGATGTCCCGGTAGAACTGCTTCCAGTAGAACTTGCCGCCGAAGCGGAAGCCCGTCTGGGTGGCGTCCCCGTCGGGGTAGCCGTTGTTCGGGTGCATGTTGCGGTCGCTGCCGCCGGGGAAGATATGGGGCGCATAGACCACGACATGGCCGTCCGTCGAGTATTTCTTCGCCTCGGCGATGTCGTCCTTGATCCGGGTCAGCCACTCTTCGCTCTCGAAGTTGTCGTTGCCGTACCGGCCCACGTACCACGGGATGAAGGCGTCGCACTTCTTGATGATCTCGATCATCTTCCGGTGCTCCGTCCCGCTCAGGGCGTCGTTGCCGCCGGCCCGCCAGTAGCCCGGGCAGCCCAGCATGATGGCCCAACCCTGGGCCTGAAGCTGCTCGATGTATGGTTCGATGAACGACGGCTTGGGCAGGTTGTTGTCGTTGAAACCGAATCCCCAGAGGGCCAGGAGCGGCTTCCCGTTCTCGTACAGGTAGTACTTCTGGGTGCTCCGGGACTTGAGCTGGTACTGGTCCATCAGCTTCTGGGCGTCCGCCACCATGGACTTGGCCATCTTCTCATTGGTCGTCCCGCCCATGTCGTACATGATGGCGATGGCGCGGCCGTACTCGTTGGAGCCCTTCATCGCGTGCTGGAGGACCTTGTCGAAATGGTCCTTGTGGGCCGCGTCCTGAATCTCCCCCACGAACCGCTGCATGAACACGCCGTCCAGCCCGTACTGCTTCATCCACTTGAAGTGCACGAGCACCGTGGACTCGTCATAGGAGCTGAACACGGTCGCATGCGAGCCGTCGGGCAGGATGAACGGCGAGCTGTAGCCCGTCGCGTCCCCGTCGCCCACCACGTACTTCTTCGTGTACTCGGACATGTCCGGCCAGAAGTCGATGGAGTTGCGGAGCACGCCCGGGCGGAACTGCTCGCTCTCGCGGTAGTGGTACCAGCCCTGGTTCGGGACCGCCGTCATCGGCGAGCCGTCGCCCGGCGTTCCGAACCAGCCCTGGTAGCCCGCCATCACGAGACCGCGGTACGTATCGTAAGGCTGCCCGTCCTTGTGGGGTTCCACCCCGGGATCGGCATACTCCGATTCCGTGGGTTTCGGATCCGGGTTTTCGGGTTCCACCCGGCCCGGGATCACCTCCTCCGGCTTTTCGCAGGAGAAGGCGACCACGAGCGCCAGGGTGACGTAAAACAGCTTTCTCATCATTCGGGAACGACGATTTTCTTGACTTCGGACAGGTTCCAGCTGGTGTAGGTGTCATTCACCTGCGCGCCCATGCGAACCCAGTAGGTGTAGCCGGGCTTGAGCTGGACCGTGAGGCTGTACGGAGCGACCGTCTGGTTGCCGTCCGCGTCGCCGATGGCCGTCCACATCTTGCGGAGGTTGATCCGGTTCGCATCATTGTAGTAATAGTCGATGTGGTTGCCGGGGCCGCAGTGGATGTTGTTGTTGATGAACGGGCGGATCTCGCGGATCTGCGGGAGGCCGTCGGTCACCGGGGCCTGCAGGCGGCAGGTCAGGGTGAGCTCGGTCCCGCTGAGCGTCGCGTCGAAGTCGACGATGTGCAGGTACGGGATCACCTCGAAGTCCTGGACCGTGCCCTTCTTGCCGATCGCCACGTTGTACGTGGTGTCGCAAGGCCACCAGGCGCCGTCGCGGGGCAGCATGTCATAGGTACCGGAGAACAGCTTGTCGTTATAGTAGGTGCCGTCTTCCTTGATGGCGAGGTCCTGCGGATTCGGATGCTCCGAGTAGCTCATCTCCCAGATGCGGATATGGCTCACACCGTGGTCCAGGAGCATCGGCTGACCGGTGGTCTTATCGATGATCCGGCCCTCGACCTTGGCCGACGGGGCCTCGAAGTTGTCGATTTCCATGCAGGAGGCGAGGCCGGCGAGGGCCACGGCTCCGATCAGTGTATGGAGTAAATGCTTCATAGTCGTGCTGTGTTAAATCAATAACCGTCGTTGCGGACGAGTTTCGGGTTCTTCAGGATCTCTCCGCCCGGGATTGCCTCGTAGTAGTTGCGCTTGTCGAAGCTCAGCCGGCGGCCGTACACCTCAACCTCGTTGAGGAAGATGTACTTGTCCTCGCTGAGAACCTTGTACGGCATCAGGGTGCGCGGCCAGTAGTTAGACGCGAGGATGCTGTGGGCGATGCGCCAGCGACGCTGGTCCCACTCGCCCTGGTTCTCGATGCACAGCTCGCGACGGCGCTCGTCGCGGATGTACTGCAGGTTCTCATCCAGCGGGAAGCCGTAGAGTTCCTCGCCGATATCCGCCGGGCTGGCCACCATCGCGTGCGGATGGGCGCCGGCGCGGGAACGAATCTCGTTCACATGCTCGAAGGCCTCGGCCTTGAGGGCATCGTTCCCGGTCTCCAGACCCAGCTCATACGCGGCCTCGGCCCAGTCCATCAGGATCTCGCCATAGCGGAAGACCTTCCAGTTCTGGGTGCTCTGGTGCAGCACGCGCGTGGAGGGATCGGCCTTGTAATTCATGTACTTGCGGACGAATACGCCGGTCGTGGAGAAGCCCTCGTCGCCGTTGCGCTTGATGCCGTTGACGCCGGTGATCTTCACGTTGCCGAAGCCGCCCACATCCTGGGTCTTGCCCGGATCCTGGAGCTTGATGCAGTTCGGCGCGATGTAGTTGTTGTCCTCCGGAGTGAGCTCGTCGGCCTTCATGTTGAGGGAGGTAAACACGCCCTGTTGGATGTCCAGCTTGGTGCCGGAGACGGGCTCCACCATGCCGGAGAAGAAGAAGTTCGCGCGGCAGCGCGGCTCCATCTCATCCGTGTTCCAGAAGTCGTCGTAGGAATCGAACCGGACCGGATAGCCGTCGGCATCGACGACCGCTGGAATCTCGTACATTTTCACGAGGTCCCAGGTGGCGTGGATGGCGGCGCCCACGTTCTGGGCCATGCCGGTTCCCTTGGGCAGCACCATGTCGTCATAGCTGCTGTACAGGGAGGAATTCCACGGAACGATGGTGGTCGGCGTGCCGAAGGTCTTGACGAAGATGTCCTCCTCGCCCGCGAGATCCTCGATGAAGATCTCGGTATAGGCCTTCTCCTTGTCGGCGCCGGTGTGGAGCCTGAAGCCCGCGTCGTGCAGGAACTTGCAGGCGTCGTAGGCGTACTGGAAGAACTCGCGCGCATCGGAAGGGTCCATGCCCATCAGGCCCGCATCGGTCGCGGGACCGGTGATGCCGGTGTACTGGTTGTACTTGGCCACGGAACCGGCCCAGAGCATGGCCTTAGCCATCAGGGCCGCGGCCGCGTAGCGGTTGCCCCGGTACACTTCGGTCTTGTCCGAAGCGCCATTTTCCATCGCGAACTTGAGGTCCTCGTAGATGAACTTCCAGGTGTCGTACTCGGTGGCGCGGCTGACCTGCAGCTCCTCCATCGGCGCTGTCGGATCCTGGACCTTGTCCACGATGGGAACGCCGCCGTAGCGCTTCGCGAGGGCGAAATAGTAGAAGGCGCGGACGAAGCGGGCCTCGGCCAGGAGCTCCTCGAAACGGTCCGCCGTCCAGGCGTCCTGGTACTCGGGAAGCTTCTCGATCATCACGTTGACCTCACGCACGCGGTCATAGGGCCAGTAGCCCCACTGGCCGGCGGTGTCGCCATTGCCGCGGCCCGTGGTCTCGAAGCAGATCGTGGAGCCGTAGCCCTTCAGGGCCTCCCAGACGTTACCCACGTGGTAGCCGTGGGCATTCATCGTGGAATAGCCTTTGCCGTCGTCGGCGTATTTGTAGCAGAAGTCCTCGATGGGCATGTCGTTGTACAGGCCGGCGAGATACTTGCGGACACCGAATTCGGAACTGAACAGCGTTCCGTCATCCAGCATGCCCTTGGGCTCGAGATCGAGCCGGTTGCAGGAGGCCGCACCCAGGAGGAGGGCCGCCGCAAAAAGAATGGTTTTGAAGGTTGCTTTCATGGTACGCTGTCTTTAGAACTTGAGGGAAGCGCCGACGTTGATCGTGCGGTTCACGGGGTAGTTGTAGTTCAGGACGACGTTGCCGTTGGCGGCGCCGCCGTTGGTGCCCGGACGTTCCGGGTCCATATACTTGTCCTTGCAGAAGGTGAGGAGGTTATAACCGCTCACATAAAGGCGGAGGTTCCGGATGTTCACGACCTTGAGCCATCTCTGCGGGAGGGTGTAGCCCAGTTCCAAGGACTTCAGGCGGAGGTAGGACATGTCCTTGATGCCCGTCGTCCCGGTGGTGAAACTGTGGCTGGTGGCGGGATAGTAGCCCTCGACCCACTGGGTGTGCGGGTTCCAGGGATCGTCCCACTGGTTCACGGTGTGCCAGCGGTCCAAGTACATGTCCAGGACGGCACCGCCGTTGAACGGACCCACCTCGCCGAACACCTCGCCGTACTCGCTGTATACGCCCGCGGAACCGGCCCAGTTCATGCTGAGGTCGAAGCCCTTCCAGTCCGCGTTGAGGGTGATACCGTAGTTGAACACCGGAAGATTGTAGGTGGCCACAGGGTGAGAGTCATTGCCGTCCACCACGCCGTCACCGTTCCAGTCCTCGTAGTAGTAGTCACCGGGGAGGGTGCCGCTGCCGTAGTTGGTGCCGGTGGTCGGGTGGTTCTGGATCTGATCGTAGCTGGTGAACCGTCCGGCTTCCTGGATGGAGAACCAGATATCCTTGTTACGGCCGGAGACCGCGCCGCGGCGCCAGTTCTCCATGGAGTTGCCCGCCGTGGAGTCCAGGTGGTAGTTCCAGCGGTTCTTGGCGGCGGACATGAAGCCCGAGATGCCGTACCCGAACTCACCGATGCGGTTGCGGTGGCTCAGCTGGAACTCGTAACCGAAGGTGATGTCGCTTTCGATGTTCTCCTGCGGCATGGACGCGCCCACGGTGCCGGGGAGCACCACGGAGGACGTGGCCAGGAGGCCGTCGCGCAGGCGGCGGAACACCTCGAAGGTACCGCCCAGCTTCTGATTCCAGAAGTTGAAGTCGAGACCGGCGTTCGTCGTGGTAGCGGTGTACCAGGTCAGGTTCGGGTTCGGGATGGCCGCGGCGTCCACGCCGGTCACGACGGTGCCGCCATATATCCACGCTTTGTTGCCCTGCAGGTTGTAACCCGTGTAGATGGACGGATAGGTGCCGGCGGAGCCGTCGTCACCGAGGCGTCCCCAGGAAGCGCGGAGCTTCAGGTTGGTGACCCACGGGAGGTTGTTCTTGATGAAGCCTTCCTCGCTGATGCGCCAGCCCGCGGAGACCGACGGGAACCAGCCCCAGCGGCTGGCCGCCGGGAAGCGGGAGGACGCGTCGTGGCGGATGGCGGCGTCCAGCAGGTACTTGCCTTTGTAGTCGTAGTTCATGTGGCCGATCCAGGCCCGGCGGGACAGGTCGCCCAGGCCGTTGGACTTGCCCACCTGGTTCTCCTCCTCGCCGGAGAAGAGGTACGGCTTGTCCAGCATCATCGTGCGGCGGGCGTAGAAGTTGTCCCACTCGTTGTAGGACTGCTCGTACATGCCCATGAGCGCGATGTGGTGCGCCTTCGCAAAGGTCCGGTCAAAATTGACGGACAGCTGCATCACCTGGCCGCTGTTCGGGTCGGTGGAGCGCTGGACGTAGGAGTCGTCGCCACCGTTGCGGATGAACTTGTTCAGGGACCCGTCCGCGGCCTTCGAGAACAGGTAGTAGGTCTTCTGGTACTCCGTGTTGTTGGTGGTGTAGTAGTCGTAGCTGTAGAAGGCGCGGAGGCTCAGGCCCTCGACGAACGGGATGCTGTAGGTGAGCGTCATCGCGGCGTTCAGGTTGTTGCGCTTTTCCTGGCGGAAGCCGGAGAAACGGCTGTCGGTCGCCGCGACCGGGTTCTCGGACTCGAGCATCTGGTCATCGAAACTCGGGAGGGAGTGGTCGCCGTCGATCCAGGCCTCGGAAGTGGGCCGGTAGGTCCAGGCCTTTTTGTACACGGCCCAGATGGTCGTGAACGGCTGGTTCTTCTCGTCCATGTAGCCGGACAAGGCGACATTGGCCCGCAGGTGGTCGGTGATCTTCGCGTCCACGTTGGAACGGAAGTTCCAGCGGTGGTAGTTCAGGGAACCGCTCCGGTACGAACCCATCATGTCCATATAGCCGAGGTTGAAGAAGTACTTGATCTTCTCCGAGCCGCCGTTGACGGACAGGTTGTACTGGCTTTGGGGAACGTTGTTCTTGAACAGCTCGTCGCTCCAGATGGTGCTCTGGCGGGAGCCTTCGCTGTATGCGATGATGTCGTCCCAGGCGTAGATGCCCAGGCCCCGGTTCGGATAGTTGCCGTTGAAACCATTGTAGTTCTTTTCGTTGATAAGCATCATGTGCGAGGCCGCATCAACGGTGTTCGGAACGTACAGGAAGGTCTGCCAGCCGTAGTTCATGGACAGGTCGATGTCGAACTTGCCGTCGTCACCGGAGCCCTGCTTCGTGGTCACGAGAATGACGCCGTTCGCGGCCCGCACGCCGTAGATGGCGGCGGAGGCGTCCTTCAGGACGGAGACGGACTCGATTTCATTGGCGTCCATGCGGGAGAAGTAGGCCTGGTCGCGGGGGATGCCGTCCACCACGAACAGCGGGGTGCCCATGCCGCGTATGTCGATGGCATTGTCGAATTCGCCCGGCTGCGAAGAGCGCTGGGAGATGCGGACGCCGGCGACTTTACCGGTGAGCATGTTCACCACGTTCTCGTTCTTGGTGATGACCATCTCCTTGTTGGTGACGGCCGACACCGCGCCGGTGAGGGTGGCCTTCTTCTGGACACCGTAACCGACGACGACCGTCTCTTCCAGGAAGTTGGCATCGTCACGGAGCACGATGTCCAGGGATGTCTGCGCGGCGGACACCACCTCATCGGAGAAACCGATGAAGGAGACCACGAGATTGTCCCGCGCCGAGGCGGCGATCTCGAAGCGTCCGGCCGCGTCGGTCATCGTGCCGCGGGTGGTACCCTGCACGACGACGCTGGCGCCGACGAGCGGCTCGCCGCCCCCGTCCCGGACCGTACCCCTCACGGTACGGTCCTGGGCGGTCGCGAGAAGCGGCATGAGCGCTGCCAGCACGGTCAGGATGATATGTGACAGTTTCAATTTCATAAGATCGGTTTGAAGTTACTGAATGGAAAAGGGGTTGACAGTCATTCAGATACTACCGAGGGGACGGATCCACGGCGCCTTCCGGAGCGAGGCGGCGGTTGAAGAAGATGTAGGCGGTATGCCAGCCGCCGATGCGGATCTGGCCGTAGTCGTACTCATAACGGAGGCCGACGCCGAAGCGGAACGCGGTACCGGTGTAGTTCGCGCCGGTGGTGAAGCAGCAGCCGGGCTCGTCGAAGCCGAAGTCCAGCTCGCCGGCGGCGTCGAATGCGTTGCCGTCCCAGCCGCCGATGATCTCACCATTGCAGTCCGTATGGTAGGCATCCTTCACGGCCTGCTTCTGCTCGTCGGACAGGTTGTCGCGCTGGGAGGAGACGATGGAAGGCTGCGTGCTCTGGAGCCAGATACCGCGGCTGTGGCGGGCGAGCTTCTGACCCAGTTCGCCGAGTTCGATCTTGGAGCCGTCGGAGTAGGCGATGTCGCCGGGTTCGAAGGCGTCGATGGACAGGTTCTGGATCCAGGCGATGGCGCGCGGGGCGTCGCCGTGCTGGTACCACAGGTAGTCGTTCTCCTCGCCCGCCGGGGACTTCATCCACAGGTCGATGAAGGAAATGCGGTTGGCACCGGCCGGAACCATCGTGCGGTACTCCATATGCTGGGCCTCCGGGAAGTCGGGGCTGTAGTGGATGTCTCCGTAGGTGGCATCGTCGTCGCGGCCGAAGTTGGAAAGCTTGTCGCGGATCGGGTCGTAGATGGTCCAGAAGACCTTGTTCTTGATTTGGTCGTTGACCTTGCAGTAAATGTAGATGCCATCCTTTTCCGGATCGTAGCAGCTGGTGCCCGGACGGGTGTTCATGGTCCAGGTGCCATCGGCGGCGAGGCAGCCCTTGAACAGGTCATAGCGCTGCGCCACCTGCCAGTTCTGCTGGTCGGCGGGGGCGAGTTCGAAGGTCACATTGCCGGCGGGAAGTTCCTTGTACAGGTCCTTGAAGTTGAAGGTGCCCAGGAAGTCGAATGCATCCGGGAGCTGGGCGCGGTAGCTGTCTCCCACCTCGGAGGCGCTTACGGCGTCGATGAAAACCGGGGTTTCGAGCGCCTCGGGGTCGAAGTGGAAGTCATCGTCCATCTGCGCGCGGAAATAATTGGAAGAAATGGAGGAACCCTTGACCGTGAGTTTCACGGCGAGGACATAGGTCTTGCCCACCTCGGCGGCCAGGCCCTTGAGGTTCATGCGGAGCAGGTCGCCGTCCAGCTGCGCGTCATTCACGCCGAACAGGCCGTCGCCGGCGCGGGTCTTCACCTCGCGGGCGTCCGCGACGGAGAACTCGATGCCGTCCAGGCTCTCGAGCTTCGGCGTGGCGAAGAAGGCGATGGACACGCCATCGTTGCCTACGACGACCAGGTCGTCACCGTACTCGGGAACGAAGACGAGGGAATTGACCGGGGCGGAAGAGGCCTTGGGAATCGCATAGGCCTTGCCGTCCACCGTGATGACAAAGGCGTCGGCCGTCTCTTCGACCGTCACGGAGGCGCCGCCGGCAGCCGCCGGGGCGATGGTGATGGTCTTGCCGTCCGACAGGGTGAGCGTCCAGACGCCGTCCTTCTGGGTGGCGCTGAGGATGGTCGCGCCCGTCACCATGGCGTTCTGGATGTCCTGCTGGGTCTGGTGCCAGGCCCCTTCGAGCGCGGTCACCCGTTTGTCGAGGTCGTCGAACTTGCCATTGTCGCAGGAAGGGACGACGGCCAGTGTCATCGTTGACACGGCTCCGAGAAGGAGCAGGTGGGTCAATCTGTGTTTCATAAGGATCGTTGGTTAAATTA
>Ga0310696_10004982_pt1 | contig 16146 bp, 14 predicted proteins | sample AusTroGonzalo_MG_4_FD_203885 | JGI IMG/M metagenome (GOLD analysis project Ga0310696, IMG submission 203885) | Bovine rumen microbial communities from tropical cattle in Woodstock, Queensland, Australia - Gonzalo_02 (v2) (version 2) | ecosystem: Host-associated > Mammals > Digestive system >...
CGATGCGCAGTACTTTTATGCCCTGGCGTTTGAAAGCGGAGACGATCTCTATCAGCTCCTCGTCCGGGAGCGTCAGGGGATCGCCGCCGGAAATGATGATCTCCTCGATCTCGGGAGTAGACTTCAGGAATTCCAGGACTTTGGGAAGCGTTTCTTTCCAGACGCTGTCCTTACCCTCTATGATCTGCCATCTTCTGGTGCAGTGGCGGCAGCGGGAGGCGCAGTTAAGAGTCGCGGTGTAGACGGCCCGGTCGGGGTAGCGCCTGATGAGGCCGGGGACCGGCATGAATTTTTCTTCCTCCAGGGGATCGCAGTCATTTTTTGCATTCACTTCCTCGGGGGAGGGGACGGTCATGGCGAAAATGGGATCGCTGAAGTTCGCTTCTTTTATAAGTTTCGCGTAATAGGGAGTGGTGAACATCTTAAGCGGCGAGGAGACCGCCGCGAGTTCCTCAGGGCAAGCTAGCCCCGCGCATTCGCAAATTTCCTTTACTGACGTCAATCTATTAAAAGCATTCATAATTGGTATTACCGTTTGTCGAGTTTTTCAAGCAGGGCGTCGAGATCGTCAAAGACAGGCTTTTTCCCGGAGGCGATCTTTTCCTTTATTTCATCCACTTCCTTTTTAAGGCCATCAACGTATTTCTTGGGATAAACGCTGACGGGGATCATGTAGATTACGCCGTTCTTTTCCGAGATGTCGATCTCGTCTCCCTCGGAAAGACCGAGCTTGTTGACGATGTCCTTCGGAATGGTGATCTGAGATTTTTGTTTGAATTTCGTGAGCATATGGCCTCTTGAGTGAAGTTGGAATTTCTAACTTTCTAACTAAAGATTGTAGCATAATTGGGCGAAGAGTCAAGTGGAGGGGCTGGGGAGCGGGCCTTTGTCTAGTTTGCTACTTGACATTGTGGTGAATATGTGATAGACTAGTCGGCGAACAATTTAAAAATATCCCAAACAAAGGAGAAGAAAATGAAAAAGATACTCGTGTTTTTCGCGGCGCTGCTTCTGTTCGGCTGCGGCGGTGAAGTGGACAAGAACTCCACGGTGTCCATCTCGGGCGCCTGGGCTCTCTACCCCATGGCTCAGCGCTGGAAAAGCGAATACGCCAAGATCCATCCCGAGATCAATCTGGAAGTTTCCGGCGGCGGCGCCGGCAAAGGCATGACCGACGTTCTGAGCGACCTGGTGGACATCGCCATGGTCTCCAGAGCCGTTTATCCGGAAGAGCTGGAAAAAGGCGCGGTGCCTTATCCGGTGGCCAAGGACACGGTGGTCGTGGTCATCAACGAGAACGCTCCCTTCGCGGAGAAGCTCTTGAAGCGCGGCCTGAAGAAATCCGAGTTCCAGAAGATCTGGCTGGAAGACAACGCGACCGCTGAGATCTTCGGTGAAGAGGGCGCTCTTAACGTCTATACCAGAAGCGACGCCTGCGGCGCGGCTGAGACCTTCGCGGCCTTCCTGGGCAAGAAACAGGAAAACCTGAAGGGCAGCGGCATCCCCAGCGACCCGGGCGTTCCTGAGGCCGTGAGAGGCGACGAGCGCGGCATCGGCTACTGCAACCTGAACTACGGCTACGATCCCGAGACCGGCCGCCCCGTCAAGGGCGTCGTGACGGTCCCCGTGGACGTCAACGAAAACGGCGTCGTCGACAAGGACGAGGAGATCACCACCAAGGAATTTTTGATCGCCTCCATCCAGAAGGGCGTCTATCCCGCTCCTCCCGCCAGGGACCTTTACTTCGTGACGAAGGGCGATCTTAAGCCCGCCGCCAAGGAGTTCCTGCTCTGGACCATGACCGAAGGCCAGAAATACAACGACGCCGTCGGCTACATGTCCCCCAACAAGGAAAATCTGGAAAAAGCTATCTCCAGTCTTAAAAAGTAATTCGTGATGAGAGAATCTTCCCTCAAATACAGAGTACGCGAAGACCGCATAACGGGCTGGCTTCTTAACATCCCGGTCCTGATTGCGGTGGGCATGCTTGTCCTGTTCTTCGTGGTGCTGACGGCCAAGTCCTGGCCGCTTCTGACGGGCGGGCATTTCTGGCAGGTCCTGACTTCTTCCGAATGGCTGCCCTCCGAAGGCAAGTTCGGCTTGTGGCCCTTCATCATCGGCACGATAGCCGTGACGGTCCTGACCATGGTCCTGGCGGTGCCGGTCTCGGTCTTGTCCGCCGTGTATTTGAACGAGTTCGCTCCCAAGAAACTGAAAACCTTCGCGCTGCCCATAATCGACGTGCTGGCCGCCGTGCCTTCCGTCATCTACGGCGCCTGCGGCGTCATCGCCTTCATCCCAATGGTGAAGGCGCTGGGCGGCGCGCTGGGCATAAACACCACCGGGCGCTGCCTTCTGACCGCCGCTCTGGTCCTGGCCATCATGGTCATCCCGGTGATCCTTTCCATCGTCAGGGACGTGCTGGCGGCCATCCCCCAGGAAGCCAGGGAAGCAAGCCTGGCCCTGGGCTCCACCAGATGGGAAACGACTTACAAGGTGGTTCTGAAGCTGGCGCTGCCAGGCATCATCGCCGCCATCATGCTGGGCGTTTCCCGCGCTTTCGGCGAGACCATGGCCGTCATGATGGTGGCGGGCAGCATTCCCGAACCGAAGCCTTCCCTGTTCAAGGCCGTCTATACGCTGCCGGCCCTGATCGCGGACAAGTACGGCGAGATGCTCTCCATCAAGATGTACGACGTGGCCTTGATGACCGCGGCCCTCATTCTGATGCTGGTCATCGCCGTGGTCAACTTCGGCGCCCACCTGATCCTCATACGCCTAAGGAGGAGATACTGATGTTGACCTGGCGTAAATTCGTGGAAAAATTCTGGCTCGGCGTCATGATAGCCATGCTTTCCGTGGCCATCATAAGCGTCCTGGGCATCATCGGGATCGTCTTGTGGAGAGGCTTTGGAGCGCTTTCTTTCGAGATGTTCTTCTCCCTTAAGTTCAGCCCGGTGACGGGCGAGCCCGTGGGTATCGCCAACTCCATAATAGGCTCCGCCTATCTGGCGGGCGGCGGCGTCATATTGGCCTGCTTCATCAGCATCCCGCTGGCGCTGGTCTTGCAGAGGGAATATCTCTCCGAGAAAGTCATCACCGCCGTGACGATCATCCTGGACGTGCTGTGGGGCATCCCCTCCATCGTTTACGGCGCCATCGGCTACCTTATTCTCATGAGCTGCCACCAGAGAGCCTCGCTCCTGGGCGGCATCGTGACCCTGGCTTTGCTCTCCGTGCCTATCATGACGAGGGCGGCCATGAACGTCATCTCTTTGGTGCCCGTGCAGCTCAGGGAAACTTCCTACGGCCTGGGCGCCACCAGATGGGAGACCATCAGCAGGGTGATCTTCAAGCAGGCCCTGCCGGGCATGGCCACCGCCATCATGCTGGCTTTCGGGCGCGCCATCGGCGACACCGCCGCGGTGCTTTTCACCGCCGGCTATTCCGACAAGCTGCCGCGGAGCATCATGGAAGGCGCGGCCAGCCTGCCCATCACCATCTACTACAAGCTGATGATGCCTGGGCAATTGGCCCAGCGCCAGGCCTACGCGGCCTCCTTTGTGCTTATCCTGATCGTCCTCATAGTCAGCGCGATCTCGAGGACCATCTCCAACCGTCTTAGCAAATACACCGTCAAATAAAAGATTATGTCACACCTGAGCATCAAAGATCTTCACGTTTACTACGAGGGTGTAGAGACCCTCAAGGGCATCGACCTCGAGATCCCGGACAAGTCCATCGTCGCCATCATCGGCCCTTCCGGCTGCGGCAAGACGACTTTGCTCCGAAGCATAAACCGCCTTTTGGAACTCAGCAGCGACGTCAAGGTGACGGGCAGAGTTGAGATAGACGGCGAGAACATCTACGATCCCAAGGCGGACCTCATTTCCCTGAGGAAGAAGATGGGTTTCCTGTCCCAGCGTCCCTTCCCGCTGCCCTGCTCCATTTTCGACAACGTGGCCTACGGCCCCAACATCCACCGCATGGACGCCGAGGCTATCAACGCCGTCGCCCTTAGCCTGGAAGCGGGGAGCAAGGTTTCCCAAAACAGGAAGGAAGCCCTGGCGAACCTGGTGGAGATCTGCCTTAAGAAGGCCGGCCTTTGGGAGGAAGTGAAGGAACGTTTGTCCAGCCCGGCCTCGCGGCTTTCCATCGGACAGCAGCAGCGCCTTTCCCTGGCCAGAGCCCTGGCGGTGGGCGCCGAGATGATCCTGGGCGACGAGCCCACCTCCGCTTTGGACCCCATCTCCACCAAGCAGATCGAAGAGCAGTTCAAGGCTTTGAGCTCGCAGTACACCATCGTCATGGTGACGCACATCCTGCGCCAGGCCAGGCGTCTGGCGGACTACGTGGTCTTCATGTACCTTGGCGAGCTGATCGAGCACGGCCCGGCGGCGCAGATCTTCAATTCTCCCCAGAAGGAAATGACGAGAGCCTACATCAAGGGCGACTTGAGTTAAAGATATGAAACTGACTTCCAAAAGCGAATACACCCTGCTGGCCCTGATCTTCATGGCCAGGAAGCCCAAGGGCGCTTACGTTAAGATCGAGGAGATCTGCCAGGCCTACGATATTCCCAAAAAATATCTGGAGCAGCTCCTGACCATCCTGAGGTCCAACGGACTGGTGAAGACCAGAAGGGGGGCCGAGGGCGGCTACGCCCTGGTCAAGGATCCCAAAGAGATCACGGCCGCGGAGATCGTCCGCATCATGGACGGCCCCATCGCCCCGACGGATTCCGTGAGCCGGTATTTCTACCAGGCGACGCCGCTGGAAAAGGAGGACACGGCGCTGGAATTGTTCAGGGACATAAGGGATTACGCCGCGAAAGTCATGGAAAGCAAGACCCTCTACGACTTGGCTTTCGCCGGGGCGCAGGGCGGGGGAAAATATTCGCATATTGACTTAGTATGTAAATAAGAGTATACTACTCGGAAATACTCAAAAAAATAGGAATAAATTAAACAAACTATAAGGAGAAACATGAACAAGAAAAGTCTCATCTTAACCACCAGCCTGGTATTGGCTTTTGCCCTGACCGTCGGCGCCACCAACCTTCAGATCAACACGCCGGCTCAGACGCCGCAGGCCCCCGCCTCCGACGCTGAGCTCTACTACCACGCTATCCCCAGCACCCCGGCCGTGGGCCAGGCCATCAAGGTCGTGGAATCCAGCGACGATACCGACTACATCGTGAAAGCTTTCAAGATGAAGCACAAAGGCATCGTCAACGAGATCCGCGCCATTCTGGAACGCACGATCCAGAAGGAGAACGGCAAATCCAAGTCCATCGTCAACAACGTCAACGGCGACGAATACCTGATCGTCACCGCCCCCAGTTTCCAGATGCCTTACATCGAAGCGGTCATCAATGAGATCGACACGGAAGGCACCAAGTTCGCCGGCGGCGGCACCGAACGTTTCGTCTACTACTGCAAAAACAGACTGGCCACCGACCTGCAGAAATACGTTGTGGCCACCATGGGTTCCGGCCACGGCGAAGTGGTCCCCGACAACCTCACCGGCCGCATCATGATCAACGACGCTCCTTCCTGCGCCAAGACGGTCAAGAACTGGCTCCCGTATTTCGACGTGGCTCCCCAGCAGATCAGGCTTGAATGCCAGATCATCGAGATCGAGAACAGCGACGACTTCAACTTCGGCCTGGCTCTGGAAGCCTGGAAAGAAGCGCTCCCCGAGAGCGTCGACATGACTCTCGACTGGGACAACCGCACCCAGGGCAACGCGCCCGGTCCGGAAGGCTGGGCCAGATACATTGCCCAGAACGTGAAGTTCTCCGGCATGCGCCCCAAGGCCATGGCCAACTTCATCAACTACCTGGTCAGAAACGGCCACGCCAAAGTCCTTTCTAGCCCCGAGGCGGTCGCCCTGAACGGCCAGACCACGGTCATCGAATCCGTCGACAACGTGAACTACAAAGGCTACAACAGCGACCCCAACAAGTCTCTCGACAAGCAGGTCCAGTCCGGCGTCATCCTTGAGATCACCCCGATCATCGGCACCGAAAGCATCTGGCTTGAGGTCAACGCCGAAGTGAACAGCGTGGTCGGCTGGACCACCGGCGCCCTGCCCATCGTCAACACCAGAAGGACTTCCGCCACCGTGGGCGTCGTCTCCGGCCAGACCTCCACTATTTCCGGCTTGAAGCGCGAATATATCACCAAGAGCGACGAGCGCGTTCCCGTCCTCGGTTACATCCCGCTGCTTGGCTACGTCTTCCGTCATGAAGTGGACGTCAAGAGGGATTCCGAGATCGTCATCCTGGTGACCCCGTATGACATCAGCAAAGACATCAAGCACGGCCAGGAAAAGGTCGCGGCTTTCGAGAACGAATACAAGGCCGAGACCGAAGAGAGCGCTGTCGAAAGATTCGTCGACAGAGTGATCCTCAACAAAGTTGACTAATTTTCAGTCCATAACAGGAAGTCCGCCGCGAGGCGGACTTCCTGTTTTTTAGGAAATGGAAAAACAGAAAAGATTGCTGAGCCTGGATATCGCCAGAGGCTTCGACATGTTCTTCATCATGGGCGTGGAGGAGCTGGGCACCGTGCTTTTCAATCTGCTGGGCTGGGGCTGGATGGCTAAGCAGATGCACCACCCATACTGGCACGGCTTCACTTTCATAGACACGGTTTTTCCCACCTTCCTTTTCCTGGCCGGGCTGAGCTCCACCTTCTCCCTCAATTCCCAAAGGGAGAAAGGCAGAAGCGACCTGGCTATCGTTCTAAGGATCGCGAAAAGAGTCGCGGTCCTGATCTTCCTGGGCCTCGTTTACAACGGCCTTCTCTGCGACGGCTTCCATGATCTCCGCTACGCCAGCGTTTTGGGCCGCATCGGCCTGGCCTGGGGCATAGCGGCCGTCATCTACCTCTACTGCGGCTTCAGGGCCAGGCTGATCCTGGCCATTCTCATCACCGCCTTCAGCTACGCCGCCATGAAATACCTTCCCGGCCTCATAGGGCTTCAGGGGGATCCGCTCTCTTTGGAAGGAAACATCCTGGGTTTCGTGGACCGCTTCATACTGCCAGGCGATTTCGTGCCCGCTCCCGGCGTCTTTGACGTGGAGGGCCTGGCCGGAACCGTTCCCGCCGTGGCCACCGCGCTTCTGGGAACGCTGGTTGGCGACGCGGTCAGAAGAGGGGATATCCTTCCCAAAAAGAAGCTGGCTTTCCTTTTCGTCTTCGGCATAGCGCTCGTTGTTCTGGGCCTGCTGGTCTCCCTCTCTTTCCCCATCAACAAAAAGCTCTGGTCGCCCTCCTTCGTTCTGGTGACCGGCGGCTATTCCACGCTGATCTTCGCGCTCTTCTACTATCTGGCGGACTATAAGCCTTATGGGAAATACCTGACCTTCTTCCGGGTCATCGGCCTTAATTCCATTACCATCTACATGCTCCAGAGCGTGGTCAGCCTCCATTACACCAACAAATTTCTTTTCGGGGCTTTCGCCTCCCTGTTCGGGGGACTGGAGGAGCTGACGCTCTGCGTCACTTACACCGCGCTCTGCTGGCTCATCCTTTATTTCCTCTACAAGAAAGAGATCTTCCTGAAAGTTTGAGCGAGCCTGGCTTTCCGATTGCTATTCCTGGAACCCCGGCAGGACTTCTATGCGGGAGAGGAAGGCCAGGATGATCATGATGGTTTTTCCCTGGTCCTTGGGGTCCACCTTCGGCAGCTTTCCGAAGGGATTGTAAATTTTGCCGTGGCGCCTCACCACCAGCGTGCCCTCCGGGGCCTCGATGGAGTCTATGCCCCGGGCGCGGGCTCTCAGCTTTATCTCCGCTATGTCCAGGAGAACTTCCGTCTGCTTGGGAAGCGTTCCGAAGCGGTCCTTCATCTCCTCCCTGAGCGCGAGGATGTCCCCGAGGCCCCGGGCGTTGCTGAGGCGGCGGAAAAGGTCAAGCCTGAGGACCGGGCTCTGGATGTAGTCTTCCGGGATGTCGCCGGAAAGGGGCAGGTGGATGGTGACGTCCTCCGCGGCGGGATAGATGCCGGGCAGTTCCCGGCGCCAGTCGAATTTGTGGCCTTTTTCCACCTTCGCCTCGGAGAGGCTTTCGTCCTCCTCCTCGCTCTCCTCGTTCTCCTTGAGGACCGGGAGGCGGCCTTCCTTGATCAGGCTGATGGCCTTGCCGAGCAGTTTGCAGTAGAGGCCGAAGCCGATGGCGGCGATGTGCCCGGACTGCTTTTCGCCGAGAATGTTGCCGGCGCCCCTTATTTCCAGGTCTTTCATGGCGATCTGGTAGCCGGAGCCCAGCGCGGTGTTCTCCATGATGGCGCGGAGGCGCTGGCGGGCCTGGCTGTCCAACGAGAGATGCTCCGGCACGATGAGATAGGCGTAGGCCTGGCGGTCGGCCCGGCCCACCCGGCCCCTGAGCTGGTAAAGGTCGGAAAGCCCGAAGCGCTGGGCGTCGTCTATGATGATGGTGTTGACGTTGGGCATGTCGATGCCGGATTCCACGATCATGGTGCACAAAAGCAAATCGTATTTGCCGTCTACGAAATCCTGGATGACTTCCTCCAGGTCCTCCTCGGGCATTTGCCCGTGGCCCACCGCGATGCGGACGCCGGGCAGCAGTTTTTCAAGCTTTTCCCTTTCCTGGTCGATGGTCTCCACCCGGTTGTGGAGGTAGAAGATCTGGCCGCCCCTCAGAATCTCCCTTTTGACGGCGTCCTTGATGAGTGGGCCGTTTTTCTTGATGAGGTTGGTGATGACCGGCAGCCGGTCCACCGGGGGCGTGTTGATGACGGACATGTCCCTCAGGCCCGTCAGGGACTGGTAGAGGGTCCTGGGGATGGGGGTGGCGGAAAGGGAGATGACGTCGGTGAGGGCGCTGAGGCGTTTCAGCTTCTCCTTGTGCCGGACGCCGAAGCGCTGCTCCTCGTCGATGATGACGAGGCCGAGCTTGGGGATCGCCACGTCCTTGGACAGAAGCCTGTGGGTGCCTATGATCATGTCCACTTCGCCGGCGGCCAGTTCCTTGACGATCTCCTTCTGGCGCTTCTGGGGCACGAAGCGGCTCAGCTCCTCGACTTTCACGGGGTAGTGGGCCACCCGGTCACGGAAGGTCTTCAGGTGCTGGTGGGCCAATATGGTGGTGGGCACGAGCACGGCCACCTGGCGGCCGGACATCACGGCTTTGAAAGCGGCTCTCAAGGCCACTTCCGTTTTGCCGAAGCCCACGTCGCCGCAGACCAGGCGGTCCATGGCGGCGGGGGCCTCCATGTCTTTTTTGATCTCTTCCAGGGCTTTTTTCTGATCCTGGGTCTCGGCGTAGGGGAAGGCTTTCTCGAAGCCCAGCTGCCAGTCGCTGTCGGGCAGGGCGGCGAAGCCGGGGATGGCTTTGCGCTTGGCCTGGCGCTCCAGAAGTTCCGAGGCCAGGTCAAGTACGGCTTTCTCCGCTTTGCGGCAGCGGCTTTTCCAGCGCCCGCTGCCCAGGGTGTCCAGTTCCGGCTCCCTTTTGCCCACGGTGATGTAGCGCTCCACGAGGCCGGCCTGGCCCAGGGAAACGTAGAGCATGGTGTCGTTGGCGTAGCGGATGGCGATCATCTCGGCTTCGCCCTCGGCGCTCTTGATTTTCTTTATGCCCTCGTAGACGCCGATGCCGTAGTTGAGGTGGACCACGTAGGAGCCGGTCTTGATGGTGGCCAAATTGTCGATGGGCTCGCTGCGCCGGACTTTGAATTTCGGCGGGCGCGGGCGCCTCAGGACCCGGCGGAAGATCTCGTCGTCCAGCAGCACGGCTTCCTTGTATTCCGGCAGGAGGAAGCCGCCGCTCAGGGCTCCCACGGCGGTCTTGAAGGAATTTTCGGGGGCGCCGGCTTCCAGCAGCAGCTCCTTCAGGCGGGCGGCGTCGGAATGGGTGGCGCAGTAGACCGTGACTTTCCAGCCGTCCCCGCGCCAGCGGGCGAGCTGTTCGGAAAGGCATTTGAGTATGTTGCTGAAGGGGTCCTTCGTCCGGTCCTTGTAGATCTCCCCGGAGAAGTCGGAGAGGGAAAAGCTTTTGCTTTTGACCTCGAAGAGGGAATCCCGCGGGAGAGGCGGGAGGTCGGTGGCGAACTCGCTGATGAAAAGGCTGCCCGCTTCGCCGGCTTTTTTCCGCAGAAGGCTCATGCGCTCGCCGGCGTTGGGGAGAAAATCTTTGGCCAGGTCGCCCAGGCTCCATTTTTCCCATTCCCGCAGTATGGCGGCGAACTCGTGGAAAACTATGAGGGGCTTGGTCTGGTAGAAATCCAGCAGGGTGCTGCGGCCCTTGGGATCCGGGATGTCCCGCTCGCTGGCGGAGAAGACGGTGATCTCTGCGAGCCCTGTCTCCAGCGAGCGCTGGGTGCCGGCGTCGAAGCGCCTGATGGAAGTGATCTCGTCGCCGAAATACTCTATCCTGACAGGGTCTTCCTCGGTCAGGGGGAAGATGTCGACGAGGCCGCCGCGCTGGGCTACTTCGCCCCGGAACTGGACCATGTCGGCCCTTTCGTAGCCCAGGCCGGCCAGGTCGGAGAGAAGTTTTTCCGGGGGATACTCCGCGTTCAGTTTCAGCGCGAGGCTGCGGCGGCGGAAGGACGCGGGGTCGGGAGTGTCCTGCAGCAGGGAGAGTATCGGCGCGGCCACGCAGTCAAGTTTCCCGTTGAGCAGGCCGGAATAGCATTCCATCCTCTCGAGGCTGACGGAAAGGTTCTCCAGCTCCTTTTCCTTCTGCCAGTTCTGGGCGCCGAAAAAGGCCGCCTCTCCCTTGAAAAAGGTTCTGTAATCAAGAAGAACCTCCTCCGCCTGGGCGGAGGAGGCTGTGATGACCAAAAGCGGCCGGGAAAGTTTCCGGGCGGCTTCCCCGGAAACCAAAGCGGCCAGCGAGGCGTTGGCGCCGCAGAGACCCGCGGAGCCGCCGCGCGCGTAAGCGTCCAGCAATCCTTTCAGGAAAGGAAGGCGCATCGCTTATTTTTTGTTAAACGCGTCTTTGCCCATGCCGCAGACGGGGCAGGTCCAGTCTTCGGGGAGGTCTTCAAATTTGGTGCCGGGAGCGATGCCGTGCTCGGGATCGCCTTTTTGGGGGTCGTACTCGTAGGAGCAGACAGAGCAGATGTAGGATTCCATAGCGCTTCCTTTTTATGAAAGATGATGCCGGAAGAGAGGAGTGCTGAAGTAGCGCTCTCCCGTGTCCGGAAGAATGGTCACGACGCGCTTGCCGGGGCCCAGCTCGCGGGCCATCTTGAGGGCCGCGTAGACGTTGGATCCGGAACTGATGCCGCACAGGAGGCCTTCCTTCAAAGCCAGCTGCTTGGCGGTGTAGAGGGCGTCCTCGTCGCTGACGATGCAGGAGGAGGAGAAGATCTCCGTGTTGAGATTCTTCGGGATGAGGCCGTCGCCGATGCCCATCTGCAGATGGGTCTTGATGGAGCCGCCGGCCAGTATGGCGGCGTTCTGGGGCTCCACGGCCCAGATGAGGATGTTGGGGTTGGCTTCCTTCAAAACTTCGCCGATGCCCGAAAGCGTGCCGCCGGTGCCCACGCCGGAGCAGTAGCCGTCGATGGGGCCGTCCACGTCGTTCAGGATCTCCCGGGCGGTCACTTCGCGCTGGACTTTCGGATTGTTGGGGTTCTCGAACTGCTGGGGGATGTAGACCTTGGGATTGCCTTTCTTCAGGTCTTCCGCCATCTTGGCGCAGCGGTCGATGGCCTCGCCGATGTTGCCCTTGTCCTCCACCAGGATGACTTCCGCGCCGTACTGCTCCACCAGCATCCTTCTCTCGGCGCTGACGGAGTCGGGCATGACGATGACCACGTGGTAGCCCTTGACGGCGCCCACCAGGGCCAGGCCGATGCCCTGGTTGCCGCTGGTGGGCTCCACGATAATGGAGTCGGGTTTCAGGAGGCCGTCCTTTTCCGCCGCCTCGATCATGGCGTAGGCGGTCCTGGTCTTGATGGAGCCGCCAACGTTCAGGGCCTCGAATTTAACGAGGATCTCGGCGTCGGCTAGGGTGGTCAGTTTGTTGAGCCTGATGAGGGGAGTCTTCCCCATGGCTTCCAGAACGTTGTTGAAAACGGGCATGGTTATTCCTTAAAACTTATGATGTTCAGATGGTAGCGGCCGTTTTTCAGGTCGACTTTTATTTGCGCGTCGAAAAGTTCCGAGATGATCTCGTCTATCATGACCTCGCCGATCTTGCCTGACCTGAGCACGCGGCCGTTCTTCAGGGCCAACAGGTGGGTGAAGACCGGCATGATGTCCTCCGCGTGGTGGGTGGTCATGATGAGGGAAGGGGCGGCGGGGTCGCTGGAAAAATTCTGGAGGAACCTCAGGAAGCGTTCCCGGGCCACGGGGTCCAGCCCGGAGCAGGGCTCGTCCAGGATTATGAGCAGGGGATCGACCATCATGGCGCGGCCGATCATCACCCGTCTTTTTTCGCCCTGGGAAAGGTAGCCCCAGGCCCGGTTCCTGAGCTCCCGGCAGTCGATCTTGGCGAGAATGTCCAGGGCCTTGTCGTATTCCTTGTCGGAGGGCTCGTCGTAGAGCCCCAGGCTGGCGAAATAGCCGCCCACGATGACGTCCAGGGCCGGCTCGGCGGGCTTTATCCGGCTTTCCAGATCGGCGGAGACGAAGCCTATGCGGCGCCTGAGCTCCGGCCAGTTGTACTCGCCGTAGGTGTGGCCGTCAATCCTGAGCGTTCCCGCGGAAAAGCAGTCGTAGGCCGTGATGGAATTCAGGAGCGTGCTTTTGCCGGCGCCGTTGGCGCCCAGTATGATCCAGTTTTCCCCGGGCAGCACTTTCCAGTCGATGTGGTTCAGGATAGTTTCCGTCCGGTGAACGCACAGGTCCTTAAGCTCTATTATGGGGGCCGCGCTCATTCCGCCAGGAGGGTCTTGATGGAGTTCAGGCATTTTTCGGAGTCCCCGTAGGGGAAGGGGACGGTGCCCTTGAAGCTGCCGTCGCTCTCTATGATGAACAGCGAGGGGCTGGGTTCGGCGTCGTATTTTTCACGCCATTCCTTGCAGAGGCTCGAGGGCTCCTTGTAGGGGCAGGAAACGAACAGCGGGACGCAGGATCTGGACGCTTCGGACAAAAAATCCTGGCGGCAGAAGATGCGCATCCAGTTGGATTCGCAGGCGGAGCAATCCGGAGCGGACATGAGGACCAAAAGGGGCTTGTTCTCGTCGGCGGCCTCTTTTTGCGCCGCGACGGGGTCGGTCCGCCAATAGGCGCGCTCCGCGGCGCAGGAGCAGAGCGCCAGGGCGCTCAAAAGGATAAGAAATATATTTTTCATAGTCTAATAATTGTAGCATTTTACCCCTTCCGCGAGGAGGGAAGGAAGAAGCGGGGTAAATGTAATATAAAAGAGGGTGTTTTTAAAATCTATTGATACAGTTTTGCCGATAAGATAAAATAGTCGCAATATAACTAGAAAAAGGAAAATCAATGAAACGCATCGATCGTCCCGAACCGCCAAGAGTCCACGCCATCAGCCATCACAACGATGAGACGGGCGAACTGTATTACGAGTACAACGGCCGCAAACTGGTGGAAGTCAAAGTTCCCCAGGGAACGAACTACCGCTACCGCTTCTATTCCGACGGCGACATCTGCACCTCCCCGCTGTTCCAGCAGATCTACCTGGCCGTCCAGGAGGAAAAGGCCGTTCCCGTCAGGATCGACTTCACCCTGAGCCCCGAGGCGGTCTGCATGGACCCGGAAAGGGCGGACCGGGAGAAAGCCATCCTGGGCCAGGTGGGACGACCTCTTATATACGGCGTCTGCGGTCTCTACGACATCTATGACGACTACCTTATCGACTGGTTCGGCAACGAGTGGCGCTGGCTCAGCGACGAGATGGAAAGGGACGAGAACGGCAACCTGAAGGTCTCCATCGAGGTCATGATCGGCCCCAGGGCCTTCATCATCAACTGCCGCCCCCAGTTCTACCGCAAGCATCTGGGCTACGAATACCACAAGCCCTGGGAGAAAAGGCCCAACACCAAGGCGGTGCAGGGCTGGTGCTCCTGGGAGGCCTACCGCCGGGAAGTGACGGAAAAGAACGTGGCGGACGTCTGCGATTTCCTCAAGGACACTTTCCTGCCTTACGGCCTGGAATACGTCCAGATCGACGACGGCTACCAGAAGAACCCCTACGGCATCACGCCGGAGCACACCCTGGCGGAAGCCTGGATGGCTCCCACGGAAGCCTTCCCCAAAGGCGCCAAGGGCATCGCCGAGACCATCAGCGCCCGCGGACTTTCCCCGGCCATCTGGATGAACTCCGACGTCAGGGAATACGCCCCCGGACCGGAGACCCCGGACTGCGTGCTGCGCCATGAGGACGGCACTATTATAAAAGCCGCCTGGCTGACCACGCCCCTGGACTGGAAGGACGAGACCATCGAGCGCCACTTCGTGCCAGTTCTGCGCGCCTTCAGGGAAGCGGGCTTCAAGTACATCAAGATCGACGCCCTCAGGCACTCCTTCTACGACGCCCTGGGCCAGGCCGTGCGGGAAGGGCTCATCACCAGCGACGAGGCGGAGCGCCGCTTCCGCAGGCTGCACGAGGTCTTCCGCCGGGAGCTGGGCGACGAATTCTATCTTCTGGTCTGCTGGGGCATCTTCACCCAGACCTGCGGCTGCGGCGACGCCTGCCGCGTGGCCACGGACGCCAACCCCGACTGGAACAAGATTAGGATGCAGATAACCGAGCAGGCCCGCTGGTGGCACACCCAGCGCGTGCTCTTCCTGAACGACCCCGACCATGTCTGCGTCAGGACCAAGCCCAGCTGGGGCCGGGCGCTGCTTTCCAACGTTTCGCTGACCGGCGGACTGATGATGCTAAGCGATCCCATCGACTCCTACGACGAGGAGAGGATCTACATCACCCAGCGCTGCCTGCCGACGCTGGAGACCATGACGGCGGAGACCGGGCCCCTGGACATCAGGTATCCCGCCTACGCCTGGACGAAAGTGCACGGCGCGGCCTTCAAGGGCGACATCACCACCTGGAACGAGCTGACCCCCGAGGAAGTCATGATCCAGGCCGGCGCCCACAAGACCATGGAGAACGACCATCCCTTCTCCTGCCTCTGGGCCTTCCACATCGAGCAGCCCTACGGAAAGTGGTGCGTCGCACAGCGCGTGGCCAACTGGCCCCTCAGGGCCTCCACGATCCCCCTGGAAAACCTGGGCCTCGATCCCAAAAAAGATTACCTGGTCTTCGACTTCTGGAAACAGGAATTTTTGGGAACGGTCACGGGCAAGATCTCCGTCCCGGCGCTGGAGTACGGCTGCGGCCAGGTCCTGTGCTTCAGGGAAAAGACCGGACGCCCGCAGTTTGTGGCTTCCAGCCGCCACGTCAGCATGGACGCCGTGAGCGTCAAAGACATCGTTGAAAAGGAAGGAAGTTTGACGCTGAAGCTGTCGCTTCCGGAAGACACCATGGAGAATTATTACTTCTTCGTTCCGAAAGGCCGCGAGATAAAGGAAACTTCCGGCAAAGGCTGCCTGGCCAAACTCGAGAGCCTCAAGGGAGAACTGGCGGCGGTTTCCGTGAAAGCCTTGGAAAGCAACTGCGAACTCAGCCTGCATTTTTAATTTATGAAAAAAGCGCTACTCTTATTCTTTCTTGGCGTAATAGTTTCAGCGGTCTTCGCCGAGCCCCCCGCGGTCTACCCGATAGCCCGCTATTACCGCTCCAAGGGCCTTCTGACTTTGGAATACGACAAAAGGATCGTGATGACCGCCAAGGTCCCGGAAGGCTACGATCTGGTCACCCGCCAGACCTCCGACGGCTGCTTTATGAGCACGCCGCTCTTCGAGCAATTCTATCTTTCCTCCCAGGACGATAAGGAAGTCAAGGCGGAAGTTACTTTCGACTTCAAGGGCGACGCCCTCTGCATGAAGCCCAAAAGGGCCAGAGAAGGCGAAGCGGTCCTGGGCCAGGTTGGCCGTCCTCTGATCTACGGCGTCAACGGCATCTACAGCATCCAGGACGACCTGATGATCGACTGGACGGACGCGAATTGGAAGTGGACCTCCGAGCGCTTCGAGGTAGGGGAAAACGGCAACCACATCGCCAAGCTGGAAGTCAATCTGACGAAAGGCCCCTGGCTCGTCAACATCAGGCCCCTGTATTATAAGGAACACCTGGGCTACCG
>Ga0310696_10004983_pt1 | contig 16144 bp, 15 predicted proteins | sample AusTroGonzalo_MG_4_FD_203885 | JGI IMG/M metagenome (GOLD analysis project Ga0310696, IMG submission 203885) | Bovine rumen microbial communities from tropical cattle in Woodstock, Queensland, Australia - Gonzalo_02 (v2) (version 2) | ecosystem: Host-associated > Mammals > Digestive system >...
CTGCCGACATAGGTCTTTCCTGTGGGTTGTTCGTTCATTTTGTATTAATTCAGGTTTTCAGTGAAAAACTCCGTCAATTTATCCCACGGAATGTAATTGCCCTCGCCACCGTCGTAAAGGTCGCAGTGGTTGGCACCGGGGATGATGAGCAGTTGCTTGTTTTCGGGGTTGGGATTGGGTTTGCCGATGAAGTTGTAGCCTTCGGCCTGGCCTTCCACCATGTATTTGTATGCAGACTCGCCGAAATAGCGGGAGTGGGCCTCCGAGCCATGCATCACCATGACGGCAGAGCGGATCTCATTGATATAATAAAGGAAGCGTGCGTTAGCGTAAGCCTGCGTGCCGATGACGCGCCAGCCGTCGTTGCTGTTGCCGCTGCGCTTGTGGTAGCCGCGCGGGGTTTTATAATAGGCGTGGTAGTCCTTCACAAACTGCGGAGCATCCTCGGGCAAAGGGTCGATGACACCCCCAGCCATTGCCATTGGGTCGGTAAGACGCTGTTTGGTGAGGGCCTCGCGGGCTGCGTGGCGTGACTCTTCTTTGTCTTCACTGTCGAAGTAGCCATTGCCGCTGACGCGGGTCATGTCGTACATTGTGCTGGCCACGGTGGCCTTGATGCGGGTATCGGCGGCGGCAGCGTTGAGGGCGATGCCACCCCAGCCGCAAATACCGATAATGCCTATCTTTTCAGCATCCACATTGTCTTGTTTTGAAAGGAAATCAACAGCCGCCATGAAGTCTTCGGTGTTGATGTCGGGCGAGGCTGTACGACGAGGCTCACCGCTGCTTTCGCCAGTATAGGACGGGTCGAAAGCCAGTGCCACGAAGCCTCGCTCTGCCATCTTCATGGCGTATAGGCCGCTCGACTGCTCCTTGACGGCGCCAAAAGGACCACTCACGGCGATGGCGGGCAGTTTGCCTTTGGCATCCTTTGGTGTATAGAGGTCTGCTGCCAGAGTCAGGCCGTATTGGGTTTCAAACGTCACCTTGCGGTGGTTCACTTTGTCGCTCAGCGGGAACACCTTGTCCCACTCCTGTGTTAGGTTCAGTTCTTGTTTCATTTCTTCTTTGTTTTCTTTTGTTTCTGTTATTTGCGGTTGATTGCTGCAGGCGGTCATGAGTGCTACCACTGCTGCCAGGATGATTGTTTTTTTCATGGTATCAATAGTTTATTCTTTTTTTCCCGTTTTGAATCACAATGCCTTTATAGCCTTTGGGTGCAACCTGCCCAGTAATGGTGTAGGTCGTCCCTTCGCTGTTTTCGTCAGGTGATAGTTCTTGGATCCCTGTATAGATGGGCTGCAATGAAAGCGTAATAGTCACTTCTCCTTCACCTGCCTTGACGAAACGACGCACCTCGTCAGCCGACAAGTTGTCGAGTTTGCCGATGCGTGTATAGGACCAAGAATTGCTGCCATAGAAGATGCAGATGTTATCGCCGTTGTATAAGACGAGGTCGCCCGCAGAAGTGGTGGTTTGGTGGTCTGCTGTGGGGAACGACTGCCCGACATAGCCCACCTTTTCAAAGTTGCCGTAGTCGTGTGCCACGTAGGTAATGTTGTCCGTTTGCAATGCAGCGACCAAGGCCCTTGTGCCAACATTGTCTTCCATCGTTACGGTATGCGTCTCCTCTCCGATAGTGATATACATTGTCTCTTCCATTGTCTGTGCAAAAGTCTCGCTATTCTTCGAGCAACCCGTAAACAGTATTGCTGCCAATAACCAAAGAATCTTTTTCATTTAGGTCTAATTCTAATTGCGCTTGCAAAAGTACACTTGTTATTTAAAAGAGGTATTACATAAATTGGCTAAATAAATACCAATTTCGCAGAAAATGTATTTAGATTATGAAAAATGGTACCATTTTTACATTGTTTTTGCATAATTTTCGTAACTTTGCACCGCAATGAAGAAGATTCTGAAAATAGATAACCCCAACGATTATGCCCGGTTTGTGGATGCTCCCGAGTTGCACCCATTGGTCAGTATTATCCACTATGACGAATTGGCTCTGCATCACACAACTGCTTTCCCAGATGCGGCAAGAGTTGATAACTCACGAGGATTCGCCTTCGCTCAGAAGCATCTTGTTGGGCTATCTGCACCTGATACTGGAATACTGCAACCGCATCTATCTGCGTCAGCTCTCTGAGGAAGACAGTGGCAACAGCGACTTGCTGAAACGTTTTCATGACTTGCTGCAACAATATTTCCGCGAGAATCGGCAACTGACGCAAGGTCTGCCCACCATTGCCTATTGCGCCTCAGAGCTGGCTTATTCGCCACGTTATTTTGGCGATATCGTCCACAAGGCGACAGGAGGAACGGCAATCGGCTACATCCACAACTACGTCATCAACCAGGCCAAAAGCCTGCTCATGAACGGCCACAACATCAGCGAGACCTCGCGCCTCCTTGGCTTCGATTTTCCCCATCATTTCACTCGACTCTTCAAAAAGATGACTGGACTCACGCCTAGCGAGTATTTGGGGAAATAGCTGGGTTGAGAGGGTGTATTGGATGATTATTTCAAAGACCCTTCAGCCATTATTAACGATAGATCCTATTTCTCCAGTATTGGCTTTAAAACCAGGAAATAGATAGCCAACATAAAACTTCCGATTGCGATGAGAATCAATGGGGTTTTCTTGCGGGTTTCATTCTTTCTGTCAATAAAAGTCCACACCCCACCAATGACTAACAAAACCAGTTGAACAATCATCCAAATATAAATGAAAACTCTCATATCTTAATAATTATATTTCTATTTACCCACTTCCTGCAAAGATATAAAAATGTTTTAATTATCCTTAGATAATCTTGACATTTAATCTTCTTTTTTTGCATTTGGCACCATAAAGATCACCGTCAGAACGCCTATGGCGCCGGCAATGGGAACAATTACTCTGGCTACTGAGCCTTCTGGAATAAAGAAGAAAACGGAGAGCAACACCATCGCCGTCATGATGCCGCAAGCACTGGCTTTTTGCGCTATTGTCATTCCGCCCCGACGATGATAGCTGCGGATGTAGGTGCCCAGCCATGACTTCAAAAGCCAGTCCTGCAACCGTTGCGATGAGCGGTAGAAACACCATGAAGCCAGCAAAAGAAATGGCGTGGTAGGCAGTCCCGGCACCACTACGCCCAAGGCTCCAAGACCCGTACTTAACAGTCCCAATGCCATTAGTAATGGTTTTCTCATTTTTCTGAAAAGATATAACAATTATCCCATCACGACATCCAAAATCATCATCAGCACAAAACCTATTGCAAAACCGATGGTTGAGAGGTTGGAATGTTCGCCTGACGATGCCTCTGGTATCAGCTCTTCGACCACCACATAGCACATTGCGCCGGCGGCGAAGGAGAGCATGTAAGGCAATATAGGGGTGAGCCATGCAGCTAGAAGCACAACAGCAAGACCGCCGAGAGGCTCGACGATGCCGCTCATCGAGCCTAGTAGAAACGAACGTGTCTTGCTGTTGCCCTCGGCGCACATCGGCATGGATATGATGGCGCCTTCGGGGATGTTTTGGATGGCGATGCCGAGCGAGACAGCTATTGCGCTGGCTATAGTGACATCGCCGACTTCTTGCGAAGCGGCAGCAAATACCACACCGACAGCCATGCCTTCAGGCAGGTTGTGAATAGTGACTGCTAGCGCCAGCATCGCTGTGCGCGACAGTTTTGAGCGCGGTCCTTCCGGAGCGTTGGCTCCAAGATGCAAATGAGGCGTAAGCTCATCCAAAAGCAGCAGGAATCCTACGCCTGCGAGAAACCCTATCGCTGCTGGCAACACCGACCATACACCTCGTCCTGACTCCATCTCTATTGACGGGATGAGCAGCGACCACACCGAAGCGGCCACCATCACGCCTGAGGCAAAGCCAAGCAACGACTTCTGCACCCTCGGCGACATATCTTTCTTCATAAAGAAAACGAACGCCGCGCCGAGCATGGTGCCAAGCAAAGGAACCAAAAGACCTATAGTGATGCCCATAGTCATTACCTTAATAATTATCGTTGCAAAAATACGGAAAAAAAACGGCATTTGAGTACCTGGGTGTTTAAATTTCCCCATATTTTATGATAAAAGCCCTCTAAAATCACAAGAAATGATGATGTTTTGATAATGATGAAGGCTCTAATTTTGTAGTCTGAAATTAACTATTTGAAGATTGAAGTATTAATTTTAAAAATTTAAAACATGAAATCGCATAAAATCAACCAGTTTTTTGGAAGGTATGCGGCCTTCCTTTTAAGATGGCGATGGGCTGCCATTGCCTTGTTTGCAGTAATCCTGATTGTGTCGTTCGTCGGAATGTCGAAGATGGTGCAGCAGACCTCGTTCGACGACTATTTCATCGAGGGTGACCCCATGTTGGTGAAAACCAATGAGTTCAAAGAGAACTTCGGTAACGATTATTTCATCGGCATCCTCACAGAATGCGACAACCATTTCACAAAAGAAAACCTCACATTGATGCGTGAGCTTGGCGAGGAGCTGCTCGACTCGCTGTCGTACGGCGACAAGATAACCTCGCTGGTCGACCTTGAGTTTATGCTGGGTTCGGAGGACGGCATGGAGATTGTGCAAATCGTGCCTGATGAGATTCCAGAGACCGGGTCGCCAGAGATGGAGCAGATCCGGTCTCTTGCTTATAGCAAGCCTCATGTCGCGCGCAAGCTCATCTCCAAAGACGGCCGTAACGCCTGGATTTTGGTGAAGCTGCGCGCCTTCCCTTCGGAAGACGAGTGGAAGCAGACCAGCAACATCTCGCCCGACATCGTGACAGGTGCCGAGGTGAGCCGTATCATCGCGAAAGAGAAATACGCGCCGTTGAACCCCAAGGCAACGGGCATGCCGTATGTGACCCAGCAGAAGTCGGTGTACATCGGACAGGAGATGGGTCGTCTGGTGATGATTGCCGCCATCATCTGCATCATAGTGATGCTCATCATGACACGTTCGCTGCGCGGCATCATCTGTCCGCTTTTGGCAGTGATTGGCGGTGTGGTGATAACCTTCGGTATCGCGGGTCACACCCAGATGTACGTCGACAGCACCGTGCTGATGATACCGGCGATATTGGCGTTTGCCGTGTCGATAGCATACAATATTCACATATTCTCCTATTTCAACCAGCTCATGCGCACGCATGGCAAACGTAAGACGGCGGTGGTGGAGACCGTCAGCGAGATAGGCTGGTCGGTGGTGTTCTGCGGCCTGACCACAGTCATCTCACTGCTGTCGTTTATGGTGATCCCTATCAGGCCGATGAAATGTGTCGGCATGACAAGTTCGCTTACCGTGTTTTTCGTTTTGTTTACTACTCTGCTGATGGCTCCTGTTCTTCTCTCGTTTGGCAAGGACAGGAAGCCTAAGCGCGGTATTGACGGCTCAGGCGGTACCCGCCTGAGCCGTATGATGGAGCGTCTGAACGACTTCACATTCAGAAACTCCAAGGCTATCGTGGCGATATTCATAGTGGTATGTGTCGCATTCGGCATCGGTCTGTGGAAGATCGAACCGGCATTCGACATCGAGAAGACCATGGGCATCAAGGTGCCTTACGTCAAAGACGTGCTCACGGTGGGACGCAGCGAGCTGGGTGCCTTGTATTCATACGACCTCGTGATGGAATTCGCCAACGAGGACGATGCCAAGCAGCCTGAGAACCTGCGTAAGCTCGAACAACTCGAAGACCTTATTAATAAATATCCTCTGACAAAACGCACAAACTCGATTTTGGATATCCTCAAAGACCTCAACCAGACGCTCAACGACGGCGACAAGGCATATTACCGTATCCCTGCCACCGAAGAAGAGGTGGCGCAGATGCTCGTGCTCTACGAGAACGCCGGCGGCTCCGAGACAGAATACTGGATGGACTACGGCTACAAACGTCTGCGCATGATGGTGGAGATCTCCGACTTCAACTCCGGCGAGGTGGAGCGCGAGCTCAACGACATCGCCAAGCAGACCGCCACGATGTTCCCTGGCGTCACCGTGACCGCCGTCGGCAACATACCGCAGTACACCACCATGATGCAATACCTGGTGCGCGGCCAGATGCTGTCGTTCATCATCTCGGTGCTCATCATCGCCGTCATCCTGATGATAGCTTTCCAGAGCGTGCGCGTCGGATTGATTGGTCTCATCCCTAACCTCATGCCTGCCATCTTTGTGGGCGGCTTCATGGGCTGGGCTGGCATCCCGCTGGATATGATGACAGCCACTTTGATACCTATGATGCTCGGTATGGCCGTCGACGACACCATCCACTTCATCAACCACTCGAAGCTTGAATTTGACCGTACTCCGAATTATTCGGTGGCAATACGTAACACATTCCGCATCGTCGGTGTCGCCATAGTCACGACATCCATTGTCACGTCGGCAGTGTTCGCCTGCTTCGCCACCTCGGTGTGCGCCATGTGTATCAATTTCGGCGTGTTGGCCGTCATCGGCATCATCTCGGCATTGCTCGCCGACCTGTTCATCACACCGCTTTTGGTAAAGAAATTCCATGTCTATGGCAAAGAAGAAAAAATCGATTTATAAAATCTAAAAAAGTAATACTATGAAAAGAAATATCATTTTGACAGCATTGTTTATCGCTGTCGCGACATTAGCCAACGCCCAGACCGGACGCGACATAGCACAACGCGTGAAAGACCGTCCCGACGGCGACACCCGTTACGCTGAGATGCAGCTCACATTAGTCAAGAAAAACGGCGACAAACGCGAGCGCAAGATGGTGTCGTGGGCTATGGACGAAGGCAAAGACACCAAAAAAATCATGTTTTTCACCTATCCTGGCGATGTGAAAGGCACGGGATTCCTCACCTGGGACTACGACGAGACCGGCAAGGAAGACGACAAATGGCTTTACCTGCCTGCGATGAAGAAGACACGCCGTATCAGCGGCGCCTCATCGAAGACCGACTACTTCATGGGAACCGATTTCACCTATGATGACATGGGTGGTCGCAACGTCGACGAAGACATCCACACTCTGTTGCGTGAAGAGATGCGCGACGGACACCGGTGCTGGGTCGTCGAGTCGGTGCCTGTCGACACCCGTGAGATCTACAGCCGCAAGGTGAGCTGGATACGCCAGGACTGCGACGTCGCCGTCTACGTGGAGTTTTACGACAAGCTCAACAAGCTCCATCGTGTGATGACAGTGCTCGACCTTCAGCAGGTTGAGGGCTTCTGGACCATCATGAAGATGGAGATGAAAAACGTGCAGAGCAGCCACAGCACCCAGATTGTGGTGAGCAACTCGAAATACAATATTGAGGTGGACAAGAACATGTTCACCGTCGCCAAACTTGAGAAAGGACTATGAGATACTTTTTTAAAACCATCTTGTTGGGAGCTCTGGCCGTGTTGAGCACGGCCTCGCTCCCGGCACAGGATGGCCTCGACATGTCCTTCAAGGGCTTCGTCGACACCTATCATGCCATGCGCATACAGGAGCCCAACGACTGGATGTCGTCGCGCACCCGTGTGAGAGGCGAGTTCCGTCTTGAGAAAGACGGCGGCGGCGCCTTCGTCTCGGCCAACTTGATATATAACGCTTTACTCAACGACCAGTCGGGCTTCCAGCTGCGTGAGGCATATCTCTATTGGGGCAACTCCGACTGGGACATCCGTGCCGGCAACCAGATCATCACCTGGGGCGTCGCCGACGGGTTGCGCATCACCGACCTCATCTCCCCCATGGACTACACCGAGTTTCTGGCACAGGACTACGACGACATCCGCGTGCCTGTGGGCGCGTTGCGTGCACGTTACATCCACGACGCTTGGAGTCTTGAGGCGGTGCTGGTGCCTGTGCCGGATTTCTACAAGATACCTACCGACCCGGCGAATCCTTGGTCGATGGGGCCACTACCACCTGAGGTGAGACCCGACAAGACCATCGAGAACATGGAATATGGCGGTCGCTTCAGCTGTTTCCTGGGCGGCATCGACTTCTCACTGATGGCACTGCGCACCTGGAGCAAGATACCTGAGCTGGTGGTCGACCATCTCGGCTATCATCGAATCACTGCCGTCGGCGGCGACCTGTCGATACCTTTCGGGCAGTTCGTCTTCCGCGGCGAACTCGCCGACTACATCGACGACTACGGCAACCATCAGGGCTGCGCCTTGGCGGGATTGGACTGGTATCCTGGTGCCGACTGGACGCTCTCAGCACAGTTCAACCAGACCTACGAGGCGGGAGTGCAGGCGTCGCTTGCCACCTTGCGCATCTCGAAGGCTTTGTTTAACAATGCGTTGACGCTCTCCACCTTCGCGTATGCCGACGTCAAAGACCTTGGCCTTTTCAACCGTTTCGGTGCCGACTGGGCAGCCACCGACCAGATCCACGCCATCGTCGGATTCGACTATTTCTACGCCGAAGACGGCATGTTCAAAGCTTATAAAGACAATTCCGAAATTTGGATAAAAATAAAGTATAACTTTTAAAATCTAAAACTATGAAAAACACATCAAAACTTTTGCTTATGGCGATTGCTTACCTCGCCATTTTCATCTTGGGAGCCTCGAGCGGAATGATTCATCCGGTCTGCTATGCCTATGCCGGCGCGATTTTGCCGCTGCTGTTCGCTTTCGTGTATCTCAACACGGCAAGCATCATCAAAGGGTTCGGCGCAGCCACGTTCCTCAACGGATTTCTTCTCGTGCTGTTTCTTATTGCCGGTGAGGCCGATTGGACGCTTGTCATCGGATTTGTGATCCTGACAGCGTTGGCCGAAATCATCAGGAAAACCCAAGGATACGACACCATCAAAGGCGTGCGTGCAAGTTTCATCCCGTTTGCCTTTTCGTTTTTCGCCTACACCCTCCATTGGTGGACCGACACTGAGGGCTCATTGGCCGCTGCCGTCGAAGAGATGCCAGCAGGTTACGACGAAATGATGAAGCCTGTCATCGACAACGTACCGATGCTCATCGTGGCGATGGTTTTGACCATTCCTATTGCCATTTTGGCGATGCGTCTTGCAGTACGCACATTGAAAAAACCTGCCGGAAAATTTAGATAGTAGTATCGTTTATGAATAAAAAAGAAAAACTCCTTCCTCAGCTTTTGGCATACGCCGGTAATTTAAAGGTGCTGACCTATCTCTCCATGTTAATTGCGGGGATCAGCCAACTGTTGGCTCTTGCACCATTTCTTTATATCTGGGCCATTCTTCGGGATGTGATAGACGGCGATTACAGTCGCATAGCGCATTTCGGCTGGATGGCCGTGATATTTGCCATCGTTTCCATTATAGTGTATTTTGGCGGCCTGATGTGCTCGCATATAACAGCTTTCCGCATCGCTGCAAATATGCGCAAGAAGCTGATGCATCATATCATGACATTGCCTATCGGCTTTTTAGACAGCTTAGGCAGCGGCAAGGTGCGCAAATGGGTTCAGGAATCCACACAATCGACGGAAACATATCTGGCACATCAGCTTCCTGACAAAGCTGGTATGTATGCTACGATGTTGGGGCTTGCGGTGCTGATGTTTCTCTTCGACTGGCGGATGGGACTTCTATGTCTTGCGACAGTGGTGTTGTCACTCATAGTGATGTTCGCTCTGATGACAGGACCCATGCTCAAAAAGAAGATGGCTGAGTATAACACGGCTTTAGATACGATGTCAAATGAGGCGGTGGAATATGTCCGCGGCATCCCTGTTGTGAAGACTTTCGGACAGTCGGTGTTTTCTTTCAAACGTTTTAAAGATTCCATCGACCAGTACCAGAAATGGGTCATCGCCTACACTCTCGATTTACGTATACCGATGACTATCTACACGACTTTAGTCAACGCCTCCTTTGCGGTGCTTGTCGCTTTGACGCTGGTGATGGTAAGAGGAGGTAATGTCGATGACGGATACCTGCTTAACTTACTGTATTATGTAATCATCACCCCGTCTATCGCTGTCACACTCAACCGTATCATGTTCGCAAGCGAGAACGAGATGATAGTGGCCGAGGCTCTTGACAAGACCGGGCGTATCCTTGCTCTCGACCCGTTGAAGAACGCTGACGATGCCAAACTTCCATTGGATAATGAGATAATGCTCAAGGATGTGCGTTTCCGTTATCCTGATGCCACCCGCTATGCTGTAGATGGCATCTCGATGGATATCAAGCCGGGGCAGAAGATAGCTCTTGTGGGCCCCTCTGGCGGTGGCAAGACCACAACAGCCAGCCTGATGGCACGATTCTTCGATGTCACGGAAGGCTCCATCACCTTAGGCGGTGTGAACATACAACATATTCGAAAAAAAGACCTGATGAGCCGGATATCATTTGTGTTCCAAGACAGTCGTCTTTTAAAGACCAGCATTCTGGAGAATGTTCGTCTGGGACGACCCGATGCAACACGTGATGAGGTTCTTGAAGCCTTGCACAAAGCCCAGTGCGACGACATACTCGCCAAGTTGCCGCATGGCATTGACACCATTATCGGCACGAAAGGCACATATTTGTCTGGTGGCGAACAGCAACGTGTGGCAATCGCCCGTGTGATGCTCAAAGACACACCTATCGTCATCCTTGACGAGGCCACAGCCTTTGCTGACCCCGACAACGAGACGCGTGTACAACAGGCTTTCTCACAGATGGCAAAGAGTGGCAAGACCCTTGTGATGGTGGCACATCGTCTTTCCTCAGTGACGGGTGCCGACTGCATCTTCGTGTTGGATGAAGGCCGTATCACGGAAAAGGGAACGCATGAAGAGCTGCTCGCTAAAGACGGCAAATACGCCGCCATGTGGAAACAATATGTGGAATCTATAAAATGGAACATAAAATGAGTATCACAGATACACTTCGTCATCAATATGCCCTCTCACAACAGGGCGCACGCGATCTTGTGAAATCCTGTCTGGCAAGTGCTTGTATGGATATCGTCCTCATGCTTCCCGTTGGGCTTCTGTTTTTCCTTGTGAAAGACCTTATGGAAGGTAATGAGCTGAATATTTGGGGTTATGTGTGGAAGATCGCATTTTGTCTATTGGCCATAGCAGCCATGGAGTTCTTCAAATACAACAAACAGTTTACAACAGTCTATCTGGAGAGCGGCCGTCGTCGTATCGCTTTAGCCGAGAAATTGCGTCGTCTGCCGTTGTCATTTTTCGGAAAGAAAGACCTAGCCGACCTCACCAGCACCATCATGGCCGATGCCGCCATCATAGAGACTGGCACGTCACATTGGGTGCCGGAACTTATCGGATCGATGATCTCCACTATCATTATTGGCATCAGCCTCTTTTTCTTCGACTGGAGAATGGCTCTTGCCGCTGTATGGGTAATACCTATCGCCATCGCCATAGTGCTGTTATCAGCCAAGGTGCAGAACCGATATAACAGACGTAATGCGCAGGCCAAGGTGGATCTGGCCGACCATATCCAAGAGGGGCTTGAGGCTTTTCAGGACATACGTGCCAACGACGCTGAAGAGAAGTATTTGAACGATCTTTATCCTCGCATCGATCTTGTCGAAAAACGAGCCGTACAGGCTGAACTGGGTGTCGCCTACTTCGTGTTGAGTGGACAGATGATCCTGAGGCTGGGTATCGCCACAGTGGCACTGACAGGTGCTTACTTACTGTCGGCAGGCAGCCTCGATGTCGTCACTTTCTTTATGTTCCTGCTGGTGGCTTCCCGTCTATATGACCCAATGTCAGGCTCTTTGATCAACCTGGGCGCTACTGTCTCGCTAGGTGTCCAGTGCGAACGTATGGACGAGATACTTTGCCATGAAGAGCAACGCGGCATGGAGGCACTCTCCAATAAAGGCTATGACGTGGAGTTTAAGGATGTGCGTTTCGCCTACGACACCTCCGAAAACGTCCTCAACGGTGTCACTTTCACGGCACGTCAAGGAGAGGTGACAGCACTCATTGGACCATCAGGCTCGGGAAAGACAACAGTGTCACGACTGGCATCACGTTTCTGGGACATCTCCTCTGGCACTATTTCAGTGGGAGGAATGGATATCTCAAAAATTGACCCCGAGACTCTTATGAGCCTATATTCCATCGTGTTTCAAGATGTCACCCTGTTCAATAATACAGTGCTTGAGAACATACGTATCGGGCGCAAGAACGCTACCGACGAGGAGGTCATAGCGGCGGCTAAACTGGCGCATGTCGATGTCTTCGCCGAGAATCTGCCCAACGGCTGGAACAGCCTCATCGGCGAGAATGGCAGCGAGCTCTCCGGCGGCGAGCGTCAGCGTATCTCCATAGCACGCGCCTTCTTAAAAGACGCACCTATCATCCTTCTCGACGAGGCCACAGCATCGCTCGACGTGGAAAACGAGACTTTTATCCAAGAGTCACTGTCACGTCTCATCAAAGAAAAGACAGTCATCATCATAGCACACCGTATGCGCACCGTAGCTGGAGCCGACAAGATCGTGGTGCTACGAGACGGCAAGGTATACGAGTGCGGAACACCATCTGAGCTCACTGCATCAGAAGGCTTCTACAAAAAAATGTGTGACCTTCAACAGGGTGCTTTGAGGTGGAATCTGTAAAATTTAATCTTGCTTGATAAACTTACTTTTTAAAAAAAAGTATATTTTTGCAGCCGAAAATTAACCTATAAAAAATGAATTTTACAGGAATAATCATAGGAGCTGCAACATTCTTCTGCATCGGGATTTTTCATCCGATTGTAATAAAATCTGAATACTATTTTGGAGCACAGTGCTGGTGGGCTTTCCTGCTCGCCGGACTGTGCTTTGTCGCTGGCTCGCTCTTCGTGTCGAATCTTATCCTCTCCACCACCTTAGGCGTTATAGCTTTCTCAAGTTTCTGGTCGATCCTCGAGCTTTTCCAGCAGCGCAAACGCGTCAACAGAGGCTGGTTTCCTGAAGGCCCAGGACATAGGAAAGGCAAGAGTCAGTGTTGACAATCTATATAATTTTTCTGCAAAGATAAAAAAATCGCCACTATCTGATGCCTTCAATATATTCTATTGCAGCATCAAGTTGAGGCTTGAAGTCGCCGTTATAATCCTTGCGAAGCACCACTTGGTCGGGTGTTAAGCCTATACCTTCATGCACCATGCCGCCGATACTACTTTCGAACGTGGAGGTGTAGATGTAATGGCTCATCGTACTTATGTCGCCAAACGGGCCTCCATAGTTGAGGTCGATGGAGGTGGCGGGCTGCAAAGGCCCTGTGCCACCGTAGGTGCGCTCGCCGATGGTATGGCTCGTGGGCAGTACCGCTTTGATGGTCGTAGGCTCGATTTCGCCCATGCTGACAGAGTTGATGTCGCAGATGATCACATAAGGGATGTTCTCTGCCGTAATGTCGCGGTGATACTTGCTCTGCGGATAGATGTAATAAGGGGTCCAAACGGAGTGCTCGAAGCGTCCGGGACCTTCCTTGTAGCGGGTCTTGAGTATTTCTGTCTTCTCGTTGAGGAAGGTGCCGATGAGATAGTCGAGGTCGTCCTGATAGCCGCCGCTGTTGGCTCGGTTGTCGAGGATGATGCCGGCCAACTGCTCGCGAGGCGTCTCGGTGATGGCTCTCATCCAGTGGTCGAGAAGGTCATAGGCGGGACTTGAGGGGTCGCGCAGGACTGGCGTGAGGGCCGCCATCGACTGCCAGAGGTATGGGATCTTGCGCCCGTCAGCCAGCCTGATGAGGAAATAATGATAGGTGACAGTATTATTTAACTCCTCTACAGGAGCCGTAGCCGATTCATGCACTTCTATGTCGTACACCGCCTCCATGCCGCTGAGAAATTCCAACAGGTGGCTCTGCTCCTCCTCCCTCGGCTCGATGTAATAGTCTCTCTTCTCCACCTCCATCTGTCCGGGTCTAACGGTCAGCTTGGTGATGGTGTCGGTGCCAGCAGGGAAAAGGTTCTTTATGACGACTTTCATGTGATGGTCTATCATGCCGCCAAAAACACCACGATACAGGGCATCCAGATCATTCAATGTCACGTCCTGACCGCCTTCATGTTTGGCATCCAGAGCCAGAAATCTAGGCATGTATTCGTCGTAAACATAATCCCAATCGGTCTGGTCCACATCCCAAAACACATAGCCCGTGCTGATGCACTTCCACAAGTACTCAAATTGGCTGGAGTAGCTGTTGTATGCCAAATCGCTGGTCTCGCCAATATAAGGATGATAGTCGGCCTGTTTGCGGCAACCGCTGAAAATCAATGCTATAGCCGCCAAAATTATTATATTTCTTTTCATTTTTTTAACAATTTAAGTATTAATCTAGAAGCTGAATGCCCAACCAATTGTGACGGTAAGCGTGTTGAGATAGCGTGGGTCACTCAAGTGACTGTAGCTCTTATGATGGCTCACCAAATCGTAATAATACAACACGTCCAGGCTGACGATATCTTTTTTGCTCAGACTGCGCAAAGTATAACTGACACCCAATCCACCGACAACTCCACCAATGAAACGCTGGTCTTCACTGTTGAATTTGCGGTCTTCGTCAAAGTTTTCGAAATATACGTAATAATCGGTCATCCAATAGGTTCTGCCGTCCCTGGATTCCCACCACCAATATGATCCATAGCCGCCACAGTAGGCATGACCCTGCAACTGCTTTCCACCAAAAGAGAAATCAGCCATGATGGGAAGCATGACAAACCTATTGATATGATTTGTGTAAACCGGGTCAAGGTAATTGAGGTTGCGGTCCATGCGATATGAACGAGTCATTGTGCTCAAATCGGCACGCAAGGCAAACCAGTCGGTGAAAGCATATCTCGCCGTTACTCCAATGTCACCACCATATAACGAAGTATAGGTTTCGTCTATGCGACCCCAATTGGATTGAGAGATAGTGGTCCAACTCGCACCAAGTTTTATTCCAATGCTCCATTTTGCACTGAAATCCGGCTGTAAAAGAGTTACCTCTTTGCCGATGCTTTCCGAAGCCGTTTGTGCTTGGATTCCCAAGGTTATCCAGCAAAATAAGGCAACTGCGATAATTTTCAGATATCTAGTTTTCATTATGGATAATTTTTTGCAAAGATAATAAAAAATTGAAATGGCATCATCATTATAATTTATGATTGAAAAACATAAAAATCACTAAAAATGATGATAAAACAAGTCAGCAAGTTATCAAAATATTGCTTATTTTTGCAGCCTTGAAAGACTTCACGATGAAGCGTAACAGCAAACATATTGCCCTTGTCCTTTTGGCGGTTTATCTGCCAATGTGGTTGCTGTCGGCTTTCCATGTCCACACAGAGCATTGCCATCAACATAGCATGGAAAGCGAACAGCGTCAGCAGTCGTCGTCCGAATCAGACGATAGCAACTGTTTGTTGTGCCAGTTCCTACATCAGCCATACGAAGAGACACCACAGATCGCTTTACAGATATGTCTGCCAGTGTCGTCGGCTCAAAAGACGATGCCCGTCTGCAAGGTGGTTGCAGCCTTCAATGGTCTTCAAGTATCAAGAGCACCTCCCGTCTGTTTATAAGATTTTACGGATTTATTAAAATTTATTAAAAAACTTATAAAACAGACAAATAATGAAACGATTGTTTTTAATGTTGTCGCTGGCTATTAGTGTGTCGGCGGCAGCCCAGAGTTTGCCTGACTCTACCGATATTTTCTTCAGGCATCTTGAATTGAAAGAAGTCATTGTGACAGGTGCCATTGGCGACATGAAGATGAAAGAGTCGTCGATGCCAGTCACCATAATAAGCCCCGTCGAGCTGCGGCATAAGTCGGGGACCAACATCATCGACGCCATCTCGCGACAGCCTGGTCTCGCCGAGATCACCACAGGCGGAGGCATCTCCAAACCTGTCATCCGCGGACTTGGATACAACCGCATCATCGTCATCAACGATGGTGTGCGTCAGGAGGGACAGCAATGGGGCGACGAGCATGGTGTGGAGATCGACGGCAACGACATTAACCGCGTTGAAGTCATCAAAGGACCTGCGAGCCTCATGTACGGCTCCGATGCCCTAGCCGGCGTGCTTATATTCCATAACACCCCGATACCGCCCAAAGAAACGATTCGCGGCGGACTCAACGCCGAATACCAGACCAACAACGGACTGGCGGCGTACTCGCTCGACCTCGCAGGCCATCATCGTAACGGCTTCGTGTGGGAT